>Ga0187770_10000640_pt1 | contig 17234 bp, 13 predicted proteins | sample 0116_SJ02_MP02_2_FD_133154 | JGI IMG/M metagenome (GOLD analysis project Ga0187770, IMG submission 133154) | Tropical peat soil microbial communities from peatlands in Department of Meta, Colombia - 0116_SJ02_MP02_20_MG | ecosystem: Environmental > Terrestrial > Soil > Wetlands > Peat | place...
TCATTTCGGCGGGACCTACAACCCATCCGGTGCGCAATCCGGGAAGGCTGTAAGCTTTCGAAAAACCCGCAGTGCAAAGAACGCGGTCGTAGCTGCCCCAGAAACTTGGCGTCATCGGCCCGTCGAATTCCGCGCCGCGGTAAACTTCATCGGCCAGGATCCACGCGCCGACTTTTGCAGCGGCAGCGACGATGGCCTCACGTTCCTCCCGCTTCAGGATGGACCCGGTGGGATTATTCGGATTGCAGATGGCGATGAGTTTTGTCCTGGGAGTGAGGAGGCGCGCAAGCTCCTCGATGTCGATGCCCCATTCGAGCTCGTGGCGCAGCCAGAGCGGCGTCACCTTCGCGCCGAACGAGGCGGCCAGGCCGCCGATTTGCATGTAATTCGGCAGCATGAAGACGACTTCGTCGCCCCGCTCAAGCAGCGCCCACGTGCAGACAAAATTCGCTTCGGAGCAGCCGCAGGTGAGCAGCACATTCTGCGCGCGCGCGCCGGGATACAGAGCCGCGATCCGGGCGCGCAATTCTTCGCTGCCGTTTGTCTGCGGATAGCCGAGCGGCACATCCAGAATTTTTTTCAGGGCCTCGGTGTCGGGAACCAGCTCCGCCGTTGTGAGCGGGAGCACACCGCTTTCGGAAATATTCAGCTCCACCTGATGCTCCCAAACCGATTGCCAGCGTTCGAGATCGAAGGGTTGAATCTGCATACGGCTCACCTCATGGATTGCAGCTACGGCTTCGTTTGAGAAATGTAAGCGAACAACGGCTCATTCCCCAAGAGATTTTGCGGGCTCCGGATTTGCCATCGGCCGCGCGCCGCGGGAAAATGGCGGCCGGGCCGGGAAATCTTAAGGAGGCGCGATGGGGATTCGAACATTTCGGGAAGCAATCCTGGTGCTTGCCGGCTTTGGCGCGCTTTCGGGGCCGTTGTTCGCACAGAGCGGCGCCGCGAAATCCGTTCCGGCGGAGCAATCCGCGACGAACTCTTGGAAATTTGCCGTCTCCGGCGACTCAAGGAATTGCGGCGACGTGGTGATGCCCGCAATCGCTGCGGGCGTGAAGAAATCCGGTGCACAATTCTACTGGCACCTGGGCGATTTGCGCGCGATCTACGATTTCGATGAAGATATCGTGCACGAGCTCGAGCATCTCTCGAAGCCGCTTCCGATCAGCGATTATGAAGCGCTCGCCTGGAACGATTTCATCAAGCACCAGATTGAGCCGTTCGGCGGCACCCCATTTTTCCTCGGCATCGGCAATCACGAAACGATTTCGCCCAAGACGCGGGAGCAATTCATCATTCAGTTTACCGATTGGCTCGATTCGTCTGTCTTGCAGGCGCAGCGGCTGGCCGACGATCCGAACGATCGCCGGCTGAGAACTTACTACCACTGGATTATTCCGCCTGTCGATTTCGTCTATCTGGACAATGCCACGCCCGACCAGTTCGACGACGATCAAATCAAATGGTTTGAAAAGGTGCTGAGCGCCGCCAAGACGAACCCGCAGATCCGCACCGTGGTGGTGGGAATGCACGAAGCGCTTCCGGAAAGCATTTCTGCGGACCACAGCATGAATCAATCCGCGGCAGGGATCGAAAGCGGGCGGCGCGTGTATACCGACCTGCTGCGCCTGCAAAATGAAAATCAAAAGCGCGTGTACATACTTTCGAGCCACTCGCACTACTTCATGGAGGGAATTTTCAATACCGATTACTGGCGAGTCCATGGCGGGATTCTGCCGGGATGGATCGTCGGCACGGCGGGAGCGCAGCGGTACAAATTGCCCGAGGCACGGGCCGAGGCGCGCGTGGCCAAAAACAATATTTACGGGTTTTTGGTCGGCGCGGTAAAGCCGGACGGCGAGATCGAATTCAATTTTCACGAAGTGAGCGTCAGCGACGTTTCAAAGGAGACCGCCGCGCAGTTCGGAAGGAAACCAGGCGAGACGGAAGATTTCGTTCCGTGGTGCTTTGACCACAACACGCAGGATCCGAAGAAGGATTAAAGCTCCCGCGGTATCCGCTTGGGGTCACGCGCAGAGCTTGTGGGACCGAAGCGAAAACGGAAGTCTGGCGACCAGCCCTTAAATTGTGACGATCACGCGAAACTAGGCGAGAGCTAATTCTTTGCGGGCGCGGCGAACGCCAGCGTCAGCAGCGTGTGCTGCTCCAATTCATGCGCCTTGTGCGATCCGGTGGCAGGGCTCGCACTCGCCGAGCGCTTCACCGAAAGCACCGGCCGGCCACGCGCAAGGCGCTCGAGGCGTGGCAGCAGGAACGCGAGCGCACCCATATTCGCCGGCTCTTCCTGCACCCACACAAATTCTCGCGCGTGTGAATGGCGATCCATCTCGGCGGAAAGCTCGGCCTCGGGCAAGGGATAGAGCTGCTCGAGAAAAACGATTGCGGTCGAATCATCCTTGCGGCGCTTGCGTTCCGCAGCAAGCTCGTGCCCGATTTTTCCCGTACACAAAAGCACGCGGGAGGCCGAGCCGTCGCCCGTGTCCGAAACTACGGGGCGAAATCGCGGCGCAGATAATTCCGCAAGCGAAGAAACGGCGGCCGGATGGCGCAGCATGCTCTTTGGCGTGAACACGACGAGCGGCTTGCGCCAAGTGCGGAGCGCCTGCCGGCGGAGCAGGTGAAAATACTGAGCCGCGGTCGAAGGCTGGCAAACCTGGATATTGTCGCGCGCGGCGAGTTGGAGGAACCGCTCGATGCGCGCGCTCGAATGTTCCGGCCCCTGGCCTTCATACCCGTGCGGCAGCAAAAGCACGACTCCGGAAAGCAATCCCCACTTCGATTCGCCGGCGACGATGAATTGATCGATGATAATCTGCGCCCCATTTGCGAAGTCGCCGAATTGCGCTTCCCACAACACTAGCGCTTCCGGGAAATCGCGGCTGAAGCCGTATTCGAATCCGAGCACGGAAGCTTCGGAGAGAGTCGAATTGTAAATTTCAAACCATGCCTGTCCGGGAGACACGTGCTGAAGGGGCAGATAGTCTTCTTCCGTTTCGATGTCGGTGAGCGCCGCATGCCTTTGATTGAAGGTACCGCGGCGTGAATCCTGGCCGCTGAAGCGGATGGGAACCCCCTGCTGGAGCAAAGAACCAAACGCCAGCGCCTCCGCCATTCCAAAATCAACTGGCCGCTTTCCGCGCGCCATTTCGACGCGCTGTTCGAGCAGTTTCTTCACCTTGGGGTGGACGTGGAATCCCTGTGGGTAGCTCGCAACTGCTTCGCCGATTTGGGCCAGCTCTTGTGGCGCCACGGCTGTGTCCACCTCGAGAGACGCGTCATAGCGGCCTCCCTGATACGCGTTCCAATAGGCCGGCAATTGCCGCATGGGCGGACTTTTTTCCAATTCGAGCGCCTCTTTTTGCGCTGCGTCGAGCTCTTCGCGGACTTGCTCCACCAGCGGACCGGGGTTCGCTCCGATATCGCCTGCATAGATTTTCCACAGCGGAGGGTGCGCCTCGATTTTCCGGTACCGGCGGGGCTGCGTAATGGTGGGGTCGTCCACTTCGCTGTGGCCGTGGCGGCGATAACCGATGAGATCGATCACCACGGGAGATTGGAACGCGTAGCGGTAGTCGAGCGCGATGCGCCCCACGCGCACGACGGCTTCCGGGTCCTCTGCATTCACGTGGAAGATTGGAATGGGCAGCCGCTTCGCCAGGTCCGACGAGAAGCGCGAAGAGTGGCAATCTCGCGGCACGGTGGTGAATCCGATCAAATTGTTGACGATGATGTGCACCGACCCGCCGACATTGAACCCCTCGACCCCCGCTATGTTCAGCGTCTCAGCCCATACGCCCTGGCCGGCAAACGCGGCATCACCGTGCATCACCACCGCAAGCACGGCTCGCCTGCCTTCCGCTCCGATGCGCTTCTGCTTGGCGCGGACGCGGCCGTTTGCCACTGGATCGACTGCTTCGAGATGGCTCGGATTTGACGCGAGATGAATGGCGACCGTGCGGCCATTCACCGCCGGAAAATCGCCGGTTGCGCCCATGTGATATTTCACGTCGCCGCCACCAAGAACGCTGCGCGGGTCAACGTCTTCGAAGTGCGCGAAGATTTCCGCCGCCGGGCGGCCGACGATGTGCGTCATCACGTTCAAGCGGCCGCGATGGCTCATCGCGAGCACAGATTGTTCGGCGCCTTGCTCGGCGGCGGCATTCAAGATCGCATCGAGGAGGGGAATGAGCGCGTCTTCGCCTTCGAGCGAGTAACGCTTCGTGCCGAGGTAGCGCGTTTGCAGAACCTGTTCGAAAATCTCCGCGCGCACCAGCCGGTCGAGAATCCGGGCGCGATCGGGCTCGGGCGCAGGCGCCTCGATGCGCTCCTGCACCCACACCCGGCGCGCGCCATCCGGGATATGCATGAACTCGGCGCCGATCGTGCCGCAATAAACGCGCCGCGCTGCGTCCGCGTCGGGCCCGCTCAAATCGAGCTCAGGCACCGCCACAGGTTCAAGTCCGCCGAGCGGATCGAGATTCGCCTGAAGAAATCCCCAGCGGCGAAACAAATTCCAGATGTGTTCGCGTGCTTCCGCAGATGCGGTGGAGTCGATGGCGGCTTGCTGGCGGCTCATGAGTTTGCTCTGCGGCATTCCATTATAGCGGCTGCGCGGCGGCAGTGACGACGCGGTTGAGTCAGCTCGCGCTCCAGGCGCCCAAGATTCGGCGAAGCAGAACGATCTGCCCGAGATGATAGGAACTGTGATCCAGGACTAACAGCGCCTCGCGCAGAAGCGTCTGCCCTGAGCCGCCGGGAATCGGCGCGAGAAGATCCGCCTTCGGGTCGGTGACTAAGGCTTGCAACTCTCCGAGATCGTGGAAGAAAGCCTTCACACTTTTGTCCCAGGCAGCACTGCTGGGCGGCGCGGCGGTCTTTGGCCAATAGCCCGATGGAAAATCCGGAGAGACGTGCTTCGGGTCGCGGGAGAATTCCAGGATATCCCATTGAGCGAGGCGCGCATGCTCGAGCAACTCCCATGGGGAGTAAGGGGCGCCTTTCGGCTTGGCACCGCGCAGCTTGGCCGGAAATTCCTTGAGCGCAGCCTTCCAGTCGGCATGCGCTTCACCCCAGCCTAGAGATTTACGCAGCTGGTCCCGCACTGCAGTTTCGTCCATGGTGACCTCGCTTTCAGAACGAGAGTTTGGATGCGTTATGGCGCAATTCAGATTCAAGCCATCGGTGGACGCAGGCACGGCATGGATTCGACTCCGCTCACCACAAGTGCCGTGCCCCTACGCGAGAGATGCACGGCCTTATTGTTCGCTCTGCTATGGAGGCGTATTATCCACGCGGCATCACAAGAAGGAGCAGGCCATGTCTCTATCGCGTTTTTCACGGCGAGATTTTTCGCGGACCATCGGCCGGTCGCTCGCTCTTGCCCTCGCTGCACCCCGGCTGAGCGCGGCGCTTGCAGCGCCGCTGCCCTCAGACGCCGTGGCCGGGGAGATCCGACTGAATGGAAACGAAAATCCATACGGCCCGTCGCCCAAGGCACTTGAGGCGCTGGCCGCGTGCGGCACGAGCGCCTGCCGCTACCCTAATGCGGCGCAATCAAGCGTGCGCGAGACGATTGCGCGATTGCACGGCGTGAAGCCCGAAAATATTGTGCTCGGTTGCGGTTCGAGCGAGATTCTGCGCATCGCCGAGCTGGCCTTTCTCTCTCCGGGGCAGAACGCGGTTGCCGCAGAACCGACTTTCGAGGCCGTCCTTTCCTATGCGCGAGTAACGCGCGCGGAACCGGTGAAAATTCCACTGACCGCGGATTATCGCCACGACCTGCCGCGGATGGCGGCAGCGTGCACATCGAAGACGGCGCTCGTCTATGTGTGCAACCCGAATAACCCGACTGGGACAACGGTGCACCCCGAGCAGATGAAAGAGTTTGTCCAGCGCGTTCCGCCCACCACCCTGATTCTTGTGGACGAGGCCTATCACCATTTTCCGGATGGCTCGGACTACGCGAGCCTGACCGGGTGGATCAACGATCATCCGAATATCGTGGTGACCCGCACTTTCTCGAAAGTGTATGGGTTGGCGGGAATGCGCCTCGGCTACGGTATCGGCACGAAGGAAACGATCTCAAGGATGAGCGCGCACACGCTGGGTAACAGTTGCAATTCGGCGGTGCTTCCCGCGGCTCTCGCGGCGCTTGCAGATGTTGATTACGCCGAAACCTGCCGCAGCCGCATCAACGCGACGAGGCGATGGCTGATGGGTGAGCTGGCAAAAGATGGCCGCGGTTACACCAATTCCCAGGCGAATTTTCTGATGATTGATATGGGAATAGACGTCACGCCGATCATCGAGCAATTCCGCGCGCGAAACATTCTGGTGGGGCGCCGCTTCCCCTCGATGAAGAATTTCTTGCGCGTCACCATCGGGACGCAGCCGGAGACGGAGTCGTTTCTCGCCGCGCTTCGAGAGATTGCTCCCGCTCGGGTGACAAAGGCCGCCTGAAGTTCAGTTCAAAAAAAAGAGCCCTCCCCGGCACGGTCGCGTGCTGGGGAAGGCTGATGTGGGGATGGATTTGGTCTCGGCGGGGAGACTCGCGGCGGGCCCGACATGAACCCGGGCGTTCGCGCCCTTCTGCAGCCGACTTCCCGTTTACTTCAGGCCGGCGCGGCCGCCGGTCTTACGCTTGAGCTGGGGCGCTTGGAGGAGTTCCCATCGATCGCCGCTGCTGAAAACACTCGCGGCAATACACCGGGCGCCCCTGCGTCGGCTTGAACGGAACCGTCGTTTCTTTACCGCACTGCGAGCAAACCGTCTTGGTTTCGACCCTTTGAACGTTTCCCGAACCCGAGCCGTTGCCAGCCGCGCGGTTGGCCTTGCACGCCTTGCACCGCTTGGGCTCGTTTTTGAAGCCCTTATCGGCGAAAAACATCTGCTCGCCAGCGGTGAATACGAACTCGGCCCCACACTCGGCGCACTTCAGGACCTTATCGTGGTATTCCATACGCTGCTCCGAGACCATGCTGGGACACGACAGGCAGCGATACAGCCCGCGTCGGGCGACGAGAGAGAGAAGCGCACGACCAGTGCGCTTCCCGCCTGATGGCTGGCACGAGGCTGTTTGGATGGACCCAAGTATTTTGGTCGCCTAATCCTGCTCACGCCGCTGCTTTTTCCGGAGGCGTTTACGCGAGAGGGCTTCCTTAGCACGGCGCTTCTCACCCGGCTTCATGTAGTAGCTGTGCTTTTTGATCTCCTTGATGATGTCCTCCGACTGCACCTTGCGCTTGAAACGACGGAGGGCATTCTCCAAAGATTCACCCTCTTGAATTACGACTTCTGCCACGCGTATTTCACCCCCGTTCCCCGTTGAATGTTGAGTTGGACTGCTGGATTCACTCCAGTGTAGCCGGTTCTCACCCAAACCGGCAATTGCCCACTTCTTCTAGCGAAGGCTACCTCCCAAGTCAAGCGGTAAATTGGAGTAATAGCGGCGGGCGGCCTTCTATAACTATTCAGTAATGAACGCGCGACCTACACCGGTTCCAACAGGGGCCGCCGCAATCGAATTGCTCGCGCGGAACCCCGCCGCCTGCGCATCCGGATTGCTGTAGAATGGCTGTTTTCCGATTCCGGCTTGCCGGAGAATCGTCTCGATGGTGATGAGCAAGGCGCTCGGTGTCCTTCTGGCCGGCGGCCAGGGCGAGCGGCTGTGGCCGCTGACGCGGGACCGCGCCAAGCCTGCCGTTCCGTTCGGCGGCGTCTACCGCATCATCGATATCACGCTTTCGAATTGCCTGAACAGCGACCTGCGGCGCGTTTTCGTTCTCACCCAGTACAAAGCGCTCAGCCTGAATCGCCACGTCCGGCGCGGGTGGTCAGTGCTGATGGGGCACGGCCAGTTCATCGAAGTGCTTCCGCCGCAGATGCGCGTGTCGCAGCACTGGTATCAGGGGACGGCCGACGCGGTGTACCAGAACATCTACTCGATCGGGAGCGAGCAATCGAATTACGTCTTCATTCTCTCGGGCGATCACATTTACAAAATGAATTACCAGAAGATGCTTGAACAGCATCAGGATTCAGCCGCAGACGTGACCGTGGCAACGCTCCAGGTGGGCGCCGAATCGGCGGCGGGAAGATTCGGCGTGATCGAAACCGACCGCGACTGGCGCATCACCGGCTTCGAAGAAAAGCCTCGCCGGCCGAAAACTTCGCCCCATCATCCCGGCAAAGTGAACGCGTCGATGGGCGTGTACCTCTTCAATACGCAGCTTCTGGTGCCGATCCTCATCAATGACGCGGAGGATGCTACTTCCACGCACGACTTCGGGAAAGACATTCTGCCGAAAATCATCGGGAAGTACCGGGTGTTCGCCTACAACTTCGTGGATGAAAACAAGAAGGAAACTTCTTATTGGCGCGACGTAGGGACCATCGAGGCTTACCACGAAGCGAACATGGATCTCGTTTCGGTGACGCCTGTCTTCAACCTGTATGACAAGAGCTGGCCTCTGCACACCTGGCAGCAGCAATATCCTCCCGCGAAGTTTGTGTTCGCCGATCCGGACCGTACCGGTGTGGCCATCGATTCGATTGTGGCTGGCGGCTCGATTATTTCCGGCGGGCGCGTGGAGCGGTGCGTCTTGGGCTACGATGTGCGGGTCAACAGCTACAGCACGGTCGAGGATTCCATCATTTTCAACCACGTGAATATTGGGAGAAGTTGCCGGATTCGCCACGCCATTATCGATCGCCACGTGGTTTTGCCGGAAAGAACCGTCATCGGTTTTGATCCGGAAGCCGATCGTGCGCGCTTTGCCGTGACGGAAAACGGTGTGGTCGTGGTGGTCCGCGCGGAATCCATGCTGGAAGAGCCGGAATAATCACTTTCTATGCCTTTGCAATTCGAACCCCGATTCGGCCAGGCGGCCGAGGCCTACGACACCTACCGTCCCGAATACCCCGCCGGCGTATTTGAATTTATACTCGCCCATGTTCCGCCGGACCAGCGTCATCTCGCCATGGATCTCGGCGCCGGAACAGGGAGAGCGACTCGAAATCTTGGCGATCACTTTAGCAAGGTGATTGCGGTCGAGCCCGATCCAAGGATGGCGGAAAAAATCCGCGGCTTGGGACCGCACGTTGTGGTGCGGATCGCAACGGCGGAGGATTGCCGGCAACCACCCGGCAGCGTTGACCTCATCCTCATCGCAAATGCTCTGCATTGGATGGATCCGCCGCTTGTCATGAAGAATGTAGCGCGTTGGCTGCGCCCGGGCGGGATCTTGGCGTTGATCGACCCGCCGTTTCCTCGCACGCCGGACCAAATTCGGAGAATTGTCCGGCAGGAATTTCACGAACGCTGGGAATCCTTTCGCGACCCGCGTCTCGGCAAAGCAGGCAATCGAAGAGAACGCATTTGGCAGAAGCTGATTGTTTCGACTCCCGGGCTTTCTCTCATCGAAGAGAAAACCGTTGCGAGCATCATTCCTCTGACGCCGGCGGAGTTCGTCGGGTTCTGGCAGTCTACATCGTACGGCGGCGCCTATGCTCGGTCGCTCGACGACCCGGCGTCCTATTGGCAAGAGCTTGAATCCAGATTCAGAGGCGCTTGGCCGCAGGAAAAGATTCCCGTAGACTTCAGCCCTGCGGTTCTGCTGGCGAAAAAGGAATAAGAAATGTCCACAAAAATTGCAAGCGTGCGCGGCCGCGAGATTCTGGATTCACGCGGAAATCCTACAGTCGAGGCCGACGTCGTTTTGGCGGGCGGCACCACCGGCCGCGCTGCGGTCCCTTCCGGCGCATCCACGGGCGAGCATGAAGCGATCGAATTGCGCGATGGAGATAAGTCGCGCTACCTCGGCAAGGGCGTGCTGAAAGCCGTTGCGCACGTGAACGGCGAAATTGCCAAGGCTGTAGCGGGCATGAACGCCTCCGATCAACGCGCGCTCGATGAACGCATGATCGAGGCTGATGGCACACCGAACAAGTCGAAGCTGGGGGCAAACGCCATTCTCGCTGTCTCCATGGCCGCGGCCCGCGCTGCGGCTGCTGCCGCTCGCCAGCCGCTTTACAAATATCTAGCGCGCCATTCCGGCGATACATCGGCGAACACGCTTCCTGTTCCGATGATGAATATCCTCAATGGCGGAGCGCATGCGGACAACTCCGTGGACGTCCAGGAATTCATGGTGATGCCGCTCGGCGCGCCGAATTTTCATGAAGCGCTGCGCTGGGGCGTCGAAGTGTTCCACAATCTAAAATCCGTGCTGAAGAAGAACGGCTACTCGACCGCCGTCGGGGATGAAGGCGGCTTTGCGCCCAATTTGAAATCGAACGAAGAAGCGCTTGAGCGCGTTCTCGAAGCCGTCACGGCGGCGGGCTATAAGCCCGGCGAGCAGATCGCCATCGCTCTCGATCCGGCTGCGAGCGAATTCTACGACCGCGCCTCGAAGAAGTACGTGTTCAAGAAATCCGACAAATCGGCGCGCACGTCGGAACAGATGGTGGCCTTCTGGGAAAATTGGGTGCGCCAGTATCCTATCGTGTCCATCGAGGACGGATTTTCGGAAGATGATTGGGACGGGTGGAAAATCTTCACCCGCGAGCTCGGCAAAAAAATTCAATTGGTCGGCGACGACATCTTCGTGACGAATCCAAAGATTTTCGCGCGGGGCATCTCGGAAAAAATCGGCAATGCGATTCTCATCAAGCTGAACCAGATCGGCAGCGTCACCGAGACGATCGAGGCCGTCGCGATGGCCCGGAAGGCGGGCTACGCCGCGATCATTTCCCACCGGTCGGGCGAAACCGAAGACGCTTTTATTTCCGATTTCGTTGTCGCCATGGGCACGGGACAAATCAAGACCGGATCGGCTTCGCGCACCGATCGCATCGCCAAGTACAATCAGCTCCTGCGAATCGAAGAAGAGCTGGGGCCCGCTGCGCGCTTTCCGCGACGCAAAGCCCTCGCGATCCATTAGGCAGTCGGCGCCGATTACCCAGGAACGCGATATGACCTCGACTTCACTCAGCCACGAATCCCGCGCTGGTTTCGATGTCAACTGGGTTCGCGCGCAATTTCCGTCGCTTCAGCAGGTGATCCACGGCCGACCGGCTGCATTTCTTGATGCGCCTGCCGGAACGCAGGTGCCGCAACGCGTCATCGATGCCGTGGGCGATTACTTCGAGCAATCGAATGCAAATACGCTCGGCGCCTTCGCCACCAGCCGCCGCACCGATGGAATGGTTCTGGGGGCGCGCAGCGCGATGGCGGATTTTCTGAATTGCGCTCCGGATGAAATTTGCTTCGGCCCGAACATGACGACGATCACTTTCGCGCTCGCGCGCTCCATCGGCCGCGAACTCGCGCCGGGAGACGAAATTGTGGTCACGACGCTCGACCACGACGCCAATGTCGCTCCGTGGCGCGCACTCGAAGAGCGCGGAATCGTGGTGCGCCAGGTGGACATCCGTGAGGCGGATTGCACGCTGGACCTCGAGGACCTGCGGCGCAAAATCACGCCACGAACGCGCCTCGTCGCGGTCGGCTACGCGTCGAATGCTGTGGGCACGATCAACCCCGTCGAAGAAATTGTGCGGCGGGCTCACGAGTCCGGCGCTTTGGCGTTTATCGATGCGGTCCATTACTCGCCGCACGGGTCTATTGATGTCCGCGCGCTCGATTGCGATTTCCTGGCGTGCTCACCTTACAAGTTTTTCGGCCCGCATATGGGCTGCATTTACGGCAAACGCGAACATCTCGCGCGCTTCCGCCCATACAAAGTGCGCCCGGCGCCCGATACGGTTCCGGAGCGTTGGGAAACCGGAACGCTCATGCACGAGGGGTTGGCCGGCGTGACCGCCGCGATTGATTACCTGGCGGACCTGGGCCGGCGTGCCGCTCCCGGATCGACCGGCACCACCCGCCGCTCGGCGCTTGTGAGCGCTTATCGCGCGCTCCGCCCGTACGAGATGGCGCTTGCTGCAAAATTGATTTCGGGGCTCGTGGAAATCCCCGGCTTGCGGTTCTATGGAATCTCCGATCCCGCTCGCTTCTCGGAGCGCGTGCCGACCGTTGGCGTGCGCCTCGCAAGCCACACGCCTTTGCAAGCAGCCACATTCCTGGGCGACCGCGGAATCTTCACCTGGGACGGAAACTACTATGCGCTGAATCTCACCGAACGCCTCGGAGTGGAAAAAGACGGCGGCCTGCTTCGCATTGGCCTGGTGCACTACAACACGGCGGAAGAAGTTGACCGTCTGCTCGAAGCTCTCCACGAGCTGGTTGCATCTGCCTGAGCCTCGCCTGGAATGCAAACCGCCCGGCTTGCATGACAGCTCTCGCCGATTGCGTGTATCCTGACTCGCCATGAGCAAGCGGCCCAAACCAATCGTGCTGACGATCCTCGATGGCTGGGGCTATCGAGCCGAAACAAAAGGGAACGCCATCGCGCTGGCACGCAAACCGAATTACGACCGTCTCCTGAAGGATTTCCCGAACACGCTCATCGGCACTTCCGGCCCCGCTGTCGGACTCCCCGAAGGGCAAATGGGCAATAGCGAAGTGGGCCATCTGAATATCGGCGCGGGGCGCATCGTGCACATGGACATCACGCGCGTGGACCAGCTCATTGCGAGCGGCGAATTCGCGCGCCAGCCTTTGCTGCTCGAAGCGATGGCCCGCGGGCGCGAGCGGCAGTTGCATCTTCTGGGTTTGCTGAGCGACGGCGGCGTTCATTCGCACAGCAACCACCTGTTCGCATTGCTGCGCATGGCCCGCGAAAACCGCGTGGCGCGCGTGTTTGTCCACTGCTTCATGGACGGCCGCGACACCCCACCGGAAAGCGGCATCGATTTCATCCTGCAGCTCGAGCAGAAAATGCGCGAGTACAGCGTGGGGCAAATTGCCACGATCATCGGCCGCTACTACGCGATGGACCGCGACAATCGCTGGGAGCGCATCGAGAAAGCCTATCGCGCAATGGTCCATGGCGATGCGGAAACGAAGTCGAGCGACCCGGTGGCCGCTATCCGCGCTAGCTACGAGAAAGGCGTCACCGATGAGTTTGTCGTCCCCGCGGTGATCACCAAGGAAGCATCACCCGGCAGCCCGGCCGTGCCACGCGGACTCATCCGCGACGACGACGCGGTGATTTTCTACAATTTCCGTGCCGACCGGGCCCGGCAGACAACTCGCGCACTCGTCGAGCCCGGTTTCGACAAATTCATGGATTCGGCGCGGCCCCAAAATCTCTGCTTTATCGCCATGACGCAGTATGAAAAGACGTGGCCCTGGCTGCGCTACATTCTGGCGCCGGAAAAGCTCGAGCACATTCTTGCCAATGTCTTTGCCGAGCTGCAGTTCAAAAATCTACGGGTGGCGGAAACGGAAAAATATGCGCACGTCACGTATTTTTTCAACGGCGGAGTAGAGAAGCCGTTTCCGGGCGAAGAACGGATTCTGGTGCCCTCGCCTAAGGTGGCCACCTACGATTTGAAGCCCGAAATGTCCGCTGCGGGCGTAGCCGATGCCGTAGTCCAGGCCATCAACAAGGGAGATTTCGACGCCATCATCATGAATTTTGCAAACGCGGACATGGTGGGCCACTCCGGCAAGCTCGAAGCCGCCATCAAGGCCTGCGAAACTGTGGATGAATGCCTCGGGAGAATTTTCCAGGCACTCCGGCCTCGCGGCGGGGCGTGGATTATCACTGCCGATCACGGCAACGCTGAAACGATGATCGATCCCGTCACAGGTGGCCCGCACACGTACCACACGACAAATCCAGTGCCATTCATTCTCTTCACCGAGAACGGAGCCCTACAACTGCGGCCCGGCGGCTCGCTCCGCGATATCGCTCCCACCCTTCTGGGTGTCCTTGGCGTTCCTGCTCCGCAGGAAATGACCGGCCGCGACTTGCGCCAATTGCCCCGATGATGCGCACGAGTCCTGCGGAGACGAAACTTGTCATCTGCGTGAAGCATCCGTTTCCCCTGTGGAACCCGCCGCCGGAAATGGCCCAACGCATCCGCGGGAGGTGGCCGGAAATCCGTGTGGTGCACCTGCCCGATTACACCAATCTCGAACGCGAATTGCCGGACACTCAGATTTTTGTCGGCTACTCGCTTCGTCCGGCGCAATTTGCGCTGGCTCGCGATTTGAGATGGATCCACTCCACCGCGGCCGGCGTGGGGCAATTGTTGTTTCCGGAGCTTCGCGAGAGCGTCATTGAGGTCACCAATGCCAGTGGTGTTCACTCGATTCCAATCGCCGAACACGTGCTTGGAACGCTGCTGGCACTCGCGCGGCGCTTCCAGGATTGTGTCCGCTACCAGCTTCAATCGATGTGGGCGCAGCAGCAATTGTGGGCTGCGCCCGTGCGTCCGCGCGAACTTCGCGGACAGGTGATGCTTTTTATCGGGTTCGGGCACATCGGCCGCGCTGTGGCGACGATCGTGAAGCCCATCGGAGCGCGCATCCGGGCAGTTACTCGCTCCGGACGCGGCGATGGCGAGCTCGCGGAAAAAATTTTTCCTGCGACCGAACTTCACGACGCGCTCTCCGGGGCCGACTTCGTGATTCTGGCGGCGCCGGAAACACCGGAAACGCGGGGCATGATGGGCGCGCGGGAGTTCGCTCTGATGAAACCGACCGCTTATTTTCTCAACGTGGCGAGAGGCGCGCTGGTCGATGAACCCGCGCTCATCGATGCCCTCGAGCGGAGGACGATTGCCGGAGCGGCGCTCGATGTCACATCCGAGGAGCCTCTGCCGCCGGAAAGCCCGCTTTGGAAGCTCGACAACGCGTTCGTGACGCCGCATATGAGCGCGGTGAGCGAACACCTGTGGGATCGGCAAATTGATTTGTTGATGGAAAATTTGGAGCGCTGGTTCAGCGGGCGCGAATTGCTGAATCGTGTCAATTTCGAGCGCGGTTACTAAAACACGATCCGGTTTACGGAGGGCCGGGCCTCTTCGATCTGTGACGCGCTAATTTCCTCCGGCGCTAAGCCGCGGGGAGGTGTAGCCGTTGCGCGCGTACACCACCACTTTCTTCTTCTTGCCCTTGCGGTCTTCCAGTAGCAGGGGGTTGCCTTGATCGTCCACGACTTCAACTTTCAACCGGTGGAATTTTCCGTCGGCGGGAGTGGACGGTGAAAAGCCCAGCGAATACTGGCTGCGGAGGAAGGCGGCCACGGCGTTGAAAATATCCGGCATCTCGCCGTAGAAGCGCGGAAACCAGGCGTGTCCCCCGGTCATGTCTGCAAACGTGTTGAGCTCGTTTTTCATCTGCGCATACGCCACGTCGGTTCTGGCGCTGCGGCTGTACAAATCAATTTCTTCTCCCATACCGATGGGGAAAATGGTCACATCGGTTTCCTTGATCCGCTTGTAGGTCTGGTCGAGCGTGTGACGACTGAAGCTGTTCCGGCCGGTGGAAAGCAGCAGGATTGATTTTTTCCCATGGACATCGCGCATCTCATCGAGGGTTTCAATCAGCGAGTCAAACAGGTTCTCTTCGTGGAATCCGGGGACAAACAGACCCGCGACCGCCTGCCGCACCTCCCGCTTGTCCTGAGTGAAATCCACAATCAAGTCGGTCTTGATATCGTAGATCTTAAACGCTACCCAATCCTTCGGCGCCAGATGGCTCAGAAATCCCCACGCCCAGTCTCTCGACTTGTAGCCATAGAATCCATAATTTTCCGCGCTGAACTCCATCAGGATCACGATCGTGATCGGAGCGTCGGTCGGGGCGAAAACAGTGATTTGCTGCGGTTTGTTCTCGTCCAGAATTCGGAAATTTTCTTTTTTCAGGCCGGTCACCACATTGCCATCGTTATCGGTCACGACGGCGTCGACATTCACAAGCGTGGACTCGACTGAAATTTCGGCTCTCGGTCCGTTTTCCTGGCCCGGCTGGTGTTGCGGCTGTTGCTGGCCCGTGGGAGGTTTGGGCTGCTCCGGCTGCTGCGCGGCTCCGGGCTTGGCCGGCCCGGGCTCCTGCGAGAGAGCGGGAAGAACGGCGGGCGGTACGCCCAGCACGGCTACCAGAATTGCAAATAGCCCGCCGCGAATCCAATCGTTCAAGCGCATGTTTTCACCTCCCAGCTTGGATGCTGCCAGGCCCGCCCGAGGATGGTCACTTGCAGCCCAGAAAACCCGCTTCTTGCTCGTCCGGGGCGCCTCTTGCCCACATGATAATATGAAAGACTGCGCTTGGGATGATTTGGTTTCACCTTCACGTGGAGGGAATCGGATGTTGCGGACGCTTGCTCGAACGATCGCTCTTTTCCTGCTCTGTGCGCTGCCGGCCGCGGCGCAAACCGGCCCACCCATCAAGCCGGCGCCTTCGCAGCCGGCGCCGATCTCCGCGGCTGATCGCTCGAAACTCCAGAGTGACGCGCTGCTCTGGTTGCAGGACCTCATCCGCATCAACACCACGAATCCTCCGGGCAACGAGCTCGCGGCCGCGAAGTACATCGAGGACGTCCTAAAACGCGAAGGCATCAACTCGGAGATTTTTGAGAGCGCGCCCGGCCGTGGATTCATTGTGGCGCGGCTTTCGGCCAGCGCTGTGCCGGATCCTTCCCGCGCGCTGCTGCTGATGGCGCATCTCGATGTGGTCGGCGTGGACAAGAGCAAGTGGAGCGTCGATCCCTTCGGAGCCGTGATCAAGGACGGCTACCTCTACGGCCGCGGCGCCATCGATGACAAAGGCATGCTCGCAGCAAACCTGGCTGTTTTTGTGCTCCTAAAGCGTTCCGGCGCGAGGCTCAATCGCGACGTGATTTTTCTTGCGGAAGGCGACGAAGAAGCCGGCGGCGCACAGGGAATGGCTTTCGCCGTGGAGAAGCACTGGGACAAAATCGCCGCCGGTTACGCATTGAATGAAGGCGGCCACATCGCGGTGAAGGATGGAAAAACACAGTACGTGGGCATTCAGGCCTCGGAAAAAGTGTCCGTCAACGTGGACCTCATCGCGACAGGAACTTCCGGGCATAGCTCGCTCCCGCGGAAAGACAACGCCGTGACGCATCTGGCCGCGGCCGCCGCAAAAATCGGCTCGTATGAAGCGCCGGCCGAGCTCAACGCCATTACGCGCGCGTATTTTTCGGGACTCGCGGCGGCCGAAGACGATGAAACCGCGAAATGGATGCGCGCGCTCGACACATCCGACCGCGGCGAGCACGCAGCGCGCTGGCTTTCCAATGCGAGCCCCTACTGGGATGCCATGTTGCACGACA
>Ga0187770_10000641_pt1 | contig 17232 bp, 24 predicted proteins | sample 0116_SJ02_MP02_2_FD_133154 | JGI IMG/M metagenome (GOLD analysis project Ga0187770, IMG submission 133154) | Tropical peat soil microbial communities from peatlands in Department of Meta, Colombia - 0116_SJ02_MP02_20_MG | ecosystem: Environmental > Terrestrial > Soil > Wetlands > Peat | place...
CTCCTGCCCAGCCCTATATCTTGGGCCTTACATGCGAAAAAAGGTTGACATGCTCCGCGAACTTGATATTGTTATGGCGCTTCCGCCCGATGGGGGGCGGATATTCTGCTGGGCGGCCACATGGCGCCGGCCCGGAAAGGAGAGGGTGAATGGCGACAAAGAAGGCGGCATTCGGCGGCTACGCCATCAATTTCAAGGGATGCACCGACACGATGGAGGCCGTCTTCGGTACCAAGCCGGTGAGCCCGAGCGACATGACCAAGAAGCTCTGGGCGTACGTGAAGAGGCACAGACTGGCAAAGAAGTAGGTCGCCGTCCACTCCGAACGCGCGCGTTCTTCATCAACGGATGCCTGGCCCGTTCGGGTAGATCCGAGGGTGGGGGTGTCACCCAGAAACACTGCGGCCCTGCCGTCCAGCAGGGCCGCAGTGTCTCAAGGGCCGTAACCGCCCCGCGTACCTCGTCTCAGGCTGCTACCTCCCGCCTGCCCCGCCGCCGTCTGCTCCGTTTTTCTGATCGCTGCCGCGGATCAGGCCGACCAGCATCTTGGAGAGCCCCTCCAGCTCGCCCTTGAGCGACTCGTGCATCTCGACGGGGAGGAGGCTGGCGCGCCGTGCGAGCTCAAGTAGCGGGACCATCTCGAGGACGATGCCTCGGGCCGCCGAGTAAGCCCCGCGCTGCTCCGCGCGTGGCCAACGTCCGGTCCCCTCTGCGATCTGCTGGCAGATGCGGTAGCTGCCTCGGCGGAGTTCGTCGGCCAGAAGGTAATGTCCCCGGCCGAATGCCGCAGCCATGCCGCTGACTGTTTCCGCAACCTTCAGTGCTCGCTGGTACACGTTCAGCCCTTCGAATGAGAATCCCATGACGATACCCTCCTTGACGACAGACCACGGGACCGGACCGGCCCACCCATGGGTTGGGCCACCCTGACGATGGCTTCTCACATGGTTAAAGCAATCCAAGGGCCAATGGGCTGCCGATCCGTCCGCCCGCCTCTAACCTCCCGCCACGCGAGGGAATTTCCTCCTTCCGGGATCTCTGGACAGGGGAAACCGGCGAGCACAAATATCCAAATATCTACACGGCCGTCGTCAGCCCCCTCCCGTTTGGTGCATGGGGTGGGTAGAATCGCACTCCTCTTGACCTCCATGCCCGGATAGTGGCATCCTGTTAGTGGCCAGCCAAAACCGTCCGGCATGTCAGAAACCAATTGCCGAGAGACGAGGACAAGCCCGCTAGGGATTCGCCATGACCACAGGCAGCCAATTCATCGCCATCACCCTGCACCGCATTCCCCGGAAAGAAGTCTGCGGAGTCGTCGTCCTGGCGCGACAGGCGGACGAATCTTGGGCGGGGAAGTGCAGCAAGTGTGGTGGCGATTTCCGACTGGAGCGTGACCCCAAGTTCGAGGCGCAGGTGCGGGCCATGCGAAATTGAGTCGCCCCATGCCTCGGCATGTCCGTCTCCGGGATCCGGTTCAGGGCAGGACACTCGTTCCCTCGGACCAAGAGAGAGGCATTCCGCCACGCGTCTGTCTGTGATACCATGCCGCTGTACCCCCCTTGGCAGGCGGAAAGCAGGAGGGGGGCCTTGGCCGTCGTGATTGCATCGGATCTGCGGACCGGAATGATCGTGGAGGTCGTGGGCCAGCTGCACCGAGTCCTCTCAAAGAAAGAGGAACTGATTCGGATTGAGGTGGCCACCGGAAGGTATCTGGAACGCGTCAAGGAGTCCGGAAAGCGGTAGCGGGCCCGTTCGTCCTCGGTCCCCGGGCGGAGAGGCCATGACGTCCCTCTTGCTCGGGCTGGCCTCCTGGCGGACGACGGGTCTCATCTCCCAACCACGAGAGGAGGAGCCATGGCGCGACGGAGCAGGAGCAAGAATCTAGCGGACCTGGAGGGGAAGCTGGGGGTCATCCGGCGGGAAGTGCTGAAGGTCCTGCGCAGTCTGAAACGAGAGATCACCAAGCGGGAAGAGGAGTTGGCCGGCCTGAAGGCGGAATACGCGAAGGGCGAGGGTCTCCTCCGTGGGCGGGCACGGCCCGGACCTGCCCGCGTCCGGCGCCGGGCCAAACGGTCCCGGCAGATCAACTGGAAGGAGGTGTTCCGGTCGCTCCCGGCGCGCTTCACCCTGAAGACGCTGACCCGCCATTCCGTGGCGGGCCGACGGCCCAAGGCTCACCTGTACGCGATCCTCTCAAGATGGAAGAAGGAGGGGCTGCTGGCTAGGGATCCTGCCGGCGGCTATCGCAAGGTGACCGCGCAACCCAAACCAAAGCGGAGGCCGCGCCGCGCGAAGCCGGCACCGGCCCGCACGCCGGCGCGGGCTCAGAAGCCGGCTCAGCGGCCCGAGGGTCAGAGCGCTTGAGCGATCCCGGTGTCATATCGGCCCATGCGACGGAGGAATCGCAGGGCGACCCGGGGATGGCGCCTCGCCTCAGCGACGCTGGGCCAGATCGAACAGCAGAAAAACGATGGCATACAGGAGGGCGATGGCGGCACCGCCGGCATAGGCGCGGGGGCTCAATCCGGCAGTCGGCGACTGGAGCAGCCACGAGAGATTGGCAATGCCCAGGCTGACCAGTGACGCCACCAAACTCAGGTACGCCAGGCTGATCCACACCCGCATGGCATCCCTCCTTGGAAAGGGGTACCTCCCTCATCCCCGGCGATCGGGCCGCCGATCGCCGGGATGAGGGGCCTTCTCTCCCCGGCGCATTTCGAATGCTCTCGCGTCGTCACCCCTCACGTGATGCGGAAACGCTGCGGACTCAGGTGCTCGTTCTTGCACCGGGGGCAACGGGACGGATCGGAGAATCGCGCGCGGTCCTTGAATCGGAACCCGCATTCCTCGCACACCGGCGGGAGAATTTCCAGGCGCTGGCGCGGCGCCACGGAGCGCGCGATATGCTCCAGGTCCTCGACGATGATCTTCTTGGCCACCACGCAGCGCGCCACCAGCCCATCCAGGCTCCACGTGCCCTCGGAGAGTAGCTCGCGGATTTCCTGCCGTCGGGTTTTTTCCACCCCGGTTCCCCCATTTCGAAATTCGAAATAGTCTTCAGGCCCTCTCGCCGCCCACCTGGATTCCGGTCCATTCCTCCCACAACGTAATGAGCACCGGCTGGGCCTTCGGTCCCTTTCCCCGGGCCTTGGCCATACGGAAGAGCTCGTGGACCAGCGCCGTCATGGGGACCGGCAGATCCAGCGTCCTGGCCATGTTCAAGGCGTAGCCCACATCCTTGGTCATGATGTCCACGGTGCCGCCGGGGACGAAGTTCCGCTTGAGGAGGCGAGGGATCGTCTCCTCCATCACGCGCGAGCCGGCCCAGCCCCCTTTGATCGCCTCGTGCAGCGTAGCGGGGTCCAGGCCGGCCTTGACCGCCAGGGCCCAGCCCTCGCAGACGGCGGCGAAGCCGGCCGCGACGATCAGATTGTTGACGAGCTTGGCCGCCTGCCCCATGCCGCTGCCGCCCATGTGGACGACCGACCGTCCCATGACCGCGAGGATCGGCTGGCAGCGCGCGAAGGCCGCGGCATCCCCCCCCGCCATGATGGACAGGCTGGCGTCGATGGCCCCTTGCTCGCCGCCGCTCACGGGCGCATCCAGGAAGGCGATGCCGCGCGGCGCGCACACGGCGGCCGCGTCCTGGGCCACCCCGGCCTCCGTCGTGCTGAGATCCACGATGACCGTCCCGGATTTCATGACCGCGGTGAGGCCGCCCTCCCCCCCCACCACCTGCCGGACCACGTCTCCGGTGGGGAGAGACAGGAATGCGATCTCGCTGGCCCTGCCGACCTCGGCCGCCGAGGACGCTGCCTTCCCCCCGGCGGCAGTGAACCGGCCCAGCCGCCCACGATCCGTGTCGAAGCCGGTGACTGCATACCCCGCCTTGATCAGATTCCGGGCCATGGGCCCGCCCATGACCCCAAGCCCGATGAAGCCGAGCGACGTATCAGACATGATCTGGTCCCTCTCCCCCCTCCGCCCAAGCGGAATCGACCGGATGCTATCGGTTCAGCCTAATAAGACTGGCGCCCTGTCCCGCCACGCACCGCTCAGGCGCGTGCGAACCCGGTTCGAGGGCCCCGGCACCTGCCTGTCAACTCGCCCCGACACCGACTGAGACCATCAGTGGTCCGGGATGAGGACGCTCCGCAGCGTCGTCCTCTCGCCGACCATCTGGAGCGCCCTGCGCAATTCGGAGAGTGGAAGGCGCGCCGTGATCAGGCGCTCGACCGGGACCTCGCCTGCCACGAGCTGCTGCACCGCCTCCGCCACGTCGGGCGGGGTGTGGTGGTAGATCGGCAGGATGCTGATCTCCTCGTAGTGCACCCGGCCGATGTCCACCGGCAAAGTCTGCCCCGCGGCCACGCCCCCAAACGAGACGAGGGTCCCGCCGCGGCCGGTGAGCCCCAGCGCCTCGCGGTGCGCCGGGAGCGAGCCGACCGATTCGATGACCACGTCGGCATCCGGCCGGCCGATGGCCGCCCGGAGCAACTCACGCGCGTCGCCCCCCTTCGAGTTCAGTCCGTGACTAGCCCCCATGACCTTGGCCACTGCCAGACGATCGTCCTGGTAATCCAGCGAGACGATGACAAGCTCTGGGCCGTACCGCCGGCGAAGGGTGTTGACCCAGAAGAGGCCCATGGGCCCCGCCCCCAGGATGACAACGGTGTCGAGCAGCTGAAGGGGGACACGCCGCACGGCGTGGATCACGCAGGCCAACGGTTCGGTCAAGACGACCCGCTCGGCCGGGACGTCCGCAGGGACCTCGTGCATGTTGATCCGGACCAGCCGGGATGGCACCAGGATGTATGGTGCAAAAGCGCCATTGTTGTACTGGATGGTCTCGCACATGCTCGGCCGGCCGCGCCGGCACTGGCGACAGACGGGATTCTCGTCCGGAAGACAGGGAGCCGAGTTGGCGGCCACCACCCGTTGGCCGGCCCGCCAGCGCGCCTCGGCACCAGGGCCAACCTCGACGATCGTTCCCGCCCACTCGTGACCGAACAGCCCCGGGATCTTGATCATCGGGTGCTGGCCGCGGAGATACACCTTGCGGTCCGTGAAGTCTATGGACGCGACGTCCACGCGGGCCAGAACCTCGCCCGGGCCGGGGACCGGGATGGGGACATCCTCCATGCGCACGTCCTCGGCGCCGTGCAGAACGGCCGCCCGCATCAAGCGATGGGAGCCGAAACCGATCGAGGAAGTCATGGGTGGAAGATCACCTTGGTGGCCTGGCCGCTCTTCTGAAGCTCGACCCCCTCCTCGAAAGCCGTGAGGGGGAGCCGGTGGCTGATCAGGGGCCCGACCCGGACCCGGTTGCCCGCCAGCAGGTCGAACGCCTCGGCCAACGCGGCGGGCGTCGAGGAATAGGTGGAGAACACGGACAGCTCGCGGTGATACAGATCGGCGAAGTCCAGGGAAAGCTGCCCTCCATCCGACGGCCCGGCGAAGATGTTGATGCGGCCACCTGGCCGGAGTACGCGCTGCATCTCGGCCAGGATTGCCTCGCTCACGACCGTGAGGATGACGCCGTCCAGGCCCACGCCGCCCGTTGCCTCGGTCACGGCCTCCCTGACGTTCTCGCGCGTGGGATTGATCGTGGCCTGCACCCCCAGGGCGCGGGCCAGCGAGATCCGCGCCTCGGACACGTCCAGGACGATGGGAACTGCGCCCCGGGCGGCCAGGGTCTGGGCAATGAGCAGGCCCATGCCGCCGCCGCCAACCACGGCGATGCGGTCGCCGGGGAGGACGTGCGACCGCTCTACGGCGCGGACGGCGCAGGCCAGCGGCTCGGTGAACGACGCCACGTCGAACGGCATCTCTGCCGGCAGCGGAATGGTCACCCGCTCCACGTGCAGCCGGGGGATGCGGATCAGCTCGGCAAAGCCGCAGGGATCGATGTTCGTTGCCTTGAATTGCGGGCACATAGACTCATTGCCGTGACGGCAGGCCCAGCACTCTCCACAGGGAACGTGATGGGCGGCCATGACGCGGTCCCCCGGCGCGAAGCGGATCACCCCCGGGCCGACCTCGCGGACCACGCCGGCCAGCTCGTGACCGAGGGAAACATGCCCGGAATTCCGCGGCTTGGCGAGCTTCGCCAGGTCCGTTCCGCAGAGGCCGCAGACCCGCATCTCCACCAGGATCTCGCCGGGCCCGATCGCGGGCGGTTCGACCTCGCACAAGCCGAAGCCGCCCGAAGGGCGCGCCAGGATCGCTTTCATCGCCCGTCACATCCCCTACGCCTCGCCTGGCTGCGCATTCCCGTGCCTCATGCTTTCTGGCTTCTACCGTCCGGCTCAGCCTTGTGCTTCCCGCCGGAGGCTCGAGGCCGATGCTCGGGCTTCACGTCCCGCCCCGTGGCCTCGGACCTGTCCCGAACCTCCTCGGGGTCAGGCTTGCGCTTGCGCAGCCCCTTGAACGGGAGCGACCGCGCCATCACCTTCTCTTTGCACAGGGAGCAGCGCCACCCCAGACACAGGCCGTACTGCTGCCAGATCCAATCCGCCGGATACATCCGCCCGCCGCATTTCCGGCAGACCTTGGGACGCGACTCCTTGCTCCAGCGCGGGCTCGTGGGCTCGACCCGCGGCCGTGGCTTCTCGTGCCGGCGCTCCCGTCCCCGCCGATGCCGGTGCCCCGGCTCGTTTCCTCCCCCTCCCGGTTGACTCATGCTCACCTCACTCGTCAGTTGTCCTGCCTGCACCCTCGCTTCGCTCCCTTCACCCTTCAGAACTGGGCGCTCCCCTCCTGAATAATAGCGGCGCCTGAGGCGGGGTCCACCCGGGGCCCGCCCAGCCTGCCCGTCAATGCGTACTCCACGGCGCGCTTCAGATCGGCGTACGGGACGGCGCCCACGATGGGCGCCTGTCCCGGGATCAAGATCGCAGGGACACCATGGATCCCCTGGTTCGTCGCCTCCAGGTACTCTTGCAGGACAATGGGGCGATAACACCCCATGGAGACGGCCGTGCGCAGGGCCGAGGGCTCGAGTCCAACCGACGCGGCAAGGCGCTCCAGCACCTCGTGGTGGCTGATATCCTCCGTCCGGCCGAAGAACGCTTCGAAGAGTGCCAGGTCGAACGCCGGGAATATCTCGGCGTGAACCTCTCGGACCCAGGTGGCCGCCTCGAGGGCCGGGAGACTCCCGCGTGGATACCGATCCCCCACGGCGGGGATGTGAAATGTCGGCGAATCCATGTCCTGCGCCCCCGCGGCGAGCCGGTGCGCGCGGTGGTACTCGGTAAAGGTCCGGTCTACCCGATCCTCCGGCCTGAGGATGAAATTCCGGTTTCGCACGTGCAGGCGATCGCCGAATTCTTCTTTCAGGCGCCGCAGGCGGACCGCCGCGCTGTAACACCAGGGTCAGAGGTAGTCGGAATACACGGTGATGGCGAGCCCCATGGATTCCCCCGTCGTCTCACGCGTCCCCGCGACAGGTCGGGCACGGGCACGCCTGTCGCAGGAAGCCGTAGGAATAGATCCCGATGTCGTGGCCATCACTCCACACGAAGTTGATGGCATAGCGCCCGACCGTCTTGACCTCCGTCACCTGGATCTCCCCCGCCTTGAAGACCGGCCCGCTCAGGACCGTGAGACTCGGGCCGCCGGCCGCGGACTGCTTGGCCCGCTGGTCGCTGCACAGAGCGCACGGACACTCCCGGCGGAGGAGATCGAAGCCGTAGACGCTCTCGTGTCCGTCCTGCCAGCGGATGCGCACTTCCCGCTTCTCTCGGTTGACGGTGATCTCCTTGGGATTTGCGGATGTCGGATCCATGGACAGTCTCTACGCATACGTCACGAGGGCCGAGGACCTCACCAGGTCGAATGCTACCGCCTCTGCCACAATTGCACAAGGGACGACCGGGCGGCTGCCGGAGAGCCGGCGTGCCGCAAACTCCCCCTTGGGGTGCTCAGTACCCGCGCTGGAGCTGGAAGGAGATGGCCATCTCCTCCTCGGCGTCGGGGATCCTCCCCATGTCCCGGTACACGGTGGAGAGGCTGGTGTGATTCATGGGGTCTTGGGGGTTGATCTCGATCGCTTTCTGGATGGCCTCGGCCGCCTCGGGAAGCCGCTTGAGCTTGTGCAGGGCGTGCCCCATCGCCAGGTGGGCATCGGCGAAAGACGGGTCCAACTCCAGCGCTTTCTTCAGTTCCGCCACGGCCTCTGCGTGCTTGTTCTGGCCGTACAGGGTCAGGCCCCTGCCGAAATATTCTTCCTTCGTCGCCATGCCTCGTCTCCTCAGGTCCGTCGGATGGTTGGGATCCCCTCTCACTGTTCGCCGATCGGTGGCAGCGGCGTCCCGGCCGGCATCCGCGGTTTCCGCCTCCGTCGGCGCCGCTTCCTCCCTGGTTCGGTACCCCCGGCGGGAGGCCCCGCAGCCGCGGCGGGCGCGCGATGTCGGTCCCCTTCCGCCTTGGGCGGACGCCCGCCTCCGGAACGCCGCCGAGCCGCCAGGGGCTCGGCCGGACGCGGAACCGGTTTCAGGAAGAGGGCATCGTCGGCCCATTCGACGGGGATCTTGTGGCCGATGAATTCCTCGATGGCCTCCAGGGACAGCACGTACTGCTCGTCCGCCAGGCTGATCGCCTTGCCCGAGGCCCCGGCGCGGGCGGTGCGGCCGATCCGGTGGACATAGTCCTCTGCATCCTGCGGCAGGTCGTAGTTGATCACATGGGTGACCCCCTCGATGTGAAGCCCGCGCGAGGCGACGTCGGTGGCCACCAGGATGTGCAGGCCGCCCTCCTTGAAGGCCTGCATGATCTTCAACCGCTTCTTCTGGTCCACGTCCCCGGTGATGGCCCGGGCGTGGTAGCCGACGCGGACCAGCCGCTCCGCCAGCCGCTCGGCCTCATGCTTCATGTTGGCAAACATCAGGATCCGCTTGCCCTTCTCCCGCGCCAGCAGCCCGAGGAGGAGGGGAAACTTCTCTTCCCTCGTGACGTGGTAGAGGACCTCCTCCACCTTCTCGGCGGTGACCTGCTCCGGAGCTACCGACACCATGGTGGGATTGTTCATGCTTTCGTAGGCCAGCTCCAACACCCGGGTCCCCAGCGTGGCGGAGAAGAGGAACGACTGCCGCCGCTCCGGCGGGGGCAACTGGCGCACCAGATACCGGATGTCCTTGATGAACCCCATGTCGAACATCCGGTCCGCCTCGTCGATGACCAACACCTCGACTGCCTTCAGGGCATACACGCCTTGCTGGAAGTAATCGATGAGGCGACCGGGCGTCCCGACGAGCACGTCCACTCCGCCGCGGAGCATCTCCCGCTGCTTGAGGTAGTCCACGCCGCCATAGACCACCTGCATGTCCAGGCCCGTCGCCTGGCCGAGCAGGCGAGCGTCTTGATGGATCTGCACGGCCAGTTCACGCGTGGGCGCGACCACCAGGGCGCGTGGGCCGGCAAGCCCCTTTGGCCTCCGGTCGGGTTCCCGCAGGAGCCGGGTGAAGATGGAGATCAGGAAGGCAGCCGTCTTCCCCGTTCCGGTCTGCGCCTGACCGGCCACATCCCTCCCCCGGAGGGCGATGGGAAGCACCTCCTCTTGGATCGGTGTGCAGACAGTGAAACCGGCGGCCTGAATGCCCCGCATCACGGGCTGAGGCAGATCGAAGGAGAGGAAATCCACGCTCATGGCTCGGACGCGACCCCGGTCACCTTGGCCAGAAGCGCTCTGGTCGTGGCAGGGGCGTGCCCCTGGAAGCGGTTGTTGGCGAGCATGAATACCGTGAGGCCGCGCCCCAGGTGCTCGCGGATGCGCCCGGCCCACAGGGCGAGCGCGGGCTCGCGGTCCAGACGTGCGCAGCTGAAATCATCCGGCATGGCGCTCCACGCTGGGGGACCGACCTAACGTCGTAGATCAGCCATCCATCATCTCCCGCCCATCCTCCTGTGGTCCACTCGGGCTAGAGAGTACACTTCTATCCGTTGGCATGTCGAGAGCTTTTGCACTTCGCGGAAGGACGCTGCAATCGCAGGGTACGAATCGCCGCGCCCGGGCGAGGCCCCAACTAAGGATGGAGCATGCGATCTCGTGGAGGACGTGGAGTGGAGCGGCGGGAGGTCAGAGTTGACTCGGGCAGTGGAAAACCGAGAGAACGGAGAAACCCGACGGCCCCCTGGAGAGGCGAGGATCTGGATCAGGCTGCCTGGCGGAGCTCCTCCAGGTGGGAGACATACCGGCGAAGCCCTTCGAAGAAGAGCCGCTCGTACGCCAGAAGGGCCTCAAGGGACTCGCGCTGATCCAGCGCCTCGAGCTCGGCCCACAGGTCCGGCTCGTGGTCGCGGAGGTATGGAATGGCGCCGTCGATATACTCCACCTGAAGGCGCTTGCCCATGGCAAGGACAAGTTCATCCAAGGACTCTGGGCTCATCTCGCTCTTATCAACATTGCTATTGCTGCAATTCGTACCGCGTGGCTCCTTCAAGAGTGCAGGCATTGCGCCCCCCTTTCTCTTCTTGTGACATGTTGCTTCCTCTTTCAACTTCATGAGTTAGCTCCTAAATACCATACATACGTTTGGATGTCAACTGCTTTCTTCCCTTCGCCCAAAGTAAGATATATGCAATATGCGGACCTGACTTACCATATCTTGGGATGATAGTTCATGAGAGCCCAAGATATTGGGTCCGACGGATGGATATTCCAGGAAGGCACCGTAGCAAACCGTGGAGTCCGCCCCCGTCAATAATACAAGTACGAGTCTGGGGCTAGGCCGCCATCTTGCGAAGTGTAGCCAAGCGAGGAAGGTCGATCAGAAGACTCTGCACAAGGATTAGGAGTAAGCAATCCATGCGCCTGGCGCCGAGATGATGCAAAGACAAAGCAGTCGGATTCCTTTGGAGGCCCTCCTTGCACTAAAGGTTCGCTCGCGACTCTGTCGCTTCCAGGGTGCTATGCCAGGTTGAAGCAGACCATCCGAAGGTTGGTCATCTCCTCAATAGCGAACCGCACGCCCTCGCGGCCGATCCCGCTCATCTTGTTGCCGCCATATGGCATGTGGTCCACGCGGAAAAGCGACGTGTCGTTGATCATCATGCCGCCCACGTCCACCCGCCTGATCGCCTTGAATGCCTTGCTGATGTCCCTAGTGTAGAGGCCTGCTTGAAGACCGTACGGGCTGTCAGCCAGAAGCTCCAACGCCTCGTCGAAATCCTTGTAGGTCACGAGCGAGACCAGCGGCGCGAAGGTCTCCTGGCAGATGACCTTCATGTCGTGCCGGACGTTGTCCAGAACGGTGGGCCACAGGATGCGCCCCTCGCGTTTGCCGCCCACCAGGACCTTGGCCCCTTGGGCCACTGCCTCGTTGATCCAGGCCTCGGCCCGCATAGCCTCCTTCTCATCGATCATGGGGCCAACGTCGCAGTCCTTGTCCAAGGGGTTCCCCACTTTCAGCTCGGCCGTGGCCTCCACGAATTTCCGGGTGAACTCTGTGGCGATGGCCTGGTGAAGATACAGCCGCTGCAGGCTGATGCAGATCTGCCCCGAGTTGGCAAAGGCGGACACGACGCAGCGGGGCACGGCCGCGTCGATGTCCCCGTCGGCCTCGATGATGGTGCCCGAGTTGTTGCCCAGCTCCAGCGTCACCTTCTTGAGGCCGGCGCAGCTCATGATGTGCTGCCCCACCGGCGGGCTACCCGTGAACGACACCTTGGCCGGGCGCGGGTCGGTCACCAGCCAATCCCCGACGGTACCACCTTCGCCGTAGACGAGATTGTAAACCCCACCGGGCAACCCAGCCTCCATCAGGATCTCTCCCAGGCGGATGGCCGTGATCGGCGTGGTCGTGGCCGGCTTCAGCACCACGGTGTTGCCAGCGGCGATCGCCGGGGCCACCTTGTGGGCCACAAGGTTCAGCGGGAAGTTGAATGGCGAGATGGCCACCACCACCCCCACGGGCGTCCGGAAGTAGAAGCCGAACCGCTTCTCCGCCCCGACCGAGGCGTCCATGGGGACGGTCTCACCGTGGATGCGCTTCGCCTCCTCGGCCGCGAACTTGAACGTTTCCACGGCGCGGGCGACCTCGCCCACGGAGTACTTCCAGGCCTTCCCGGCCTCGCGACAGATGATCGTCGCAACGTCGTCCTGGTACTTGGTCAAGAGCTCCGACGTCTTTTCCAGGATTTTGGAGCGCCGATGTACCGGCATTTCGGCAAACCCGCCGAAAGCGGACTGGGCCGCCCCGATCGCACGATCCACGTCCGCCTTGGTGGCGCGGGGAATGGTGCCGATGGTCTCGCCGCTGAACTTGTCAATGACCGGGATCGTATCCGCCCCGGCCTCCCACTTGCCACCGATTAGCATCTCGTAAGCTTTGCCCATTCTCCTATCCTCCACTGCGCCATTACGCCCCCTGACACGCTTCCCGTCCCGCGGATCAGCCGAAGCCAACTCGGCTCCGCTCGGACAGAAACCAGATAGCGGCTCCCAGCGCGCCGGATTCCTTGCTGAGGGTTGAGGTCAGAGTCGCCACCCCTGCGCCTACGGCCTGTGCCGCCCTGGCCACCACCGTCACGGCCGCCGGGTCTTCTCTCGCCGCGGCCGCAAAGACCAGGGGTGCGCCGCTACGATCAGTGTCCCCCGCCGCCAGCTCCACGAAGACCGACGGCTGACCCGCTCGAAGGAGGTTGCTCGCCTGGCACACGGTCATTGGCCGCTCGCTAGGACGACGGCAAGATCCCCGTAGGTAATACACCGGGCGCCGGCCGCTGCCAGCGCATCCTTCGCCCGGGGGTCGCAGAGCGAGCGTAACTCGACCTCCCGTTCCGCACAATAGCTGCTGCCAGAGAGCGCGTCGTCAGCGTAGCCCGGATGGCACATCAGCTCAGTGGCGCCGCCCACGAGTCCACGGAGGAAATCCACCAGGCGTGCGGGTTGCCAGAAGGCCTCCGGCCCCACGTCTCCTACCGTCTCATCCACGGCCGGCAGGCGGCTCGCTCGAATGCGCTGCGCCATCTCCGGGGTCAGCACCCGCAACGGGACATCCAGTGTCTCGGCGAGATCGATCGCCATCTCCAGAATTCGGGGATGCCGGTGCACATGATGGTGGCTGTCCAGATGGGTGGGACGCCTCCCGAAAATGGTTTCGAACCGCTCGGCCTGGGCGGCCCACTCGGCCCGGATCTCCGCGGGGGCGCCGGCCGTTCTGACCCGGGCCGGGTCCCGGACGAAGCGGCCACCGTCATCAACGAGCGAAGGCACACGTCCGGGGGGCAGGATGGGCGGGCCGAAAGTGAGGTTAAGGTGTAGCCCCAGCCCCAGGCGCGGGAACTCTCGCGCCAGGTCCCGGCTCCGTCCCAGGCCGGGGAGATTGACCATGACCGTTGTGCTGGTCACGATTCCATCCCGGTGGGCGTCCAAAATGCCTCGGCTGACACCCTCCGTCAGATTGAAGTCATCCGCATTGACGATGAGGAACGGCGGCACTGACTATTCTTACCTGCCCACAGAGATCGAGGCGCGCCCAGGTTGCCGAGCCCCCCGCCGGCAGGATTCTACCCATATCCAGCGCTCGGGTGTACTCAGCCGCCCCCGCGCAATTCGAGGGAACGATTGCTCCCCAGGCCAGGATGCGCGGCCCCAGACCGACGCCGCGCAACCATTTCAGTGCTCGTTCCACCCCGAGAAACCCGAAGAGGGCACACACCAGTCAGCCCTGGGGCTTGAGATATTTCGGGGCCTCTGGGATAATCCGATCCATGACAACCCAGCCATGCGGGGCTCCTGGCGGGAGAAGGAGTTGACTGAGGCCATGGAACCCTAGCAGAGAAAGCGAGAGGCGTCAACGAATCGCTCGGGGGGCGTGTGGCCTTCAGGCAAGGGGAAAGGTGCGGGGCCGCGAGAAGCGGGGAGGAGCCATGAGAAGGCGATGGATTTCTGGAATGCTGATCGGCCTCTTGGTCCTGGTTGGAACGTCCGTTCATGCCGCGACGTGGAGCCGCCAATACATCCGGCAGCTTCCGGATTCCGCCTTCGCGGCGATCGAGACGATGCCCGACGGAAAGACGCTACGGCATCTCCCGCATCACGATGCAGATGGGAACATCGATATCCCGCACTTGTGCAATGCGCTGTCCCGATTCGATCAGGTCAAGTGGCGCTACGCTGCCAACGCTGAGGCAGCCCGGCGTCACCTGAGCGCCCATCTGGAACAGGTGGGCCGGAATTCGTGTCGCCCGGCTCGCAAGAGTGGGCCCTGATCGACGACGCGTGAATCGGAACCCAAGCCAACGAAGGCCCCGCTGATTCTGTAGCCCCCCTCTGGCGACGGAATCTCCACTCGGAAATAAAAAGGGGAAGGAGGCGAACCTCCTTCCCCGTATGTGAACAGCTTCCTCCGGCCAGGGCGCGGGAGGTCAGGCCACTTCGACCTTGATCTCCTTTGGCTTCGCCTCCTCCTTCTTCGGAAGCTGGATCTCCAGGACGCCGTCCCGGTACGTGGCCTTCACCCGACTGGGATCCACCACCGAGGGCAGCACGATGCTCCGCTCGAAGCGGCCATAGCTCCGCTCGACGCGATGGTACTGGTCCTCGTTCACTTCGGCCTCGCGCTTCCGCTCGCCCTTCAGGGTCAGCGTCTCACCCTCGACGGAGACCTGGATGTCCTCCTGCTTGACACCGGGGAGCTCGGCCATGAGCTGGAAACCCTCTTTGGTCTCATGGATATCCACGAGCGGGCTCCAGATCGCCTCCGTCGCGGCCATGTCGGACGGGGTTCGACCGAAGAAGTCCCCGAAGACTTGGTCCATCTCTCTTCGCAGATCCGCCATCTCCGTGAACGGCTCCCATCGGGTAAGCGTATGCACACGTGGCTGCCATCTTTCCAGAAGCATTTCGTCCTCCTCCTTCGGCTGAGTCGAACTGCCTGCCGTATGATCTTCTCGGAGGTTATCCGACCGCCATTGTCTTGGTCTCTCTGGTTGACCCTCAAGATCTAACCGTGAATATTTATAAAACATGAGCCTATGCTTGTCAAGTAAGAAATTTAAGAGGAATGTATTTGACGTTATATAATTAAAATCAACTACTTATATAATCTTTTGGATTCTATGAGGCATCGAGTAGGAAGACTTGGAGGCCAGACGACAGGAGCCTATTGCCCTGACTCAAGGCTGAGTATTCCGGAGGTCAGATCAATGTTCACCCGGAAACGCTCCAGGAAGCTGAGGCCGAGGAGTCCGACGACGTTCGGAGGGACATTTGGCAGATCGTGGATCACGACCGCGACATGGCGCGCGACGGCCCCACCGATTTCCAATTCGTCCACGAGCGCAAGCGGAGCTAGGATCGTCCCACTGGCGGTGGCCAATCTGACGGTACTCCCGCTGGCCGAGATTCCCAACTGGTCGGCAACCAGCCGACTGACCGAGGTGAATGTGGCACCGGTATCGAGGATGAAATACCCGATGAGTTGGCCGTTCACCTTCCCGGGAACGAGCACCGATGGCCCGCGCCTCTCGAACGCGACCTGGAACGTGGTGTGGCTCGGTTCACCCAGGGCATCGAGGGCGCGCAGGGCAGCCGCCGCTCGCGGCGATTGCGGGGCCAGTTGAAGGATCCGGCGATAGGCTTGGGCGGCGGCGGTGCTGTCACCGAGGAGCCGGTACGATTCCGCCAGGTACCATTGGCGCTCCGGGTCCCGGGGCGCCCGGTCAACGGCCTCGACGAACTTCTCCAGGGCCCAACGGTAGTGGCCCCCCTGGAACAAGTCCACGCCCTCCTCGAAGGCTGCTGCGTCTGCCGGCGTTGCCGGCCGCGCCAGCAGGAGGCTCACCACGCCAGCCAGGATCAGCAGCAGCCGGCGCCGCGATCCAAACGCATATGCCATGAGAGCCCTCTCGCCCTTTCGCCGGGCGGCAATCATCGCATCCGACTCCTGACAGCCCAGGCAACTGACCTTCTCGGCCATGGCCACGGACGCGCCGGTGGGAGCACCGAGCGACCCAATCCCACTCAGGCCCCGGAGAATCGGTCTCAGGCAGCCCTGGCCTGCTCAATAGCCTCCCGAACCGCAGGCAGGAGGAAGACGTCCTCGAAATCAAACTGGGCCAGGCCAGCGGCCAGCAGGTGGGCCTTCTCGCGAGTCGTCAAGCTCCGCTCGATGATAATTCGCCGCTCCCCGTGAATGACGCACATGCCTCCCCGCCCGGGCAGTTCCTCGGTCGCCAGCGCGGCGTAGGTCACGGGGATCTGAAGCTGCTCCGCCAGCCCCTCGAGGGCTGTCAGCAATCCTTCGTCCTGCATCTGTCCCGTGACTTTCTCGGATTCAAGAATTAGTCAGCACCACGGGAGGCAGTCTGGCGATCCGGCAATTTGGTAATCCGGAATTCCGAGTTGCCGGATTGCCTAGTTGCCTGATTGCCAGATGTTCCTGGCGTCCTTGGCGCCTTGGCGGTTCCCTAGTGGCGCCGGAGCGCTTCTGCCATTCGCACCGCCTCGCGGGTGGCTCCGACATCGTGGGTCCGGACCAGATGAGCGCCGTTCACGACGGCAATCGCCGTCGCCGCCAACGAGCCAACCAGACGATCCCGGGGATCTGCCTGTCCGAGGATCTTCCCGATGAACGACTTGCGCGAGACCCCCACGAGCAATGGGCGGCCCAGCGTCCGCAGTTCCGCCAGCCTCTGCAGCACCTCGCAGTCCCACGCATGCCAGGGGATGGCGGTCTGGCGGAAGAACCCGATTCCCGGATCCAACACCACCCGGTGGTCGGGCACGCCCGCTTTCCAGACGATCCGCAGGCTTTCCTCCAGAAGGCCCCGCACCGTCTCGATCGGATCCCGCGCCTTCAGATCGGTCTCGGACGCCATGAGGATCACGCCCTGGGCCCGACGGGCCACGACGTCCGCCATGCCGGGATCGTGGCGGAGGCCGCTGATATCGTTGAGCACGTCCGCCCCGGCCTCCAGCGCAGCCATCGCCACCCGGCTCCGCTTCGTGTCGGCCGAGATAGGAACGGCCACCGCCTTGCGCACGATGCCGATCGCCCAGGTGAGGCGCTGGGCCTCTTCTGCCTCCGTGATCTCCGTCCTGAGGTAGGGCGCGGTGGACATGGCCCCGATGTCCAGCATGTCCGCCCCCTCAGCCGCCATCTGTTCCGCCTTCACCCGCAGCGAATCCTCCCCTGTCGCGACCGATCCCTGATGGAACGACTCGGGGCTCACGTTGATGGCGCCCACCAGGCGAACGGGCAGTCCGTCGCCGACCTCCACTCCCGC
>Ga0187770_10000642_pt1 | contig 17229 bp, 12 predicted proteins | sample 0116_SJ02_MP02_2_FD_133154 | JGI IMG/M metagenome (GOLD analysis project Ga0187770, IMG submission 133154) | Tropical peat soil microbial communities from peatlands in Department of Meta, Colombia - 0116_SJ02_MP02_20_MG | ecosystem: Environmental > Terrestrial > Soil > Wetlands > Peat | place...
TACTACGACCCGCAGGGGCAGCGCACCGGCACACCGGCACGCTACGGGAACTTTGCCCTGGGCTGGCAGCACTGGTGGTCGCCGCAAGTCGAGGCGCGTCCGGAGATCGCCTACTACCACTCCTTTAACAACCCGGCCTTCAATGGCAACACGGACGCCGGCATCGGCCCCAGCGGGTTCAATACGAGCATTGCGCCCAACAAGCAAAACGCCGTGATCGTCTCGGGGGACATCATCTGGCACTTCTAAGCGAGCAGCAGATCGAAGGGCACGGCTAGCCGCGCAAGTGACGTGGCATGGTCAGACGGCAGCACCCGCAGCCGCCTGGCCAGTCATCCGCTAAGGCTAGCCGCTCGCAGCCGGGCGATTTGGGGGCGCTCACGCCGAAAAGTACGGCGAGCGCAAAGACCGTCGGAGGCGCGCAGCAGCAACGAAGGGCGGAAAAGAAAGTGCGCATGCCAGTGCTACAGAATAGCCGTCGCGAGACATCGGCCGCTTCGTGCGAACGCTCGCCATTTGTCTTCGGCTACCCTGGCGCCTATTTGGACGGCGCGCGAGCCCCACGATCTCGCTGTCCCGGCGCGGGAGCCAGACGGGGGGGTCGGTCGCGAGCTCCGGCACAATACGCAAAACGCCGAAAACCAATATCAATGCTGAAAGACGTCCATGCTGCCTCGAGTCTTCGCGCGCTCTTTGCCATTATCGCCAGCCTATGACCTGACCGTGTGTCGAGGCGGGCCGCTGCTTGCGCCCCTTTTAAAGCGCGCGCTCGTGGCCCCGTTGGTTGCTGTCTTCCTGTGCGGCGCCGCAGCAGAGGAAGTCAAAACCAGCAGCGAATCGAGCGCGCCAGGCGCCGCGCCGAGCGCAACCGGGACCTTCAAACCGACGCCCGCGCAGCTTGCGGGACTCAAGATCGTCACGGTGGCGCGCGCAAGCTTTCGAGCTGAAGACATCACCGAAGGTAAGATCGCCCTCAACGCCGATCGCAGCACGCCTGTTTTTTCGCCGTATTCGGGTCGAGTCACGCGGATTCTCGTGGGTTTGGGAGACCGTGTTGAGGCGGGCCAACCCCTGTTTGCGTTGCAGGCCTCGGAGTTCGTCCAGGGGCAAAACGACTTACTGAGCGCGCAGGCGGCCCTGGCCACCGCAAATGCGCAGCTTTTGCTCGCGCAAAACAATGAGAAACGTAAGCACGCCATGTTCGAAGCAAAGGCCGGATCCCGGCAGGACTGGGAACAGAGCCAATCGGACCTGGCGGCAGCGCAAAGCGCGGCGCGCACTGCCGAGGCGGCGCTTGCAGCCGTGCGCAATCGCTTGACCATTTTGGGCAAGAGCGAGGAGCAAATCGATGCCTTAGGGCGCGCCGAGAAGATGGACCCCGTGGCCTACGTCCTCGCGCCCATCGTCGGCATCGTGACGGACAAGCAAGTTGGTCTTGGCCAGTACGTGCAGTCCGGCGCTTCGACCCCCGCCTACACGGTTGGAGACCTCTCCACGGTGTGGCTGATTGCCAACGTGCGGGAGACCGATGCACCGCGCATCAGGCGTGGTCAGACGGTGGAAGTGCACGTGATTGCATTGCCCGAGCGCGTATTCACAGCCCGCATCACCTACGTTGCCGCAAGCTTGGATCCGGCGACGCGACGCCTTTTGGTAAGAGCCGAAATCCCCAACCCCGACGGCGTGCTCAAGCCCGAAATGTTCGCGAGTTTCAGCATTCTCTCGGGGACGCAGGTCAGCGCTCCGGCCGTACCCGAAAGCGGTGTCATTTATGAAGGATCGGAGGCGCGTGTGTGGATCGTCGCCGATGACGGTACGCTTGCCCTGCGCCGGATCCGGCCCGGGCGCGCTGCCAATGGCCTTCTCGAAGTGCTCGATGCCGGCGTCAAGCCGGGCGAAAAGGTTGTCGCAAGCGGCGCGCTATTCATCGACCGGGCTGCGCAGGGGGACTGACCACGATCGTCCTCGATCGGTCATTTCTGCGCACAGAACCATGAGCCTTCTATGAACAGCATCATCGCCTATGCGCTGAAGCAGCGCATCCTGATGCTCTCGCTGCTAATCGGTATGTTCGTTGCCGGCGTGGTTGCATTTCTCAAACTCAATATCGAGGCCTACCCCGACCCGGTGCCACCCCTAGTCGACATCATTACGCAAAGCACCGGCCAGTCGGCCGAAGAAATCGAGCGCTACATCACGATCCCCATCGAAGTGCAGATGGCAGGTATCCCTAACGTCAAGGCGATCCGAACCATCTCCCTGTTTGGCCTGTCCGATGTCAAGCTGCAATTCACGTATGACTTCACCTATCAGCAGGCCGAGCAGTGGGTGATCAACCGCCTCTCGCAGCTGCCGCCGCTGCCCAACGGCGCGCAGCCGGGTATCTCGCCCTGGAGTCCGATTGGTGAGATCTACCGCTATCGAGTCGTCGGCCCATCCGGCTACTCGGTTACGGATCTCAAGACAATCGAGGACTGGATCCTCGAGCGGCGCTTTCGTGCCGTGCCAGGCGTGGTCGATGTCAACGGATGGGGCGGCAAGACCAAGACATATGACGTGACGGTCAACCTGGATCGGCTCATTTCGTACGGCTTGACCTTCCCGCAGGTGCTCAGCGCCCTGAACAACGCGAGCAGCAACGTCGGAGGCCAAACCATCGAATTCGGTCCGCAGGCAGCCGTCGTGCGGGGTGTCGGCCTGATTCGCACGATGGACGACGTGCGCAACTCGCTGCTCACAGCCGCCAACGGCGTCCCGGTAATGCTCAAGGACGTCGCCACCGTGTCGGTGGGCCATCTGCCGCGACTGGGCATCGCCGGCGAGGACGACGACGACGACATCGTGCAAGGCATCATTCTCATGCGCCGAGGCGAGCAAAGCCTGCCCACCTTGGAGCGCGTGAAGGCCGAAATCGAAAAAATCAATACGACCGGCGTGCTCCCGCCCGGGGTGCATATCGACAGGATTTACGACCGCACCGAGCTTATCAAGATCACGACCCGTACCGTTATGCACAACATGGTGGTGGGGGTCATTCTGATTTTCCTCGTGCAGTGGATCTTTCTGGGAAACTTGCGCAGCGCGCTCATCGTTGCGACAACAATACCGTTTGCGCTGTTTTTCGCTGTCTTGATCCTGATCGCACGAGGTGAATCAGCCAACCTGCTGTCGGTCGGAGCAATCGATTTCGGTCTCATCGTCGATGCCACAGTGATCATGGTGGAGAACATCTTCCGCCACCTGGTGGAATCCGAGCGCGGCGAACCCGATTACATGCTGCACCACGTGCGCTCGGCTGTGGGGCTACGCGGGAAGTTTGCGGTGATCGCCAATGCCGCGCAAGAGGTAAACAAAGCGATCTTCTTCTCCGCCGCGATCATCATCGCGGGCTTTGTGCCCTTGTTCACACTCTCAGGCGTCGAGGGCCATATCTTCGGCCCCATGGCCCGTACCTACGCCTATGCGATTGCTGGCGGCCTGATCGCCACCTTCACCATTTCGCCAGCGCTGAGCGGCCTGCTGCTCACCAGCAAACTGCAGGAAACCGAAACCATTGTCGTGCGCTTTTTGCGCAAGATCTACGCGCCGGTGCTGCGCTACGCGCTCGAGCATCGGCGCCTGACTTTGGGCAGTGCGGGGGCGCTGGCGATCGGGGCAATAGCTGCAGCGAGCTTCCTCGGGCTTGAATTTCTGCCCAAACTGGAGGAGGGCAACTTCTGGATTCGCGCAACGATGCCGTCGTCGATATCGCTGTCGGAGGCCAATATCTACGTCAATAAGATGCGCCGCCTCATCAAGAGTTACCCCGAGGTGGTTACCGCCGTCTCGCAAAACGGCCGACCCGATGACGGAACCGACTCGACCGGTTTTTTCAATGCGGAGTTTTATGTACCGCTCAAACCATTCGACGACTGGCCCAAAGGTGTCGACAAGGCCAAGCTCACGCACGAGATGAGCGATGCGCTCGAAGCGCAGTTTCCGGGCGTGGACTTCAATTTCTCGCAGAACATCGAGGACAACGTCGAGGAGGCGGCCTCCGGCGTCAAAGGAGAAAACTCGGTCAAGCTCTACGGTAACGATTTGGCGGTGTTGGAGAAGACCGCGAATCAGATCAAGGAAGTCATGTCGACGATACCGGGCATCGTGGACCTCGCGGTATTCCGGTCCCTCGGCCAGCCCACCGTCAAAATCGAGGTCAACCGGGAGCGCGCCGCGCGCCTTGGCCTTGCCCCGGGCGATATCAACGCCACGATCCAAGCCGCAATCGGCGGCCAATCTGCCGGCGACGTGTACGAAGACGGTAGCGACCGCCATTTTCCGATGATGGTGCGCCTGGCCCCCGAATACCGAAGAAGCATGGACGCGATACGGCGCATCACCGTGGGCGCGCCCAGCCCGAGCGGCAACGGAATTGTGCAGGTGCCGCTTAACGAAGTGGCCGATATCCGTCTCGTGTCAGGCGCATCTTTTATCTATCGGGAAGGCCAGCAGCGCTACATTCCCATCAAATTTGGGGTGCGCGAGCGCGACTTGGGCGGCGCGGTGTTGGATGCGCAGCGTCTCATCGCGGAGAAGGTCAAAATGCCGGCCGGCTACCACCTCGATTGGGCGGGTGAGTTCGGCGAGCTACAAGAGGCGCTTGAGCGGCTTGCCGTCGTCGTGCCGATCAGCCTGCTGATGATCTGCGTGCTGCTGTACACGAACTTTGGTTCGCTCGTTGATACCGCGTTGGCGGCGAGCGTCATGCCCATGGCCTTGATCGGAGGGATACTGGCACTGTTCTTTACGGGGACGCCCTTTAGCGTTTCCGCGGCGATCGGTTTCGTTGCGCTATTTGGCATCGCCGCCATGGACGGGATCATCGTCTTGTCCTATTACAACAATCTGATCTACGACGGAATGGAGGCCAGCGAGGCCGTGGTCAAGGCCTGCGAGGTCCAAATGCGTCCGGTCGTGATGACCTGTATTGCCGCCTGTGTGGGCTTGTTGCCGGCGGCTGTTTCGACCGGCATTGGATCGCAGGTGCAAAAGCCGCTTGCTCTTGTGGTGGTCGGCGGCATACTGGTGGCGCCCGTGTTGATTCTGATTGTGCTGCCCGTCCTCATTCGCCTGTTTTCGCGTAGCGCGCAGCGCCTCGAGGCGCAGGCTTCGGAGGCGCAATGAGGCAAACCGTGGTAAGCGGTCCGCGGCGCGTTGTTGTTGCCGTCTGCCTGGCCTTGTTCGGTAGCGGCTGTGCCGTTGGGCCCGATTACCAGCGTCCCGCCACGACGGCGGGGGACCGCTATACGCGCGATCCCCTGCCCGAACAGACGGTTGGGGTCGACGCGCCCGGTGGCACGTCGCAGCGATGGGCCTACGGCCAAGATATCTCAGCGCAATGGTGGGAAGCATTTCATTGTGATTCGCTCGACCGCCTGATTAAGGAGGCCTTCGAGGCCAACCCCAGCATTCAAGCCGCGCAGGCCGCTCTGCGCCAGGCCAATGAGCTGGCGGCTGCGCAGCGCGGCTTTTTTGCGCCGACAATCGCAGCGTCTTTTACGCCGAGCCGGCAAAAAAACCCGGTCGGGACGCTTGCGCCCACCTTGACCTCGGGTGTTCCCGTCTTCAGCCTCTACACGACGCAACTCAGCGTGGGCTATACGCTCGACCTTTTCGGGGCCAACCGGCGCCAGGTCGAGTCTTTGGTGGCACAGGCGGACATGCAACGCTTCCAGTTGGAGGCAACCTACATCACCCTGTCGACTAATGTCGTCACAGCGGCCGTGCAGGAGGCAGCATTGCGAGCGCAGATTGCCGCTACGGAGCGGATGATCGCAATCGAAACCGAGCAGCTGCAAATCATGCAGCGCGAAGTCGAACTCGGCGCAATTTCGGTGTCCGATGCCACGGCGCAGGAAGTGCTGTTAGCGCAGACGGCGGCCTTGCTGCCGCCCCTGCGCAAACAGCTCGCCTTGCAGCGCGATGCGCTAAGCGCGCTGCTCGGACGCTTGCCCTCCCAGGAGCCCGCGGAGGTCTTCGAGCTCTCGAGCATCGAATTGCCGGCTGACCTGCCTGTGAGCCTGCCCTCGCGGATCGTCGAGCAGCGCCCCGACGTGCGGGCGGCCGAGGAACAAATGCACGCAGCCAGCGCGAACGTGGGCGTGGCCATCGCCAACATGCTGCCGCAGTTAACGTTTGAAGGAACGCTGGGTGGGACGGCGACAAGCATCAGCAAAATGTTTTCGGCCGGCGATAAGTTCTGGACTGTGGGGGCCAGCCTCAGTCAGACCCTTTTTGCGGGCGGCACCCTCTACCATCGCGAGCGGGCCGCCGTCGATGCTCTGGACGAGGCCGGCGCGCTTTACCGAGCTGCTGTGATCACGGCCTTTCAGAACGTGGCCGACACCTTGCATGCCTTGGTGTTCGACGCGCAGGCGCTAAAGGCCGACCTGGAAGCAGAGCGCTCCGCGCAACGCAATCTGGAGTACACCCGCAAGGCCCTGGATCTCGGATCGGTGAGCTACCTCGCGTTGCTTAATGCCGAGCAGTCCTACCTGCAGGCCGTCGTCAATCGCGTGCAGGCACAGGCCAACCGCTATAGCGATACGGCGGCTCTGTTCCAGGCGCTGGGGGGTGGCTGGTGGAACCGCCCGAGCGGACAGACGGCGGAGCGTTAGTCCGTCGGCCACCCACGGGTGTTCGTACTACACTGCGCTTCTGTGGGAAGCCTGTTTAGCGCGATCGAAGGGACGTCTATGGAAATTCCCTCCTTCATCGAGGACCTGCAGCAACGTTTGGGAGCGCTGTTTGCGGCCACGCCAGCCGCGGATATTCAGCGCAATCTCAAGGCCTTGCTGAACCAGCAGTTTGCAAAGCTCGACTTGGTAAGTCGCGAGGAGTTCGAGATTCAGTGCGAGGTGTTGGCCAAAGCGCGGGAGAAAATCGACGCGCTCGAAGCCAAGGTGGCGCAACTAGAACTTCGCCGCGGCTAAGGGGCCGCCAGGTCCGGTGGGCTGCCGCGCCCGGGCGGCCGCCGAAGCGGCTGCGGTCCGACGTGCGAGCCCGCGGCTGCGCGCTACGGCGATGATCTTTGCGGCTACGCGGATGTCGATCTTGCCCAGCTGGCCTCGAATGCCCGCTTCGTCGAAAACGCGGATTCCCTCGCGCTGAACCCGTTTCGCCAGATCCGCTTCGGTTCCCGCCTCTGCCGCTATCAGGAGTCGAGACAATCCGGAGGCGCGTGCGTGGGCGAGCAAGGAAGAGACTCGTTTGGAAGTGACTAGGCCGCGTTCCACGACAAAAGCGTAGGAGCGATCCCGGTCCTTGCGGTGATGGAGCACCAGCTCGATCGGGTGGGCGTCGCGAAACGGCGTCGTCGCCCGGTAGCCACGGGCCTCGAACCACGCCAGTACCAACTCCCGAACCGGAATTCGGAATTGGTTCTCTGGTGCCGACGCGGCCGGCTGCGAGGCAGCGTGCGCCGCGGGGGGCGGCGACCCGGTTGCAGCGGCCAAACGATCCGGCGGACGCGCTGGCACCGGGCGAGTCGCTTGCACGGAACTCGTCGGTTTTCGTGCGGCGTAACCGGTCCGCGGGCTTGGCGTCGAGGATGCGGCCGGCGCATTGGCTTGGGGCGGCGGGACAGGCCGAACCGGCGCTGATGCCGACGGGCGACTGGTGGAAGCCGGTAGCGCGAAGGTCAAATCGCGCAATCCTTCCGTTATGCCGATATCGGTCGTTGCTTCCAGCTGCCGCCGCGCTGCGGCGGCCACGGTTTCAGACTCCCCGGCCAACAGCGATTCGATTTCCACTGGGTTGGCCAGTTCCACGGCCTGTTCGATTGGCGCCGGAGGCAAGAAATAGGAGTCACCGCCCAGTTCAGGGCGCTCCGCCTCCCGGCGCGCGCGCTCGGCGCGCGCCCGCGCCATCTTGCCGCGCTGATGTGCCCACAGCGCGAGGGAGAGCGCCAGCATCCCCAGGGAGATCCAAAGGACGATACTGTAGCCTTGCAATGTGAGGGAACGCATGCGGCAGGGTGACCTATTTGGGCAAGTAGCCCCAGCCCGCTATTGTCCCCCGGCGCCAAGACGCCAATGCGATGGAAAAAGCTCGGCTTTTCGGGTTAACCATTAATCATCGCTAAAATTTGTCGAAACGGCCGATACATCGTACCGCGAGCGTCCCTTGGCACTGTTTTCCCAACGCCCCATCCGATGGCTCTTGCCGTAGTCCACACTCGCGCCCTGTCGGGCATGCTGGCCACCGAGGTAACCATCGAGGTCCATCTCGCCAATGGGCCGCCGAACTTTGCGCTCGTCGGGCTGCCCGAGTCGGACGTTCGGGAGGCCCGCGAGCGCATCCACGCCGCCTTGCAGAACAGCCGCTTCGAATTTCCGGCGCGCCGCACAACTGTCAACGTCGTCCCCGTAGACCTGCCGAAGGATTCGTTGCGCTTTGACCTTCCCATTGCCATCGGCATCCTGGCCGCGAGCGGCCAGGTTCCCGCACAGGTACTGGAGAAATTCGAATTCATCGGCGAGCTTTCCCTCTCGGGAGAGTTGCGGCCGGTGAATGGCACCCTGGCCATGATTTCTGCGGTCGCCAAGACGGCCCGGGAGCGCCAGCCGCGCGGATTCATTATGCCGATGGAAAATGCCGACGAAGCCGCGCTGGTGGGCGGCGTTGCCATTTACCCGGCCAAGAGCCTGCGCGAGGTTGCCGCTCACCTCGAGTTCGTCGCGGGCAACGCCAAGGGGCAGCAGATTGCGGAGCGCTTCGCCCAGGTGCGACTCTCCCCTCCGGCCTATCCCGACTACTTCGACGTAAAGGGCCAGGCGAATGCACGGCGCTCCCTCGAGATCGCCGCGGTGGGCGGCCACAGCGTGCTGATGGTCGGTCCGCCGGGCAGCGGCAAGACGATGCTCGCGCAGCGCTTCGCGGGGCTTATGCCACCCATGAACATCGAGGAGGCGCTCGAATCGGCTGCCGTGCTCAGTCTTGTCGGAAAATTCGCACCGCAGCGCTGGGCGACACGCGTATTTCGCGCACCCCACCACAGCATTAGCCCCACGGGTTTTCTGGGCGGCGGACCCAACGCGGCCCCGGGCGAGATCTCGCTTGCGCACAACGGGGTCTTGTTCCTCGATGAACTTCCCGAAATGGACCGGCGCGTACTGGAGGTGCTGCGCGAGCCCCTGCAGACGGGAAGAATCACGGTCGCCCGCACGGCGCGCCATGTCGAGTACCCGGCGCACTTTCATTTGCTGGCGGCGATGAACCCGTGCCCGTGCGGATACCACGGCCACCCGGCGGGCTCTTGTCGCTGCACGCCCGAAATGGTCTCGCGCTATCAGGACCGCATCAGCGGGCCCGTGCTCGAGCGCATCGACATGCGGGTTGAACTCGAGGCTCTGAGTCCCGAAGAAATCGCAAGTCGGCCCGACGGGGAGCTGAGCCGCTACATGGCCGAACGCGTGGCGCGCGCGCGCAAACTGGCGCTGCAGCGCCAGGGCAAGATCAACGATGAGCTCACCTCCGCGGAAATTGAGCGGGTCTGCCGGCCCGAGGGCGCGGTGCGGCAACTGCTGCATGCCGCGAGCGCGCGATTGGGCTGGTCGGCCCGCGCCTATCAGCGCGTCTTGAAGGTCGCCCGGTCCATCGCGGATCTGGACGCCGCCGAGAGCCTCGACAGCCAGCACGTGGCCGAGGCGATCCAGTACCGGCGCTCGTTGCGCGAGACGTAGGAGCCCGCGCCGCTGCTCGCCTAGCGGCCGAGCTTGCGGCGCAGCGTCTCGTTTACTTGCTGCGGATTGGCCTTGCCGCGCGTGGCCTTCATCGCCTGGCCGACGAGCGACTGAAACGCCTTTTCTTTGCCGCTCCGAAACTCGGCAACCACGGCAGGGTTGGCTGCCAAGACCTCGTCGACCACGCGCTCGATCGTTGCGCTGTCCGAGATCTGCGTCAAGCCCCGGGCCTCGATGACAGCGTCAACCGACGTGGCCTCGCGCTTCCACAGCAGCGCAAACAAGTCTTTGGCCGTCTTCAGGTTTACCGTTCCGTCGGCCACGCGCGAAAGCAGGGCCGCGAGCTCGGCGGCCGGTACCGGACAGCGTTCCACATCCACACCGTCGGCATTGAGCGCGGCGCAGACCTCTCCCATGATCCAGTTGGCGGCCGCTTTCTTGTCTGGGACCGCCTGCGCGACCTGCTCAAAGTACTGTGCCAGTGCGCGGCTGGCCGTGAGCGTGGCGGCGTCCTGAGTCGACAATCCGTAGTGCTGCACCAAGCGCTCGCGCATCGCGCCAGGCAGCTCCGGCATCTGTGCGCGCACGCGCTCGATCCACTGGGAGGACACGTCCAGGGGAAGCAGGTCCGGATCCGGAAAGTAGCGGTAATCCGCGGCATCCTCCTTGGATCGCATCGAGCGGGTTTGGTCTCGGTCGGGGTCGTAGAGCCGCGTCTCCTGGACGACGTGGCCGCCATCCTCGATGAGTTCGATCTGGCGGCGCACCTCGTGCTCGATGGCCTGTTGAAGAAATCGGAAGCTGTTGAGGTTTTTGATTTCCACACGGGTGCCCAAGGTCTGCGCTCCTGACGGCCGAACCGAGACGTTGGCATCGCACCGGAAGCTTCCCTCCTGCATGTTGCCATCGCACACGCCGAGCCAGACCACGAGCGCATGCAACGCGCGTGCATAACCAACGGCTTCGGCGCTGGAGCGCATCTCGGGCTCCGATACGATTTCGAGCAGAGGCGTGCCGGCGCGGTTCAGATCGATGCCCGACATCCCGTGATAGTCCTCGTGCAGCGATTTTCCGGCGTCCTCCTCCAGGTGTGCGCGCGTGAGCTGGACGCTCTTCGAGTACGCCTCGCCATCGCGCGGCGTAACCGCAAAGCTTAGCGACCCGCCCTGCACGATCGGGATCTCGTACTGGCTGATCTGATAGCCCTTTGGGAGGTCGGGGTAGAAATAGTTTTTGCGGGCGAACACGGATCGAGACGCAATGCGCGCGCCCAGGGCAAGCCCCAAGCGGATTGCGCACTCCACCGCCCCGGCGTTGAGCACCGGCAAGACGCCCGGAAGCGCCAGATCCACGACGCTGGCCTGCGTGTTGGCCGCGGCACCGAAGGCGGTCGAGGCTCCGGAGAAGATTTTCGATGCGGTGCGCAACTGGACATGCGTCTCCAGTCCGATGACCGTTTCCCACGCGCTAGACATGATCTCCCCGCAGGATGCCTTGGGATCGCGACCGGGGCGACATCGTGAGTTGCACGGTGCCCGACTCAGTACCCGCGCGGCACCCGGGCGTGCCAGTCGGTAGCCATCTGGTAGCGGTGCGCAACTCCCAGGAGGCGCGCCTCGTCATAGTGATTGGCCATGAGCTGCAGTCCGATCGGGCGGCCGTGACGCCCGAAGCCGCAGGGGATGCTCATCGCCGGAATGCCGGCAAGGCTGCTGGGCACGGTGTAGAGGTCCGCGAGGTACATCGCGACCGGATCCGCGGATTTTTCCCCAAAACCGAAGGCCACCCCACTGGTCACCGGCCCAGCAATAATGTCGCACTGTCCGAAGGCACGCTGAAATTCATCGGCGATGACGCGCCGCACGCGCGATGCCTGAAGGTAGTACGCATCGTAGTAACCGTGCGACAGCACGTAAGTCCCGACCAGCACCCGGCGCTTGACCTCTGCGCCGAACCCCTGGGCGCGGGTCTTGCACATCATGTCGCGCAAGTCCTCATATTGCTTTGCGCGAAACCCGTAGCGCACGCCGTCATACCTCGACAGGTTGCTCGATGCCTCGGCCGATGCCACCACGTAATAGACGGCAATGCCCAGCGCTGCATTGGGCAGGCTCACGTCGACGATGCGCGCACCCAGCGCCTCGTACTGACGCAGCGCGCTACGCACCGCAGCCTCCACCTCCGGCTCGAGGCCCGCGGCGAAGAACTCGGTCGGCACGCCGATGCGCAGCTCGCGCAGATCGATCTGCAGGTGGCGGGTATAGTCCTCTGCCGGCCGCTCCACACTGGTGGAGTCCTTCGGGTCAAAGCCCAGCATTGCATTAAAGACCAAGGCGCAGTCCTGTGCACTGTGCCCCAACAGCCCAGCGGTGTCGAGGCTCGAGGCAAATGCGATCATGCCCCAGCGTGACGGCCGACCGTAGGTGGGTTTGGCGCCGGTCACGCCGCAGAAGGAGGCCGGTTCGCGGATGGAGCCGCCTGTATCGGTGGCGGTTGCAACGGGCGTCAATCGCGCCGCCACGGCCGCGGCCGATCCGCCCGAAGAACCTCCGGGAACCGCGGCGCGGTCCCAGGGGTTGTGTACGTTGCCGTAGGCGCTGTTCTCATTGCTCGAGCCCATGGCAAATTCGTCGCAGTTGAGCTTGCCCAGGCAAACCATGCCGGCCCGCGCCAATGCCTCGACCACGGTGGCGTCAAACGGGCTCGTGTATCCCTCCAGAATGCGGCTGGCGGCCGTCGTGGGCCAGTCACGAGTGACAAATACATCCTTGTGCGCGACGGGTACACCCAGAAGCGCTCCGCTTTCTCCGGCTGCGCGGCGGGCGTCGGCCGCTCGAGCCTGGGCCAGCGTGCGCTCGGCGCGCACATCGAGAAAGGCATTGAGACCGCGATGTCGCTCGATGCGCTCGAGAAAATGGGTGGCCAGCTCCACAGCCGAAACGGACCCCCGGCCGAGCAGCGCGCCCAACTCGCTCAGCGTTGCGTGGGCCAGTTCGCTCACCGCTGCGTCCTCCCGGCGGCGGTCATTCGACGACGCGCGGCACGAGAAACAGCCCGTCGCGCTGCGCCGGCGCGTTGGCCATATTGCGCTCCCGATCGGGCAACTCGGTCACCGCATCGGGTCGCAGCCGCTGCGTGCCGTCCAGGGGATGAGACATGGGCGCAATGCCGGCGGTATCGACGCGTCCGATCTGCTCGATCATCGCCAGAATGTCATTGAGCTGTTTTGCCGCTTCCTGAGCCTGGGCGTCGGTTATTTCGATGCGCGCCAGGTGGGCGATGCGGTGCACGTCGGCCAGTTTCAGAGACATAGTCTATTATGGCGCACCGGGCTGCAAGGCCAACCCTGCCCGGCCCGCAAAACTCGCCTAATTAATCCAATGTTCGGTTTTTTCCGCAGCTTCTTTTCTACTGATCTCGCCATCGATCTGGGCACCGCCAACACCCTGATCTACGTCCGGGGCAAGGGCATCGTACTCAACGAACCGTCGGTCGTCGCCATTGCGCGCGAGGGCGGTCCGCACGCCAAGGAAGTGGTGCGCGCGGTCGGTCTGGAGGCCAAAGCGATGCTGGGGCGGGTGCCCGGCAACATCGAGGCCATTCGCCCGATGAAAGATGGCGTCATTGCCAACTTCACGGTCACCGAGCAGATGCTCAAGCATTTCATCAAGGCCGTGCATCCGTCGAGTCTGCTTGCTCCCAATCCGCGCATCATCATCTGCGTGCCCTGCGGCTCGACGCAGGTGGAGCGCCGCGCGATCAAAGAGTCGGCCGAGGCAGCCGGCGCAAGCCAGGTGTTCTTGATCGAGGAGCCCATTGCGGCGGCGCTCGGGTCGGGATTGCCCGTCTCCGAGGCATCGGGTTCCATGGTCGTGGACATCGGCGGCGGAACGACCGAGGTCGGGGTGATCTCGCTCGGGGGCATGGTCTACAAGGGTTCAGTGCGCGTTGGTGGCGACAAGTTCGACGAGGCCATCATCAACTACATCCGGCGCAATTACGGCATGCTCATTGGGGAACCTACCGCCGAGGCGATCAAAAAGGAAATCGGCTCTGCGTTTCCGGGCTCCGAGGTGCGTGAGATGGAAGTCAAGGGACGCAATCTGTCGGAGGGCATACCACGCAGCTTCACGATTTCGAGTAACGAGATCCTCGAAGCGCTGACCGATCCGCTCAACCAGATCGTCTCCGCGGTGAAGATCGCGCTGGAACAAACTCCTCCGGAGCTCGGCGCCGACATTGCCGAGCGTGGCATGATGCTCACGGGCGGGGGTGCTTTGCTGCGTGATATTGACCGCTTGATGATGGAAGAGACCGGATTGCCGGTGATCGTTGCCGAGGATCCGCTCACGTGCGTGGTGCGCGGATGCGGGATCGCGCTCGAGCGCATCGACAAGCTCGGCTCGATGTTTGCCAGCGGCTGAGGGAGCAGCTCGTCGATCGGGGCGACGACGCTGTGAATCAGCTCCCAGACTGCACATCCTGAGTACACTGACCACCGATGGAGTACGGACCGCCGCCCCTCTTTAACCAGGGCGTTTCGGCGCGCGCTCGGCTTGCCTTTTTTTCGGTCGCCGCCGCGATCCTGATCGTTATCGACGCTCAGGTTAACGCGCTGGACACAATCCGCAACGGGGTCGAGATTTTGCTCTATCCGTTTCAGCGCGCGCTGCTTTGGCCGCGCGACCTGGCCGAGGATTTTGGCGGATATCTGTCGACGGTCAGCGACCTCAACGAGGAGAACGCCCGCTTGCGCAAGGCGGCCGTAGAGCAGGCGCAGCGGGCGCAGTTGGCGGGTGCGCTCGAGCAAGAAAACGAACAGCTCCGCAAACTGGTAGGTCTGCGCGAACGCGTCGAGCCTCACTCGCAGATCGTCACCGCGCTTTATGAGTCGCGTGACCCGTTCTCGCACAAGATCGTCATCGATCACGGCAGCAAGGATGGGATCCGTGCCGGCGGTCCGGTGATCGATGAGGCGGGTGTGGTCGGTCAGGTTACCCGGGTCTTTCCGATGACTGCTGAAGTGACGCTGCTCACCGACAAGGAGCAGTCGTTGCCGGTGCAGATCGCGCGCAACGGTCTGCGCGCGGTCGCTTTTGGTGGTTCGGAGCCTATGACGCTCGAATTGCGCTTTCTTCCGAGCAATGCTGACGTGCAAAGCGGCGACACCGTTGTGACCTCGGGGCTCGATGGTCTGTACCCAACCGACATGCCGGTGGCCACCGTCACGCGCATCGACCGCGACGTCAAGGATCAATTCGCGCGCGTGATCTTGAGGCCAGTTGCGGGCATGAGCAAAAGCCGATTGTTGCTCGTGCTGTTGGCAAACCCTCCGCCGCTTTCGCCGGCGGCTGGTGCTCACGAAAATGCGGCTGGCAACGCTCGCGGCGATCGGGCGGGCGCGAAGGCGGCGCGTCGATGAGCGCCTCGGTGAAGCAGTGGTTGCAACGCTTATGGGGCGGCGCCGGCCTTGCGTCGGACCCCGCGGCCGACGTGCGGCCGCCCACCATCGGACGCAATCTGCGCGAGCAAGTCCTGCGCCCCGTGCGGCCCGGATTCATTTGGACGACGCTGATCGTCGCCTTTTTAATGAATCTGCTCCCCTGGGGTCGAGCAATCTGGGTACCGGACTTTTTTGCCGTGACCCTTGTTTTTTGGAATGTGCACCAGCCGCGTAAGGTCGGCATGGGTATTGCGTTTGTCTTCGGGTTGATGATGGACGTACACAACGGGGCCTTGTTCGGCGAGCACGCCCTTGCGTACACGTTGCTGTCCTATGGCGCAATCACGCTGCACCGACGGATTCAGTGGTTTCCGCTGAGCAGCCAGGCAATTTACGTCTTTGCGCTGCTCTTGGTGGCCCAGCTGGCTTCCGGTGCGGTTCGACTTTGGGTCGGAGGCGCTTCTCCCGGCTGGTGGGTCGGGTTGCTTTCGAGCGCGCTCGGTGCCGCCATCTGGCCCGTCCTTCACTCGGTGCTGCTGGCGCCACAGCGCCGACCCGCGAAGCGCGACGACACTCGACCCTTGTAGCCGCCTGCACTGCAGTCAGGCGACGATTGCCTCAGTAGCCGCCGTACAGGATGAACGGCGCCCAGGCTGCAGGAGTTGCAAGCTTCGGGTCTTCCGAGTGCCGGAATTCTCGCTGCGTGGCGGCCAGGGCGGAAACCGGGTTCCATCCGCGGCGCAGTTTTGCATACAAATGCTGCATGAAGATCGCGGTGGTTTCGTCCGCGATAGGAAAAAGCGATAGCAGCGCTGCGCGATTCCCGGCTGCTAGTCCGGCAAACGCCAACCCGAGCAGGCCCTGCCCATGTTCGAAATGCCCGACGCCCGTCTCGCATGCCGACAAGACGAGGAGTTCAGAGCTCATCTGGAGCCCCGCAAGCTCCGTTGCCGTGAGAGCGCGTTGCGTCGGACGATCGTCAGGACTGCGGGCTGCGAGAACGATTGCCGACGCTTCGGGCCGATTCGGTTGCGCCCAGGCGTGGGCGGCGAAATGCACGTACCGATATTGCCGCAGTTCCCCACTCCTCGACGCTCGAAGCACAGCAGCTTTGTTTGCCTGCGTCCCCGTCCATTCGGTGGCGCGCTCCTTCGGAAATTGCGCGGCAATCGCGTCGATCTCGGTTCGTGCGAAGGGCAAAGGATGATCCTGGGCAACCTGGACTCCGATCGCGATGGGATCGTCAGTCGCCGGCGGTGCGATTGGCTTGTAGTCGATTCCGCCGATGGCAAGTAGGTCAAGGTTATGCGCAGCCGTGCGCGAACGCCCTTGCCATTGGGAGTAAGTGGTTAGGGAAGGCGCGTAGCTAATTTCAAAGCGATCCAAGGCGAATCCCGAACGCAAGGGCAGAGCCTGCAAGGGGACGCCGACCAATTCGTCGTCGCCGACAAAAACAAGGCGTCTGGCCTTGCCCACGGCCTTTTCCAGGGGTGCGAGTAGTCGATTGCTAAGTCGTTGAGCAAGCTGATCGACGGTGAGATAAGGGCCCGTCGCATCTCCCGGGCGAATCGCATCAATTGCGAGGCGATCGCCTTGCAGCGGCCACGCGCGCACTGGTTCGCCGCGAAGTAGGCGAAGCCATGCGGATGCGTTGCGGCCGAGGTCCGGATCGCCGAATTCGACGAAGCGTGCGGGCTGGTCGCGCAGGACGACCAGGGCCCACCATGAGTCTCCCGAATGCAGAACCGAGATCAGCGCCGTGTCCGGGCGCAATACGGCGCGCAAATCGTCTAGGGTGGGCGGTCGCACGGCCGGCCGAGTAAGGTGCAACCGTTCGCGCAATTCGCGCTCCATGCGACTGCGCTCGGCAACCAAGAGGGTGCGTTCGGACTCCAGACGGATGCGTTCAATGATGTTCGCCTCCACCGCGATGCGCTCGTCAAAACCCTGAATGCGCTCGACTAGGTCCGCCAGCTGCGAACGTGCGTCGTTAGGCAGCTTTGTACGTCGCCATTCCTGTTCCGCGAATCGATCTCGCAGGACGCGATCGCGCGCAAGCTCGGA
>Ga0187770_10000643_pt1 | contig 17222 bp, 23 predicted proteins | sample 0116_SJ02_MP02_2_FD_133154 | JGI IMG/M metagenome (GOLD analysis project Ga0187770, IMG submission 133154) | Tropical peat soil microbial communities from peatlands in Department of Meta, Colombia - 0116_SJ02_MP02_20_MG | ecosystem: Environmental > Terrestrial > Soil > Wetlands > Peat | place...
CAAGAGGTTAGCCGTTCCGCCGGAACTTACCCTCTCGAAGTCTTCGTCTTCCCCGGGCATCGGCGACGCCATGCTGTAGACCGTGTCAGTCCCCTCGACCGCTTCATGCAAGGAGTGGCGGTCGAGGAGGTCCGCCTCGACGCACTGCACGCCGTTCAGGTCGAGTATCTTCAGGTGCGAACCGGGCCTGAACGTCGCCTTCGAGATCTCGTTCTGGCCGAAGAGGTATTCGACCACGTGCCCGCCGACGAAGCCGGTGGCGCCCGTGAGAAGGTTCAGTCCTGCTCATCCCCCCTCGTCAGGAAGTGAGGTGCCGATGCCTGTGCTCCTCTTCTTTCCCAGGCTTCGCCTCGAACTCCCCCCTGACCAGCCTCAGCTGAAGGTCCTCCGCTAGCTTGTCAGGGTCGCCCACAAGGCCCTTGATCGACTTCTTGGCCGACGGGGAGAACTGGGGAGAGAAGTTCTGGCCTCCGAAACGCCCGTATGCCACCCCTGAGAACCTAATCCGCCTGCCTTTGATCTCCACGTAACCCCTGACGAGGTTCGCCACCTCCCCTTCGCTCACGTAATCCACGACAATTCGGTACTCGGGAAGACTCATGATTTCAGGAATCTCCCCCTCGCGGCGCCCTTATTCAAACCCGGCCCCAATGGGAGTGCATTCTGGCTGTGCACGCGGTGAAGCTTCTACGGTTCGAAATCGGGTGGACGGTACCTTGCCCTGACCATCTCCTTGAGAGAGGTCACAAGGGAGAAGCTGGCGTTGACGATGTCTGTCTGGGTCAGCATCCCGACAAGTTCGTCCCCCTCCATTACGGGCAGCTTCTTCACCCCGGCCGCGGCCATGGTTTTGGCCGCCACTTCGATGCGCTCTCCTGGCTCCGTCGTAATCAGCTTCTTCTTCTGAAAGGCGACGGAGGTCTTGTCGGGGTTCATCCCCTTGCCCACGCACTTGGAGACGTCGCCTTCCGTGATTATTCCCACCGGCTTCTTGCCTTCGACGATGACCAGGGACCCGATCTTCCACTTCGTCATCAGCCTCGCCGCGTCAGACACGGTTACGCGCGTCTGCACTGTACGGACGGTCTGTGCCATGATGTCCCGCACGTAAATCACGCTTTCATCTCACCACCAGCACGGGGCAATCCGCATGGCCTGCAAGGCCGCTGGACACGCTGCCCATTATAAGCTTCTTGAACCCCGTCATCCCCTTCGTCCCGGTTACGATGAGGTCGGCATGCTCTTTCGCAGCGTACTCGACCAGAGCCTGAACTATGGACGGGGCCTCTATCAGCTCCCCGTCCACGTCGGCGCCGCACTCTCTCGCTACGGCTAGCCCCTTGTTCAGTATCGACATCCCTCTGGCCTTGGCCGCGTCTTCAAGGGGCTGGACGTCAGGCATCGACATGGGAGTGGCCCCGCCGTAGGCAAAGACAGAGAAGGAGTAGACGTGGGCGACTGTCACTCTGGAGCCGTACTTCTTCGCGAGGGAACAGGCAAGCCTTGCCGCCTTCACCGAGTCATCTGAGCCGTCGAAGGCCACCAAGATCCTGCTGAAGCCCGCTTCCAACCTCTCGCCTAGCAAGCGGAAGGGTGTTCGAAGATATAAGTCGGTTGCTCGCTTCTCGAGTCCCTCATCGGCCACTGTGAATGGCGGTACTGATTCCCGACCTGGAGAATGGTCCCTGAGCTTTTATAATCATATGCGGAGGGCGGGAACAAGGCATACGAAAGAAAATGCAGTCAACAACATCGAAATGGGCGTCCAGATTCATCTGGGCGGCGATAATCCAAGGCCTCCTGGCGGTAGTCGTAACCCTTCTCATAGTCGAACCCCTTAGCATCTTCGGAATCAACTCCTACTTCAGCCCCTCGAGGGTAATCGCAGGCGGGGGCGGGGGAACGTGGATGTTCACCGGTTACATCTCGTATCTCGTCGTCGGAGTCGTGGCCACTGCGGTCACGGCGATCTTCTACTACTACATTGAGGGGGTGCAGGGGAAGGTGTACACAGGGCTGACGAACATCCTGGCATGGGGCCACCTGGTCCTCATGAACGTCGGCACTGCAGGGTCCATGTTCCTCATGATGTGGGGGGGATACCTGGCGGGATACGAACTCACTCCGGTGAGCAGCGGCGGGCTCGGCTACACGGACCTCCAGGTCCACGTGACGACGCTGGGCGCGCTGGTCGACCCAATAGGCGTCTTCATACTGCTGGCGGCACTTGGAGCGGTCCTAGGCGGCCTCGGTTTCGTTCTCAGAAGCAGGATGAAGTAGCGCCTGCTTCTGACCACTATTTTTGCATCGGGCGGTCCTGAATAAGCTCAAATATGCTCCACGGCTTGCGGGCTGTGAATGGCCCTGACGAGGCGCGGCCCGGGGGTGGTCTAGTTGGAGATAACGGACTCGGCCCACGTCCAGTCGATCGTCCAGAGCCTGTCTGATGAGTACTCCAGAAAGATCTTGCTCTCGGCAATCTCCAGCGCGAAGTCTGTGGAGGACCTCAGCAAAGAGAACGACATCCCCCTGAGCACCTGCTACAGGAGGGTCCACGAGCTCCTGGACTCCCAGATCCTACTGGTAGAACGAATCATCGTCACGCCTGACGGCAAAAAGTACGAGCTCCTGAGGAGCGCCTTCAGGAACGTGACGGTGAGTTTCGACAACGGCGCAATCAAGGTGGAAGCGTCCATCAACGAGGACGTGGCGGACAAGCTGCGGAGGATGTGGATCAGCATGAAAGAAGCAAAGTGATTTTCAGCCTTGAGAATCGGGAGCATGCTTTAATGACGGAACAAGAGGCGACTAGCGAAAATTGGACATAGTGCTAGAGCTGCTGACCGTCGCCCAGGCGCTCATTCTGATCCTGGGGGGCGTGCTCGTCTACTATGCGACTAAGTCGTACAGGAAGATGAAAAGCGGCGCGATGCTGTTCCTGGCGATCGGTTTCGCGTTCGTCACCTTCGGAGCGGCCGCCGCGGGGGTCCTGTACAACCTGAACCCCGACCTGGAGCTGGCGCAGGCGGTGCAGGCCACGAGCCAGGTCGTGGGCTTCATTGCGATAGTTTACTCCCTGAAGGGTACGAAGGACTGAAGCCATTGCTACGGAAGGAGGAGGGTGTTCGACGACCTCCCAGCTCGTCAGACGGCGTGCACCCGACGGCCGGTGGAATCCGTCGGTGGGGCGCGGTGATCACCGTTGAAGAGGCGGTCGGGAAAGTGGTCGACGGCGACGTGGTCGCCGTTTCAGGCTTTAACATGGCGACGACCCCGGAGTACCTGATTCTAGGACTCCACCGGAGGTACAGGGAAACGGGGCACCCAAAGAACCTCTTCATAGAATGCGACGCCCTACCCGCCATCCCCGGGAGGGCCCTCGACCTTGTCGCGAAGCACCAGTGCGAATCGAGGGATTTCGGGCTCTTCAGGGGGATCTCCGTGCCCTACATGGGCTTCTCCCCGTGGCTGCAGAAGATGACCACCGACAACGTCATCGAAGTCTATTCCTGGCCACTGGGGGTCGCGGCAAACTGGTTCAGGGAGGTCGCAACCGGCAGGCCGGGAGTGATAAGCCGCATTGGAGTGGGGACGGCCGTCGACCCGAAGGAGGACGGCGGAAGGATGAATGCGCTGGCGGCAGAAAGGGGGACCTGCAAGGTGAAAGAAACGGTCTTGGGCGGGGAGGAGTACCTGCTTTACGAAGCGCCGAAGCCTACCGTGGGGTTAATCCGGGCAACGACGGCAGACCCGATTGGGAACCTCACCATGGAAGACGAGGTGATAACTGGGACGGTCTTGAGCATCGCCCAGGCGGTGAAGGCGCGCCCCGGCCCGGGCATTGTCATCGGGCAGGTGAGGCATCTCGGCCAAGAGCGCAGCGGGCCCAGGACGGTCCAGGTCCCAGCTCCCTGCGTCGACTATGTGGTGGTGTCTCCGAATGCCTATCACTGGCAGGTGGGGAGCACGGTGTACGACCCCGCCTTTTCCTACACCGCGAGGATAGCGCCGAGAATCCCCGAGCAGGTGCCCATCGAGCCTGATAGGCTGGTCATGGCGAGGCGCCTTCTCATCGAATTCGTCAGGATAGCGAAGTCGAAAGGAGCCCAGATAGCGGTGAATCTGGGCATTGGAACACCCTCTCTGGCGTCGAGGCTCGCCGTAGAGGAGGGGGTCTCCGACTACATTGTGGGGGTGCTCGAGTCGGGGCAGTGGGGGGGCCTCGCCCTGACGGGAATCGACTTCGGCGCGGCTGTGGGACCCTTCGCGCTCTCCTCTCTCCCGGACACCTTCACAAATCTCGAGGGGGGAAGCATCGATGCAGCATCCCTGGGGTTCATGCAGGTGGGAATGAACGGGGATGTAAACCCGTCAACGCTCCCTGGGACCGTCTTCGGCCCCGGAGGGTTCCCGGTCATCGCGGGCGGCTCACCCAGGATATACTTCGCAGGGTCGTTCACTGCGGGGAAGCGAAAGGTCGGGCTGGAGGGAGGGCAGCTGAGAATCGAAAAGGAAGGAGACACGGCGAAGTTCGTGAATAGAGTCTACAAGAGCTACTTCAGCGGCAGCCAGGCAATGAGATCAAGGAAGGAGGTCAAGTACATCACGGAGAGGGCAGTGTTCGAACTCACCCCGGGAGGCATGGTCCTTGAGGAGGTGGCCCCGGGCGTGGATGTGGACAGGGATATTCTCGGCAAGATGGAATTCAAACCGCTGCTGGCGCCAAGCGTTGAGATAATGGACGCGAGGGCTTTCCAGGCCGGGAGCATGCAGCTTGCCCGGGAGCTGCGGTGGTCGGCGAGCGGGCGGAGCGCCTAGGTGAACTTGCCGTGACGACTCGTCCCAGGATGAGGTCCGAGAAAAGGGACGCCATGTCATCCGCAGCAGCAACCGTCGTAGTGCTGATCATCGCGCTTGCCGCCGTATCAGTAGTCTACGTCTCGTCTACGCAGTCGCCGTCCGCTCAACTCAATTCCCAGAGCAAGCAAATCGCCGCCCTCGAGGTTCAGGTTGAGAAGCTGGAGGAAGCTGTCAACGGCACCAGGGGCCAGGGGAACGCGAGCCTCCCGGTGATGAACCAAGCCCCGACGACGAGAATCATAAGGGAGACATGGTACCTATCGCCCTCCGCCCACCAAGACAGGTTTGACCCTTCCTTCATAGTGGTGAATCAGGGCGACACTGTAAAGCTGACATTCATCGACAACGACACGGTCGCCCATGACTTCGTCGTCGGGCCCCCCTACAACATAATCGTGAACGCCACGGTCCCAGGGCTGGTCAACGACCTGACGGGCCAGACTTTCACGACCCCTGCGGCCAACAACTCGCCGGGGGTTGTGGTCAAGGGGACGCCGGGAAACGTCTCTGCCACTTACTCCTTCGTGTCCAGGTATGCGGGAATCTACGAATTCGTCTGCACCTACCACGCGCAGATCGGCATGATAGGCTACCTCGTGGTAATCCCCAATCTGGCTTACACCGCCGAGGCATCGGAGACGACTACGGAGGCAACACAGGCAGGTATAACGTCCGTCAGCGTCAGCATCCTTGCAGGGGCCGGGACCCCTGGAATCAGCAAGGGCTTCGGCCCGGACAGCGTCACCGTCGTGATTGGTGTCAACAACACGGTAGTCTGGACGAACGACGACAGCCAGCCCCACACTGTCACGGCTAACGGGCAGGCGTTCGACTCGGGCTACCTGGCTCCCGGGGCCTCCTTCTCCTACACCTTCACCAAGCCAGGGGTATACGAGTACCATTGCACCTACCACCCGTGGATGACCGGTACCGTCGTCGTGAAGGAAGCGTCCTAGCGAAGCATCTCTGCCTGGATGAGCTCCGAGAGCTTCTGGAAGTAGAGCCGCGTCGCCGTCGGCATAGCTTCCAGGTTCTCGTCAATCGCCTCTAGCACATACTTCACTGTGCGCCTGGAAGTCTTGAATTCGAATTTCATCGGAAGTATCGGGTCTTGAACGACATCGATCAGGTCCATCAGCTCCGGCGGCGCCTTGGCCTTCGCGTCGCTGGCGACCTTGTCGTACCACCCGACCAGGACGTTCGGGTCCAGCCCTTCCTTGAGATCCTCGAACTGCTGGAGGAGCCTGTTCAACACCTGCATCTCCTCACTTGGCACAGTCCCTGCACCGAAGCAACAGCGCAAACGTGCGCTTAAAGGAAAAAGAGTGAAAAGTAGTTGAGCCGTTGAATTCGCTAGCTGCAACGCATTTCGAAGACTTCCGACTTCTCGTACTCCGCTTCCCAGATGTGGGTACTGTTCCGTCCTCTCCTGACGGCCAGGAGGGTGTACCCCTCAGGCGACTCGGCCAGGGCCCTCGGAAGAATTGAGGCAGCTGGTTCCAGATCCTCGTCGAAGGTGACTACGATGTGCTGCCTGTATTTCTCCACTTCCTTCATATGGTCCGTGAGACAGAGAGTCTTTCCCTGCAGCCTGGACGAAGTCAGCAGCTTCACATCGGAGCCGCACGCTTCGCACTTCACTTTTTTCATTCCGCACGCCAGGCACACCCTCCCTACCCCGATGACCTGCGGAAAGGTTCCCGCTTCTGGCTCGGCCACTCCGCAGAGGACACACTTAGTCGGGGACTTGGAAAGGTGCTGCAAGCTTTGGCTTTCGCGCCCTCGTGAATCGATTTAAGGTTGCCTGGCCATCTCAGAGAAGCGCCGCCAGGTCGTCGACTCCCTGGATGGTGGCAAGCAACCTATACCCCCTTGCCGTCTTGTCGACACCGGTGGTCACAAGAACCGCATCTATCCCTACTCTTGCCGCACCAGCCACGTCGGTTTCTACCTGGTCACCTATCATGACGGCGTCTTTGACAGGGCAACCCGCCTTTCTCAAGGCCAGCCTGAACATCAGCGGGGAAGGCTTCCCAATGACCCGGGCTCTTTTCCCCGTCGCGTACTCGAGCGCCTTCACAATCGGACCTGTCGCCACAGCTGGGCCGGTCTTGTACATGTAGAGCCGGGCGGCGTGCGTCGCAATGATGGTGGCTCCGTTCCGCACGGCCCTTGCAGCGTGGTCGAGTTTTCTGTAGCTGAGCTCCCTGTCGAGGCCGACGACGACGAAGTCTGCTCGATCGCTCTCGGTCTTCGTGTGCCCCAGCCTGGCCATCTCTGCCTCGAGCCCGTGCTCCCCTATCAGATAGTAAGAGACCGGTCCGTACTTGGACTTCAGATAGTCGGAGGTGAGGGATGCGCTGGTAAGAATCTCGTCGACCCTGACCGTGATTCCGGACTCGGCAAGCCGCGAGTGAATTGTCTCCACCGTGTCTGTGGAGTCGTTGGTGAGGATGAACAGCGCCTTGCCGGCGGACCTGATGGCGTCGACGGTCTTCTCACCGCCTAGGGGAACTCTGCTCTCCTTCCCCCTGTAGAAGACGCCGTCTAGGTCGAACAGGAAGAGTGACTTCCGTCCTAGGAACCGGCGTCTGGCTGTAGGTGAGTGCCCTTCCTCATCTTTCAGGCGTCCTCTTTCGGACCCGCTATTCCTCAACCGAACCTAGGGCCCTCCCTTTTCCTAATAAGATGGACGGACAGGAGAACGAGGTTCCAGCCTGAAGCCGCACACAACCCCTAAATAGACTGCATGGGGCGCGCCCCCAGCAAAATGGCCCAGTTCGCCAGGATCAAGCTCACCAGCACGAACTTGGAGGAGATCGAGAGGGTGGCCAAGGACATCAGGGACATCGCCGACAAGACCGGGGTCAAGGTGAGGGGCCCGCAGCCGCTCCCAACCAAGAAGCTCAAGATCACCACCAGGAAGGCACCGACGGGGGAGGGGAGCCACACGTTCGACCACTGGCAGCTCAGGGTCCACCGCAGGATACTGGACATCCAGCCCGACGACAGGACCATGAGACAAATCACCAAGCTGAAGATTCCGGACGATGTGAAAGTTGAGCTAATCCTGACTGCCTAGCCCTGCTTCTTCACCCAGTCGATTGTCCTCTGCAGCCCCTGCTCGAGAGTGAGCTCGTGCTCGTAACCGAGAAGGGTCTTGGCCTTCTGCATTGACGGGTAGCTGATCTGGGGGTCCTTCTCGAGTTCCGTCCTAGGCGGCGCGAGGTCAAGCTTCGACTTCGAGCCCGTCAGCTTCTTCACCGTCTCGGCGAGCTCCCTGACGGACACCGCCCTCTCTCCTCCGAAGTTGAATGCCTCCCCTACTCCGTTCTCGTCCGTGAGCAGCGCGAGAGCCAGCTTGGCGTAATTTACGGCGTGGGAGGGAGACGTCGTGTCCCTCCCCTCGTTGAACAGCGTCAAAGGCTCGTCCTTGAGGCAGGCCCTGATGAACCGTATGGTGGCCCTGGACGGCTGGTCGTACTCGCCGAATAGCAACCAGCTCCGCGTGATTGCAATTGGCAGGTTCTTGGACTTGAAGAAGCCCATGGCCATGTTCTCGCTTATGACCTTCGAATAGTCGTAGGGGACCCTCGGGCTGAACGGCGATTCCTCGGTGACCGGGTTGGCCTTGGGAGCCCCGAAGACGTTAGCGGACGAAGAGAAGACCATCCTCGAGACCCCCTTCCTCCTCGCTAGCTCGAGCATGTTGAGGGTCCCGAAGCAGTTGACCTCGAAGCAGAGTCGGGGATCTTCAATCGTCTTCTTCAGCTCAGTGATGGCCGCGAGATGGATTACGGCGTCGAAGTCGAGGGCCGACAACCTGCTGAAGACGAAGTCCCTGTCCAGTAGGTCGCCAGAGACGTCCCAGCCCGCAAGGTCGGTGGGGATCACCCCCACACCTTTCTGCTGGAAGTAGGAAACGAGGTTCCGCCCTACCATCCCGGACGCGCCCGTGACCAGGACTTTCATGACGTGGCGGCCGCCGTCGAGTCTATTTTAACCCTAGGAGGCGCGCGCCAGCTCCTTGGAGCGGGCGCCGGAGCGAGTCAGACCATTCTCCTGGAGTATTCGGCGACGAGGCCGGGGTCGACGGCCCCGTACCCAACGACCTCGCTACCGTCCTCGAGGACGAACGGGAGACGGGAGACGTAGTATGGGACTTCGAATCCGGCCAGGCGTGATTCATCTTCGGTCTCGAACGGCTTCTCGCACTTTCCATCCTTGAGTCGATACAGGGCCACCTTTGTGATTCTCCTCTCGCCGAAGCCAGCGCCCCTCCCCCCTGCAGCAAGGGACCCTTCGACCATCTTCATGACGACCAGGCTCCAGTCGCCACGCCCGCTCCTGAGGTCAACATCCTTCTCTGCGAGCACGACGACGCGCGAGCTACCTGTGAGCAGGTCGGAGAGCTCCTCAAGCGGCGTCAACGGGTCTGGAGAGACCGCATGCGGACTCTTAAGCGTGAGTGGAGCCGACGGACCGCCTCACTGGAGGCTACGCCAATAGGACGGGGGATAATCCCGTTCACTTCCTATCTTGCCTCGGTCTCGGATGCAGGCAGGTCTGCCGGGTCTCGCCGGAGGTCGCAGGGATCAAGTGTGCGGGGGCCAGTGTCACTTTTTCTACCCCCGGCGAGTAGCCGTTTACCTTGAAGATAGTCCTGGCCCTCGGGGGCAACGCTCTACTCGATTCCGACCAGACAGGCACCTACGAAGAGCAGGTCAAGAACGTGAGGACGGTCGCCAGGCAGGTCATGAGGATCGTCGACAGGGGGCACCAGCTGGTGATCACCCACGGCAACGGCCCACAAGTGGGGAACATCGCCATTCAGGAGTCGTCCACGACGGAAGTCCCGGAGAACCCGCTGCACGTGATGGATGCCATGACCCAGGGGCAGATAGGATATCTGATCCAGCGAGAGCTAGGCAACATGCTCAGGGCCGTAGGGTCCAAGCGCGGAGTCGTCTCCCTAGTGTGCCAAGTGTACGTCGACAAAGCAGACCCAGCGTTCAGGAACCCGACCAAGCCGATCGGCCCGTTCTACGGCGAAGAGGAATCGAAGAAAGTCGCAGCGAAGAAGGGTTTTACGATAAGGGCGGTGGCCAGGGCCGGCACGCGGCGTTACAGAAGGGTTGTCCCCTCCCCCGAGCCTGTCAGAATCGTGGAAGCTGATGCGATTTCAAGAATTCTCGGCGCTGGACCGATACTGATTGCTGGAGGGGGAGGAGGGATCCCCGTAGTGAGAAACGCCAAGGGGGAGTACGAGGGGGTAGACGCGGTCATAGACAAGGACTTGTGCGCCGAGAAGCTCGCCGAGGCAGTCAGGGCCGACCGGCTGCTGGTCCTCACCAATGTCGACAAGGTGAAATTGGACTACGGAACGCCGAAGGAGAGAGCTGTAGACTCCATGACGGTGTCAGAGGCGAGGGGATACCTGAAGCAGGGCCAGTTTCCCGCCGGAAGCATGGGGCCCAAGGTCGTGGCATGCATGAGGTTTGCAGAATGGAGCGGGAAAGTGGGAATCATCGCTTCACTCGACCAGGCGGTCGAGGCTCTGGACGGATCCGCTGGCACCAGAGTGGTTCCAGGGTAGAGCGCCGGCACTCGTTCAGCAGAATCTTGGCGTCGGGGGTCAACCGTCTGCCTCTCATGAGCCGGTCCAAGCCGGAAGAATCGACCAGATGCACCCCCGCAAGCTCGACCGGGTCGATGGACGGCTTCGCGTCAGTCATGGCGATGTAAAGTGACACGACCTCCCACTCGATACTTCCCCTGCTCTTTACCTTTGGCAGGAACAGCTTCTTGAGGAACGTCACAGGGGACGACAGGCCGAGCTCCTCTGCAAGCTCCCTCCTTGCGGCGTGCTCATAGGCCTCCCCGGCCTGCACGTGCCCGGTACATGAAAGCGTCCACCGACCAGGCTGCCAGTGGTCTTTCTTGCTTCGCACCTGGATGATGACCCTGCCGTCGCCCCTGACGACCAGGACCGCCACGGCTCTGTGACGGAGCCCCTCATCGAGGCACCGTTCAATGGTGGCCTCTCCGACTCTCCTGTCGTGCCCGTCCACTAGGTCGACCAGTTCGTCTTTGCCCATAGTTGTTCACGCTCCTGGGAACTCTTGACCGGGGCCGCGGTTTCGGACCAAAGCCACTCCTGCTGAACGCTCCCGAGGCGATTTAAGATTGGTTCGCTGCGCGAGGGTCTTTCCAGAAGGTGAGGGCGGGACCCATGGAAGGTATTCCGTTTCAGTTAAGAAGTCAGCGGTCCGAGGTATTAGGTGGATGGCCAAGCCAGACCTCTTCGAGAGAGACGTCGTGAGCCTGAGAGACTTCGACAGGGGGGTTCTCGAGCTCATCTTCCAGAAGGCTTTGGCTCTAGAAAAGGCCCCGAAGAGCCTGGACGGAGCTTTGGAAGGGAAACTCGCGGTGCTATTGTTCTTCGAGCCGTCGGCGAGAACCTACTCCAGCTTCCAGGTTGCGGCCGAGACGCTGGGGCTCAGGGTCTCCGGCTTCTCGAACCCGAAGAGCTCCTCTGTCTCAAAGGGTGAAACGCTCTACGACACCATAAGGATGTTCGAAGGGTACGGGGCCGACTGCTTCGTGATCAGGCATGGGATGATGGGGGCCGCGCGCTTCGCTGCGGAGACGACGGAGGTACCGGTGATCAACGCCGGGGACGGAAGGCGGGAGCACCCGACTCAGGCAATGATTGACCTGTACACAATGTGGAAGGCTTTCGGGAAGCTGGACGGACTGAAGGTGGGGATAATGGGGGACTTGAGGTACTCGCGGACGCCCTCATCGCTCTCGTACGGACTCTCTAACTATCGCGCCGAGCTGTGCTTCATAGCCCCGGATGCCCTCCAGGTGAGGCCCGAGGTCGAGTCATTCCTGAACCGACAAGGCGTGACGTCCAGCAAGGAGGCGAACCTGAAGTCGGTGGCGGAGACTCTCGACGTGCTGTACGTCACACGAATCCAGAAGGAGAGAATCCCAGACCCAACAGAGTACGAGCGGGTGAAGAAGCTCTACGAAGTGGACCTGGCCGTCCTGAAGGACATGAAGCCTTCACTGAAGGTTCTCCACCCTCTTCCGAGGGTGGGCGAGCTAGCCACCGAGGTTGACTCGACCGTCCTCGCCCAGTACTTCGCCGAAGCAGCCTCCGGACTCCCGCTCAGGATGGCCCTGCTGAACATGATACTAGGAGGCGAAGAGTAGCTGAGCGAAGGCGAGACCGACAGCAAGATGCTGGTCAGGAAGATCGAGGAGGGGACGGTGATAGACCACATCCCCGACTGGAAGTCGGAGGTGGTCGCCCGTGTCTTGAGGCTCGACAACCTCTCTAGGCTGGAGGCCGATGCATCGGTCGCGATTCTCCAGAACGTGGCAAGCAAGCTCCTTGGGAGGAAGGATGTAATCAAGATAGACAGGTGGCACGTGGACGAGAGCGAGGCCGACATACTTTGCCTCATATTCCCGACCATCACCATCAATTACATCAACGAGTGGGAGGTCACCAAGTACGCCCCGCAGGTGCCCGACACCATCGAGGGGAGGGTCAGGTGCCCCGAGGTCACCTGCATCACCAATGCTGACAGGGAGCCCGTGGTCTCCAAGTTCGCGACATTGAAGCGCGACCGGTCCCTGCAGTGCCATTACTGCGACACAGTCATCGAATTCGAAGAGGTCCCCGAACTCGTGAAGGCGTAGGGACATGCAGCACGACCTGGTTGTGGAAGGCCTGGTCGTCCTACCGGACGGCGCGGACAACCTGCAGCTGGGGGTCAGCGACGGGAAAATCAGGGAGATCAGGAAGGCGGGACTGAAGGGCGAAAGAGTAGTCAGGGCGGGGAAGTGTCTCGTCTTCCCTGGGTTCATCGACGGCCACGTTCACCTAAGGGAGCCGGGATGGGAGTACAAGGAAGACTTCGCGACAGGGACCGCTGCTGCGGCACACGGCGGCGTCACGACGGTGATCGACATGCCCAACAACCCGACTCCTGCCACGACTGTAACCGTCCTCAAGAAGAAGAAGGAACTGGCGGCGTCGAAGGGCATCGTCGACGTCTTCTTTCACGGCGGCGTCCTGAATGAGAGGGTGGCGGAACTGGTAAGCATCAGCGACCTCGTGGTAGGTTACAAGGTGTATCTTGCCGAATCGACGGGGGGTCTGACACTCCCCACCCACAGACTGGACGCTGTGCTGAAGGCCGCGGTCACCACGGGGCGGCCCCTCAGCTTGCACTGCGAAGACCAGGCGGTGATAGACTCCCGGACGGCTGCCCTGGCAGCCGAGAAGAGGCCCGACCTCCACTGCGACCTCAGACCTCCCGAAGCGGAAGTGACCTCGGTGAGTGCGGTCATCTCCGCGGCGACCAGGATTCGGAAGCAGCGGGTCAACATCTGTCATGCCTCCGTATCCCGCACAGTCGCGATGGTGAATCGGGCCCGGGGCCGAGGGCTGAAGGTAGCTTGCGAAGCGACTCTGCACCACGTATTCTTCACGCGCGAAGCGATGAGGAGGAACCCCATGCTCAAGACCAATCCCCCGTTGCGGTCCGAACCAGACAGAGCCTCGCTGATAGAGGGACTCAGGAACGCGCAGGTGGACTTTCTGGTGACTGACCACGCCCCTCACACTCGTGAGGACAAGGCCCAAGACGGGCCGAGCGGCGTCCCTGGGCTGGACGACTACGGCCACATCGTGTCCTGGCTCCTGAAGGCCGCCGACTTCGAACCCGTCACGCTGGCCCGCGTCTGCTCAGCGAATCCCGCGACCTTCTACGGGCTTCAGGACAGGGGCGAGGTCGCCCTGGGAAAGAGGGCAGATTTCGCGATAATGGACCTGCACTCGCCCGAGAGGGCATCAGATGCTAACCTGAAGACGAAGTGTGGCTGGACGCCCTACGATGGAGTGGAGTTCCCCGGACGAGTGAGGTGGACCATAAGGGCGGGGGACGTGTTGACCGGGGACTAGCGTAATCGTCAGGGCGAGCTAGGTCGCGGCAGGGGAATCGCCCGCAGTCGAGGGAGTCGAAGACGTGGCCGCGGTGTACATCTTGCCCGAACGGTAGTTGAACGCCGTAAGCAGGATGAGCGCCACTATGGCGACCAGGACAAGCCCGACGGCGTAGCGCAAGGGGAGGAACGCGAATGACGACATGACAGCAACCACGACCCCCCATGAGCTGTAATAGGTCCTGTCCCTCTTCTCGACGAGCACCAGTCCGGCTGCCAGCGTCCACAACCCGCTCAGGAGTAGAAAGAGAGACAAGACATACTGGGGCGCAGGCAGGAGAAACAGGTAGTAGATCAGAGACAGCAGAATCGCGACTATCTCCCCGATTCCCCAGCTGACCTTCATACGAACCCCCGCGCGGGGTTGAGCGCAAAACTCGTCTATTAAACCGTGCGAGGCGCCTCCGGAAACGGACCAAGCTTCTCCACGGAACGGACCAGCCGGAACAGCTTCGCCTCCTCGAAGGGCCGCGCGACCAGCTGTGCGCCCACGGGCAGGCCCTTGGCCAGACCTGCGGGGACAGAAACCGCTGGGAAACCGGCCACGTTGAAGGGAAACGTCTTCGCAATCAGGGCCGAGCGGACGTCGGTCTCCGCCCCGTTTATCCGAACGGATCTCTCGCCGAGCTTCGGGGCGGTCGCGGCGGTGGTGGGGACGGCAACGGCGTCCACGTCTTTCATCGAGGCGGCGAAGCGCTGCATGACCGTGGGCCTTAGGTTCTGCGCGTTCACGTAGTCGACGGCGGAGACGCTTCTGCCCTGCTCAAGGAGGGCGCGGACGTCTTCCCCGTAGGCCAAGGGCGCGGATTCGAGCCACCTCAGATGGAAGGCCGTGGCCTCGGCCATCCTGATCGTCCGCCAGCAGTCGCCCGCTTCCTCAATCCCGTCGAGCTCAACATCGACGACGGTGTTCCCTGCTTCGGAGAGTCTGCCGAGGAACTCCGAGAAGGCTTCCTCCACCCCTGAATCGACGTTCTCGTGGAAGTGCTTGCGGGGGACCCCGACCCTCATCCCTCCGGAGGCGTCCTCGAGGCCCGTCGTGTAGTCGGGCACGTCTGCGGCCACGGTGGTCAGGTCCTCCGCATCGTGGCCCGCCAAGACCCCGAGGAGGGCGGCCGCGTCCCACGAGCAGGAACTGAGTATCCCCACGGTGTCGAAAGAAGCGGCCAGCGGGACCACGCCGAGCCTGCTAACCCGGCCATAGGTCGGCTTGAATCCGATGACCCCGCAGAGCCCAGCCGGGATCCTCACCGATCCCCCCGTGTCGGACCCCACGGCGCAGGGGACGAGCCCGGCAGAAACCGCGGCGGCGGACCCGCTGCTCGACCCGCCCGAGATCCTTGCCGGGTCCCAGGGGTTTCTGACGGCACCGTAGTGAGGGTTCTCGCCCGTGACTCCGGCGGCAAACTCGTGCATGTTGGTGGTCCCAACAAGGACCGCCCCCGCCCCCTTCAGCCGGGCGGCGACAGGGGAGTCGTAGGGCGCGACGTTTTCCGCGAGGATCTTGGACCCAGCCGTGCACCTGACCCCCTTCACGTAGATGAGGTCCTTCACTGCGACGGGAATGCCGTCGAGTGGGCCCAAAGACTTCCGTTCCTTGAACCGCTTTTCGGACTCTTCAGCCTGCTTCAGGGCGGATTCACGGAGCACGGTTATGAAGCAATTCAGCATCTTCCCGCGCCCTTCGATTTCATCGAGGAGTTCTCCTGCCGCCTGCGCGGGCGAAGCCGATCCTTCACTGAATGACTTGGACAGCTCGCTGATTGTTCGCATGGCAGTGTTCCAAAGGGACGTCCGGGGACGTTTATCAGCCTGCTAGGTCCACTTGTCGAAGGCGGGGTGTCCTTTCCTGACCGCGACGTAGACGCCCCTCAGGGAAGCTGTCTCAGTCCCCTCGACCGCGATGGTCCCCTCGACGGTGACCTTGTCGCCGTCGATTTTCGACGCCCAGGCCTTCAGGTGCAGCGGGGGGCCGAGCGGAGTCGGCTTGAGGAACCTTATTGACAGTTCGGCAGTGACTGTGCCGGGAGGAGCATCGAGATTCCTTGCCTTCATCAACGCGTAGGCGGCGGTGATGTTCCCGTGGCAGTCCAGCAGGACCGACATGATCCCCCCGTTTGTGAACCCGGCGAACGCGGTGTGTTGGGGATCGGGGGTCCAGTCGGCAACCACGAACTCTCCTTCTGGGCGACTCTTGATGTGCAGCCCTCTCGGGTTGTTGGGCCCGCAGCCGAAGCAGACGGCGTTGGGGGAATATCTATCCTGGAGGCTCTCCGATTCCATATTTCAGTCCGCTGAAACAGGCAGATGGCGTTCCTAAATCCGATAAAAGAGTTTGTCGGGCGACCGCCAAAAAAAGTGGAGCCCGGCCTGCGTGGTTTGAGCGCCCCGTCTACTTGCCTCGGGGCCCGAGAATCGTCTTAAGAGCCTCCGCGTTGTTGTATCTGACCTCCTTCGAGGAGAACAACAGGGTGACAGTCCCCCGGGCGCGCTCGATGTCCCGGACCCGGTCAAGCAGGTCCTTCCTTGGCTCCAACTCGCGGGCGTACCGCTCCCGGAAGGCCTCCCACTTTTCGGGGTCGTGGGAGTACCAGCTCCGAAGTTCAGTGCTCGGGCTTATCTCTCTCATCCAAAGGTCGACCTTTGCCCTGTCCTTCGACAGGCCCCGGGGCCAGAGCCTGTCGACCAGGAGCCGGAAGCCGTCGTCCTTGGTCGCGGGCTCGTAGACCCTCTTGACCTTGATCATCGGGCCGCCGGTGCTGACTCCCCTGCTCATATTTTTTTTCGGCAGGAGGTCCGGCTCAGCCGCTTGGCCCAGCGCAATGGAACAGGTGACACGCAAACTCTCTTGCCAGAGCGCCGGGGGTAGGATTCGGACCCACGCGACCCGAAGGTCACGGGCTTCCTTGGTGGCGCTCAAGGCCCGCGCATTAACCACTCTGCCACCCCGGCGCTTGCCTGCCTTCTCTTCCTAGCCTCTTATTCTTTTGAACAGAGCGGGGCTCCCGCTCCGAAAGGTTTTCTGTAGGGGAACACGGTCCTCGGCCTGCTTGAAGATTCAGGTAAGGGAAGCTCGACCCTCGGACAAGGGGCCCCTGATGGACTTCATCAAGGACGTCTGGGACGGGCACGACTACATCCCCAGAGTCTGGGACGACTGGCTCAGGGACCCAAAGGCGAAGATGTTCGTGATTCTGGCCGACGGGAAGCAGGTGGGAATGAACCGCGTGCGCTTCCTGGAGGATGGTTCGGCCTGGTTCGAAGGGGCAAGGATACACCCCCAGTTCAGGGGGATCGGGTTGGCCACGAAGCTTGGGAGAAGGTCCATGGCTGCGGCCAGC
>Ga0187770_10000644_pt1 | contig 17218 bp, 23 predicted proteins | sample 0116_SJ02_MP02_2_FD_133154 | JGI IMG/M metagenome (GOLD analysis project Ga0187770, IMG submission 133154) | Tropical peat soil microbial communities from peatlands in Department of Meta, Colombia - 0116_SJ02_MP02_20_MG | ecosystem: Environmental > Terrestrial > Soil > Wetlands > Peat | place...
CGGGACTGGAGGGGACCGACTGAAGACATTTAATGTGAGCACTTGTGCGGCGCTCGTAGCGGCCGGCGCAGGAGTGCCTATCGCAAAGCACGGCAACCGTTCGGTCACCAGCAAATGCGGGAGCGCCGACGTGCTGGAGGCGGTTGGAGTCAACCTCAACGTACCCCCGTCTGTAGTCCAGAAATCGATAGAGCAAGTGGGGATCGGTTTCATGTTCGCGCCGGCATTCCACCCAGCAATGAAAAACGCAATCGTACCACGAAGGGAGATTGGAATCCGAACAGTCTTCAACATCCTCGGACCACTCACGAACCCAGCCAACGCAAACGCCCAAGTGCTAGGAGTCTACGATTCAAACCTCGTCGAACCCATGGCGAAAGTCCTGCACAAACTCGGTACAGAAGAAGCCATTGTAGCACACGGCGTGGACGGGTTAGATGAAATATCAACTATCGGCAGAACGAAGCTCGCTTGGTTGAAAGATGGAGAGACCACAACCGAGGAGATTACCCCCCAAGACTTGCATCTCAAACAGGCGCGGCCAAACGAGATTTCCGGTTTTGATATCGACCAGAGCGCGAGGCTCCTGGTAAGCATACTCAACGGGGCAGAGGACAAGAAATCTACAAGGGTTGAAATGGTTCTTGCAAACGCGGCGGCTGCTTTAGTTGTCGGCGAGAAAGCCGACGACTTGGCCTCGGGTGTAGAGGTCGGACGTGAAACCATAGCAAGTGGAAGAGCCTACGGCAAGCTCAAGCAACTAATTGACTGCACAAACGGCGATGCGTCGAGACTTGAAAGGGTAGAATCACAAAATGCCTAATCTGTTAACCAAGATGATTGAAGATGCCGAAAGAAGGGTTCACACGGGCTACTACGATATCAGAGAGACCGTCGAGCACGAAACCGTGAGCCTCAGACACGCACTCAAATCATCTCACAAGAACGCCATAATAGCTGAGATCAAGCCGATCTCCCCTGCCCTCGGTCCACTCCGTCCAAACATGGACCCGGTTGATGCGGCAATCAGGATCGCCAAGGGTGGCGCAGTTGCCATATCAGTCCTAACTGAACCAGACAACTTCGGTGGAAAGATAGAGAACCTTCGACGAATCAGATCGAACGTAAACCTACCGCTGCTCATGAAGGACATAATCATTCACAGGTCACAGATTCATGCAGGCAAGAAATCTGGAGCCGACTGCGTGCTCCTCATCGAATCAGTTTTCTCAGCCTATCCTACACCCTCCCTTGAAGGCCTGATTCATGAAGCACACCAGGAGCAATTGGAGGTAGTCCTCGAAGTCCACAGCGAAGACGAACTGCAAAAGGCACTGGAAAGCGAAGCGGACATTATCGGCGTAAACAACCGAAACCTCGCCACATTAGAAACCGACATCAACACAACCGCGCGATTAGTAGGCAGAATCAACCAAAGGGCTGGAAAGGTGCTCATAAGCGAGAGCGGTTTCGAGAACGCAAATGACATTCGCAAATTGAAACCTGCAACAGTAGATGGATTTCTTATAGGCTCTTCAATTATGCTTTCAGAGAACTTGGAAACTAAAGTTCGTGAGTTCGTGCTCGCATAGGGAATTTTGCTATGAGAGTCAAGATTTGTGGTTTAATGCGACTGGAGGATGTGCGGACCGCCTTGGATAGCGGCGCGGATGCTCTTGGTTTCGTAGTATCAAGCCCTTCTTCGCCAAGAAACTTGAGGCTGAACAGGGCGCATAAATTAATGAAAAGTGTTCCAATATTCGCAACGAAAGTGGCGGTTACCTCAGCGAACGATCCGAAAAGTATCGCCAAGATCTGCTCCAAGCTAAAGCCCGATGCGCTGCAACTTCATCGATACCGACATCAACTGGTAGGATTGATCAAGCGTAAACATCCTGAGACTAAACTTATCCTAGCCAAAGCTATCAGTGACCGTTCCTCTCTGGAACTAGCAAGTTGGATACGAAGAGAATCGGACGCGGTTTTGGCCGATTCACCAAGCCTCAGCGGGATGGGCGGTACGGGCCGAACCCATGACTGGGTCCTCACAGCCGCGCTTCGAGATAGAATGTACCCACACCCACTAATCCTAGCGGGAGGGCTAACACCAATCAATGTTCAACAGGCAATCAGGAAAGTCAGGCCGTTCGCCGTCGATGTCTCAAGCGGCGTCGAAAAGACCACCGGAGTGAAAAACCGCGATAAGATTCGTGACTTCATCATGAAAGCAAAGGAGAACGTTCTTTGACCCATCAACACTCTGAACCTTCGGATGGCAAATTCGGGAAGTACGGTGGCCGTTATGTCCCTGAGACTCTGATGAGTGCTCTTATCGAATTGGAAAGAGAATACACCCGGCTGAAGGACGACCCCGAATTCAAATCTCAGCTTGAGTATCTTCTAAGAGATTTCGCAGGCAGACCAACGCCCCTCTACTATGCTGCGAATTTGACGCGAAAGGTGGGAGGCGCGAAAATCTACATAAAACGTGAAGACTTGGCACATGGTGGAGCGCACAAGATCAATAACACGATAGGGCAGGCGCTTCTCGCGAAAGCAATGGGCAAGGAGCGAGTCATAGCCGAAACCGGCGCGGGTCAACATGGAGTCGCAAGCGCAATCGCTTGTGCCGCGCTAGGCCTGAAGTGTGAAGTTTACATGGGCGCAGAAGATGTCGAAAGACAGAAGCTCAACGTCTTCCGCATGAACCTTCTAGGAACAAAGGTTCACACTGTCCATTCAGGGTAGAAGACACTCAAGGATGCAATAAATGAGGCCTTCCGAGACTGGGTAACAAACGTTGAGAACACATACTATTTACTGGGTTCCGTCGTAGGCCCCCACCCGTACCCGACTCTGGTTAGGGATTTTCAAAGCGTTATTGGCCTCGAAATTAAGGAGCAGATGCTGCGGAAAGAAGGACGCCTCCCAGATGCGATAGTTGCATGCGTAGGAGGAGGTAGCAACTCGATTGGAGCGTTCTACCCATTCATCGCTGACACGCAAGTAGGCTTGCATGGTGTGGAGGCAGGCGGCCTAGGTTTAGCGTCTGGAAAACATGCAGCAACATTGTGCGCTGGACAAGAAGGGGTCTTTCATGGAATGCTCACTTACATTCTCCAAGATGAAGACGGCCAAATAGAAGCCACCCACAGCATCTCCGCCGGCTTAGACTACCCTGGAGTTGGCCCAGAACACGCCTACCTCAAGGCTACTGGCCGGGCTCAGTACACTTCGGCAACGGATCAACAGGCCTTAGAAGCCTTCATGGAATTAAGCAGACTAGAAGGCATTATCCCGGCTCTCGAATCTGCACACGCAGTACATCACGCAGTCATTCTAGCCTCCAAGATGCGCCGAGATCAGCTCGTAGTGATTAACCTGTCAGGACGCGGGGACAAGGACGTCAATGTCGTCGCCAAGAGTTTGAGCGTAAAGATATGACAAGAATCTCAGAAACATTCGCTCAACTGAACAAGAAAGACGAAGGCGCGCTCATTGCATACCTGACAGTGGGTTACCCGAACCTGAAACAAACTCCGCGCCTAATTGGAGCCTTAATCGAAGGCGGAGCGGACATTATCGAACTTGGCATCCCCTTTTCGGACCCAATTGCGGATGGGCCTACAATTCAAAACGCTGTCATGCATTCCTTGGCGAGTGGTACTAGGCCACTCGATGCTTTGGAGATAGCCCGAGCAGTTCATGAGAAGCATGACACGCCTCTGGTTTTGATGACTTACTTCAATCCTATCTACAGGGTTGGATTACAGAAATTCCTAAGCCTCGCTAAGAATTCCGGAATCTCTGGAATCATCGTCCCTGACCTTCCAGTAGAAGAATCGAAAGATTACAAGAAGGAATGTGTTGCGACCGACATCGACACCATATTCTTGGCTTCGCCTTCAACTCATCCGGAAAGACTCAAACAAATTCTGGCGGAAACTTCTGGCTATCTCTACTTGATTTCATTATACGGAGTCACAGGTGTCCGGTCAGCGGTCTCTCAGTCGGCGCTTACCCTAATCAAAGAATACAGGGCCATTGTAGAAGAGTCCATACCTCTCGCCGTAGGATTCGGAGTTTCCAAACCTGACCACGTAAGAAAAATGATCAACGCAGGAGCAGATGGGGCAATAGTGGGAAGCGCCTTCGTGAAAATAATTAGTGAAAATTCGCGGAACATGCCTCGATCCGTCAAGAAACTGGGAGGCCTCGTCAGGGCCATGAAGAAGGCAACTCTAAAGGCCAAATGAGGCGCGAATCATAGGGCAACTGGTTAATGTGAACTTAGGAAGCTACGAATTTTGAGAAAAACCGTGTCGAACATCGCTTCCGTCAGCTTCCCCGTCTGAGTATTCTGCCTGCTCGGATGGTAAGACGCAGAAAGTGCTGGATAGGGACCTGGAAGCTGATAGAACGCTGCGTGCTGAAAACGCAGATCTTTCGTGTCTAATCCCCTCTCCTTGAGGAGCCTGACGTAGGTATCGAATGCGACCCTTCCCAGCGCTAATATGACCTTAACATCGCTTAGGAGCCGAAGCTCCTCCGTCCAGTAACGCTTGCAGTTCTGAATCTCTGTAGGGGCTGGTTTGTTCTTAGGTGGAGCGCACCTAACAATCGCCGTCATGTATGCGCCACGAAGTTCGAGGCCGTCGTCACGCCTGTTCGATGTTGCCTGATTGGAGAAGCCGTGCCGGTGGAGAGCAGCCATCAAGAATTGGGCTGAACCATCCCCAGTGAACATCCTTCCCGTCCGATTTCCGCCGTGGGCAGCAGGAGCTAAACCGAGAATCAGGAGTTCAGCATGGCGGTCTCCAAAGCCTGGCAGTGGCTTACCCCAGTAGTTCCAGTCAATGAATTGCCTGCGTTTCTCCTTTGCAACTAGTTTACAGTAGCGCCTTAGCCTTGGGCAGATCTCGCACGAGATTGCAGCTGAATTTAGAGCATTAAGTGACTTGAATAGTACCGGGCGTTCAACCAAAGCCTGGGCTGACCTGCAGTAACTGCTTCAGATGTTCTCTCCGGGCAGGCTGGAGTTCAGCGTTAGTCCTTGGTGTTGGTCATCGCCAAAATACGTGAAGGTAACCGGCAGCGACCCATCCCAATTGATTGGGAAATGAATCTCGAAATAGCCATTCTGGTCGGTTGTTGAGACTTGCGTTTTGTATGCTCCGTTTAGATAGTATTGTACGTAGATGCTTGCTCCCACCACGGGTTGGCCAGATTCCGTGTCAAGATAGCCACTCACTCCCACGGCCAGTCCTTTCTGGGTGATGGTGCTGATTGAGGCAAGCATGACGGGTTGCCCATGACTGGACAAGGGCGTTGCGGGTAAGGTGACGAAGGTGCTTGATGGTGAACGGCCAAGCAACCATAGTTGGTTTATTTTGCTTACGGCCACGAGGGACCACGCTGACACAAGAACCAGAATCACGAGAATGAGCAGAGCCGCTATGCTCCTGAAACTAGGGCGTCTTCTTCCAAGTCCCACTTCATCGCTAGCCATGGCAGTACACATCGGCGGATTTCAAAATCACTCTGCAAACGCCGCAATCATAGTTAAAGTCTTTCCGGCGCTAAAGCGGCTGGGAGGAAATGGCCGCTCCTTGTGTGCACAAATTTATCTATAGCGAGCCGAATGCACTGGCGGAGTTTGCAATATTGTCTGAAGCTACGGTTCCTGTTCTAATTCTAAAAGAAGGCGCAACCCGAACCCGCGGTAGGGACGCGCAGCGCAACAACATTCTAGCGGCCAAGATTATTACTGAAACCATCCGCACCACGCTCGGCCCCGAAGGTATGGATAAGATGCTCGTATCAGGCATGGGCGACGTTGTGATTACAAATGACGGGGCCACAATCATGAAGGAATTGGATGTTCAACATCCAGCCGCCAAGATGCTAGTTGAAGTCGCGAAAAGCCAAGATAACGAGGTTGGTGACGGTACGACCACGGCCGTTGTGCTTGCCGGCGAATTGTTGACGAAGGCGGAGAAGCTTCTGGACCAAGAGGTTCACCCCACCGTGATCGTCGAAGGGTACAAGAAGGCATCAGAGAAGGCTTTGGAAATTCTCCGGGACCTTTCAATTGACATTCAACCCGACGACGAGAAGATGCTCAAGCTCGTTGCGATGACTTCGATGAGCACGAAAGCAACAGCTGGCACGAGCGAACATTTAGCGACACTGGCCACGCAGGCCGTAAGCCAAATCATCGAGGTACGGGATGGAAAAACAACTGCTGACATAGACAGAGTCAAGGTCTTGAAGAAAAAGGGTGAGAGCATGGAGCAAAGCGAACTCATTAGGGGTATCGTGGTAGACAAGGAGGTTTCACATCCCCAGATGCCCAAACAGGTGAAAAACGCAAAGATAGCGCTTCTCAACGGGAAGGTTGAGATTGAGAAAACTGAGTTCGATGCCAAGATTAACATTAACTCGCCCGACCAGATGAAACGCTTCCTCGACGAAGAAGAATCAATGCTCCGAGGCATGACCGATAAGATTGGGGCAAGCGGTGCCAACGTGATATTCTGTGAGAAGGGAATTGACGACCTGGCCCTTCATTTTCTCGCGAAGAGGAAGATCATGGCTGTGAAGAACCTCAGCAGCAATGATTTGGAGAAGCTGGCAAAGGCCACTGGTGGAACAATCCTTGCAAGTACCAAGGACATGGCTGCTGACACGCTTGGCGAGGCAAGGCTTGTAGAGGAAGTTAAGATTGGAGACGATAAACTCGTATACGTTCGCGACTGCAAAGACCCACGTGCCGTAACTGTGGTTATTAGAGGCGGCTCGGAGCACGTCGTCGACGAGGCTGAACGCTCCTTCCACGACGCGCTTTGCGTGGTCAGGAACGCAGTGGAAGATCACAAGATCGTTGCGGGCGGCGGCGCACCGGAAGCTGAGACAGCGAAGCAGCTACGTGAATTCGCCGTCAAAGTGGGAGGCCGAGAACAACTCGCCATTGAAGCTTATGCCGAAGCCCTAGAAACGATTCCACTCACAATAGCCGAAAACGCCGGCCTCGACCCCATCGACATAATGGTCGAACTCAGGTCGAAGCACGCCGAACCCGGAAACAAATGGTACGGCGTCCAAGCGAAGACCGGAAAAATCGCCGACATGCTAGCAGACAATGTGATCGAACCACTCAGAGTCAAGCAACAGGTTATCAAATCCGCAACCGAGGCTGCCAGCATGCTCCTCCGTATCGACGATGTTGTCTCTTCGAAGGGCTCGAAGGACGGCGGACCCCCCGGCGGAATGCCAGGGGGCATGCCGGGCGGTATGCCTGGCGGAATGCCACCAGGCATGATGTAAACGATCCCAGAACTACAGAAACCACAACGGTAGTCAATTCCATCAACCCGAGCAAACCTTACACTAGTCCTAACCTAGTGTCTAGAGTAAGTGGTTCAATTGGCAAAGAAACTGACTGAGAGAACCGTCAAATTCATCGATGGAAAGAATTTTGCTTTCCTCGCAACTCTCCTCCCAGATGGATCACCTCACGTTACACCGATGTGGGTTGACCACGAAGGTGACATGCTCCTCATGAACACAGCGATAGGGCGCATTAAACAGAGGAATATCACCAGAGATCCGAGAGTATCAATAACCATCGTTGATTCGAACAACCCATACGACCGCATCATCATCCATGGCCGCGTAGTAAGCCAAACCGAGCAGGGAGCAGAAGCACATATCGACAAGCTCGCAAAGAAATACACAGGCGCGAACAAATACCAGAAGGCATCACCGAACGAAAAACGCATCATTATCAAAATTGAGCCATTGCAAATTCTCTGAGTCAACTAAAAACACAAGAAAGCGGTCAGCATAGGGGCGCAACTTTGCCCGTATCCGCTGATTCACAATCTTCCGTTGAGATTCTTCAAAGGCTGACGGAGTTTCCAACATATGAAGAGCCTGGGATGAAGGCATGCTCTGAATTCATTTCAGGCAAACTGGACAGACTCGGTTGCAAGGTCCGCATCGATAAGCTGAACAATGTTTACGCTGAAAAGACATTTGATCATGGCGAGGGCGTATTTCTCATCAATAGCCACTTCGATACTGTTCCACCTAACCCTAGATGGGTAAGAACCCCGCTCAGTGCTTTGTTGGAGGGAGATCGGCTCTATGGCCTTGGAACCTCAGACGACAAAGGTGGTGTCGCCTCGATTCTTTATGCGCTTGGCAGAACTGAGGATTGCCGTTTCAAGAAACTTGAGCTGCTGTTCTCTAATTATGAAGATAACAGCACGATTTTGGATGGTGAGACTTGGCTCGGCACCCCCTACTTCCTAGCCCACAACCACTTGGAATCCGCCACCGGCATTAACGTGGAGGGAACTGTTGAGAATGGGAGGTTCATGGTCTCCCTAGGATGCGGTGGCCGAGTAGGCTTCAATGTAACCTGCCTTGGAAAGGAAGCCCACTCATCAGACCCAAGACAGGGGCACAACGCGATCTATGATATGGTGAAGGTGATTGAAGCACTCCGTCAAATGCCCCCAGCCAGAATGACCGTGGACGGCTACGAAGCGTATACTGAGCTTAATGTTAGCATGATCAAAGGCGGAATAGCGGTAAACATCGTCCCTGGCGAATGCGAGATAACATGTGAACGCCGCGTGCTCCCTAACGAGGATTGGGACACGGTCAAGAAACAAATCGACCGGACCCTATCGGCGGTGGGCGGTGTCAATTTCAAGGTCGAATACAGAAAGCCTCAACGATCCTACGCCATAGACCGAGCGCACCCTGTGGTCAACCTTGCCAAAGAAAGTGTTGCAAAGGTCCTAGGATACTCGCCGAAGTTCCGGGTTGAATCGGGAAGAACTGATTCCACATACCTTGATCAAATTGCGGGCATAAAAACAGTAATTCTTGGACCTGGTGAGACGGCTCACATCGCTGACGAATACGTGAATGTGCGGAGACTTGAGGAATTCAGTCGAGTACTCTGCGAGATGTTGTCGAGGAGAAACTAGTTCGCCTTAGCAGTATTTCCGCTCCGAATCATCCTGAACCTTCGCTTGCAAATTAGATAAGTACAGTGTTGGATTACCTCTTACGCATAGGAATTCAAAGGGTTCGTCCGATTCATTACTGAATTGATGAACCGCTCCTGACGGAATGAAAATTGTATCGCCTGGCTTCAGTGCCTTTAACGTTTGATTCTCTTTCGAATGCCTGAGCAGGCCCTTGCCACTTAAGACGTAAACGTGATGTTCGTATGCGTGTTCATCTAGCGGCGTGTGACCGCCTTTCTCAAGGGTATACAGTCTAAGTGTGAAACGATCCGACCCATGCCTTTCATCGATCAAGTACCTTACTCTTACTTTCTCCGCGCCGCTTCTCGCGAAGTCCTCAATTGGGATAGCCGAGGCGTTAACGATGAAAATGTTCTGTTTTGTGGATGTTTCTTGAACCATTCTGAATTCGCCATTTGACAAATGTCTTCTTCAGCGCGTGCTGTCAGTTTGTATTTAGGTTTGCGGACGTACCTCATACGGAGCTTATGGATGAAGGGAAGGCTTACAAGGAATAATGATGCTCTCTCGAATAGCTACAATCTGAGGGACCAACTATGTCGGCCGCTAGCGATTCTGAAAAGGGAAAGTGGCGATTATCGCACGTGAGCGTTTATACTGATAATGTCTGTGAAACCTTTACCGACGACAAGGGCAAAGCCCACTACAGATGGCTCTATCCTGATGGAAAAATGGAATACATTTGCGCGTGCCACCGCTTCTTAAACAAAGTATAACGACCCCTCGGGCCACGGCGCCCGAGAAGAATGATTCAGCTTGGCTTTCTGCTCGATTTCACTCGTTTTCTGAACCGTTGCTTCCTCTTCTGTCGCTGGCGGATTCTGAAGCCAGTTTTCCCTAACCTATGTGGCACAACAACACTTCCCGTGTTCTTCTCTCTGTGAAGGAAAGCAATCGCTATATGGTTTGTGTACGTCCCACATTCACAAGGAGTAACCAACTTGTCAGTTGAGGAACTTTCGGGCAAAGGTTCAGCTGCGTGCCAAGAAGCATTTGCGTACCTTAGAGAGCAGATGAAATCGGACCAAAACATTACTGAGAGCGTCGAATACGAACCGCTTAAGGATACCGAAGCGCCAAGCTACAATCTTAGAGATACGCCGCGGCTGCGAGCCTTCTTCGGCGAAAAACTTGAACTCTTCCTCTTCATACCCGAAAAATCTGTTGCGAGCATCAAAGCCGATACTTCTGTCCCCGAGGCCCTCAGGGCATGGGTTGACAAAGCGCAACTTGGTGGAATGAGCCGCCTTCTTAGAGTTCAACTTGCAACGAAAAATGACGTTGAAGTTCTGATGCCCCTCATTAAGGCGGTAACACGCCAGTAAGAAAGAATACCGCTCAAGCCGTTTCGTTATACATTCGAATGAACTCTGTGTCCACTACTCCTGAAACCACCTTTTCAGATCCATCCGGTAGTACAACGCTTAAGCCAGCTGCATGGTAGGGTAATTCGAACCTCTCTAACTTGCTCTCATCATTTGTTTCGTAAACCTTTATCCACTTTCCGTCCTCTTGACGAAAGCAATAGAGCTTCTCGACCTTTCTCTCCCCGATTCCTCCTACCCGACCGCCCGCCGCCCCTAGAGCACTGGTTGGTAGCTGGAGAACGTAGACGCAGTTTTTTCCTTGACTCTCACGCAGGTCAATGTTGGATTCGGCAACAAAGATTCTCCTGCTCTTTTCGCTCACTAACTGCGTCAATTCCTCGAGAGGAGTCAGAGCTACCGCCCGATCGGAGACGAGTCTAGAAGTATTGCTAGGCAGAAATCTTCGGCGTAGGCGACTTGGCTGCGCTTTGAAGAACCCGTAGCGCACCCGTCTTCCTGTTTAGGGAGAGCTGTTTTTCACCCCTGAAGCTGCCAACTCTTGCATCTTGGACTTCCACTAGATCTCCCTCGGAAATCGTTGGGATTTGGTTGTTCCATACGGCTAGGGGAATTTCCCCTGTGCCGTCAGAAAGCGTGACGGAGCACACTAAGAGAGGGTTTCCGTCCTTGGAGGTCACGGCTCTGACCTCCGATTTCTTGACAACTTGTGCTTTGAAGGAGACCCCTCGTGTTCCGAACCTTAGGCCGCTGATCTGCCTCTCGCCCCGCGAGTTGACCTGATGGGCATCGTCATGGTTTTCCTGATCAAAGTCAGATAATTCTTCGGGCAAACGCTTGAGCTTGCTGATGGAATCATTTGGAATCTTTGCTTGTGCTAGCGGCTTACCCTCAACGGAGAACATGTAGGTTGAAGATTGCTCTTCTCGGTTCCTGAGCTCGATGGAAAACTTTCCACAGCGTGAGTTTCCACGTTCACGTGCGGATACCATGGCTGTGTACAGTACGGGGGTCGTGAGGTTATGTTTCCTTGCCAGTTGCAGTAGGTAGACTAGGTCTCTATCTAGGCCCCGCGTCTTTGGTAGGTTCCTTAGCACGATTATGATTGTTCAACTCGTAGGCAGTATGGCGGCATAGGTTATAAATCGCCCGAAAAAGAAGCCTTAATTTGGGGTTTTTCAGGGTCCCTGCTCAATGAAAAGGGGGCCTAATTTCGTGCGGGCGCTTACTTTGTGAAGTCCCTTTTGTCGACATAAACGTTCACGGCCTTTATGTAGGAAGGGGCATCCGACCCTGTTCCGGCAAGGGTGAATTGAGTGTCCACAATGAACTTGAAGTGGGCACCTTTGTTCTCGGCCACGTAGGATAATGAGATCTCGCCGGGCCGACCTAGTTTGCTGGCTTCATGCCGAATGGTTATGTTTCTGTCCCGTCCAGCGAACCAGGACTCGATTTCCTTGCGCATGGTGGGTTCGACAGAGCTGAACGGCATCCCTTTGTGTTCTTTCGCGAATTTGTCCGTAAGTGCTTTTCTGCACTCTCGGCTCAGCGTGGTCATGTAGGTGAAGGCTTTCTCAATGAGTGCTCGACCGGATGGTGTATCCGTCATATCCCTGACCCCTCTAGCGTGCCTTCCTCTTCTGGAAGTATCGCCTTAATGGATCCCAGTATGCTTCAACCCAGCCTTGCCGGTAGTTTCCTGCTCGGTTGGCCGGTACGTTTGATTGTACCATAGTCACCTGCGTCCCACCTTTCTTCTGTTTGAATGATAGACTGAGGATCGATGGTGAATAGCCTTCCGGCCAATCCCTGGTCTTCCAGCGCTGAATAATCAGTTTGGCCTTCTTCAGTTTGAGATTCTTTCCAGTAATGTACCCGTCCCACGCAGTGAATCGCCCGCCAACCCTAGGGTTGCATGTTGCCTTCGAACCGGTAAACGCTGCGTGTATCTTCGCCTTCATGAAGGCGTCATAGACTTCAGCCGGCTTAGCGGGGATGAATTTCGTCTGCCTTATTGTAGTAACTTTCATTTGCCCCTCAATTCACTTTAGAACTGTTTGAGAGAAGCGATTAAAGTATTTGGAAAACACACGTACAATGTTGAGCTCAATCCGTTACGTGATCCGTTTTCTGATCTGAGCATTCTTGGTACACGGGCTTGCATAATGCATGCAAGTAGTGAGTCGAGAGTGTTGAATATTCGGCACGTTAACTGACATGTACCCGTTCCTCTTTGATTATGCTTAAGTTCTGGGAACACGGATCGCCCTGTCTGGCGATGCAACATGTGCCAATGCGGGTATAATGGGTGCTGGCAAGGCTACCACCCGTATTACTACTGGCAATTTTACCCGCCACTCTACCCGTTCCCTGGGAACGCATACAACTTCCCGGATTATGCCTGCCCAAGGGTCTTTTTCCATCTCCCCGTTCAGAGCCCTTTGTTCATGGGATTCTGATTTTCTTTAAGACCCGTTGCGATGCATGTCCGAGTGTTGCTCGGTTACTTCACTATCGTGACAATATCGCGGTCCTGGACAACATGATCCATGCCTACGCGTTGAGGGCTGAACCTTACACTTGTTCCTGAAACCAGCGCGTACTTTGCTTCCCCTTCAAATTTCCTGTGAATTTTCTGGCAGACATCGGAAACGGTGGAACCGGCGGTCATTATCAGGGGTTGCTCAAAATCTGCTGAACTATTTCGCGGTTTTAAGTAGACCTTGATTAACCTCATCCGGTTAAAGATAGCTGCCTTGAGTTTTTCGATGTTTATGTTTTGATCTGCAGAGATTGGGACCAGGTCTTCGCCTATTCGTTTCTTAGCTTCAACCACGTATTTGGGGCTGACCAAGTCGATCTTATTCAATACGGTCACCGACGGAAGATATCGACGATTTCCGGTCACTACGTCGATGAGTTCGTCATCGGTTATGTCTTCCCTGATAATGACGTTGGCATCGTTGATTTTGTATATGTTTAGTATTGCTCGCGCAGTCGACTCGGTTAGGTGGGTTAGATTGCAGGCCGCCGTTATACCTAGCCCGCCTTGAGAGGACTTGTTGATAGTCACATTTGGCGGTTGGGTGTTGAGTCGAATTCCCATCTCATACAGTTCCTTCCTTAGAACGCTGATCTGGTCGGGTTGAAATACGTCCAAAACTAGGAGGATTAGGTCGGCATTTTTTGCAACGGACAGTACCCTCTTGCCCCTCCCAGTTCCAGATGCAGCACCAGAGATGATACCTGGCAGGTCGAGGATCTGTATCCTGGCGCCTTGGTATTCTAACAAGCCAGGAACAACGGTCAGGGTTGTGAAGGCGTACGGGGCGACCTTTGATTTGGCGTTCGTGAGCCTATTGAGGATAGTAGACTTTCCAACACTCGGCAGGCCTATGAGAACGACGGTGCAGTCGCCGCCTTTTCTTAGCTCGAAACCCACGCCTCCCTGCCTTGAGCCCTGAGAACGTTCTTGTTCAACTCTGAGCTTCGCGAGTTTCGCTTTGAGCAGACCAATATGGTGTTCAGTGTGCTTGTGAACCTGAGTTCTCTTCATCTCCTCTTCTATTGCGCGAATTTTCTCCGGCACACCCAAGATAGTCCGCTCCAAACCCGAGGGCATAGCCGAATAAGCAATAAACCGAACGGTGCAGCCTTACATTACAATGACTCAAACAATGGTTGCCGCTAGACTACATACAATCGGTGAGAATCTGAGTATAGACCACGTAAGCGTCCCTGACGTAGGCCCCGGTGAGGCCATCGTTGACGTTAGGGCAAGCGGGATCTGCCATTCTGACATTAACTACCGAAACGGGATTGCCCCCGTCGGCAAGCTGCCGATAACCCTTGGCCATGAGATCTCGGGCATCATAGCGAGGACGGGGGCGAAGGTGAAGGGGCTCCGCCCTGGTGACCAAGTTCTAGTGCACTACATTATCAGTTGTGGAAGATGCGTTTACTGTAGGACTGGGCGCGAGAATTACTGCGTAGGCTATCGAATGATTGGGAAGGACGTTGATGGCGGTTTCGCCGAGTACGTGAAGGTTCCGGCTAGAAGCCTTCTGAAACTCCCTTCGAGGTTTCCGTTTGAACAGGCTGCGATAATGGGTTGCGCCGTCCCAACCGCCTACCACGCCCTCAGGCGAGGAAGGCTGAAACAAGGCGATACGATTGTCCTAATCGGGGTTGGCGGCCTTGGGTTACATGCTGTTCAACTGGCTGCTAAGGCCTTCAGGGCTGGACTGATTATTGCCGTGGACCTTCAAGATTGGAAGCTGAAACAGGCAAGAAACCTAGGAGCAAAGGAAACCGTGAACGCCACGAACCAAGACGTTACCGAGGCAATCAAGAAAGCAACGGACGGAGAATTCGCGGACGTTGTGGTGGACTTTGTCGGCCATGAAACCACGATTAAGCAAGCGGTCTCCTCGGTTGGAAAGGGTGGCAGAATGGTATTGGTAGGCATAGGCGCCAAATCAATCCAACTCTCCCCCTACGAGACCATAATTGGTAAAGAGATGGAGATCGTCGGAGTAGACGACCACCTGAAAACGGAACTGATACAACTTGTCAAACTCGTACGAAACGGAACAGTAGACCTTTCGCGTTCAGTCACCCACAAGGTTGCCCTCGAGGACATTAACTGCGGATTTGAAATTCTCGAATCTAACCGCGAAAACATCACTAGAATCGTGGCAACGAAGAAACAAACTTGAGCCACAAACACTCTTTTCCCATCTCTTGGGCCGCGCATCATGCGCTAAGCTCATGATAAGCTACGATGCACGCAATATTACGGAAATAGTGCCTGGTTTCAATTCGGCGCTCTTTGATGCGCGGCGATCCATTGGACGATCGGCTTGCGAACGGTAATCGCTCTTGAGCCATTCCGTTGGCCCGTCTTCTCCACGATTCGTTCAGCTAGCAACGAATCTAGAACCGTCTTACCCAGGAACCCACCAAGATGATATCGTCTCTCCGTCCAGTCAAGACAACCGTAGGCGAAGAGCCTCTTGGAACCGCGTGCATCTGCAAGTTGCACATTCAGTCTCTGTAGAGACTTTCTTCCCTTGTCTGTGAGGTTGAATATGGTTCCTCTGGATCCGCCTCTCACCTTACTCTCCTCAACCCAGCCACGTCTTACAATCTCATCAAGAAGCTCTACACCAGCCACACCTGCGAGGTGGTCATAGCAAGTTCTCGCTCTGCGAACAGAGCTATCCCTCTCGACCTCGCGTAGAGCGGTTCTGCTTATCCTCACTGATTTGTTGGGCTGGCCAGACGAAGAAAAATTAGCGAGATAAAGGAACGACCTGATAGCGTCGGCCACACCATCCGACTTGACCGCATAGACGTGCTGCCTACCGTCGACCGAGACCGAGACAAGACCGTTTCTTCTCAGCGCGGCAAGATGCGCAGAAACGCGGGGTTGGTCAAGTCCCAATCTTACAACGAGCTCGCTCGTAGTCGCCCTGGTCTCGAGCAAGAAACAGAGTAGTCGCACGCGAGTCTCGTCGGCCATTATGGCTCCAAATTCCGCGGCTCTGCGAAAATTAATGGCCGTCATGGTTTCACACATCTCTAGTTCATTGATATATACGCCTATCCGTATATGTCATTACGCTTATATGTTTCCAGTTGACCACACATCTGCGTAGAGCGATATGTCACTTACAAAGGAAGCTGCGATTACCTATTCAGGACTCATCGTGCTAAGCGTGATTTGGGGAATGGCGTTCGTCGCGATCAAAGAAGCGGTCCAAGGACTGTCACCCGTGAATCTCGCGCTTATGCGCTGGCTCATCGCGAGTGTCTTCTTCCTTGCGTTATTTCCGATTCTAGGAAAGTCGAAGGCCAAGCTCGAGAGAAGGGACATCCCGCGGCTCCTGCTAGTAGCCTTCGCGAATGTAGCAGGGTACCACATTTCGCTAAATTACGCAGAGACGAGCATCTCAGCGGGGCTCTCCGGGCTCCTGATTTCCTTCGGGCCCGTCTTCGTAGTAGTGCTCTCGGTCTTGCTTCTGAACGAAAAAGCGGGCCCTAAAGTGCTGTTGGCACTGCTCCTTGCTATCTTTGGAACGCTTGTTCTTTCCATAGGCTCAATCAGTGCCAATGACTTATCTTCGCTGTATGGGCCTGTAGAAGTGGTTCTCAGCGCACTATTCTACGCCTTATTCAGCGTGCTGGGCAAACCTTTGGTGCAAAAGTACGGGTCGGGACCTACGACCATACGGGCCGGCCTGCTCGGAACGGCCATGATGCTGCCACTGTTGTCAACAAGCTTTCTTAGTCAGGTTGAATCCTTACCTTTAGACGGTTGGATATCGGTACTGTACCTCTCTGTCATCAGCACAGTGCTAGGTTACATGCTGTTTTACACGCTCGTGAGCCGGAGGGCCGTTTCGAGGCTCTCCATTCAGCTCTACCTCGCTCCAATCGTCAGCGTTGTCGGGGGCGCCCTTCTGCTCAATGAATCTGTGACTACTTTCTTCGCGATCGGCGGAGCAATGATGCTTGCTGCCGTGGCTCTCGCCACCATGAGATGAAGGTTCAAAATTGCTGGCATGCTCTGGCACTGTAGGATTCAGGCGACCCCCAGAGATGTATACGAGGATAAGTCTAGCAGATTCCAGCAAGTTCTAGACGTTGAGTGAGCAAGGGAACGCTAACAGGACCAAATGAAGGGCAACCGATACAAGATGAAAGAAGACAGAACTCAGGTTGGGTACACCTATTCATAGGGTGTACCCATTCGGGGAAGCAGCCACGTGCGGATTGTATACACCCAATCATCGGGTGTATACATTCTTGCCAGTCACGGGTGGA
>Ga0187770_10000645_pt1 | contig 17209 bp, 13 predicted proteins | sample 0116_SJ02_MP02_2_FD_133154 | JGI IMG/M metagenome (GOLD analysis project Ga0187770, IMG submission 133154) | Tropical peat soil microbial communities from peatlands in Department of Meta, Colombia - 0116_SJ02_MP02_20_MG | ecosystem: Environmental > Terrestrial > Soil > Wetlands > Peat | place...
CGAAGTCAAACTTTTTCTTGGTCGGATCGACCGTGCGCTCGACGTTCAAACTGATCTTATCAAGGACCGCATCCTTTTTGTAACTGTTAAACCCGATGAAAGTGGGTCCGTGGTGAGCACCCGACGCGCTGAAGTCATACATGTAACCGCCTTCAATGTAGCCGTAGATGCTGACACCCGCCTTGTCCAAGGGTTGGGCCAGTCCCGCCTTGGCCAAAGTGCTCATCAACAGCCCGGGTGGTGGTGCAGGGGCTTCCGGCGGCTTTACCTCCTGGGTCTCTTTGTCTGAAGTCGATGGTGACGTGTCTTGGCCATGCGCATTCATTGCAAATGTGAGGATTGTTAATAGCACCAGACTCACACCTATTAATCTCTTCTTCATCCTTCGCTCCAAGCCAAACTCCCCCACCTATGGCTGTGGCGCTCCGTACCTCTCGCGAAGTTTAAGATTAACTTCGAGCACATTCACGAACTTCTCGCCTGCGAGCCCAAACCACGGAGCCGAGGCGTACTCCTTCAATATTTGCTCGATCTCTTTTCGGATCGTGGCCGGGTCGCGCTTTAAGTTTGCCGCCCATTTAGACGCAACCCGATCAAGCTGATACTCGGCGTTTTGAAGCGTGATGTGGGGATCGAGACCGGAACCGGAAGTGGTTACCAGATCGCCGGGAAGATCCTGCATATCAGCCTCAGGATGATCCTGTCGCCACATATCAAAGAAGATCGATTGGATGTCTGAACCGTCCTTGACCGCCTCAATCGTCGTTTGAGTCTTGCCGTCGGCTCCTGTGTGAGTGACAGCAGTGGGAAATTTACCAGGGTTCTCATTAGAGAAGTTCTCGAAGAAGACGACGGCCAGATCAGCAGCCTTTGGCTGAGGGGTACCCGGATTGTCCTTGATCCATTGGGCGACTATGGTTGAATGAGCCTTCGTCCAACTGTCCACGTATGCACCATTTTTGGCATCTGCATTGACCCAGGCCTGAGCCAAGGAGTTGTGCAGGTTGGCCCATTGAGCTACGATGTGAGGTTTTCCCAGAAACATATCTTTCTGAAACCACGTTTCGATGTCCGGGGCTACGAGTTGTCCGGCCTTGGGACCGCTTCGATATTTCACAATTGGACCGAGCGTCCTGGCCACCCTGTCGCGCAGCGCGTAATTGGAACCAGCCAGGGACGACGATGCCGATGCAGAGGCATCATAGGAAGCTGCAGAGGGACGCGGCTGAAAATACTCATCCTTTGTAAAAGGCTGCGCAATGAGTCTTGATCCCATTGGTTTGCCGTCAGGGCCTTTCAGCAGGCTGCCGTTGGCCTGGAAGGGAAAGACGACCTGTCCGATCACCCATAACCCCAGCGGGTATAGGACGCAGCAGACGACCACTAACACTAACAACAGTAAAATGCTTTTTGAAACGTATCGCAACATATTCTTGCCTCCCTGCCAGTGAGCGGGCTTCACTCACTGAAATGTCAGATCGTCAAATGCAACCCTGCCATGATGAGATCAATCAGTTTGATTCCGACAAACGGTAGAATCACGCCTCCAAGTCCCCAGATCAAAAGGTTCCTGCGCAACAGAGCATCGGCACCAAGAGGTCGGTATTTGACTCCTTTGAGCGCAACGGGGATGAGCGCAGGAATAATCAGTGCGTTGAAGATCACAGCCGACAGGATGGCTGAGGTCGGTGAATGTAGATGCATGATGTCGACCGCCTTCAGCCAGGGCAAAGTCCCTGCAAAAAGGGCCGGGATAATTGCAAAGTATTTGGCCACGTCATTAGCGATTGAGAAGGTCGTCAGGGCACCTCGCGTTATCAAGAGCTGCTTCCCGACTTCCACAACTTCGATCAACTTGGTGGGGTCACTGTCCAGATCGACCATGTTAGCCGCTTCTTTAGCCGCCTGCGTGCCTGCGTTCATCGCCAGGGCAACGTCCGCCTGAGCCAGGGCCGGGGCGTCGTTCGTGCCGTCTCCCATCATGGCCACGAGCTTCCCGCCTGCCTGTTCCTTGCGAATGTAAGCGAGCTTGGTCTCGGGCGTGGCCTGGGCGAGAAAGTCGTCGACCCCCGCTCGAGCAGCAATGGTTGCTGCTGTGAGAGGGTTATCTCCGGTGATCATGACGGTCCGAAGTCCCATCTTCCTCAGCCGCACGAAGCGCTCCCGCATGTGAGGTTTCAGGATATCCTCAAGAACGACCAGACCTGCAATGTGCCCGCCGTCGGCGACAACCAAAGGGGTTGCGCCCTTGGACGCCACACCATCAACCGCCGCGCCGAGATCACCCGGTACGGTGCCACCATTATTCTCACTGAACTTGATAACGGCATCTGGCGCTCCTTTCCGTATTCTCCTGCCATCGGGGAGATCGATGCCGCTCATTCGCGTTTGCGCTGTAAATGGCACAAACTGCGCCTCTGACGGCACGCTGACGGGGGTTTGGCTTTGCTTCTCGAATAATCTAACGATGCTCTTTCCCTCAGGGGTCTCATCAGCGGCGGATGCCATGGCAGCAAGCCGACCAACGTCGGCAGCCGAATACTCTCCGATCGGAGAGAACGTTGTCGCGTTCCGGTTCCCTATCGTGATCGTGCCTGTCTTATCGAGCAGCACAACATCGATGTCACCAGCCATTTCCACTGCCTTGCCGCTCTTGGCGATAATGTTGGCCTGCAGAGCGCGATCCATGCCTGCAATTCCGATGGCTGCAAGCAAAGCGCCAATCGTGGTAGGAATTAGGCAGACCAGGAGCGCGATCAGGGTCGGAACATCGGTTCCAAGGCTTTTCAAAGGTTGCTGGAGGCCCAGGTAAGTCATCATGTATTGCTCGGCGTTCCAGGCCATAGGCCAAAGCGGGATGACCACGATCAAGAAGACCAGTGTAAAGGCCGAGAGTAAGAGCGTCAGAGCAATCTCATTCGGAGATCGTTGACGGATGGCCCCCTCCACCAGCGCGATCATCCGATCGAGAAACGAATCACCCGCGCCGCTCGTAATCCGAACAACAATCCGATCCGAGAGTACAACCGTCCCTCCGGTCACGCCGGATCGGTCGCCGCCCGCTGCGCGGATGACCGGCGCAGACTCGCCGGTAATCGCCGACTCATCGACCGAGGCAATGCCTTCGATGATCTCCCCGTCTCCAGGAATCGTCTGTCCTGCCTGTACGACGACCTGATCGCCCGGTTTCAAAACTGTCGAGGAAACCTCCTCGATGATTCCGGCATCATTCAAACGGTAGGCCACCGTATCGTGACGGGCTCGCCTGAGCGAATCGGCCTGCGCTTTGCCGCGAGCCTCGGCAAGGGCTGTGGCAAAATTTGCAAATAAAACAGTCAGAAAAAGCCATGCATCAAGCGCAATAAAATACGTAATCGGAACCTGGCTGGCCTGCCTGCCCCATGCCGCCTGCACGATGAACAGAAGGGTCAGGAACGCACCCACCTCCACCACAAACATCACAGGATTCTTCCATTGAGTGTCGGGCCGCAGCATCACGAACGCCTGCTTCAAGGCCGCCATTCCGGTTTCCTTTTCTATCAATCCTCTTGGCTTCACACGTCGAAGTGACCGGAACTGCTCCGAAGGCAAAGGAACCTCCCGCATTGTTTCTCTAATATTCGGTGCACTATTCATATAGCACTCCTTTAATAACCTTTTTCATTTTGGAATCTCTCGTTAACACGTTCAATGAGATGATCGTTAACGCTCCTCGGTCACCCTCCAAAGGGAATGGGACCTAAGTGTTCTGCAAGCGGTCCCAGTGCAGCCACCGGCAAAAAGAGCAGGGCTCCGATGATGAGGATCGTGCCGAGCAAGAGGATGCCAAAGGTAACGGTGTCATCGCGCAGGGTCCCCAGACCAAACGGAGCCGATTTCTTCTCTCCGAGAAATGCCGCCATGGCAATGGGCGCCACAATCGGTAGATAGCGGCTGAAGACCATAACGAGGCCTGCCGCGATATTCCATGGGATGGCGGTCGGCGCGGGATTCGGATTGCTTGCCAAACCGTAGGCAACGGACAATCCGTCGAACGCCGAACCGTTGTTGGCGGAGGCCGAAGAGAAGTTATACAGTATTTGTGAAAAACCATGAGCACCAGGATTGCTGATGGCTTTGAGCCCCCAGCTCGTAGCAGCAAAGAGCCCTGTAGGGAAGAGAATCATGAATGGATGGACCAGAAGGGCGATGATCGCGAGCTTCACCTCACGAGCCTCAATCTTCTTACCCAAATACTCGGGAGTCCGGCCTACCATCATGCCCGCAACGAAGATTCCGATAATTAAGTAGAGCAACATGTTAATCATCCCCACTCCCTTCCCACCGTAGAGACAGTTCAGCCACATTCCGACCATGGGCGACAAGGCTGCAATTGGGTTGAGGCTGTCTTCTTCGGCGTTCACTGCACCACACGTTACGTCTGTCGTTACGGCATCGTAGGTGGCGCCTGCCGACGTCCCGAATCGCATCTCTTTGCCCTCGAGATTGCCCAAGTGCTGATTCACAGGCAAGCTTGGCATGGGGGGGAGCGTGATTACCCGTTTCCCACCCGACGCCGTTGCATCGGGGATTCCGTATGTTCGTGCCACAGGCTGGCCGGTCAATCCGGGATTCGGTCTCAGGGTGTCAAAGCAGACCGACCAAACAATGGTGCCGATCATCAATACCATCATGACTGAAAAAACGACGAGCGAGTGCCGCAGTCGACCCAGCATCCGGCCATACATAAACACCAGAGCAAATGGGAAAATCATCATGGATAAAGTGTTCAGAAAGTTTGACAACCCAGTTGGATTCTCAAATGGATGTGCAGAATTCATACCGTGAAATCCGCCTCCATTGGTCCCGATCATCTTTATGGATTCAAAGGCGGCCACCGGCCCCACCGTGATGGTCTGCGGTTTTACCTCACCCTTCTCCGTAGTTCCCATGGCCCCAGGTTCGAGGGTCGAAACTTGATGGAAGCTTTTAAAGGTCATCGGGCTGCCTTGCCAGATAAATACGAGGCTTATCACAAGACAGATGGGCACAAACATGTAAACTACCACCCGCCACATGTCTACGAAGAAGTTGCCAATTTTGGACTCGCCACGGAAGAGTCGGATGATCGCAGTGAGAGCACATAAACCAACTCCGGCAGACATAAAGAGCATGGAGATGGCAAAGAAAATCTGGCTGAAGTTCGACAAAGTCTGTTCTCCGGAATAGTGCTGGAGGTCCGTGTTCGTCATGAACGAGGTCACGGCTTGAAACATCGTCGTAGGAAAAACCATCCCCTTACCATCCGGGTTCAGCGGCATCAACGGCTGGAGTGACAGCACCACATAGCAATAGACGAACATCAGCGTGTTGAAAAGGAGCAACGAAATAGTGTATTGCTTCCAGTTTTGAGGACCGCTGTCCAAATGTTTTTCGAACCAGCCCAGGACTGGCAAAGGCCGGTACTTCCCGTCCATGATCCACGCCATGTAGCGACTCAGTGGAAACGCGATGACGGTCGCTGCTGCAAGAAGCGAAAAGGGCAGAAGCCAGGTTTGAATAAACATTGTTTTATCTCCTTTCAGTATCTCGATATCCGCCGGCCTTGCTCAGAACCATTCCGGCCGTACAAGGGCCGCAACCAGGTAAACGAACAAAAATGCTGCTACGGCCGCTGTCACATAGATTATCATTCACATCACCTCTTCTCTTAAATTTTCTCGCAAGCAATAAAAAACAAGTACACGATTCCCATCGATACAAGGCCCAATAGAAACATCGCTATCAGCCAAAACCCAAGACTCATTTTGCAATCCCTCCTCCCTCATTACCTCTTTGACAAGAAATCAGGTTATTTCTAAAGAAGCACGTTACACCCAGTGGAGGACGAAACCTATTGGCAAAAATCTCCATTTTCACATTGATAACAGAGCATTTTAACTCATTTTTGGAATTTCTTGAGATGGCATGGCTCACAATTAAAAATTTCCTCTCCTTTTTGCCAATCCAAACATTCCCCTTCTCATCATTTTAATCCCATCCTCTCTTACCACGTACACCTCAATCCCCGTATACCTTCGCATATATTATGAGCCCGGGCGTTATGTCTGTGCGGAGTTCAAATTCCTCCACCGAGCAAAATAGCCTTCTTAGCACCTCATTCGTCATATTTAGAACAAAAAAAAAGCAGAGGAGGATCCCCTACTTTCGATTCTCTCCCTTAGTCGCCTGCGGAGTTAGCTGACGGGTTAGGATTAAGGGATATCCTTTCTAGCTATCTAGAATTCACCCCAAAAAACTGGGTCCCCCGCTTATTTCAATTCGGCCTTTTATATGTAAACTTTTATATTTTTATTAAAATATAATCTTTCCTTATTGTCAAGAAAATTATGTATCTATTCTTTTTTTGATGGTGCAATCCCTGTGCCAGTTCAAAGGGCGGCACAAACTATTTTGTTTTTCAGGATAATTAAATGGTTAGAGAAGAGTTCAACTTGGAGGAGTATTACCTGAATATTCATTTGAAAGAAACATTTTGCTTGATTTTAGGCAGTCTGATAATAAACAACCAACTTCAAATGATTTTACAACTTTCTCTGAGGCAATTTTGGACTATGAAAAATCCAGATAGGTCGTACTCCCTCAGCAGCAGGTGGAACGATAAAATTATTTGTGAATAGACAAGCTTAAAAATCATAAAGTACCGAGAAAGGAATGGTCCTGCTGAAACAAACTGAAAGATAAGTATCTGGCCGTAGATTTTTGATTTCAATTTTCTTGTTTTTGATTAATTTTTTTGTTAAACACATCCTGTTGACTTTTTTTGAGAGTTCATAATCAATATTCCAATGAATAACATAAGCTAAGATTGAGAAGGAGGTCATCCCCATGAAAGAAGTCGTCATCACAGCAGCAGTGCGGACACCCATTGGAGCTTACTGCGGAGCAATGCGCGAAGTTCAGGTCGAGAAGCTGGCGGCCGTCGTGCTTAACGAAGCAGTCAAGCGTTCTAACGTTAATCCTTCAGAAGTCGATGATGTCGTCTTATCCCAGGCTTACGCCGGAGGTGAATCGCCCAATCTTGCACGTCTGGCCTTGTTGAAGGCAGGCTGGCCGGTTGAAGTTCCCGGGATTACGGTTGACCGGCGTTGCTGTGGTGGAGTGGCGTCGTTGTGGACCGCGGCAATGGAAATACAGTCTGAATATGCGGAGATTGTCGTCTCCGCCGGGGCAGATAGCATGAGCCGCGCAGAATTCTACATTCCAGGAGAATACCTCAAGTGGGGAATTGGAGGTAAGACAGATCCGAAATGGGGTTTCTTCCCGCGGCAGCATGGCAGCATGGCCCTGTGGGGCATCCCCTTTTATGATAGGATACAGCGCGGTCGGCCAATGCACCAGCCTATCGAGCGTTTTGGCGAACTCAACTCCATGATGACCTGGGCTGAAACAGCTGCCAAGAAGGAAAATATCAGTCGCGCAGAAGCAGATAAGTGGTCGGTTCGTTCCCATCAAAAAGCCGTTGCGGCCATTGATTCGGGTAAGTTCAAAGAGGAGATTGTGCCCGTACCTCTTCCTGGAAAAGGTGGAGAAGTTCTATTTAATACAGATGAGACCCCGCGTCGCGATACGTCATTAGAACAACTTTCTAAACTAAGACCCGTCTATCCCGATGGCGTCTGCACTGCGGGCAATTCGTCAAGCGAAAACGACGGCGCAGCAGCGATCGTTCTTATGACACCAGAGAAGGCAAGTCAGCATGGAGTCAAACCGCTGGTTTATATTAAATCATTCGGCATTGCTGGGGCTGATCCCACTCTCACCTATCCGGCGGTGCCGATTGCGGTGAGCAAAGCTCTTAAGAAGGCCCGTCTCAGCATTGACCAGATCGGCCTGATCGAGATCCAAGAAGCGTTTGCTGTCCAAGCCTTAGCCGATGCCAAACTGATGGGTCTTAAGAGTGAAGAACTTGAAATGAAAGTGAATGTAAACGGTTCGGGTATATCCCTTGGCCATCCTATCGGCGCAACCGGTGTAATGAGGTTGGTAACCCTGGTGCATGAGATGGTCAGAAGAGGTATAAAATACGGTCTCCTTACCATATGTGGGGGTGGTGGGCTTGGTATATGTACCATTGTGGAGCGGAGATAGCAAATAGGTTTATCGGCGAATTTCAAGTGACGGACGACATTATCTTTTTTTGAGATGATGATATTAAAGGGTGGCTTATTGTTGAGGTCATCTGCGACTGAATTAAAGCATTTCCCGAAGGGCCTGTTCGCTCGTACGCTTCACCAGGGCAATGACTTTATCTTCCGGCTGAAATTCCGTTTCACCGTAAGGGATGATTACCTCCTCCCCGCGAATGAGGGCAATGAAGATGGATGCAGGGGGAAGGGATAGGTCTTTGACCTTCTTCTTTACGATATGCGAGGAACGGGTAAGTTCCACTTCAACAATCTCAATATCTCCTGCCTTTAATGTCAGGAGAGGAATCAGCATGTCCCCAGCCTTCACCTGCTCCTGAATGACCGCATTGATGATCTTCGTCCCGCTGACTGAGGCATCCACTCCCAGACCGGCAAAGAGTTCCTCATTCCGAGGGTTATTCACTCGTGCGATGGTCCGGGGACGGAGAAACATCAATTTCCCAACCTGGCAAATCACGAGATTATCTTCATCGTTGCCAGTCGTCGCCACAATCACATCCGCACGATTCGCTCCCGCCTCTTTGAGCACCTCAACCGTCGAACCATCCCCTTCCATAATGGCATCATGAAACTCAAAAGAAAGAAGGTTGACCTTGGCCCGATCTTTCTCGACAATCATGACCTCATGACCTTCCGCCATCAACAACCTTCCCAGATGATATCCGACCTTGCCGGCGCCTACGATCACGATATACATGCATCCCCCTCAGCGTTCCTGGATCGTCTGCAATAGATCCTTAATCACAAGATCTGTGGGACAGACCGTCTCCACACCCAACTCCTTATAAAGCCCTGCCAGAATTGAATCATGGACCACAGCGATCACCTTTTCCAGTTGAAAATTGTGTTTCACTCTCTGGGCAATCATGAGATTGATGTTGTCCTTATCTGTCATGGCAAAAAGGATATATGTCTTCTCTTGGAGGGTGGGACGCACAAATTCTTCCACCAGGCCATTGCCAACGATCCGCTCTCCAGAAAATTTTTCCGAGAGTCTGCGAAAGGCCTGCTGGTTTCTGTCGAGGACGACCACATGATGCCCCCCTTCATCCAGCCGGTTCGCCAGAACCGATCCCACTCTGCCGCAACCGATGATCATCACCTTCATCCAACTCCTCCGTCTTCCTATCCAGAGAGCTTGTCCACAATCACTTCACATGGCGCCCGCCGAACAACCAGGTCGCAGGTGTGGCCGAAAATTTCCTGGGCCATCCGGATCGTGGACCGAATTCCCAGCACGATCAAATCGGCATCCCAGTCTTTTGCTGCTCTGATGATCTCTTCTCCCGCAACCCGCCCTCTTCTCACTTCTCCTTTAACTTGAAGTCCTCTTAAAGTAACAATGGCCTCTCCTTCTTTGATAATTCCCTCTGCCTTAGCCTCTGCCTCAGGCATTGGTGCCTCCAACGGTAAAGTTCTTGGAACTTCGAGAACATTAATCAGATAGATCTCTGCCTTCTGCTCTTCTCCCAAACGACAAGCCAATTCAATCCCTCTCTCGGAATAAAGATTCCCCGAAGTTGGCACCAGGATTTTCTTGATCGCTCCTACAGCCCTTCTCGCCTTGGCCGCTGCTAAAGGAACCGCCCTCGGAACATGAAGCATCCACCAAAGGAGCGTTCCCATGGACAGAACAAAGACGAGAGCCAAAAGAGTCCCGAGAAACGTAATATGGAGTTCAGATTGCATATCTCTTCCGTCCGTGCTGGAAGTAAATCCGGATTATTCTATTGCAAAAAAGATTATGAAAAAATGGTAAGGCTTATCTCTTCTCACAAGGGCCTTCTTGTACTATTCGAGGAGATTGAACCCCTCCGCATTCACTTCCCATCTTCCTCCATTGTCTCAGACGGCTACACCCTAACCACAGGCGATACGCTCCAAACCCGATGAACCCCAGGCCGACGACGATCGCTTGCAGCGTCACGCCGAGCGGCAGCGTACGCCACAAGATCACGACGCCAAGTACGAGAATCACCCCGCCCAACACGAGGCGAGCTTTATCGCCTCTCGTGAATTGCGTAGGTGGAGGAAGAACTTGCTTTCGCATCCCTATTCCTCGCTCCAGCGGGACTTGATGCCTTGCGCCTTGTCGCGCTGAACCAGCGCTTGCTTATATTCTTCCAAGAGGCTGAACTCTTCCGCGTTAGTCAGGACGTCTACCTGTTCTTGTTCCCAATCGTGGGGAACACTACCGAGGATCGGCAAGCCATTCCTGTGACGATGCCATGCATAGTAGACAAGACAAACCAAAATCCATGCAGGGCCCGCAATACGCCCGATCTCGTGCGTAATAACTACTGTTACAAAAATAGTGCTCACGCCGAAGAATCCGAGGATAGCAAGAATTGGGATGTGGACGCTTCGACCGTCTTTCCGCTTCCAGGGAATATTCAAAGGCACTTTGTAAGGCCGCGGTGTGTAAGGATCGAGAAAGCGTAACTTAATGAGCGAGATGAACACGAGCATATAGCCGAAGGTTGCGCCGAAGGCGTACATGTTTGCAAGTGTATCGAGAACGCTGGGCGTGAGAAATGCCGCGACCGTCAGGACAATCCCGACCCACCCAAAGCCAACAATCGCGTTGCTCGGCGTATGGTATTTCCGATGAACGTGGCTGAACCAGGGACCGACGAGTCGAAAGTGACTCATCGAAAAGATCAGGCGCGAGTCGCCCATTACGCCCGTGTTTGATGAAATGCAGAGGATTGTCGCGCCAAGGAATGCGGCAAAAGGTCCGGCAATGATGCCCAGGTAAGGAATGTGCAACGCGAGATACGCGATGGGATCCGCCTCGTGGGCCTTGAATTCTTGCCATGGGAGAATGCCCAAGCCGACGGTCGAAAAGCCCATCGCAAGGATGAAGACGGTGAAGATAAGGGCGAGGGAGGTGCGTGGAATGATTGTCGCAGGCCGGACCGTTTCCTGCGCAGCCTGGGAAATGCTTTCCAGCCCGATGAAGGAAATGATCGCGAGCGAAAAGCCATACATGAAATCCCGCGTGTTGGGAAACTCGTAGACCCATTGTTGAACCAACAGCTCTGGCCGCCATGCGAGTAAAAAACCAAAGGAGACGATGGACATCTCCATGGTCAGGTCGATCGCTCCGATCACTTCGTTAAAAAGCGAGGACTCACGAACACCGCGCACATTCAGCCAACGCAAGAAAACAATCATCACGATCGCTTCCACGAACCAGAGGACATTCACATTCTTAAAAGGTCCAAAGGTATGAGCAAAATCCTCAAATCGGATTCCAAAATAGGGCAAGAAGAAGTTGCAGTAGCCGGTCGAGGCGACCGCGAATAGTGCGATGTCAATAGTATAATCCAACAACAGCGCTGCACCTGCGGTAAATCCCCAAAAATCGCCCAAACCACGTAGCGAATAATAATGTCCACCACCCGCCACAGGGTAGGACGAGGCGAGTTCGGTAAATGCGAGGCCGATCATGATGTAGACCAAGCCCGCAAGCCCAAATGCAAGGGGGGCGCCTCCGTGCGCCGCGCCGATGACGAGTCCCAATGCAACGTAGATATCCGCGCCGACATCGGCATAACCCCACATGTAGGAACCCCAGACAGTCACTTCACGCCGCAGACCGGCAGGATGTCCTACGTGTTTCTCTTGCTTCTCGACGGATGAAACTACGGCCAAGCACGCCCTCCAAAAAAAAAGTAGAGGAAGATCCCCTACCCTTGACGCTCTTCCCTTAGTCGCCTGCGGAGTTAGCTGACGGGTTAGGATTAAGGGATATCCTTACTGGCTTTGCCAGTATTCACCCCATCAAAATGGTTTCTCCGCTTTGATGAATTCGGCCAACCGATTGTCTTATCTTATAAAGACTCCCCTTTTTGTCGATACTCTTCCGTCAGACGCTTGGGCATCCTCTCCTGATGGGCATGTCAGAAGTCTTTCAAAAGATATCTGCAGAGAAAATATAGATGTCTGTGTTCCTATCTTTCCATGCATTGGAAGGGAGGCCGGCTTTTTCGCATGTATGCCCCAAAAAAGTCTGGCGATCCCATCCGTATTCCGTTGCCACCTGTGGTAAGAGGAGACCTGAGAGCCATCCCTGCTTAATATAAATTCCATGTTTCCCAACTTGGATCTCATTCACATCGGTAATCTTTTTGAGAGGGGTTAAAACAGATATCTCAATCTCAAGATCTGGAAGTTCCTTTTCGGTCACTGGGACGAAGCGAGGGTCGCGGAAGGCAGCGGCCTCGGCCATTTCTTCAATCGTCTTATAGAGAGGGCCTTGGCCTTCAATATATCCGATGCACCCCCTCAGCTGTCCTTTCTTTTGGATCGTCACAAAGGCACCCCGATTCTCCTTGAGGATGGGTGACTCCACCTTGAACTCCGGAACGGCCTTCCCTCTCACCTTATTTTCAATCACCGTCTTCGCAATTTGATGGAGGCTCTTTTTATCCTGATCACTTAAGCCCAAATCCACACCGACCTTCTTCTCCTCCTTCATCTTTCCTGTCCCCCCTGCTGTCTTATAAAAGACAGCTGCCGCATACCCCACAACACGGGTGCGATCGCCGGTCACATCTCCTGAATTGAGGCATTTGAGCACCTTGCCTTTATTCGCTCCTAAAGCCTTGGCTGCGAGCATAATGGAGAGGATAGGGCCTCCACCGCAGGCCTCACAACGGTTCTGTTTCAGATCCCGATTCAACCCCTCTGCATCAAACTTTTCGATATGGCTCAAGACGATCTTATCCAATTCAACCGCTTTTTCATAAGAATGAAAATGGGAGAGGTCTGAACTGGCAATCAGTAAAACTTTTTTTCCCCTGACCGCCTCTGCCATTGCCGAAGCAAGGGTTTGACAGGTCTCCCAACTCCAGTAAGGCTCCACCACAATCGGAACCAGTTTGAACGACTTGAAGACCATCTGAAGGAACGGAATTTGAACCTCTAAGGAATGCTCCTCGGCATGTGCCTCGGGAAGGAATTGAATTTCTTTTCGCCCCTCCATCATCCTCTTCGAAAGGTCCACATCGACGGGGACCAAACCGAGAGGGGTTCGGTATGCTCCTCGGTCATAAAGGGAAGCCCCCTTAAAAAGGGCCCGGTGGCTGGGGCCAACCAGCACTACGGAATCAAAGGTCTTCCCCTCGATCAATCGATAGGCATAGGCAGCCACTTGTCCAGAATACATATATCCAGCATGAGGCACGATGAGGGCGACGATCTCACCTTCCACCTTCTCCTTCTTCGCATTCTCGAAGTATCGTTTTACATCCCGGGTAAGAACTTCTGGCCTGTCGGGGTAAAATGCCCCTGCCACAGCAGGTTCCCTGATCTCTTTCATGCCCATCTCCTTTCCCCCCTTCGAGATCTGTGCCATCGAAAGTGAGCCCATCAGGATAAAAACGCCCGCGAGAAAAAGAAAACAAAGGGATCTTCTCACCTCTCCCCTCCCTTGATCGCCATCTCCCCTTGGTTGGACACTTTCTCTCCTTGTCTTGAATCCAGCAGGAGGGTGACCGGCCCGTCATTGACAAGATGAACCTCCATCTTGGCCTGAAATTCCCCGGTCTGAACGGAAATCCCTTGGTCTCTCAATCTGTCGATGAATCGGCTATAAAGACTCTTGGCTGCGGCCGGTTCTTCCGCTTCGGTGAAAGAGGGTCTCCTTCCCTTTCTACAATCGCCGTAAAGGGTGAATTGGGAGACGACCAATATCTCTCCACCGCTCTCCTTTAATGAAAGGTTGAATTTTCCAGAGGCATCTTCGAAGATTCTCAGTTCAGGCAGTTTGGAGCTCAAATAGGAAACGTCATTTTCTCCGTCTCCTCTGCCCACACCGACAAAAACAAGAAGACCACTCCCAATCTTTCCAGACAGCCGACCCTCCACATAAACTTCTGCAGATTTCACTCTTTGGATCACTGCACGCATAAAAACTGATCAATGGAAAATGTAAATTGGTAATTGCAAAATGCAAAATTTCTATTTTCTCAATTTTGAATTGTTAATTTTGCAATTTACAATTCTCAATGGAGTATTAATTAATCCTCTTTCTCTTTATCTTTCTTCGCCTGAGCGATCACCTTGTCCGTCAATTGGGCAGGAACCTCTTCGTAATGGGAGAACTCCATCGTGAATGTTCCCCGTCCCCCTGTCTTGGAGTTGAGGTCTGGAGCATATTTCAGCATTTCTGACATGGGGGCATTGGCCTGGATCACCTGGTAATTCCCTCGCCCTTCGACCCCCAGAACCCTTCCCCTCCGACTGTTGAGATCACCGATCACATCTCCGATGTTCTCATCGGGCACCGTCACCTCCACCTTCATGATCGGTTCGAGGAGAACCGGATTGGATTCCTGCACTCCTTTCTTGAAGGCCATAATCGCAGCGATCTTGAAGGCCATCTCCGAAGAATCGACCTCATGGGACTTTCCGTCGTAAAATCGAACCTTCACATCCACCACCGGAAATCCGGCCAAGACCCCGCTTTGCATCGCCTCAGCAATCCCCTTCTCCACAGCCGGAACGAAATTCCTTGGGACATTCATCCCGGTCAGGGCATTTTCAAATTCAAACCCGCTCCCCCGTGGGAGAGGAGAGATGTCAAAATGGACTTCGGCAAATTGTCCACGGCCCCCCGTCTGTTTCTTATGACGATAGATCACGCCAGTCTTGGAGCCACGGATCGTCTCTTTGTACGGAACTTTCGGAACGCTGAGGTTCACCTCCACCCCAAATTTTCTCTTCAATTTTTCAACGATCACCTCCACATGAGTCTGTCCTACCCCAGAGAGAAGAATCTCGCCGGTCTGCTCATCTCGTCCCATCATCATGGTCGGATCCTCTTCGTGGATTCGGGCCAATGAAGCGGTGATCTTATCCTCATCCCCTTTGCTTTTTGGCGTAAGCGCATAAGAGATCACGGGAAGCGGAAGCTTGGTTTCTTCGAAGACGATTGGCTTTTTCTCGTCGCAGAACGTGTCGCCCGTGGTGGTCTCCTTTAATTTGGCCACTGCAACGATGTCACCCACGCTTGCAAACCCTACCGGTTTCTGCTTCTTGCCTTCCAACAAGAAGATCTGACCGATCCTCTCCTTCACGTCCTTCTTTGAGTTGTAGACGGTAGAGTCAGCACTGATGCTGCCAGAATAGACTCTGAAAAGGCTCAGTTTCCCCGCAAAAGGATCAGCGATCGTCTTGAATACGAAGGCGGAGAAAGGGGCCTCCTCTTTAGGCTCCCTTACCTCAGGTTCCCCCGTCTTGCCATTTTTCCCCTGAACGGGGCCCTTCTCCAAAGGGGAAGGAAAACAGCGAATCATCGTGTTCAGTAGGGGTTGGATCCCGATATTGCGGATGGACGAACCACAGAGGGCAGGGACCAATTTCCTCTCCATCGTCCCCTTTCGAAGGCATTGGACAATATCCTCCACGGAGATGTCTCCAGACTCCAAATATTTTTCCATCAACCGATCATCCATCTCGACCACGGCCTCGATCAACTTCTCACGAGCTCGATCGACTTCTTCTTTCATGGGGGGTGGAACCTCATTGATCTCGAACTGCCCGCTCCCATCATCCCGATAGACATAGGCTTTCTTATGAATTAAGTCCACGACTCCTTTGAAATTTCCTTCTCCCCCAATGGGAAGTTGAACAGGAACAGCAGGTTGGGAGGGAAAGGTCTTTTTCATCTCCTCGACCACCTTAAAGAAATCCGCACGTTCCATATCCATCTTGCTGACATAGAGGATCCGCGGGACCTGAAAATCATTGGCATATCCCCATACCGTCTCTGTCTGAACCTTCACTCCCGAATTTCCTCCCACGACGATGATCGCCCCGTCCACCACCCTCATCGAGGCCTTTGCCTCTGCAATGAAATTTGCGTATCCCGGTGTATCGATGATATGAAACTGATGCTTATCCCATTCAAAATGGGAAAGGGATGCACCGATGCTGATCTTCCGATTAATCTCCTCCGGATCAAAATCCATTAAAGAGGAACCATCGTCGACGCGGCCGAGGCGGCTATTCTCTCCCGTATCGAAGAGGATCGCCTCGGCTAAGGAGGTCTTTCCATCCCCCCCATGGCCAAAGGTTCCTATATTTCGAATCTGACTCGGCTCAACTCGCTTCATTTCCTCTCCTTTCTGTCACCCCTTCGATCAAATGCACAAGAAACATATTTTAAATTACTTTTTTCCTAAATAAAAGTCAAATCTTCCACTGAAAGTAACCCCTCAGTCTCGGGCACAGTCGGATCGGAGCGGTTTCCCCTCCGAAACCTTGAAATTGCGGATCATCTGAAAGAGGCGAATCGGGGGTGGTGCTGTAGGGGCTGTTTTAAGGATATCTACGCCTTGGCTCATCGCTAAAACGTGCCGCTTCAAGTTTTCTCCCGAGAGATCACTCCGATCATCGTTGAGGAATTACCACTCAAATTCCTCATTTGGTAAGTTGTCATTGGCCGTGAAATGAATCTCAAAGCGAGATTGCCACGCCTGAGGCAATTTGACACCCTGATGGGATTCACTTAGAATGGATGACAAGGAGGAATGAGGATGAAGAGCAATGTCTTCTTTTCCGATCTGAGGTCTGAATCCAAGAAAACACTTCTCGATAAGTTGGATATCCTTCTGGATAGGGCTGATCTGAAGGGGAAGATCAAGGAGAAGGACCTGGTGGCGATCAAACTCCATTTTGGGGAAAAGGGCAATACAGCCTACGTTCGACCTATCTTCTTGAGAAGGGTGGTGGACCGCATAAGACAATACAAAGGGAAGCCCTTTTTAACCGACACCAACACCCTCTATACCGGGACACGAAGTGAGGCGGTTTCGCATCTGAGCACTGCCTTCGAAAATGGGTTCACAGAGTCCACCGTCAATGCTCCGATCCTGATCGCCGATGGTCTGAGAGGCAACAGCGCTTTGAAAGTTCGGATTGACAAGCCTATTTTCAAAACAGTCTCCATCGCCCGTGAGATCTACATGACAGATGCCCTCATCACTGTCACCCATTTCAAAGGCCACGAA
>Ga0187770_10000647_pt1 | contig 17194 bp, 15 predicted proteins | sample 0116_SJ02_MP02_2_FD_133154 | JGI IMG/M metagenome (GOLD analysis project Ga0187770, IMG submission 133154) | Tropical peat soil microbial communities from peatlands in Department of Meta, Colombia - 0116_SJ02_MP02_20_MG | ecosystem: Environmental > Terrestrial > Soil > Wetlands > Peat | place...
AGGCTTCCTTCGACACGCTGGACAAGAATCCGCTGAGCGCGGCTTCTTTGTCGGTCTTGTCGACGACCACCCATCCTGCCGCCTTGAGGGCAGCCTGCACCTGCTCCTGCGATCCAATCAGGACGAAATTCACCCGGTCGCCGGGGTTACCCTGGGCATCGACCACGCGCCGCGGGATGGCGTCAATCATGCTCTGCGAAAACGCCGGAACTTTCACGCCGCTCTTCGGCGCCGCGGCCGCGGCGGTCCGTAGAATCACTACGTGGTAGGAGCCCGTCGCCTGATCGAACGAAGACTGGTTGATGGCCAAAAACAGTCTCCCGCCCACCGGAGCTTTGTAGGTCAGGCTTTCGCCCACGAGAAGCGCCCGCGCCGCCTCGCTGGAACCGATCCGCGCCACCAGAGCGCCGCGTCCCGCATCGTTCACCATCAGCGCGCGCAAAGCGTCGGTAAACGCGCGCGGCAATCCCGCAGGCCCGCTCGTCTGTTGCGCATTCGAATACTGCAACTGCCCGCTCGCCGTGAACTGCACACTGTCGCCGGCGTTCAAGTCGATGCCTGTATCCACCCATCCACTCGCCGGCGTCACGTCAAACCCCTGGCTTTGCGCACCCACCGGCACCGCTAACAAAACACTCAGCAGAGCTATTCGCATCATGTTTGCCTCCCATGAATAGTCGTCCATCCATTCGTTGGTTTGGCCTGTCCTGAGCAGGCCAAGACGAAGTTGGGGAGGTCCTCGAACACCCAGTGATTCTTGGGGGTGCGGTGGATGACTCCCAGCAATTTGCGCGCCAGAACGATGATCCCGGCCAATCGCATGAACCCTGCTAAAGCGTCAAATGGGGTTTCGCGCGGCCCCTACGGGGCTGGCTTTGTGGGTGGAGGCATTCCCAGGGCTGCGCTTCGCTTGCCCTGGGCTATTCTCCCATCGTCCCTCCGGGACGAAAAGCCGGCACGTTCATGCGATTGCCCTGGAGCGATGATAACCTTGCCGCCGGGCCGGCGCCGAAATGCGACGATAGAAGCTCTGGAGGAAGGGGTTGAGAAGCTCGGCGATACTCAACACTACCTAGCTAGCCCTCGAAGCTCCACAGGAATTGGAGAACCGCCGCAAACTATGTGCTGGAAGTTCGAGGCTTCCCAGGGGTCCACCATGCTGGTTCCACGATATTCACTTTGCCGGCGCTTCCCCGAACTGTTCCGTGCCCGAGGGGTGGAAAAAGAAGCGGGCGGATCGCCGCGGGGATGAAATCAGCATGTGTTCCTCAAGCAGGCGAGGACATCGAGCTTTCTTACGCGAAGCGCAGGCATGATCCCGGCAGCAAGGCCCGCCAAGCCGCAGACCAACAGGGGGAGGAGCACACCCCTGAGGCCGTAGTAAGGGAGCAGGCGGCTGGCGCCGTTGATCTTGACTTGCAGCACGCCGGCTGCATATGGCGCCACGGCAGCGGAGAGGGCAATTCCCAGAAGCGCTCCGGCGAGGCCGATGAAGCAGCTCTCCAGCAGCACGATGGTCAGGATGGTGGCTTGTTTGGCGCCCATGGAGAGCCGGATGGCGAACTCGTTGCTTCTTCGCGCGGTGCTGGTGAGCATTACGTTCATGACCCCAACAAATGCGATGGCGATGCAGAAGAGCGCCTGCATCTGACCGTAGACCATGACGTTCGCGATGATGCTCCGGCTTTTCAGTATTCGGAATTGCGACGAGGAAAGAAAATAGGTCTCTTCACCGCGGCAAGTGTCGAGCGCGCGGTGCAAATCATCGACGACCTCATTCATGAACTGTGGAGAGCTCCATGCCACGAGGATCTCGCCAACCGTGCCAAACGGTATCCACAACTCCTGGGCGGATCCGTAAGGCACAATTACACGGGAACGCAAGATGGGGTCGGCATCCGGTGGATCGGGCGTGACGCCCACCACGTGAAAGGGATGGTTGTCGACCAAAACGGTGTCATCGCCGCCGGGATCGATTCCCAACGAAGTGACCGCCGATTCGGTGAGCATGCACTCCCAGACCATGGTTCGCCATCCCTCATCGGAAAAGCCGCGGCCATAGCGAGGCCGAAAAAGAGGCTCGCGGCCCAGAGTCGCAGTTACTCCGTCCACCACCATGGTCCGGTCGATGGCGCCGAAGTCGACGGATACCGTGCCTTGATATAGGGGCTCGACCAGGCGGGCGTGGCGCACATTGTCACGCGCGAATTCAAGATCGCCGGAGGTGAATTCGGAAGAGAGCCGGGATTTGAGCATCCGGCTGTCGTAGCGGGCAGCGGGGGAGGCAATGACCCATTCACCCATGAGCTGCTCCATGTCGCGCCAGAGATAGAGGCGCGCGCCATCGCCGAGAAAATAGGTGAGGGAGAGCGCAAGCGATCCCACGGCCATGGTGAGAAGCGTCAGAACCACCTGGAATTTGTTGATCCACATGCCTTCGCCGGTCATCATGAGCAGGCAGAGGGTGCGGGCGGCCCGCCCGCCCCCGGCGAACGAGGTGCGAATGTCAGCACACACTGAGCGAGCCATCCTTGATATGTACCACGCGGCCGGCGCGTTCGGCTAACGGTGGATGATGGGATACGACAATCAGTGAGCGACCATCCTTGACGAGTCCGAACAGCAGGTCCGCGATCGCGTCCCCCGATTTGGAATCGAGGGTGCCGGTTGGCTCGTCGGCGAGCACAAGAGTGGGATCAGTGACGAGTGCGCGCGCAATAGCGCAGCGGATAAGCTCTCCCCCGCTGAGTTGGCTGGGGAGACTGCGAATCCGGTGAGCAAGGTCGACGCGTTCGAGCGCCGCTTCCGCCAGCTCTTTCTGACGCCGCGGCCAAACCCCCCGGTGAGCCAGCGGCACGCAGACATTCTGCAGGGCGGTGAGATGGTGAATGAGCTTTCCGTCCTGAAAGACGATCCCGATCTCCCGGCGAATGTCTGAGTCCCACCAATCTGTGTCCTGGCGCACCAGTTTTCCGCGAAAAGAGTATTCGCCCGTGTCCACGGGAGTGAGCAGGGCGAGGATATGAATTAGGGTGGACTTGCCGGAACCCGATGGGCCCACAACGGCCATTGAGGACCCAGGGTATACATCGAGATCGACGTGGTGAAGCACTTCGATGCGCATGCCGCCCGCACACCAGCCCTTACACACGTCGCGCAGGCTGACCAGAGGCTGGCCGCCAGCCGCCTGACGGTTCATTTGCCATTCTCCAAACGCAGTTTCACGGTGACTTGCATTCCTGGCCGGAGCCACGGTACTTGATGGTTGATAGCAACCATCGCCTTGAACCTTGGGTGACCGAGGGACTCAGGCGCTAAGTCGCCCGGTTCCAGATAACTCACCGTGCCTTGCACGGTTTCCGAGCCGCCGGACTCGAGAGAGACGGTTGCCGAGCTACCTGGCCGAATGGCCGGCAACTGGTGCTGCAGAATCTCAACTTCGACGAGATACGCGCTCTGATCCCAAAGTTCGCATATAACTGCTTCCACCGGAGGCCGCGACGCGTCGACTAAACGGTCGACGATTTCACCGGCAAACGGCGCCAGCACGACCGAATGTTCGATTTCAGACTGCATGCTGTCCAATTGACGCTGACTGGCGTCCGCCATGTCCTTCAAAAGCTCGACGCGGTGCTGCAGCTGCGCCTCCCGCTGGGTCCCCATTGCAATCCGGTCCGATATCTCGGATTTCTTGTCGATCAGAGCCTCAGTGTCGGCTGTGCTCGAGTAATCGCTAGCCGCCTGCTCCAGTTTCTGGAGGTTGTCGATGCGTTCGGTCACCCTTTGCAGATCGGCGCGATCGAGGGCTAATTGAAGGGTCTGGGTTTGCAGTTCGTCGCGCAATTCCTGGTAGTCGTTTCGGCGCAGCGCGAGGTCTACGAATCTGGCCGTCAGCGTGGGATCGGAGATTCGCGCCAAAGGCTGACCCGCTTTCACCCGGTCGCCTCTGTTAACCAGAAGGGCGTCCAACTGCTCACTGGGCTTAAGCTTGAGCGTGAATCTGTGGAGGGGCAGAACGATCCCCTGGTTTTCAATGAACCCGGGGCTGGACGAAGGAGGCGGAGCAGTCACGTTATGCGTCTGGGCCGGCAGCGACACGGCGCCCGCAAGCGCGCCAAAGCTGCAGATGCAAGTTGATAGCGCAAGGACGATTGATCGGCTATTGCAATCCATCGCGATTCTTCCTCTCAGAGGATTTGGCCTCTATCCAGCCGGTGAACCGCGCGGCAGGATAGAGCGTGAGCCATACCAACAGCCTGAGGGCGTGATATAGATTTTCTCCCAACCCGCCCAAGCCGCGGGCGATTGTTGCGGCCAGATAGCCGAGCGCACGTGAATGGAGAAGATGCCCGGGGGACGGGTCAGACAAGAGAAAATGCCGGTTGGACCGCAGCCAGAGAATCCAAACCCGGCCGATCAAGCGGTCCTGGTGCAGAGAGAATCTGCCCGAGGCGATCGCGCTTCCCGTTAAGGTTTGGCTTAAAAAGCGAACGTTCCACGCCTTGCGATCGAGGGGGAACTGAGGGAACCGCGCATCGATTCTGCTTTTACAGAACTGCGCCACCATGGCGAGAGCATTGCCGGCTTCCATTTGTGCGGCTTTAGCCGCCACCCAATCGAGATCGATCTCGTTTCTCAGCCGGGCGGCGAGCGTGGCCACATCGAGAAACCAAATGAAGCGCGAAAAGTAGTGATACCACGACATGTGAAAGAGCAGGATCAACAGATGGACGGAGGGACTGGGAACCGTGATCCAGTCTCCTTGGGCACGCCAGTGGCCGGGTCCCAACTCAGCCAGAAGTTGCAGCATGGGATCTGTGGGACGAGCGGCTGGATAACGGGCTTCGATTTCCCACTGATTGACGGCTGCCATAATAGATCCTGGCGCACGCATGCGGCGGATCGGCCCCTTGCGGTCGGCGTCCTCGACGATCCGCGCAGGCAGCGCTTGCAACAGCCGCAGCAAGCCCTGCCGGGAGCCAGTCCACAAGTCGATGTCGGAAAACGCGCGAATCCCGGTATCCTCATAAACCTGAGAAACCAGCGCCGGTCCTTTCAGGGTGAGGACCGGCTGGCCAATGCGGCCTGCGGCATTGAAAATCTGGGCGCAGGTCCGTTTGGCGCTTTCGAAATGGAGCGCGTTGCTCAAATACCGGTCCAGCGCCGGACGAGCGAGCTCCTCGTCGTCGACGAGGCCAGCGGCGGCAAGGCTGCCCAAGGCGCCTCCGAGTCCCTGACGGTCGATGAACTCCCAGAGGAGAGTCCTGCCGGCAGCGTGCGGCGGAGCCCATGCCCGGCGGTGCAGCCAAGCCGGCATCACGTCCATCACCGCTTGGAGATCCTCGGCGTTCAACCGCGGCAGGTGCGAGGTTTTCCAACTGCGGCGTTCGCGGAATTCCTGGGCCGGCGCCCATTCGCGCCGATCGGCAGCGGCTTTCAATTCGGCACCGAGAGTCACTCTTTTGCTGCCCCCGAAGCTGGCGCTCCCCGGGCGGAGTCAATGCCGCAGCCGGTCGCCTGCGCGTAGTCCACAGCCGCTTTGGCAACATCGATGCGCGCTCGGGCAGCACCAATTTCCGCCTCAGCCCGGCGCACGCTCAGATCCAACCCTTCGAGCGGGTCCAGTACGCCCGCGGAGATAAGCTTGTCGCTGGCATCGGTCTGGCGCGCGATCACGTCCCGCTGCTCCTCAGAGCTCTCACGAGCCGCAATCATTTGGGCAAGCGCCGCGGTCGAGTCCTGCACTTCGCGCTGTGTGCGCAACACAAGCACCGCGATGTTCCCTCGTGCCAGGTCGCGTTCCACGACGGCCTTGCTGACGGCGCGCTTGATGTCGCCAAAATCGAGCAAGGGCATTGTGATGCCGAGCTGCATGACGGCTGTCGATTGGTTGAAGCTCGAGGTCAGCGCCATGCTTCCAAGGCCAAATGAAGGACTGACGACGGGAATCCGCTTACGCCGTTCCGCGATCACTGTCATCTCCTTGACGAACAGATCGTCCGCCGCAGACCGGGTGTCGTGCCGCTGGTCCCACGCCGCTTGAATCGCTTGGGCGTCGGGTTTTGCAGCTGGAACCGCTGCCGCGCCGCGCGAGAGCAGATCGGAGAAATCCGTAATCTCCACCTCCCGCGAACAATCGGTGAAGAGCTGGTTGCAGATTTCCCGGTTGATTTCCTGCAGGCGGTCGACCGCGCCACGATACAGCCGGGCGGCGCTTTCGTACTGGGCCTGATACTGGATTAGCTGTTCGGGCTTCAAGCGGCCGATGCGCGCCAGTTCATGTGCGCGTTTCTGCGCCGCGTCCGTGGCATCCAGAATCTTGCTGCGCTGGGCCGTTTCGATCCGCTGGGCCTCACGATCGGCCAGCGTGACGAACAAATCGTGAGCCAGCTTTGCAGACGCCATTTCCGCGTTCTCATGGCTCGCGTCTATTTGGGCTCGCGCCATCGCCGAGGCATCGCGGGAAAACAGGGCTAGCTGCAGGTCGTAGCGGAAAAACAAGCCGCCGCTGAAGGTCTGCACGCCCTGCACACCGCCTCCGAAAGGAACCTGAATATAAGTCCTCACGTCGAGGCGCGGCCACACGCGGCTGTGATCCTGCGCCAAATCGATTTGCGACTGCGCGGCATCGGCTAGGGCTCTGGCCACGTCGCGATCCACCCGGGCGGCGCGCTGGCTGGCCTGACGAAAGGAGAAGACCGGAGGATCGTCCAGGCGCGGCTGCTCCGACTCGACCCCCGTGCTTGGTGCAGTACCATGCGCAATGACCGAGTGAACGTAGGCGTCGACACTGCGGGACATGCGTGCCGCGCATCCATCGAGCAGAAGGACGATCAGGGCCGCCCGGGCGCTGAGCGCAGCAATTTGCCGGCTGCGACCGGACAGGTTCCGCCGCCGTGCGGCGTTCAGCCGGACGGTTCGCTGCTTGCCGCTGCGGAACGTGATCATGGCGTCGATAGTCTGGGAATGGAAATGCGCCTTCCACCGGGGGTAGATCCTTGTATCAAATCGCGGGAGGCGAGGGCGTGTGAGTTGTCGTAGTCTCTCATGGCGAGCACGGCCTGGTAGCGTTTTACGGCCTCCTCATGGCGGCCAAGCAGATCGAGGGCGCAACCGGACTGCAGTTGGGCAAGCACCCTCCAGCGCTCCTCCGACCCGGGATCGTCGAGAATTGCCTGGTACAACCGCATCGCCGCCTGCGGGTCGGCGCTCAGCCGCCTGTTTCCCATCTCCCAGCGAAAGCGCGACCATCCGATCCTTTGGTAGTTGGGCTTGGACTCATCGGCGAGTTCGAGAATGCGAGAATAGACGGCATCGGCGTCCTCGTGTTTTCCCATTTTGTCGAGGATCTGCCCCTGGGCGAGCGGAAACAGGTAACTGCGCGGATACTTTTCCGATAACAGCGCCGCATCCTTCATCGCTTCGGCCAGAAGCCCCTCGTGCATTCGCATCAGCATGCGGACGAGAATGGCATCGTCGCGTGTCCAGGTTCCCTTTTCTGCCGCATGGTTCACGGCTTCCATGCCCTGTTTCTTGTCTCCTCCGGTCAGCCAGCGCACGTACCACGGCGCTTGCGAGAAAAGATAGTCGTACAGACCGGAAATGAGCGCGGCGTCATCGTAGGGCGGGTCGCCGCGCATTAACTGGCCACAGGTTCCTTTAGCTTGCCCGGCGTGGCGAATCCCGTCGAAATTGTTGCGATCCAGGGTTACGGCAATCGCGGCCGTCAATGCCTCGACTGCGCCGCGGTAGTAGAGTGTGTCCGCGCCGTTCTGTTCGTTCGCCGACCGGCGGTCGCAGCGTGCGCGGCTTGCGTCGAGCAGCGCCTGGATCCGCTGGCGTGCGGCCTGCTCTCCGGGTGTGTGCACGGAAGCCGCGAAACAAGCCGGGTGAAGAAAACAGTCGGGGGTCAATTCATGGGCTTCATCCAGTTGCTCCAGCCAGAGAACCAAAGCTCGATAGAGAGGGGGACCGGGATGTTCCGGGTACTGCCGTTCCAAGTGCGCGAGATCGTCGCTGGCCGCATCGAAATCCAGGTTGTAGATCTTCGTGAATGCCGAATTCACCGACGCCATGAAGTCCGCATCTCGCAAACGGCTTGCTGCAGGGGCGGCGGTATTAAAAGCTGCATGCGCGGCCATGCTCCAGCCGTACAGAAGCATTACGGCGGCAAGCAAACGGATACAGCCGTGTTTTTTGTGTTTAGCAGCTCTGGCCGCGCGATCGAAGCGGCATTTGACCTCGAGCGGGCTGCATGGTGTTGCCGTTGGATCGATCGCTTTCAGGGAAAGAGAGCGCATATGCAGTCCTTCAGCCCCCGCGTGACTATTGTGCGGCGCAAGCATACAAGTCCTTCCAACCCCAGAGAAGCAGACACTCCCCGCTCGGCCGTCTCGATGAAGAATTGATTTCCAGCAATTATACAGCGGGTCGAAATGGATGGATGCCGTAGATTGAAAAAGGGGATCGCTCCTCGCAGTTTACGGTCTCGAAGCAACAAGGCCTGCAATTGGCAAACAACCGTTGCACTGTGGAATTTGACAGTGCTATAGTTCCCGCTAATGCCCCAGGTGAGCGAAAATGTCACGTGGAAGAAGGTGGGGGATAACTATGTCCTGTTGAACCTCACCGATTCCAACTATTACGTGCTCAACGAGACGGCCACAGTTGTATTTCGCGGCATGCTCAACGGAGAAACCGCGGAGCAGATCGCGGCGAGCCTTTGTGAGGAATATGCCTGTTCCTACGAACAGGCTTTTGCCGATGTGACGGGAGTCTTTCAATACTTGGCGCAGGAAAAGCTGCTTATGGGGGTGGAATCCTAGATTTCCGGCCTCTCCATTTGATGCGGGCCCGGACTGCAACTCGCTGGCTGAGATTGCGGTTGGTTGCCCACGTTGAGGGTGCGGCGGCCGCTGATTGGTTGTGCCTTCAGCGCGCTTAGTAATGAGGGAAAAAATGTAACAAGGGTAACTGGAAGAACGTAACATAGGTAATCGGAAAAAGTTGCGGTGCGGTTTCCATTTTCGGGTTGACATTAGAAGCATAAGGTGTGATAGCATCCCCGCAAATCCACTCGTTTTGGGGAGACGATCATGGAGTCCGTGATAAAGGACGACGGGTTACCTCACGACCCTAAGACCCTTGGGAAGAAAACGTACGTGAGACCGGAAGTGACGAAGCACACGGCCGCATCGGTGGCCGTTGGCTCTGGCGGCTGCGGCTACTACGTTTCGGAGTATTGCGGGTCCCCGGGCACTTACTATTACTAGGCCTGTCAGGTAGGCCGCCTCAGGAGTGATCGGTCCGGCCTTTGTTGCGTAGCTTCGCGCAACGGAGTGGGTACGTGTCTGACCTCAGACAGCGATTAGCAGCCATCGCGAATTGTTTGCGTGATTTCTCTTTTTCGGGCGCCCTCATAGCGTTGCGCGAAGGATGTAGTGTAAGCAAGGGCGACGGGCAGAAGCACGCAATGCTGGATCTCGCTCCCATCGGCTCCGCCGAGCCGGCTTCGCTTCCAAACCGCGCCGGTGAGGCTTCGCGTCCCGCCGGCGCGCATCTTATTGCGCACTGCATTCTGTTCCTCGACTTTGCCGTCCATTGCCTGCGGCGGGTGGGATACATTCGCAGACTGATCCGGGAGGAGGTTGGTTTCGAGGCCATGCTGGAGCGCCTTCCCGCTGTGATCAAGCCAGGGCGGAGTTCCAACGCGATCGTTCCGCAGCAGTGGATTGCATGCTGCGCCGATGGCTTTGCGCGGGCGTTCCCCTCGCTGCGGAGGAGGCGGTGTTTGTTCCGCAGCCTGATTATCCTCGACTGGGCCCACCGCAATGGTCTATGTCCAATGCTGAATGTCGGTATGCGTCTTCAGCCGGGCCACGACAGGGGACACTGCTGGCTTTCTTTGGACAACGAGGTGTTCTGCGAGCTGGGCGGCCGTCACCAACCGAATGAAGCCAGCTTCCATAGCGGCTCAGGCGTCCGCTACTGGGTCACCGTCGCCGAGTCATCAACCGCTGAGACCGGCGACCGCGCCGCACGGTGGAAGGCGGAGCCAGCGTCATGACAGACCCTTTGGCATGCGCCTTGCCGAACACCTGTCCGCCGGAGTTCGGTTTTGATCCAGTGTCATGGTGGTTGGAGCAGCACGGAGAGACTGCGGAGGACGCTTCCCGGTCGCTCTCCTTCCTGTGTGACGGCCGCCAGTTTCTCATCCGCTCTAACTCGGATCGCGCCATCGAGCATCTCCGGCAGAAGCTTGTAAGGTATTTCCCTTCCCCGGCTCCCGGTTCCGGTGGCGCGGATTACGAAATTGAGATTCATGTGATGGACAAGGTGAGCGGCGGCAAGATCGACTTACCGGATCGCTCCACGTGGGGACGCGGCGGGGTGGCGGGATTTCAGGCGCCGCTCGAGGCCATTTCCTCTCGCCATTTTCTGCACTTGCGCTGGAAGGGCGTGGAAGCGTTCTCGCGCCCAAACAATCTGCTGGTCTCGCTTGCCATTACCTCGACCGTCCGTATCAGGCTCCTGACCGCGGGACTGGAGAGGTACGCGAAAAGGGGGAACCTACGCTATCTGGAGATCGACGCATCCGCAGCGTCTGAGGGTGAAGACCCGAGTATGGCGGCGTTCCCGGCAGCTCCCGTGAACTCGATAACAATCGATGAGCTGGAAGAGGTCGTAAGAAACATGACGATCCGCGCGCTCGGCTACTTCTGCCTGCACGCCGCCACGGTATGTAGGGGCGATCGAGGGGCGCTGCTGATGGGGCCGAGCGGCAGCGGCAAGACAACAACGGCCCTGGCCCTACTGCGTGGAGGCTACCGCCTGCTGAGCGACGAGACCTCTCTTCTCGATGCGTCCGGTACGCATCCGCGGCTCGCCGGATTCGCTTCAGCGCCCCGGCTTTACCTCGGCGGGCTGGCCGAACTCACCCACCTTGAAGAGACGCTGGGCGAGCACACGGGACGAAAGTCCGAGGTGCGATCATGGGCTGGAGATTCGCAGCCGGCAGATCTACGTTGGGTTCGTCCAGCCGCATTGATCTTCCTCAGAATTCACCCCAGCCAGGAAGAACACAGCATCGTCCCCATCCCACCGAACGAAGCGTTCGTTCGTCTGACCAATCAGATTCTCGACCCGACCAACGTCTTCAGGAAGGTGGCACAGGCAAAGGCCACTGCCGCTCTCGTGGAAGAATGCACCGCCTACGAGCTCACGCCGAGCAGGAGACTGGATCAGCTTCCGGAGATCGTAGGCCGCCTGATGGGAGGCGTGTCTTGAGGCTTCAGTTGGCGCAGGAATGTTTGCGGACCTCCGTCATCGAGGAACGGCTGGCAGCGATACCCCTCCTGGCCGATAGTCCCGCGCCCGAGGCCGATTACCTCCTGACCAACTGCGTAGCCGATCCCGCGCCGTCGGTGTGGAACCGGTCTCGCGACACGCTTCTCTACCGTCACCCATGGCTCGCACTGGAAGCGGCAGTGCCTCGTCCGGTGCCGGACTCAGCTCGATTCGCGCCTCTAAGCGAAGGCTGGGCCAGCCTTCGGCAGGGGATCCAACGCGTGATGGAAGAAAACGAACTGCCGCTGGATTCCCCGGCGCGTGTCCTCGAGCTTCCGGCTTGGCTTCCCGATTGGGTGGAAATCGCCAAGGCACTCGGCCGTCAGCGCTTTGCTGTCCAGATTGAGCAACTGCAAAGCCGCGTGGACGTGCAACACGAACGCCAAATCCTCCTGGCGCCCACGTACAGGTGCAACCTTGCTTGCAGCTACTGCTATTCAAGGGGATTTGGCGATTCCATGCCCGCCGACCTTTCCCTGGGCGATCTAAACTATTTTTTCTCGTGGGCGGCTACTCAGGGCATCGCGACGGTTCTTTTGGCTGGCGGCGAACCAACCCTCTACATTCACCTGCCCGAATTGCTCCGACTGGCCTCGGAGTCGAAAATCACCGTTCGCTTGACAACCAATGGCATGTATTCTGCCGCGGTTCGGGAGCTGATTCGCCAGTCCACAATATTCGAACTCGTTGCCCACTACGACCAGGAGGTCATGGCTTCCAGTAGCGATGCCGCGGAGCGATTCGAGCAGAACCTGCGCGCAGCGCGATCCGCCGGGATCCCGGTTATTCTCCGTTACACGCTCTCTGAAAGCAGTGATTCCGGGGAATGGTGCGCGCTGATGGATTTGGCCGTACGCCTTGGTATCGAACAACTGAATTACGCTTTTGCTTTCCAGGGCTCGGCCGGCCTCAACGCACATGTTCCCATGCAAGCCCAGGTCGGGCGGCCGGGCGGCCATATCGACATAACGCTCAACCAGCTCTGCGCCGATGCCGGACGCCGGGGATTGCGCTTGCATCTCTCAAAGCCATTTCCCCTCTGCACCCTGTCCGTAGAATCGCTGCGCCTGATGTTGCAGTCGGGGGGACTCCGGCCGGCCTGCGTCATTCACCATGACGGCTACACCCGCAACCTGACCATCAATCCCGACCTGACGACGTTTCCTTGCAACGGCATCCCCATCCCCGGACCAGGCATTCGCACCGTGGATGGCATTGCCGATGCGGGCGCTCAGTGTGCCCGGCAGATCGAGACCCTACTCTTCAGACCCTGGGCCGAACCTTGTCGAGACTGCGCCTTATGGTACCGCGGTGTCTGCCGTGGAGCTTGCCAGGCAGAAAACTATCTCCAGGCCAAACAGGAAACAGCCGCCGGTGCATTGACTTCCATCCATCTATCTAGCCCGGCGGGCGGGCAGAGAGGTGCGGATCATGACCTCTGATCGAAGTTCCGAATCTGGAACTAAGGGCCGTCTCGTGGAAATCTCCACCCCTTATCGGCCAAGGTTTTGGGATATCGCTTTCGTCCAGGACTGCAACCTTCGCTGCGCCTATTGTTGCACCGGTTACGGGTGCCGCGGGGGACCACGCAAGGTCATGGACGAACAAACTGCAAACCGGCTTATTGAGCTGCTTGACGCGATGAGTGAGGGAAACGATTCGATCTCTATCCAATTCGGCACCGGTGAAACATTTCTGCATTTCGATCGTGCGATGGCGGTTATCGATCGTCTACACGAGCGACTCAACAAACGGAATTCGCGGGTGCGCGTATTGATCACTACGAATGGAACACTCGCCGATGAGGCCAAGCTGCAAGCGTGTCTGGATCGCCGTGTCTCACTCGCCTTCAGCATCGATGGTGAAGCAGAAGGGCACAACCACAGCCGGCAAACCGCCGGCGGCCAGCCTACTCATCACCTGGCCATTAAGAACTGGGGGCGTTACCGGGAGATGATTGCGAGCGTACCCGATCCGCCAGTCTGCGATCTGAACAGCGTAGTAACCGAGACGAACCGACTCCCCAGTATCGTTGAGTACTGGAAGAAGCTTGGAGTGCAGAATTTTAAGGCGGTTCCAGCTGAGCCAGCGATGGGTGCCGACCCATCCGGCCAGGAGCTATTCCAGGTGCGGCGTCAACAGTACCTGGAAGATATTGCGCGGCTTACAGAGAATGAGTGCGTGCGGCCGCCAGGGGGTACTCTGACAAATGCATATGTCCCCTCTGGCATACGCGCGTATTGGGAGACGCTTAGCAAACCGACAATATTCCATCCATGCGGATCCGGCTACTCGGCTGTTGGCGTGGATGCGGCCGGGAATTTGTACCCGTGCCAACTTTTCATCGGCCACGAGAAGTACATTCTGGGAACGGTCGCAGACGGGCCGGATCCCGGCAAGGTCACAGCTTTCCGCGAACAGAGGGCACGCGCCAGCGCGCAGTGTGCCGCATGCTGGGCCCGCTTTCTTTGCCACGACGGCTGCTGTGCTACCGACCCCGAGTCCGGCGTCACTGTCAACGCGCACGGCGAGTGTGAGTTCATCAGAGCCGTCGCCGAGATCGCCATGCGCACATATCAGGCATTCTCCACCGCAAGCCGCAAGGCCCCGGACGCCGAAGCCGTAAAACTATGAGCGCTGCACCCAATACGCTGCTAGCTGCTCATCAATCCAGCAATGGCAAAAGCCGTAGTCCGTCGGCAAAAACTATCCGGCGTCTGCTCGGCTATCTTCGGCCATATTCCTCCGTAATTGCTCTAACCTGGTTCTTTTCGCTTCTCATCGTGTGTTTCCAGGTCGTGTCTGTTATGGCAGGAGCTGCGCTGGTCGAGGATGTTCTGGCGCCAAGCGCATCACCGCAACCGCCGGCTGCGAACGGCCTCTTTCCCGGGCTTTCCGGCAGACTCGCTCTGCCATTTCTGCAGCAGGGATCTCCCTTTGCATCTCTTGCGGCGGCCGTCCTGGCCCTGCTGGCCGCGCAACTGGCTGTTGCCGGGTTCCGCGTATCCAAGCAGGTTCTCTTTGCCAGGGTCACCCAATCGGTGCTGGCCGATATTCGCCACCTTCTGTTCGAGCGGCTGACGGAATGCGATCTGGCATTCCACCGGGAGTACCGCAGCGGAGAAACGGCTTCCTTGTTTTTTAACGACGTCGATCAGCTCCAAGCTATCTTTGTGGACGGCGCAGACAGGCTGTTTCTGCAGCCAATCAGGCTGTGTGCCGGCATCGGCCTGATGGCGGCACTTTCCTTGCAACTCACGCTTTACCTTCTGGCGATTCTCTTGCTCGCGGGTGTCTTCATTCACCTGAGCGGAAAACTGCTGGAAAAGAAGTATCGCGCGGTGGCGGAGAATCGTGCGACCTTGCAGGGCCATCTCGTCGAATACCTTTCGACCGTACTACTGGCACGCGCGTTCGGCCGCGAGCGATTCGAGCAAGAGCGCACCGACGCAAAATGCCGCGAATTGAAACGGACGCTGGTCGAAGCGGCAGCCATCGGTTCGGCTGCGCCCGCGATTGCCTCCTCCATCTTTCTCTCTGCCGGTGCAATCATCCTGCTTTGGTGCGGTTACCAGGTTTTCGACAAACACACAATGACGAGCGCGGTCGTGGTTCGCATGGCGTTTCTGCTTCCTTTCGTGACCTACCCGTTGGAAGCTCTTGCCTCGTTCTTCAACTCCTGGAGAAACTCGATGGCAAGCTGCAAGCGGGTCTTTGCCTTTCTCGACCGGCCTGCGCCGGAGCGTGAGTCTCCAGACGCAATCGATGCGCCGGTTTTCCGCGATTCCATCGTCCTGGAGAAGGCCGGCGTTGCCAGCGGCGGGCACCGCATCCTGAAAGAAATCGATCTGACGATTCCGCGCGGCGCGGTGGTCGTCCTCTACGGTCCGTCGGGGGCGGGCAAGAGCACGATTCTAAGCCTGATTGCCGGATTCATTTATGCCACCGAGGGCGCCGTCCGCGTCGACGGCACCGACTTAAGGCGCATTCATTGCAAAGCATGGAGACGGCAGATCGGAATCGTGCCGCAGGACTGCGTGCTGCTGAACGGCAGCATCTTCGACAATATCCGTTACGCCAAGCCGGATGCGCAAGAAGCAGAAATCCTTCATGCCCTCGACCAAGCAGGAATCGCCGCAGGCTCGGCCGTCCTTCGCGACGGATTACAAACCAACGCCGGGAATCGCGGGGAGTTGCTGTCCGGCGGGGAGCGTCAGCGGATAGCGATCGCTCGCGCCCTCATTAACCGCCCGGAAATTCTCCTCCTCGACGAGCCCACTTCGATGCTCGATGAAGCAACCAAGGCATCGATCATCTCTGTCATTCGCGCAATTGCCGCGAACCACACCATTGTCATTGCGTCTCACGACCGCGCATTGCGCGAACTAGCAGATATAACCATCGAGGTTACCGGCGGTTGTCTGGCCGGCGTCTTCAGCGAACCCAGTGAGCCGCAATTCGAAATCGCCTGTTCTGCGGAGAACCTTGCATGAATCTGATTATCAACGACACATGCAATCGATCTTGTCCGTATTGCTTTGCACGCGGCAAAGTCGCGTCTCCGGGCAGCCCTGCCCGGCCGGACAAGAACGATATCTCACTCGATAACTTCGAGAAATACCTGCAATTTCACATTCGCAGCCATATTCCTCAGTTGAAGCTCCTCGGTGGAGAGCCCACGCTGCACCCTGAGTTTCTCGAATTTCTCCGCCGCGCACACAGCCACGATCTGCAGACCACGGTGTTTACTAACGGGCTGTGGCCCCGCTCGGTCATGGCCGGCATCCGGGATATTCCCCTCGCCGAATGGAGAATAAAGTTTCTCTTCAATGTGAACGAACCCCGCCTGCAACCGGCTTCGCAACTGCAGCACGCTCTTGAATGCATGAAGATCGCGGGGCCGCGGGGACAATGTGGTTTCAATATTTACCGCACCGACTTCGATCTGCAGTTTATTCCGCCGCTAATCGACGCCGCAGGCATGGACCGGGAGTTGCGCCTCGGCTTGGCCGCCCCTATCGTGGCTACAGAGAACGAGTTCGTCGATCCCGGTGTCTTCAAGTCCATCGGCCGGCGTCTTATCTCGCAATTGAGAATGCTCGAGCAACAGAATGTGCTGGGCTCGTTCGATTGCGGATTTCCATTGTGCATGTTTCCCGAAGAGGACCTCGGGAGTTTGACGCTAAACTCCCGCGGATTTAACTCCGTTTGCGGGTTTCCTATCGACGTCGGCCCCAATCTGAATGCATGGGCATGCTTTCCGCTGAGCAATATCGCGAATGTGCCCATCAGCAACTTCACGAATGCGCTGGAGTTGGGCGAGTACTTTACCCGAAAGTTCTCGGGCGTGAGGGCGCTTGGTGCGCTGGACGACTGCCTTGCATGCAAGTACCTGCAACGAAAGCAATGCAATGGCGGATGTGTGGCGCTGACACTAAGAAAGATCGTCTCCGATGGAGATTCGCATATATTGCGAAAAATCGATGCCGTCAGCGTGTAATGTCTACGGCGATTCCTGAGTCGGTGTTTCCTCTCGAGATTTGCGCTATGTCGACGGCTCAGGTTGGTCGTGTCGACTTGAGGTTTCTGGCTTCGGAACACAGCAACTCAGGAATCGCTATAGCGTGCGTTATTCGTCGCGGTCTCCACCGACTGATCCGCAAATTGGACAAGTTCCATCTTCTGCCCAGCTGGAGCCTGGCCCGGAATCTTGTTATTCATCCCGTAGCAGGATCAGCGGATCGACCGCCAGCGCCCGGCGCGCGGGAATCCAGGCTGCCACCAGGCCGAGAAGCAGCATGGTGGCGGTCACGCCGCCCAGCACAAATGGATCTCTCGGACTGGCTTG
>Ga0187770_10000649_pt1 | contig 17167 bp, 14 predicted proteins | sample 0116_SJ02_MP02_2_FD_133154 | JGI IMG/M metagenome (GOLD analysis project Ga0187770, IMG submission 133154) | Tropical peat soil microbial communities from peatlands in Department of Meta, Colombia - 0116_SJ02_MP02_20_MG | ecosystem: Environmental > Terrestrial > Soil > Wetlands > Peat | place...
CCATCTCATCTTTTCGCAGCCGGCAACGGACGCTCAGGCGGCCAGCGTTGCGCAAGACCCGCGCTACTGGCAGCAATGGTATCGGCAGAATATTGCTCGCGTGATGCCAGTTCGTGAGGAAGAGGCCGATGATACGCGCTTCGGCCACGCGAGAAGGTTTGAACCGGTCAGTTTCGGCAGCGACGAGGGTAGTTGGTTGGAGAATCTGGGCAGCGGGGCCAATGCCGGCGCCGGTGTTTTTCCTGCCAAGTATTCCTTCCAGCCGGGCGTAGCCAGCTGCAAGGATTATGTGGTTTTCAGCACCGGGCTGGCAGGTTCCTCATCACAGGCTACCGTGGTGGCGTACAACAATCTCTACTCCGGCTGCAGCGGCCAGGTGCCCTCAGTTTATTGGGCCTATGATACCGGCGCCGCCATTCTCACCTCTCCCGCCATTTCTGGGGATGGCACACAAGTGGCCTTCGTACAGAGCAATGCCGTCGGAGGACCCGCCGAGCTGGTCCTTATTACGTTTGCGGCGGGCGGCACAGTCGGCTCTCCGGCCACAATTGCCACCGTTTCAGCGATACCGTATCGTACCTGCACCGCTCCCTGCATGACCCAGATCACGCTGAAGGACGGCCATAACAACGCGATTGATGACCGGACCTCTTCCGTGTTTCCGGACTACAAACACGACACGATTTGGGTTGGCGGCGCTTTAGGATGGCTGCACAAGATCACCGGCGTATTTCGTGGCTATCCCGCCGAAGTGACCAGCGGAGGTTATCCCGTTTCGGTGAGCGGCGCGGTTTCCCTGTCGAGTCCGGTCTACGATCAGACGTCCACCAACGTTTTTGTCGGCGACTCCAGCGGGTTCTTCTATCGCGTGAGCACTACCGGAACACCGACCGTAACTGCCTCCGCACAGATCGATCACGGTGTGGGTATCGTTGCTGGGCCCATCGTCGATTCGACCGCCCAGAAGGTTTACGTCTTTGCCTCCAGCGACGGCACCACCACGTGCCCGGGATCCTCACCATGCGCCGGAGTCTTTCAGCTCAGCACGACCTTCGCAGCCAATGCTGCTGGCACAAAAGCTGCAGTGGGGACGAGCGCTTTGACTCCCAATCCCTTGTATGAGGGCGCTTTCGATAACGCTTACGTGAGTTCGGCGAACGCGACTGGGAGTCTGTACGTCTGCGGGAACACCGGCGGCGTGCCTACCCTGTACAAGATTCCAATCACCACCAGCACAATGGGGACAGTGCTCACCGGGACGACACTAACCAGCGCTACAGCCGCCTGCTCTCCCGTCACGGATGTATCCAACCCGAATGCAACTCCAAATCCCAACGAATGGATTTTCGCCAGCGCCCAGGCCAGCGCGTTGGGCAATAACTGCGCCAGCGGCGGATGTGTCATGAATTTCGTGGTCAAACCTTGGCAGGCTTCAACCGCCTACGTAGTTGGCCAGGAAGTGCTCGACACCAACTTTCAAATTCAGGTTGTAAGAGTTGCCGGCACGTCGAAGGCAACCATGCCTACGTGGAGCACGACCGTCGGAGCAACCACTGACGACGGCGCGGCTCTAAGGTGGCTGAACCAGGGGCCCCTGGTCGCTTCCTACGCGACCTGGCTCCCAAGTCACGCATACGCTGTCAACGAGGAAATTGTCGATAGCAACGGCAACATCGAGCTTGTGATTACTGCCGGGAACTCAAGGACGCCCACGCATCCAACTTGGAAGACGATTGTGGACGAGGTGACCGCAGACAACACGGCGAGATGGCGTAATGTCGGGGCCATCGCCACCGCCAGCCAGGCCGCCGCCGGAGGCACTGGCGGGATTATCATGGACAACGTTGTGGGATCCGGCACTCTAGCCGGCGCTTCGCAGGTCTACTTCTCGACGCAAAACAACCAAACCTGCGGAACTTCCGGCACTGGCGGCTGCGCCGTACAGGCCTCGCAATCTGCATTACAATAGTCAGACACTGTTAGGGTTCCACTATGCCGATGAACGATTTGTCTTCCAATAAACCCCGCACGCCAGTCAAGAAGAAGCCGTACGAAAAGCCCTCGTTTCGTCATGAGCAGGTATTCGTGACCACCGCTCTCTCGTGCGGCAAGATCACCAGCACGCAAAGCGGCTGCGGTCTCAACCTCAAGTTGTCATGAATCCAGCGCCACAGTCCGATGCACATGCCGTCCGGTGTGATTTAGCCGCAGAGATTCTGCGATCGTCGGGCCGCTTGCGCTTGCGTGTAACCGGATGGAGCATGCTTCCCACAGTGTGGCCCGGAGACACTTTGCTGATTGACCGCTCGGACGCTGAGGGCATCGCCGAGGGCGATATTGTCTTGTTCGGGCGCGATCGGAGATTCTTCGTGCATCGCGTCGTGAAAAAGAACTTGGGAGGATCGCAAATCCTGACCCGCGGTGACGCAATGCCCCATCCGGACCCGTCTTTCGCGGAGCGCGACCTGCTGGGAAAAGTCAGCCTAATTCTGCGCAATGACAAATTTGTCGTGCCACGCTCGAGGTTGAACTTGCCTGAGCGCATCATCTCGGCTCTGGTTCAACGATCCGTCGTAGCGGCGCGTGCAATTGTCGCCTTGCGCGAATTGTTGCTGGATCCGGGCCAGGCGCATCTAAGCGACGCGTCATTGAGCCCAAACTGATTAAGCAATCGAGCCGCCCATTGCCGCAACCAACCGCCGAAATCGGAGCCTTGTCGTTGGTCATAGAAATAGGAGGCATGCCTGTGCGTGTCAACAGCGACGCCCCGGCATTCCTCGACATGCTGCAGGCTCGTTACGCCGGTTTTGTCGTCGCCGGCGGACATGCGGAAATGGAATTCGACGTTGAACTCACCCGACCTGCATTTGCCGACCCCGATGCGGAAGTACGCGTCACTCACCGCACGGGACGGTGGCGTATGACTCGCGGCGATTTCCTGGCCGAATGGGAGCCGGCAGCGCGTCGCGGCTGGATTCGCCAATCAGCGAACCCCTATTCGATTGACGCTGTGCTGCGCATTGTCCACACGCTTGTATTGGCCCGCCAAGGAGGCTTTCTGCTGCATTCCGCCAGCGCCATTCGCAATGGCAGGGCATTCCTGTTCGCCGGCATTTCTGGTGCGGGCAAGACGACCATCTCTCACCTCGCTCCTCCCGACGTCACACTTCTCAGCGACGAGATTTCCTATATACGTCGGCAGGCAGACTCCTACGTCGCCTTCGGCACTCCCTTCACCGGCGAACTGGCCAAGGTGGGCGAAAATACTTCGGCGCCTATCGCCGCTGCTTATTTATTGGCCCAAGGCTCGGAGAATCGCATCGACTCGATTTCTCCCGCTGAAGCCGCACGGTCGCTCCTGGCCAACGTTCTCTTCTTCGCTGAAGATGATGAATTAGTTCGCTCGGCTTTTCATTCCGCCTTCGAGTTCGTAAGCCTCGTACCGGTTTCGCGCCTCACCTTCGTCCCCGATTCCCGCGTGTGGGAGTTGATCCGATGAGCCGCCTCTACGTGGCACGCAATCCCCGGGTCGCGGCGCGCTGCCTCGACGGCGAAATGATGATCATGTCGGGGCGCGACTCGACGCTGTTCACCCTGAACAAAACGGCCACGATTTTGTGGCAGGCTGCCGATGGCGCCACTCCTCTTGATGAGATCGTGGAACACCTCATCTGCCCGGAGTTCGAGGTCGAACCCACCGAGGCGTTGCAGGACGCTGAGAATCTCGCGCGTGAACTGGCCAGCCACGAAGTTCTGCAGATCTCGGATCAGCCGATTCCGCAGCGAGTTCCGGGCGGGCAAACTCCGACCGCAGGAGAATCCCGATGAGCGGCCTTCTGCAAGAGATGACCGACAAGGCTCTCGCACTCGGTGTTCCACTCAGCGTGCAGCTCGACCTGACTTACCGTTGCAACGAGCGCTGCGTCCACTGCTATCTCGATCACGAAGATCACGGCGAGATGACGACCGCCGAGATCAAGCATCTGCTCGATGAGATGGCCGCTGCCGGAGTATTTATCCTGACCCTCAGCGGGGGCGAGATTTTTCTGCGCAAGGATTTCTTCGAGCTCCTCGAATATGCACGCAGTCTGATGTTCTGCGTGAAGCTCAAGACCAACGCGGTCATGATTCGCGAGAAGGAAGCTGCACGCCTGCGCGACCTCAATATCCAGTCCATACAGGTCAGTATTTACTCGCATCGGCCCGATATTCACGACGCCATTACTCTCGTTCCCGGCTCGCTCAGGCGCTCGCTCGACGCGATTCGTTTTCTCAAGTCGCAAGGCCTTCGCGTCATCATCGCGAATGTCCTGATGACCCAGAACATGCAGGACTATCCTTCGGTTCGAGCGCTCGCGGCGGAATTGGGCGTGGAATGCACGCTCGACCCCACCGTCACGCCTATGATGAATGGCGATCGCTCCGTTCTGAGTTTGGGCGTGGATCAGGATGTATTGCGCCAGGCTTTCCGCGACCCGGCGCTGGTCGGTGACGTCGACGAATTTTGCGCCATCCCCGCAAAGGCATCCGACGGCGAACTCGATGCGCTGCCGTGCAGCGCCGGCCACTCCGCCTGCTACGTCTCGCCCTATGGCGACGTTTTTCCCTGCGTGCAGTTCCCGCTCCCCACAGGCAATGTGCGCAGCCAGCGGTTCGTCGACATCTGGCGGCATTCCGAGCGCATGAATGAGGTGCGCTCCATCCGGGTAAGAGATCTCACTACCTGCCCGCAGTGCACACACGTTTCCCAGTGCACGCGCTGCCCTGGCCTCGCGTTCATGGAAGGAAATATGCGCGGGCCTTCCTCACAGGATTGCGAGAAGTCATTCGTCAGAACCGGCATCCCGTCGGCCAACATGCTTTCCAAACGGCGGCCCGCTCCGAACCTGGTGCAGATTCGCACGCTTCCGTCGCTGGCCGGCGCGACGGCATGAGTTCGTTTTGCGCTCGCAAAAAGAATTGATCTATGTCTGCGACCACGCTCGACCCTGAGTGGCAGTTGCTCTTGGCCGCGTGCTCTGCTGGGACTTCCTCGAAAAACTCTGCCTTACTTCACCCGCTTCTACGGCCGTCTGTTCGCTGGCAGTCGTTATTCGCCCTGGCCGACCACCATGGTGTTCAGCCGCTCCTTTTCCAGACGCTCAAGAGTTTGGAAGCGGCAGTCCCACCCGCCGAAATGCTGGCAATCGCGCAGAGCTCTCAGACAAATTTGCACAAGTCTCTGCTTCTCGCGCGCGAACTGATTCGCATCGTCGACCACTTGTCTTCACTCAACCTCGAGGTCATACCCTACAAGGGCCTCGCGCTCGCGGAACTGATCTATCGCGACATTGCACTGCGGCAGCCAGGCGACATCGACCTTTTGATTCACGCCGATGATTTTCCGCGCATCCACGACGCCGTCCACGAGCTTGGCTACACTGCACAGACGCAGTTTTCCAAAGCACAGGAGCGTGCCTATCTCAAGTCGGGTTACGAGTGCGCGTTTGATGGTGCGGCAGGCCGCAATCTGCTCGAGGTACAGTGGGCAGTCCTGCCGCGGTTCTATGCCATGGATTTCGACATGAATGGCCTGTTCGACCGCGCGGTCACGGTCACAGTCGCCGGCCGGCCCATGAAGACGCCCTGCCCCGCAGACCTGCTTCTTGTGCTGGCCGTGCATGCGGCCAAGCACGTCTGGTCACGGCTGGTCTGGCTGTGCGATATTGCGCGACTGATCGCACAGCTGATGAGCGATCCAGACCTGCCGTGGGATTGGGTTGAGTCTCAGGCGCGAAGTTTGGGAATCGCGCGAATTGTGTCTGTAAGCCTGCTTTTGTCTCACCGGCTGTTAGGCGCGGCGCTGCCGCCCGGTGCGGAAGAGCTTGTCGCCGCCGACCCCGCGTCGCACTTACTGGCGCAAGAGATTCAAACTCGAATCGCAACCAATGCCGCCATGGACGTCGAGTCGGTCGCATATTTTCGTCTGATGATGCGGCTCCGGGAAAGACGCGCCGACCGCGTGCGGTTTCTGCAACGACTGATCTTCACGCCCGGGCCGGGCGAATGGAATGCGATCCGCCTGCCGCAGTCGCTGTTCCCACTGTATCGCGTAGTGCGTCTCTCGCGCCTGGCAGCGCGGTTGATTCGGACATAAATCGGCGCGGAGTTCGCATGCACCAACTAAGGCGCGCGGCTATGCGATCTCCTGCGCCTCCGCTTTCCATCTGCGCGAGTACAGCAGGAACATCGCGATGCTTCCCATCAGAGGTACGGCCAGCCCCGCCTTGAGCGTGCCGAACTGGTTCGAAGAGACGCCCACCAGCCAGGGCAGCGATCCTCCTCCGAGATTCGAGAGTGTGAACATCAGCGATCCAACGCGTGACGCCGCCGAGCCGAACTCTCGTGACATCAGTGAAATGGTGATGGGATACACCGCCGACAACCCCAATCCGGCAAGGCACGCGCTCAACACAACTCCCGGCAAGGCATGCGACAGCACCAGTCCCACCATGCCCACACACGCAACCAGCAGCCCCACCTGCACCAGTCGAGCATCGTCAATGGCGCGCAGGAGCAGCGGCGCCAGCCACCGGCCCAACATGAGGGAGCCATAAAAAAACGACGGAGTTGTCACGGCCATGGTCGGCGTCAGGCTCCCGAGCGACTTCGCATAGGTCGCGACCCATCCGCCGAAGCTGTTCTCCGTACCCACGTAAATGAAGAAGAGCAGTGCCAGGGCTGGCAGTGCACGCAACTTCCAATCAATCCCTAGGCTACCGCTCCCTCTTACCGCGGGCACGACCGAGGGCTCAACGATCGAAGCCGGCATGACCGCGATGGCGATCGCGACCAGAAGCGAAAAGCCCGCCACCAGTTCCAGAAACAATGGAACGTGAGAACTCTTCGCTGCCGCTGCTACCAGGAAGGGGCAGGCCACCGAACCCGTGCTCCAGCAAAAGTTGAGCACATTCAGTTTCGCGCTCCGCTCCTTCGGATTCACCTCAGCCACCAGCAAATTGGCCGCGGGCACAGTAAACCCGAGTCCCGCGCCATACGCCGCAATACCGGCCATCCCGAGCGCTTTTGGTCCCGCAAGCAGCAGGACCATCCCCGCCGTCACCAGCACCAGCCCGACGTTGATCGCGAATCGGTATCCACGGAGGCCGACCAGCCACCCGGACAACGCGACCGCTGCCGTCGCAGCCAGATATTGAACGGTGAACAGAGCGCCGGCCTGCGAGTAGTTCAATGACCATCGTGTCGACAAGGTCGGCAGCATGGGACCGAGGAGGACCGTCACGATCCCGATCGGCACAAACGATGCATACGCCGCCAGCGTCAGCGGCCTCGCGGAAGATGAGGCTTGCGATTTGTCGGAGGCGGGCATAGATGAAGAGAGTAGATGCTACGCCACGCTAACTCGCTGGGTCTCGCTATTAGGCTTCGAGCCGCTCAAAATTCCCGATCTCCGCCTGGCTGAAGTAGTCCGCCGGTTTCCCTCATTCAAATCTGTGCTACCGATCTGTGCCCGGCCAATTTCTGGGAAAGAAAAGTCTGGAATTCCTGCATCCCCTCGCCGCTCTTCGCCGACAGACGGAAAATCTGCATGCCGGGCCGCACCGATTGCACGCTCTGTTGCGCCGCTTCCCAGTTGAACTCGACCGCGTCGGCCAGATCCATTTTCGTTACCACGGCAACATCGGCGCTGTTGAAGATGGTCGGATATTTCAGCGGCTTGTCTTCGCCCTCGGTCACCGACATCAATACCAGCCGCAGATTTTCTCCCAGATCATAGGAGGACGGGCACACCAGGTTCCCCACGTTTTCAATGAACAGAAAATCCATGTCCTGCAGACTCCTGCCCTGCAGGTTCCAATCCTGCAACGCGCTCTGCACCATTGCCGCTTCCAGATGGCACAGCGTCCCGGTCGTGATCTGCTTCACCGGCGCCTTGCTCCGGGCCAGCCGCACGGCGTCATTTTCGGTCGCCAGGTCTCCCACTAGCGCTGCGACCCGATAACGCGGCTGCAATTGAGTGAGCGTTTTTTCCAGGAACGTCGTTTTTCCCGAGCCCGGGCTGGAAACCAAGCTCACGACAAACACTCCTGCGCCGCGAAACTGTTCGCGCAGAGCCCGCGCGATCACATCATTCTGCTTCAACACATTTCTTCGCACTTCGACCAGCCGCGGCTCGCTCATTCCTCCACCTCCAGCGCAAAAACCTCCAATTCCTTGCCCTGCAAAATGTCTCTCGTGGCCGATCCGCACTCCGGGCAGGCGAATGACTGAATCGAACTCAATACCCGGCGGTCCTGGCAGTGCGGGCAGAAAACGGCAACGGGAACTTCCTCCACGATCAATCGTGACCCCTCGAGTGCTGTATCCTGGCACGCCACTTCATACGAGAACATCAGCGCGTCTTTGACCACTCCCGACAGCGCCCCCAGCTTCAGATGCACCGCGCTCACCTGCACCCCACGGCTCTTTGCCTCTTCTAGTGCAGCATCCACGATGCCCATCGCAATCGACAATTCGTGCATTTTTCGCCGTCCGTATACTATACCGCGCAGTCATTGGCTCGCGCCTGCATTGGACGGTCTTGGGTTCATCGAGTATCATCCCGTGATGGCATTGCCGTCCGGATCCTTGCAGACGCCCACATTGCCTCGCTTACGTCTTTCAGTTTTTTCGCGAGGACACGATGATCGATGTGTCGACCACCTATCTCGGGTTGAAACTGAAAACACCTCTGGTTCCGTCTGCTTCTCCGCTTACTCAGGAGTTCGACAACATCAAACGCCTGGAAGACGCCGGTGCGTCCGCCGTCGTTTTTCACTCTGTTTTTGAAGAGGCCTCGCGCGAAGGGGCAAACGAACCTCCGGCGTCCTCCGCTGCCCTGGATCGTTATCTCGATTTTCTTTGTCGAGGAAAGGAATCGGTCCGCGTTCCCTTGGTCGCAAGCCTCGGAGGGACGACTCTGAAAAGATGGGTGGAATATGCCCGGCGGCTCGAGCAGGCTGGCGCCGACGCCCTTGAACTCAATCTGTACCAGGTGCCCAGCCAGGTCGACATCGCGGGCTCGGAGCTCGAAAACGGATACGTCGAAGTCGTTAAGGCGGTAAGCGCAGCGGTGAAGATTCCCATCGCTGCCAAGCTGACCCCGTTCTTTACCAGCATGTCAAACATGGCCTGGCGCTTTGCAGAGGCAGGCGCAAACGGTCTGGTGCTGTTCAACCGCTTCTATCAGCCTGACCTCAATCTGGCTACGATGGAAATCCAGCCGAGTGTCTTGCTCAGCACTCCGCAAGATCTGCGGGTTCCACTCACGTGGATCGGAATGCTTTTCGGCCGCGTCAAGGGAAGCCTGGCTGGAAGCGGCGGCGTTCACAGCGGTGAGGACGTACTGAAACTTCTCCTCGTCGGCGCCGACGTGACCATGGTCTGCTCCCTCCTCTTACAAAATGGAATCAGCCGGCTTCGCAATCTCGAAAGCGATTTGACTGGCTTGATGGAGAAGTACCACTTCAAGTCAGTCGCTGAAATCAAAGGAAGAATGAGCCAGCTCCACAGCTCCGATCCGGCCGCTTTTGAGCGTGCGCAATACCTCAATGCGGTGAAGGGAATCGAGAAAGTCGTGCTCACCGGCCGCGAAGCATGGAGGATTCTCAGCGGGGAATAGAAAAAGAAACGGCAGGGCCGACCCCCTGCCGTCTCGTAATCTTGGATTCAGGTTCCCGTTTACTTCTTGTTGACCGCCTTCTTGAGTTCGGCCCCAGGGGTAAACTTCGCCACGCGGCGGGCAGCGATCTTGATAGTGGCACCGGTCTGCGGGTTGCGCCCGTTCCGCGCCTTTCTTTGCGACACCGAGAACGTGCCGAAGCCTATCAATGCCACCCGATCCCCTTTGCGGAGGGCGGACGTAACGCTGTCCACGGCGGTATCAATCGCAGTCGTGGCCTGCGCTTTGCTGATCTCACATGCGCCTGCGATCTTGTCAACCAGATCGGCTTTATTCATAGTTTCTCCTCGCAGGTTTCTTTCGTTCCCAGCCGGCACCGGGAGGAAGAATGGCTATGGCTGAGTGGGAAACCTGACGCATCGTATTTTCCTCCCTCTGCCGGGAATGTCAACTGTGAAAATCCGCGCCGGAAGCCTGTTTTGCACCCCGTCGGCCCGGATTGGTGCTGCCGGAGCGGCTTTCGCCCCTGCCGGCAACGTTTTCCTCCGCCCTCCACAGGTCCCCCGCTTCCTTCACAGGATGTACACAGCCCGGCAGCCCTTCCCCCTTGCGTGAAATGCTCGCCTGTAGTTCACTTGCAATACCTAGCTGGTAGGTTTAGAGACCAGTGAAGAGCTGCAGGCGAGTGGGAATACTTTTTCGAAATGGAAGCTCTGAAATGATCAAAATCGGAGCGGAGCCGCTGTTCAGCGGTGGAGCGATGCTGCAGGAGCATCGCCGAATTCGGGGCGGGAAGTCTGCGAAGCGGGGTTTTGACAAAGAATGATCAAGGCTCCCGTGGAAGTTTGCCCGCTGTGCGACGGTACAGGCTGGAAGGCCGTGCCGGCGAGTCGCGATGCAGGCCGCAATGCAACTGAACGTCGCGTCACCCGCTGCGACTGCCAGCTCCGGGCACGGGCGCAATCCCTGCTGGCGGCCGCCCGCATCCCCCGCCGCTACGAGCACTGCGAACTTGAAGATTACGATCCCCACTTCGAAGGCGCCGATCCTTCACTAGAAAAGGCCTTGCTCGATGCTCGGAACTTCGTCCTCCATTATCCCCTCGAAAAAACGGGTCTCCTGTTAATAGGTTCTGTTGGCTTGGGAAAGACTCATCTCGCAGTTGGGATCGCAAAGAAGCTTGTTGGAAAAGGCATAGCGTGCCTGTTTTGTGATTACAGGGAGTTGCTGAAAGAGATTCAGAATTCCTATAACCCGACCGTACAGACGACGGAGCTCGACGTGCTGCGGCCGGTTTTTGAAGCTGAGGTCTTGGTGCTCGACGAACTTGGGGCTATCAAGCCCACTGAATGGGTGGGGGATACCGTTAGTTTGATCCTGAACAGCCGCTACAACGACAAACTCACAACCATCATCACAACCAATTTTGAAAACCGTCCGAGCGCGAAAGCCGAGGGCGTCGATGGAGCAAAACGATCAGGTCGTGATGACACGCTGGGTGACCGTATCGGTGACCGCATGCTCTCCCGGTTGCACGAAATGTGTCGCATCATCGATTTGAGAGGCGGCGACTTTCGACAGAAGGTGATGCGCCATCGAATGATCGTTGATTGAAGGCTATTCTGTGCCTCCGTGCCTCCGTGGTGAATTCGCTCTAGAATCATTCTGTGCTGACTGGACGCCTGGAATTCGCTCCCGAGCGGGATACCGAAGTCTTTGCCGCCGTGCCTGCCGCTCCGTCGGTTTTCTTGCTTCGAGGCGACGCGCCCTCCGAGCCTTACGTCAGCAAGACCGCCAACCTGCGCCGCCGCCTGCAGCGCCTTCTCGGGCCAATCGAAGAACGCACAAAGAAGCTCAATCTGCGCGATCGCGTGCGTACGATCGAATACTTGCCCACGGGATCGGACTTCGAATCTGCCTTCCTGCTCTATTCCGTCTTACGCGCTGAATTCCCCAAGACATATGCGAAGCGCCTGCGCTTCCGCTTCGCGCCGTTCGTAAAGCTGCATCTCGAAAACGAATATCCCCGCGCTTCCATCACCACCCGTCTGGGCCGGCTCAATGGGCGTTCACTCTACTACGGCCCGTTCATGTCCCGCGTCGCGGCCGAAAAATTCATGAACGATTCGCTCGACTTCTTCAAGATGCGCCGCTGCGTCGACGATTTGCATCCCGATCCCAAGTTTCCCGGCTGCATCTATTCCGAGATGAAAATGTGTCTCGCCCCGTGTTTCAAGGGATGCACCGACGACGAATACGCAACGGAAGTGAATCGCGTGCAGGCCTATTTTGATTCCGGAGGCGATTCCCTGCTGCGCCAATTCTCAGCCGAACGGGAAGCAGCCTCAGCGAACCTCGCTTTCGAAAACGCCGCCGCAGTTCACGTGCGCGTGGAAAAGCTCACTCCCGTCCTGAGCCAGCTGCCCGAGATTGTGCAGCGCCTCGACCGTCTCTCGGCGCTCATGATTCAGCCGAGTCACATTGCGGACTCGGTGGTGTTCTTTCGCGTCGAAGGCGGACAAATCTCCGGGCCGGTTCCGTTTAGCATCCAGCGCTCCGAGCATGCCAGGTCGCAATCGATCGAATCGCGTGTGCAGGAGACGCTCGCCCTGTTCCCACAACGCAAAGCCAAGTCCGCCGTCGAAATCATGGAGCACATCGCGCTGCTCAAGCGCTGGTTCTACCGCAGCAGCCGCACCGGAGAAATTTTCTTTGCCGACGCCAAAGGCGAACTCCCCATGCGCCGCGTCGTACGCGGCATCTCCCGCGTCTTCCGCGGCGAGAAGGAAGAGCCGGAGATCGCCAAGCCTTAGCCTGCAGCTTTACAAGCAGAAAGAGCAGCCGCAGGCTGCCCCTAAGTTTCTAATGTTTTTATCCGTGTGAATCCGCGTAAATCCGCGGTAAAGAAGTTAGATGTCCAGGTTCTTTACATCTAGCGCGTTCTCTTCGATGAACTTGCGCCGCGCCTCCACGTCTTCGCCCATCAGCGTGGTGAAAATCGTCTCGCACTCGGCGATGTCCTCGAGTTTTACCGAAAGCAACGTTCGTCGCTCCGGGTCCATCGTCGTCTCCCACAGCTGCGGCGCGGTCATTTCGCCCAGCCCTTTGTACCGCTGGATCGAGAAATCCTTGCGACCTTCGTTAATTACGTGATCGCGCAGGTCGCGGGCGCTGCTCTTCTCGACAATTTCAATTTCGACTTTGCGCTTGGCCGGCTTGGCGCCTTTCTTGTCGTTCTTTTCTTCATCCGCGACAGCCCCGGCATCCGCACCTTCGCCGTTGCCGGGCGCGGCTTTGACCAGCGTCTCCACCACAAACGGCGGCTCCATGAATGGCTCAATCTGTTTGTACTTCGAGATCATTTGCCGGGCCTCGGCGCTTGAGGCCAGTTCCCAATTGATGACGTGCTCGGCGCCATGCTTGTTGACGAAGGCAACCTCCCACAGATTGTGCTCTTCGTCAAAACGCGCTTCGACGCCCTTGAAGCCTTCGTCCTTCTGCAGCTTCTTGATTTCTCTTTCCAGCCGCTCGATTTTCTTCGGCGGCGTTTTCTTGTCACCCTCAAAATCGACGTGCTTAGCCAGATCGAGCTTGGGAATCAGTTCGGTTACGCGCTCGTTGCGCACACGCTTGTCGAGCTTGTCGAAGAATCCCAGATACTCGTCGAGCACCGTCATGAAGCGCGCCAGGTCCTTGCCTTCGATCTTGGCCGCGCCTTCTCCGTAGCGCACGCTCAAGCCTTCGGCCGCGCGCTTCACCATCACCTTCACGAATTCGCGCTCGTCTTTGATGTATTGCTGCGACTTGCCCTTCTTAAGCGAGAACAGCGGCGGCTGCGCGATATAAACCTTGCCCCGTTCGATCAACGGCTTCATCTGCCGGAAGAAGAACGTCAGCAGCAGCGTGCGAATATGAGACCCGTCCACGTCTGCATCGGTCATGAGTATGACCTTGCCATAGCGCACCTTGTCGATCTCAACTTCGTTGTTGCCGACACCCATGCCCAGCGCCGTAATCATCGCGCGGATTTCTTCGTGTGCCAGCGCCTTGTCGATGCGCGCTTTCTCGACGTTGAGAATTTTTCCCTTGAGCGGCAAAATCGCCTGGAATCGCCGATCGCGTCCCTGCTTTGCCGTGCCTCCTGCCGACTCGCCCTCAACCAGGAACAATTCGCAGCGGTTCGGATCGCGTTCCGAGCAGTCGGCGAGTTTTCCGGGCAATCCTCCGGAATCAAGTGCGCCCTTGCGCCGCGTCAGGTCGCGCGCCTTGCGCGCCGCCTCGCGCGCCCGCGCCGCATCAATCGCCTTGTTGATGATTTTGCGCGCGACCGTAGAGTTCTGCTCGAAGAACGCGCCCAGGCGCTCATTCACGAACGCAGTGACGATGCCGGCAATATCGGAATTCAGCTTGCCCTTGGTCTGGCCTTCGAACTGCGGCTGCGGCAGCTTCACACTGATCACCGCGACAAGCCCTTCGCGAACGTCGTCCCCCGTCAGGTTTTCTTTCACATCTTTGAACAATCCCATCTGCTGGCCGGCATAGTTGATGGTGCGAGTCAGCGCCGTGCGGAAGCCGGAGAGATGCGTACCGCCATCGACAGTATTGATGTTGTTGGCAAAGCTGAAAATCGTCTCCGAGTACCCATCGTTGTACTGCAGCCCAATCTCCATGTGCACGCCGCTGCGGTCGTCTTCCATGTAGATCGGCTTGTCGTGCAGCAACTGCTTGCCGCGGTTCAGGTGCTTGATAAACTCAGCAATCCCGCCGTTGTACTTAAACTGTGTCTGCTTCGCCTCGCCGGTCTTCGAATCGGTCGAGCGCTCGTCGGTCAGCGTAATCAGCAGTCCCTTGTTCAGGAAGGCCAGTTCGCGCAGCCGCTGCGCCAGCGTGTCGTAGTTGTAGTCGGTGATGGTGAAGATGGTGCGATCGGGCAGGAAGTGAACCTTCGTTCCGGTCTTCACTTTCGCGACGCCCGTCTTCTTCAGCTTGCTGGTCGGCTCGCCCTTCGAATATGTCTGCTCCCAGGTCGCGCCGTCGCGCCAGATTTCCAGTTCCAACTCTTCGCTCAGCGCGTTCACGCACGACACGCCCACGCCGTGCAGGCCGCCAGAAACTTTGTAGGACGATGTGTCGAACTTCCCGCCGGCATGCAGCTTGGTCATCACCACCTGCGCGGCGGAGACTTTTTCGCCGTCGATTTCCATGTCGTCCACGGGAATGCCGCGGCCGTCGTCAATCACGGTGATGGAGTTGTCGAGGTGAATCGTGACTTCAATCTTGGTCGCGAACCCGGCGAGCGCCTCGTCTACGGAATTGTCGACGACTTCGTACACGAGATGGTGCAAGCCCAGCTCGCCCGTCGATCCGATGTACATCGCCGGACGCTTGCGCACCGCTTCCATCCCGCCCAGCACTTTGATCGACTCGGCGGTGTAGTCGCTGCCGTTGCCGCCGTTGCCGTTGCTGATCGGCGTCACTTTTCCGTTTTTTGTTTTGGTCTCGACGATGGGGGTATTGATCTCTTTGGTGGCCATTCCGCTCCGCGAAAATGTCCTGATTTTTTCTGAGCTTTTTTTGAACCTGGTCTATCGTTGCGTACCGAAATCTGCCCGAAATTTCGCCCGATCCTGGTCCTGTCCTGCGACTCGGCAGGCACACCCGAAATCTACTTCAAGTTATTGAAATTCCTAATAGTTAGAGCCGTTTCTGACTGGCTTGATTATACCACAAAACGACTGCTTTTTTGAGCCTTGTGGAGACGCGGAATCGATGCAGTAATCCCCATATTTCAAGGGGGAATCGGCCTCAAGACCGCCGGGGATTTGAGCCCAATCGGGATGTTACGCCAACGGACCGTCGGATATACTTCCGGCGAGCTTTTCAAGTGGGGGTCTACGGTGACGCAAACGGCAAAGATTTTTGTGTTTGTTCTGTGCTCTCTTGTGGCCTTCGCCCAAGAACACCCAAAACCCGTATTTGTAAAAGCGACTGGGTGTGAGAGCAAACTCGCCTCGGTTCTGTTTTCCTCCTTTAAGGACTCGATGCGAGCGGGTATAGCGAGATACGAGATTGTTCCTGATCTCAGCGATTGGGGGAAGAACGATGTTGTCTTTGTCATACAAATGACTTGCGGAGAACGTAACAATGCAGTCTCAGTTGCAAGTATTTATGGATTAGCCAAGTGTTTTGGCCCTAAGAACTGCCATCAATCAATAAACGGATCTACTCTCAATCTTCTGATGTGTGATCCAAGCGGGGAAAAACAATGCGGATTTGAGCTACTCAAGGAACTCGATTACACACTGTCGAGAATGGACCCAAGAAGTATGCAACTCGAATGAGATTACACTCAAAGTCCACGGGCACGTGTCGACACAAAGAAGACGGGCGGCCAAAAGTGGCCGCCCAGGATGATTAGAACATGATGATTCGATTACCTGCCGCTTACGCCGTCGCCGGCCGCTCGCCCGGTTTTGGAGCGCGCCCAGGCTGCAGATCAGGCTTGATCACGTGTTGGACGCCGTCATCGGCCTTTGCCGACGGCGGCGACTGCAATGGCGGCAGTTCTTTGCCATCGACCAGCATCTTGATCTCATTCGCGTCGAGCACTTCGCGTTCAATCAGAGCGCGCGCGATCTTCTCGAGCGTGTCGCGATTGTCTGACAAAATTTGCTTCGCGGTGTTGTAGCCGGTGTTCACCAGCTTGCGCACTTCCTGGTCAATCTTGATCGCCGTATCTTCGCTGTAATCGCGATGCTGCGCGATCTCGCGCCCGAGGAAGATTTGCTCTTCCTTCTTGCCAAAGGTCAACGGACCCAGATCGCTCATGCCCCACTCGCAGACCATCTTGCGCGCCATGTCGGTGGCCCGCTCAATGTCGTTGCCCGCGCCGGTCGACATGCAGTTCAGGAAAAGCTCCTCCGCAATGCGCCCGCCCATCAGGATCGCGATCTCGGTTTCGAGATAATTCTTGTAATAGTTGTGCCGGTCATCGATCGGCAGTTGCATGGTCACACCCAGTGCCATGCCGCGCGGAATGATCGTGACCTTGTGCAGAGGATCAGAATGCGGCATCTTCGCCGCCACCAGCGCGTGCCCGGCCTCGTGATACGCCGTATTCTTCTTCTCTTCATCAGAGAGCAGCAGCGACTTCCGCTCCACTCCCATCAGAACCTTGTCCTTGGCGAGTTCGAAGTCATACTGCAGAACCGCTTTGCGATTCTGCCGTGCCGCGGCCAGCGCCGCTTCGTTCACCATGTTGGCCAGGTCCGCGCCGGAAAATCCTGGCGTCCCGCGCGCCAGCACAGAAAGATCAACGTCCTCGGCAAGAGGAATCTTGCGCGTGTGCACACGCAGAATTTCTTCGCGCCCGCGCACATCCGGACGGCTCACGACCACGCGCCGGTCAAACCGCCCCGGCCGCAGCAGGGCGGGATCGAGCACATCGGGACGGTTCGTCGCGGCCATCAGAATCACGCCTTCGTTCGACTCGAAACCGTCCATTTC
>Ga0187770_10000650_pt1 | contig 17154 bp, 13 predicted proteins | sample 0116_SJ02_MP02_2_FD_133154 | JGI IMG/M metagenome (GOLD analysis project Ga0187770, IMG submission 133154) | Tropical peat soil microbial communities from peatlands in Department of Meta, Colombia - 0116_SJ02_MP02_20_MG | ecosystem: Environmental > Terrestrial > Soil > Wetlands > Peat | place...
AAGCGTCAGGCCGTCGCAGATTGGCGGGTCCTGCAGGCTGAACATGCACTGAGGATGTTCTATAAGATCTTTTCGCCTCATTATGTGCCTGAAAAACGCACTATGGTGCAGATCGCTAAGACCAGGGCCATCCCTTGCGAAGGAAGCGAGAAAATGGTTCGTGAAGAAAGGGATGCAAGATGAGTAATTCTTATATTTGACCACTTTAATTTTACTTGACCATCTTTTTAAATTCTTCTTCGGTCAGGATTCTAATTCCCAATTCTTTGGCCTTGTCGAATTTGGAGCCCGGGTCCTCGCCAACCACTACGTAATCAACTCTCTTCGAGACGCTGGAAGCCGTTAAACCACCCGAAGATTCGACAAGGTTTCGAGCTTCATCTCTACCGAATTCCTTGAGGGCTCCAGTGAAGACAAAGGTCTTGCCGGCCAACTTCCCCTTTTCTTTCACTTTAGGTTCGACCACCTTCACTCCGGCCTTCTTAAGTCGTTCGATGGACTCCCTGTTTTTCTTGTCGCCGAAGAATTGGTGGACACTCGCTGCAACTTCTGGGCCTATCCCCTCTACCTCCATCAAATCCTCTTCTGAAAGGTGGAAGAAATCGTCAAGCCGCGGGAAATGACGAGTTAGGTCTTCTGCAGTGGTTTCTCCCACGTGACGAATGCCAAGGGCATAAAGAAAGTTGGATAGGGGTTTGGTCTTGCTCTTTTCAATGGCGTCAATGATATTTTGGGCTGATTTGTCTGCCATCCGCTCCAGTTCGATAAGTTGTTCCTTGCTGACATAGTAGATATCTGCCACATCCTTGACCAGGTCTTTGTCCACCAATTGATCAATTAGCTTCACGCCGAGACCTTCGATATCCATGGCCCGTTTGGAGGCAAAGTGCTTGATTCGGCCTTTCAGTTGAGCGGGACAGTCCAGACCGATGCACCGATGGATCGCCTCCTCTTTGATGACCTCAGCTCCGCACACCGGGCATTTCGATGGCATCCTGAATTTCTTCTCGGTTCCCGTTCGTTTCGAAGTGATCACCTGGACCACTTCCGGGATCACATCTCCTGCCCTCTGGATGACCACCGTATCTCCAATCCTCACATCCAGCCTGTCGATCTCGTCCTGATTGTGAAGGGTGGCTCGACTGACTTCCACGCCTCCCACCCTCACGGGCTCCATCAATGCCACGGGTGTCAGAGCTCCTGTCCTCCCCACCTGGGGTCTAATGTCTTTAATTTTTGTTGTTTCCTGCTTCGGTTGAAATTTGAAGGCCAATGCCCATCGCGGGCTTCGAGCGATTTCGCCCAGCCTGGCCTGAAGATCGTAACGATTGACCTTGATCACTGTTCCATCAATCTCGTAGGGAAGAGTTTCTCTCTTCTCATTCATCTCATGGTAGTAATCAAGGACTTCTTCAATGTTCTTACATTTCTGAACATGAGGGTTGGTCCTGAGACCCCATTTGGGAAGGGTTTTGAGAACGTCCCACTGCGTTTTAAATGTCCAACCTCTCACTTCGCCAAGGGCATAGAAATAGATTTCGAGAGGCCGTTCTGCAGTGATCTTCGGATTGAGCTGCCGGACTGAACCGGCGGCTGCATTTCGCGGGTTGGCAAAAATGGGCTCTCCCGCCTGTTCACGGTGACGGTTGAGTTCCCTAAACTTGCTGATCTGGATGATCACCTCACCACGAACCTCCAATCGTTCTGGAGCACGAATATCTTTTTGAATCAATTGAAGGGGAACGGTTCTTAGGGTGCGGAGATTCTGGGTGATGTTTTCGCCATTGACCCCGTCTCCGCGGGTGGAGCCTACGACGAACTGGCCCCGTTCGTAAACCAGTTCAATGGCGAGACCGTCAAACTTAGGTTCTGCCACATACTCCACGTCTGCAGAGGTTCCCAAAAACTTTTTAACCCGTTTATCGAAATCCCTTGCCTCGGATTCATCGAAGGCATTGGCAAGGCTGAGCATTGGGATGGTGTGCCTGACGATCTCGAATTCTTCTAAGGGAGTTGCGCCGATTCTCTGAGTGGGTGAATTGGGAGAGCGGAACTCAGGATACTGCTCTTCCAGTTTTTCCAGCTCCCTCATCAGGCGGTCATATTGGGCGTCGGAGATTTCCGGCTGATCGAGGATGTAATAACGGTAATTATGATATTCGATCTCTTCTCGGAGCTTATCTACCCGCTTTTTTATTGCCTCAGATGTCATCAAGCCCATTTTAGACAGGAAGAAAGGCCTTGTCAAATGCGACAGGAAATATGGGACAGGAAATAACGTAAGCCTCTCTTTTTTCCGTAACACAAAACCATAGAGAGGCCCCTTTCAGGGAGCAGGCGGGCCAGCTGAAAAAGATTTAGGGCGGAACCACTCATGAATTGGCTCCAAACGCCCCAAGAACAAGAAAACCCGGTTTTCATTGACTACGAACGTTTCCCCTCATCTTCTAATGATCCGCAATCCTAAAGCTTTTGAAGCCTGGTCCGCTTGCTCTCGCAATATTCATTATGTCATCGCAAGGTTGGAGATGCTTCCGGAAATTAACCGTGCCCGTATCTCTGCCTCCTGGCGGGTGCGTAATCCGCGTCCATAACTGATTAATACAAATGTCGGGATTCCGCTCTGTTTGCGTTCCTGCCAGAGACGAAAATGGTGCACTTATCACAAGAAAATTCAATGGAAAACAGCAGGGGCTAAATATGGGGTGAATGACAAAGGATTTTGACAGATATTGGGGTCTTGTGAATAAAAGGGAAAAATTCAATTAACTATAAAATTTTACTTGACAAATTTAAATTTCCGGTATATTTCTAAATGCCAAGTGGTAAAAAGTGGGAAAAGGTGGTATGGTTCCTTGAAATGAGGGGGATGAAACGATGTTCAGGGGTAGGTATGAGCACGCCATAGATACCAAGGGTCGAATCAGCATTCCTTCGAAATTCAGAGAGATTCTCAATAAAAAATATGACGATCGATTAGTCATCACCAATTTTGATGGCTGCCTTGTCGCTTTCCCCAATGAAGAATGGAACGCATTAGTGGAGCAAAAGATTGGTTCCTTTTCCATCATGAGAAAGGAGATGAGTGCGTTCCTAAGGTATTTTTATTCGAGCGCCATCGACTGTGCCATCGACAAGCATGGAAGGCTCCTCATCCCTCAGACCTTAAGAGATTATGCAAATCTTCAAAAGGATGTCGTATTGGTGGGGGAGGGGCGGTTTATAGAGATATTTGCCAAGGAGCGTTGGCAGGAAGTGGTACAGCAGGTTGAAGGAGGTTTTGACCAGGTCAGGGAAACTTTGGCCAATCTGGGAATTTAATCGTCAGTCGTGAATCGTGTCGGGTGAATGGTGAAGGGCTGTGCCACGAACCACGAGTCATGAGTCACGCATTATGGGACTTAAACATATCCCTGTTTTGGTAGAAGAGGTGATGACGCTTTTGAGATGTGGGCCCGGTCAGACTTTCGTAGATGCCACCCTGGGAGGGGGTGGGCATGCCTCAGAGATTCTGAAGCGGACTGCCCCCGATGGGATTGTCGTCGGTGTTGAATGGGATGAAGATGCCATCTCCGAAGCGAAAAAGAGATTAATGCCGTTTGGGGAACGGGTAAAAATATTTCAAGAAAATTTTGTTCTTTTGCCTGATTTATTGAGGAGGATGAAAATGGATCAGGTCGATGGGATATTGCTCGATTTAGGCCTCTCCTCGATCCAGTTGGAGAAGGCGGAGAGGGGATTCAGCTTCCGAGAGGAGGGCCCATTAGATATGAGGATGGATCAACGGCTGGACCAAACAGCAAGCTATCTTGTCAACCACCTTCCTGCGGATGAGCTGCAAGATATTCTCTATAAATATGGGGAGGAGAGATGGGCGAAACGGATTGCGAGGGCCATCGTTCGAGAGAGAGAACGAAATTCTATCGAGACGACTCAAAGGTTGAGAACGATCACCCGTCATGCCATTCCGAGACGATTTCATTCCCGGAAGATCGACCCTGCGACCAGAACCTTTCAAGCCCTTCGCATCAAGGTGAATAGAGAATTGGAAAATTTGAAAGAAGTATTGGAGGTCGGCTGGAAGTTCTTAAGAAAGGGAGGCCGTATTTGCGTCATCTCTTTTCACTCCCTCGAAGATCGCATCGTTAAAGAGACCTTTCGAAGGTTGGAGAGGGAAGGGGATGGGGGTTCCAGCCTGGGAGCGGTGTTGCATGTCATCACAAAAAAGCCTGTGACCCCTTCTCAGGAGGAGCAAAGGAGAAACCTGCGATCTCGCAGCGCCAAACTGAGGTGTGCGGAGAGGGTGTGAGGATTTGAGATGGCAAAGCCGATGGATCGAAATGGAGACCGAATCCTCTGGACCGAGGAGGGCTCAAAGGCCAAACCGATGGCCGTGAAATTCAATCTGCTTCTTTTTTCCACTCTCCTCATGCTTTTATTCATAGGGGGTTCCCTCTTTTATGTTTGGTCAAGGATTCAAGTCATCCAGTTGGGATACGAGATGTCGGATGCCCTGAAGAAGGAGAGGGCGCTTACCGAAGCCAATAAGAAGTTGCGGGTGGAGATCGCTACGCTCAAATCGTACGCACGAATTGAGAAAATAGCGGTAGAGGAATTAGGGATGACAAAACCCAAACCCGATCAGGTGATCGTGATCCAATGAAACGGAAATCGATAAATTGGTTTAAGGTCAGGATCATCTTCGTTTCGTGTCTCCTCTTCTTGTGCTTCGTCACCATCGTGGGGAGGATGTTTCAGCTCCAGGTGCTGAAAAAGGAGCAGCTGTATAAACTGGCCGCCCAGCAGCAGCACATTCAGATACCCTTCGGTCCGAAACGGGGGACGGTCTACGATTCGATGGAAAATGAATTGGCGGTCAGCGTTGAGACCGATTCGGTTTATGCCGATGCTCGAAAAATCGTGGATATAGAAAGGACGGCCAACGATCTTGCCGCCATTCTCAAGATCGATCGGGGGGAATTGAAAAAAAGGTTAAAGAGCCACCGGCCCTTCGAGTGGATTCAAAGAAGAGTTTCCCTGAAGGAGGCGGAGGAGATCAAGGCGATGGGCCTCCCCGGCATCAACTTCGTCAAGGAGAATCAACGGTTCTATCCCAATTCTCAGCTGGCTGCCCACGTCATCGGTTTCGTCGGCCTTGATTCCAAAGGTTTAGAGGGAGTGGAATTTCAATACGATGCCTTGCTCAATGGAGAGAACCATGTATTGACGATGGGGAGAGATGCGTACGGCCGGGAGATTGTGATCGGTGAAGCTCCTTTTGAGAAAGAAGAGCATTACCGGAATATCTTTCTTACCCTGGATAAACATATCCAGCATGTGGCCGAGACGGAGTTGAGCCACTCCGTCGAAAGGTGGGGCGCAAAGGGAGGGATGGTCATCGCCATGGATCCCTTCACCGGAAAGATTCTCGCCATGGCCTCGTATCCCTTTTTCAACCCAAACCAGTTTATTCAATACCGGTCCAGGTGCTGGAGGAACCGAGCCATCTGCGACACCTTTGAACCGGGGTCCCTTTTTAAGGCCTTTCTCGCAGCCGCCGTCCTGGAGGAAAAAGTGGTCCGCCCCTCCGATTCTTTCTTTTGCGAAAACGGGGTCTATAACGTTTATGACCGGACGATCCACGATCCCTCCAAGCATGGGTGGCTTACTTTTCAACAGATCGTGAAGTTCTCAAGTAACATTGGGGCGGCGAAAGTGGGTGAGAAGATGGGGAAGGAGAACTTCTACCGGTATATTGGTGCATTCGGGTTCGGGGAAAAAACGCAAGTCGGCCTTCCCGGAGAGGCAAGAGGAATCGTCCACCATCCAAGATATTGGCCTCCGGTTGCTCTGGATACGATCTCCTTTGGCCAAGGGATCTCCGTCACCGGAATTCAGTTAGTGGTTGCCCTATCCGCCATCGCCAATGGCGGATTCCTGATGAGGCCATATATCATAGAAAGGGTTACTGATCAGAAAGATGAGATCGTTCAGTCCTTTCAGCCGGAGACGGTCAGAAGAGTGATTTCAGAGGAAACGGCAAGAAAAGTGACGGTCCTGCTGAGATCGACGACAGAAAAAGGTGGGACAGGGGAAGGGGCTGTGCCGACAGGATATGAAGTGGCAGGAAAAACGGGGACAGCACAGAAGGTGGATACTTTATGGAGAGGATATTCTGAAGGGCGCTTTACGAGCGGATTTATGGGGTTTGCGCCTGCGGATGATCCCAAAATCGTTCTCTTAGTCGTGATCGATGAACCACAGGGATCTGGCTACGGAGGAGTTGTGGCGGCACCTGTTTTTAAGGCGATCATGGGGAACGTACTTCCTTACCTCCATGTGCCTCCAAAGGGAACTCTGGTTGTAAAGAACGAGACGGATTCAGCCGCTATAAAAGAGGCTTCGGGATCCGAACCCTTGATCGAGACTGTGATGATAGGAAAGGGATTGGAGAGGCTCGTGATGCCCGACCTTACGGGATTGTCGATGCGCAATGCGTTGAGCCGCATCGAGGGAAAGGGACTGATCATCAAGGTTTCCGGAAATGGAAAGGTTGTAGAACAAACCCCACGGCCGGGGGTGGTGATTGAGAAAGGGGATATCTGTTACTTGAAATTTCAATCCCCGTCGTAATCAAAAAATTCGCAAAGCGCATAGAGCATAGCGTTTTATAAGGGGATGGAGCTAAGAAAGTTATTGGAAGGAGTTGAGATCAGAAAGATCGCGGGAGAGACCCTAAAGGAGATTGAGGGGATCGCTTACCATTCCCGTCGGGTGGAGAAGGGGTTCCTCTTCGCGGCCATTCGAGGGATGGACCTGGATGGGCATCAATTTATTGGGGAAGCGATCCAGAGGGGCGCGGAGGCGATCCTCCTGGAGGAAGGACAGGAGATGGGAAATCGAACCATGGTCTTCGTCCCAAACAGCCGCCAGGCCCTGGCAAAAATCTCGTCCAATTTTTACGGGAACCCCTCCTCTCAAGTCAAGTTGATCGGGATCACCGGAACCAACGGGAAAACAACGACGATGTACCTCTTGGAGTCCATTTTTAGAAAGGCAGGATATGCAGTCGGCGTGATCGGAACGATCAATTATCGGTTTGGCCAAAAGATAACGCCCGCACCGAACACCACCCCGGAATCCTTAGATCTCCAAAGAATCTTGTGGGAGATGGTGAGGGAGGGGGGTTCCCATGTGATCATGGAAGTCTCCTCCCACGGGCTCGATCTCGACCGGGTTTTCGGATGCCAGTTTGATGGTGTCATCTTCACCAATTTCACCTCTGACCATCTCGATTATCATAAAAACTTAAGGAAGTATTTCGAGAGCAAAAGGAAACTCTTCTCGGACTTCTTGGTGATGAGTCTTAAGAGCAGACGCTTTGCCGTGACGAACACTGACGACCCGAAAGGGGACGATATCGTTGAAGGGATTGGCCTCCCTGTCGTGCGCTATGGATTGAACGCTTCCTGTGACATCTCTGCCGATCGGGTGACCTCCGGCTTCGAAGGCCTCTCGTGCCAAATCAGAACCCCAAAGGATCGGTTCTTCGTCCGTTCGAAGTTAGTGGGTGGATTCAATCTCTACAACATCCTGGCCGCTGTAGCGGCGGGGGTGGCCATGGATATCCCTCTGGAAACCCTGAAGGAGGGGATCGAATCGTTGGACGGGGTTTCAGGGAGATTTGAAAAGGTGGAGAATCAGAAGGGGATTCAGGTCATTGTCGATTACGCCCATACCCACGATGCCTTGGAGCGGGTCCTTTTGGGTTTAAAGGACATCTTGGCCAGAACACCTCAGAGCAATGGAAAGATGATCACTGTCTTCGGGTGCGGCGGAGATCGGGATCGAACGAAGCGACCTTTGATGGGAGAAGTGGTGGGTCGGTACAGCGACCTTACCATTCTCACATCGGACAACCCGAGGACAGAAGATCCTCTTGTCATCATGGATGAGGTCGAGGCGGGTTTCAAGTTTCTTCCCTTAGAAGAGTGGCATCAGAATAAAATCGAATCATGGAGATCGGGGAGGGGATATCTGAAAGTTCCGGATCGGAGGGAAGCCATCCGGACGGCAATCCGACTGGCCCAACCTCTGGATACCGTTCTCATCGCAGGCAAGGGCCATGAGGACTATCAGATCATTGGGAGAAGGAGATTCCCTTTCGACGATCGCGTCGAGGCGAAGAAGGCCTTGGAGGACAAGTGATCCTTTATATCGAAGAGGTTTTGAGAGCCACAGGAGGAAAACTCATCCAAGGGGAGAAAGAGACCTCGTTCCATGGAATTTCCACGGATTCAAGAAAAGTGGCAGAAGGAGAGCTTTTCATTGCTCTGAAAGGGGTCCGCTTCGATGGTCACCACTTTGCCCAAGAGGCTCTGGAGAAGAAGGCGGGAGGCGTGGTGGTCGAGGAGGATCAGATCGGAGATATTCGCTGGAACGGCTACCGGCCCAGGGCAGTGATCGCTGTAAAGGATACCCTTCGCGCCTTGGGAGATCTTGCTCATGACAGGAGGCGGAAATATGGGACCCCGGTCGTCGCCTTGACCGGGAGCAATGGAAAGACGACAACGAAGGAGATGATCTCCGCCTGCCTCGAGACGACCTTTCCCATTCTCAAGAGCGCGGGAAATTTGAATAACCTCATCGGACTTCCTCTCACCCTTCTCAACCTGACGGAGAAGGAAAGAGTGGTGATCCTCGAAATGGGGATGAATGTCCCGGGTGAGATCCGAAGGCTGACGGAGATCGCCGAACCTGATGTGGGATTGATTACCAATATTGAAAAGGTTCATCTCGAAGGGATGGGAAGCATAGAAAGGTTGAAAGAAGAGAAGGGAGAGCTCTTCCGGGGGATGAGAAAGGATAGGACAATTCTGGTGAATCAGGACGATCTGCGGGTGATCGATCTGGCGGGAGAGTTTCCTGGTCACAAGATCACCTTTGGGATCAAGAACCCTGCGGATGTCATGGCCAAGGAGATTCGGCTCAGGGGAGCCCAAGGGACCTCTTTTACCCTGATCTTGGAGGGGGATTTGACGGAGATCGTCCTACCATTATTGGGAAGGCACTTTGTCCTGAATGCCCTATCGGCCGTCGCTGCAGCGAGCCTCTTCGGGGTCGAGATGATGGAGATAAAGAAAGCCCTTGAGCATTTTCAACCCTTTCCCATGAGGATGGAGATCGTCCGCCTCGAAGGAGGAAAGACCCTGATCAACGATGCCTACAATGCCAATCCCAAGTCGATGGAACTCGCTCTCGAAACGCTTTCAGAGGTTAAGGGAAAGGGCAGGGCTATCGCCGTGCTAGGCGATATGTTGGAATTGGGGGATTTTAGTGAGGAGGCCCATCAGCAGATCGGCAAGAAGGTGAGGCAACTTTCGACTGACCTCCTTGTCGCCATGGGAGAATGGGCACCTGTGGTTGCGGAATCTGCGATTCGTCATGGGTTCCCACCGGAGAGGACAAGGGTTGTCGAGAGTCATTCAGAAGCCCTCTCAGTTTTAAGAAAATTGATCCAAGAAGGAGATTGGATATTGGTAAAGGGTTCGAGGAGAATGGGAATGGAGAAGATCGTTGACGGTTTGACGGAGAGGAGGGCTTGAACGATGTTTTATCATCTCCTGTATCCTCTGCATGAGGTTTTCTCCTTTTTCAATGTCTTCCGATATATCACCTTCAGGACGATCTATGCGATTTTGACCGCCCTCCTCATCGGTTTTGTCCTCGGTCCCTGGCTGATCAAAAAGTTGAAGGCCTTTCAGATTCGGCAGGTGGTGAGGGAAGACGTTCCCTCCCGACACTTGGCTAAGAACGGAACCCCCACCATGGGCGGGAGCCTCATCCTTGCCGCAATTCTCATTCCAACCCTTTTCTGGTCCGACCTGACCAATCGGTATATCTGGACTGTTCTATTGACCACAACGGGATTTGGAGTTCTTGGGTTTTTGGATGACTTTAAAAAGATCCGGGACAAGAACGGCATCGGTATCAAGGCTCGGTACAAGTTCCCCGTTCAGATCGCTATGGGTCTTGTGACCAGTTTGGTCCTCTTTTATGCCTTTGACCACGATTCGAGGCTGATCTTCCCTTTCTTTAAGAAGGTGATGCCCGACTTAGGGGCTTGGTACATCCTCTTTGCTGTGCTCGTGATCGTAGGTGCAGCCAATGCGGTCAATCTCACCGACGGACTGGATGGATTGGCCATCGGGCCTGTGCTGATCGCCAGCGGGACCTTTATGCTTTTCTGCTATCTTGCAGGCAACTACCGCTTCGCCAGCTATCTTCAGATTCCCTTTGTCAAGGGCAGTGGAGAGTTGACGATTTTATGTGGGGCCCTGGTCGGGTCTGGCCTGGGTTTTCTCTGGTTCAACACCTATCCGGCGCAGGTCTTTATGGGCGATGTCGGTTCTCTGGCATTGGGCGCGGCGCTGGGAACGATCGCAGTCATCACCAAGCAGGAAATCCTCCTGGTGATCGTAGGTGGGATCTTTGTCATTGAGGCCCTATCCGTCATCATCCAGGTATTTTCTTATCAATTGCGGAAGAAACGGGTCTTCCGGATGGCTCCCATCCATCACCATTTCGAATTGAAAGGTTGGGCCGAACCCAAGATCATCGTTCGATTCTGGATCATCGGGATCATTCTCGGGTTGGTTGCGATCAGCACATTGAAGTTGAGGTAACACCAATGTCAAATGTCAAAGGAAGTTCAAATTTCAAATGGCCTAATGGAAGATCAAGGTAAATTTTTAGAATTTTGGCTTTGACATTGATTTGAACTTTGGGTTTTGACATTTGACATTCTCTTTATGGCCAAAGAAATGGATCTTGACGGCAGAAAAGTATTGGTGGTCGGCCTGGCCCGAACAGGATTGGCTACAACAAAGTTTCTTAAGGCCAAAGGGTCAATGGTCATGACCACGGAAGCGAAACCTAAGGCAGAGATGAAGGAGGCGGTCCAAGAGCTGGAGGGGATGGAAATCCCCATGGAGTGGGGTGGCCATCGGACAGAGACTTTTCTTAAACAGGACCTTGTCGTATTGAGCCCGGGGGTTGACCCCAACATCGAACCCATTCGGAAGGCTGTGGAGAAAGGGATAGACGTCATCAGCGAGATTGAACTGGCTTACCATTTTATTCCCATTCCCATCATCGCGGTGACCGGGACGAACGGAAAGACGACGACAACCCTGCTGATCGGTGAGATGCTGAAAGAGGATGGGAGGAGGGTGGGAGTGGGAGGCAATGTAGGGGATCCCTTGATCCTATTTGCAGAGGGCGGAGATCGTTGGGAGGTGCTGGTTGTTGAGATCTCCAGTTTTCAGCTGGAGGGGATCGAAGACTTTCGGCCCCGCCTTTCCGTTCTCCTCAATATCACCGAGGACCATCTCGATCGCTATCCTCACTATGCAGACTATATTTGGGCAAAGGCCAGGATTTTTGCGAATCAGAATTCCGGGGATACGGCTGTTCTCAACAAGGATGATCCGGTCGTCATGGAGCTTCAGGAAAGGGTGAAGGCGAAGAAGCTCTTCTTCAGCCTAGAGGAGAGGCTCGATGAGGGAGCCTTTTCAGATGGACAAAACGTCATCCTCAATCTTGACGGGAAAGAAGAGGACTATTCTCTGGCAAAGGTCCGCCTCAAGGGAATTCACAATGTGGAAAATATGATGGCTGCCCTCATTACGGCTAGGCTTTTTGGTTGTTCAAAAAAAGCGATTGAGGCCGTACTGGATCGGTTTGAGGGACTTGAGCATCGGGTTGAATTTGTTCGCGAGATCGGGGGGGTCCGTTTTTACAATGACTCGAAGGGGACGAATGTGGGTTCAGTGGTTAAATCACTCCAGAGTTTTTCAGAACCCGTGATCCTGATCGCAGGAGGGAAGGATAAAAAAGGGGACCTCAGTCCTCTCCGAGGTTTGATTCAGAGTCGAGTCAAGCGGCTCATCCTCATCGGAGAGGCCAGAGAGAGAATGGCCCGGGAGTTCGGAGGCCTGACGGATACAACTACGGCACAAACGTTGGAAGAAGCAGTGCTTCTCGCCTATCAGGCGGCCGAGAAGGGAGAGGTGGTTCTCCTCTCACCGGCCTGTTCGAGTTTTGATATGTTCAAAGACTATAAAGAGAGGGGAAGAGTTTTCAAAGAGGCAGTCTTCAGAATAAGGAAGGGCTAATGCCAAATGTCAAATTTCGAAGTTCAAATAAAGCTCAAAATCTAAATGTCAAGAAATATTTTGGCATTTCGTCATTGGTTTGGCATTTGAACTTTGAACTTTGGAATTGGCGGATTCTCTTGATTCCAGGTATCCTCGATATGGAAAGATGATGGAAGGCAAAAGAAGATTTGACTATGTTCTTTTGATCGTCACCCTCGCCTTAGTGGGAATTGGGATTGTCATGGTATACAGCACCAGCGCGATCATTGCGGCCGATCGTTTCGGAGATCCTTACTACTTCTTGAAAAGGCAAGCCCTTTATGCAGGAATCGGTTTCGTCCTGATGATCCTCATGATTTTTTTCCCATACGAAATTCTCAAACGGTTTGCCTATCCCATCCTCATCCTTTCCATCCTCACCCTGATCGGTGTGCTGATTCCGGGTATCGGGCATCGGGCAGGCGGGTCGATGCGTTGGTTGAAGATCCAGTTCTTCTCGTTTCAACCTTCGGAATTTGCCAAGCTTGGGTTGATCATCTTTTTGGCTTACTTCTTAACTAAAAAAGAGGAGAAGATTCGCAGTTTCTCTTTTGGATTTCTTCCCACGGTCCTTTTCTCTGGTCTTGTCATTGCCCTGGTTGTAAGGGAACCCGATTTTGGAGCGGCCCTCTTTTTAACGGCGATGGTCTTCATCCTCCTCTTCATCAGTGGCGTCAGAGTGATCTACATCGCCGGTGCCTGCATGCTTGCTGCCCCTGTGGTCTATTATTTCTTGATGAATGTGGGGTACCGATACAGAAGGCTGATGAGTTTTGTCCGACCTTGGGAGGACGCCACCGGCACCAGTTTCCAGATCATTCAATCCTTCCTCTCCTTTGGTTCAGGGGGTCTCTTTGGATTGGGATTAGGGGAGGGAAGACAGAAACTCTTCTTTCTCCCTGCTCCTCATACCGACTTCATCTTTTCCGTCATCGGAGAGGAACTGGGATTGGTAGGTGCAATGGTCATGGTGCTCCTCTTTTTCATCTTGACCTTGAGGGGAATCCGCATCGGGCTCTCCCTTGAGGATCGGTTTGGTGCTTATCTGGCATTGGGGATCACTTTGATGATCTCTCTCCAGGCGGTGATCAATATGGGCGTTGTTCTGGGACTGCTTCCGACAAAGGGGTTGACCCTTCCCCTGGTCAGTTATGGAGGGACTTCTTTGGTCACTAATTTGGTCGGGGTGGGGATGCTTCTTCATCTTTCGACCCATATGGAACGGAGATGAGGTGCGTGATTGCAGGAGGTGGTACGGGAGGTCATCTTTTCCCGGGCATGGCTATTGCTGAGGCATTCGTTGAAAGGGAGATCGGGAACGAGGTCTTGTTTATCGGCACAGAGAGAGGGATTGAAGCGAGAGTGCTGGCCGGAGGAAAATTTCGTTTGAGAACGATCCAGGCGAAACCCCTCAAAGGAAGATCCCTTCTTGGAAAGACAGAAGCCATCTGGAGAATCCCCAAGGCGATCTCAGAAGCGATGTCTATCTTGAAGGATTATCGTCCTCAGGTTGTATTAGGTGTAGGAGGGTATGCCTCTGGCCCCGCTCTCCTGGCTGCATTTCTTCTCGGGATAAAGAGGGCGATCCACGAACAGAACTTGGTGCCGGGGATGACCAATCGCATCCTCAGGTGGTTCAGTCAGCGGATATTCGTCTCCTTCGATGAGACGAAGAAATATTTCCCAGGGAACAAAACCTTTGTTACCGGCAACCCGATCAGGAAAGAGATTTGTAAGGGGGGAGAGAAAAAGAAAAAGGATCGGTTCACTCTCTTTATCTTTGGGGGGAGTGCAGGCGCCCATCGGATCAATGAGGCAATGATGGAGGCTTTGGATCGACTCCAACAGATAAAGGGTTCTCTGAGACTGATTCATCAGACGGGGAGCGCGGACGTCAATTTCGTATCAAAAGGTTACGAGGAGAAAGGGTTTGAGGCATTGGTCAGGCCTTTCTTCGAGGACATGACAACCTGTTATCAGGGCTCCGATCTCGTCATCTCCAGATCAGGAGCGAGCACCATTGCTGAATTGGCGGTTTGCGGAAAGGCGGTTATCTTCGTCCCCTATCCCTATGCGGCCCACAATCACCAATTCCTCAACGCACAGAAAATAGTGGATCTGGGTGCCGCAAGGATGATTCGGGATGAGGAATTGAATGGAGCATCACTGGCTCAGACCATTCTCCACCTTTACAGCCATCCGGAGGAACGGAGGAAGATGGAGGAGGAAATGGGCCGGACAGCCAGACCGAGGGCAGCGCAAGAGATCGTGGATCATTGCTATGCGCTGGTGGGGGAGTAAGGACAATTTGAAATGCCAAAGTTCAAATGTCAAATTCAGATACAAAATATTTTGACATTTAAGCACTTGGCATTGATTTGATATTTGCCTGCCTGCCGAAGCCTCAGCGCAGACAGGAATTTTGACATTTGAGCTTGAATTCTTACTGAGCCATGTATCGAAGAGGAAGGATCCAACGAATCCATTTTGTGGGCATCGGCGGGATCGGCATGAGTGGGATTGCCGAGGTGCTCCTTAATCTGGGCTATCAGATCAGCGGTTCGGATATCAAAGAGACAGAAGTGACTCGAAGGCTGCAGGCCTTAGGATGCGAGATATCCTACGGCCATCGGAAGGAGAACGTGAAGGAGGCAGATGTCGTCGTGGTATCCTCTGCGATCCGTCAAGGCAATCCTGAAATCGAGGTGGCTGAGGAGAGACTCATCCCCGTCATTCCCCGGGCCGAAATGCTGGCGGAGTTGATGCGGATGAAAGTTGGGATTGCCATCGCAGGAACCCATGGAAAGACGACGACCACCTCTCTCATCGCGACTGTTTTGGCCGCCGGTGGACTTGACCCCACCGTCGTGATTGGAGGGAGGCTCAACAGCATCGGAAGCAGTGCTAGGCTGGGCCAGGGTGAGTTCTTGGTGGCCGAGGCCGACGAGAGTGACGGATCTTTCCTCAAACTGATGCCCACCATTGCGGTGGTGACCAACATTGATCCAGAGCATCTCGATTACTATAAGGGGATAGAAGAAATCAAAGAGACGTTCCTCAGCTTCTTGAATAAAATTCCTTTCTTCGGACTGGCTGTACTCTGCCTCGACCACCCCAACATTCAGAGCCTGATTCCGAGGCTGAAGAAGCGTTTCACCACCTATGGATTGACCACCCAGGCGGACTTTCAGGCGAAAGAGGTCGTATTCGAAGGGCTTTCCACGAGCTTTGATGTCATCCACCAACGCCGAGAAATCGGCCGATTGAAGCTTCAGATGCCGGGGCTGCACAATGTCTACAATGCCTTAGCCACCTTGGCCGCAGCCTTTGAGCTTGGGATTTCTTTCCAAACTGTTCAGAAGACCCTCCGCGACTTTAGCGGGATTCAAAGACGGTTCCAGATCAAGGGAGAAAAGAACGGGATCCTCATCGTGGATGACTACGGACACCATCCTGTAGAGATCATGGCAACTCTCAGGGCGGCAAGAAACGGTTGGAACAGGAGGATCGTCACTGTGTTCCAACCCCATCGGTATACACGAACTCAAGCCCTGTTTCATGATTTTTTGACTGCTTTTTACGATGCCGATATCCTCATCCTCACGGATATCTACCCAGCAGGAGAGGATCGGATCGAGGGAGTAGAGGCCAAAGCGCTCTTCGAAGGCATCCGGGAATATGGACATAAGAACGTCACCTATTTTGCAAACAAGAAGGAGATCGTGGAACATCTTCTTCGCGTGATCACTCCAGGCGATTTGGTGATCACCTTGGGAGCAGGAGATATCTGGCAGGTTGCCGAGGAGTTGGTGAACAGACTGAAAGAATAGTTCGGAGTATTTAGTTCGGAGTTCGTAAAAGAAGATAGGTACTCCGAACTCTGAACTCCGAACTGGATGTGATGCAGCGAGATTACAAGAAAATGGCTTTGGGTCTGATCGAGGGAAAAGTCCTTTTTGATGCTCCCATGAGGCATTTCACCTCGATCAAAGTGGGAGGGCCAGCGGATAGCCTTCTCTTTCCAAAGGACGTGGATGAGTTGAGGAAGATCGTTCGATATGCTGTGAGGAAAAACATTCCCTATCTGATTTTGGGAAAAGGGACAAACCTGGTCGTAAGGGACAAGGGGATACGGGGATGGGTGATCAGCCTGACCCGAGGGATGAAAAAGGTTAGGGCTGAGGAGGAAGTGGTAGAGGCTGAAGCCGGTCTTTCCCTTCAACGGTTGGTTCAGTTCTCTATTCAGAAGAAACTCACAGGACTTGAACCCTTCTTCGGCATTCCGGGAACAGTGGGGGGCGGGCTGGCGATGAATGCCGGTGCCTGGGGTGTGGAATTGAAGGACGTCGTCCGGTCCATCACCTTGATGAAGGAGGATGGAGAATTAATGGAAAGACCTCGGTCAAGGCTGAAATTTTCTTATCGAAGATTGGACCTTTCACCTTCTTGGATCATTCTTAAGGGACGGTTTCAGGTGAAGAGGGGGAGAAAAGAGGAGATCCTTGCGCGGGTGCGGTCTTATTCGGAGATAAGGAGGAGGACTCAACCGTTGGATTATCCCAGTGCCGGCTCCATTTTCAAGAATCCTGCAGAAGGCCCTGCAGGGAAATGGATCGAAGAAGCCGGACTGAAGGGGCTCAAGATGGGACAAGCAATGGTTTCAGACCGCCACGCCAATTTCATCATCAATTTGGGAAAGGCCACGGCCGACGAGGTGATCGGCTTGATGGATTGGGTAGAGAAGAAGATCTATGAGGAGAAGGGCATCTCCCTTGAGAGGGAGGTGAGGGTGGTGGGTGAATCATAATGCGGATTTCGGAATGCGGATTGCGGAATCAAAGTTATGGAGTTTTGGTGGTAAGTAGATGAAGGATCCGTCGCTCAAGAAGAAGAGGGTTGGCGTGTTGATGGGTGGTCTCTCTCGAGAGAGGGAGATTTCCCTGAAGACCGGAAAGGC
>Ga0187770_10000651_pt1 | contig 17145 bp, 18 predicted proteins | sample 0116_SJ02_MP02_2_FD_133154 | JGI IMG/M metagenome (GOLD analysis project Ga0187770, IMG submission 133154) | Tropical peat soil microbial communities from peatlands in Department of Meta, Colombia - 0116_SJ02_MP02_20_MG | ecosystem: Environmental > Terrestrial > Soil > Wetlands > Peat | place...
GAAACGATCGCGATTGGGCCAATGAGGAGAAGCGGGATCGTAGTTCAGAAAATACTGCCAGAGGCAGTACATGACCGGAGCCAAACCCATGGGAGCGCCGGGATGCCCGGAATTGGCCTGCTGCACCGCGTCGATGGAGAGGGTGCGGATGGTGTCGATACAGACTTGATCGAGGTTCTTCTCAGTGACATTTGTTCCAGCATGGGTATCAGTGAGCCGTTGAATTGATCCAGCCATTGGATGTGCTCCCTTCAGGAAAGGAGTGAAGATTGTACTGCCGAGGGTATTGGATGCTCTTCCCTCAAAGAAGGAGTCAAGATTGTACTGCAAAAAAGAAGCGGGCGTCTGCCCTGTGTGGTTACCCGAGTAGGGCGCAAAACGGGTTGGTGCGGCTGGTCGGACTCGAACCGACAACGGGGAAAACCCCAGCGGATTTTAAGCCCGCCGCGTATGCCAATTTCGCCACAGCCGCACCGGGCGGTTACGCGGCAAGAACAGGATAACGCAAGGCGAAGGTGTCGTATAGGGAGCAAGGACGGGTGTCTGGCGTGCTGAGGGGAGTTGGCCCACTACAATGAATGAAGAAAAACAATGGCCACGAATGCAATGACCACCGATCTCGAGGGCGAGGAGGCTGGCGCAACGGAAGGGACCGGCCGGCAACGACAGCCCTGGTTGATGGTGTGTGCGGCGTTGACGGTGCTGGTGATAGCCCTGTATTGGCCCGCGCTGCGCAATGGCTTCGTCAATTATGACGATCCCGATTACGTGACCCACAATGCGCATGTGTTGCGGGGGCTGAGCTGGCAGAACGTGCTTTGGGCATTCGGAACCGACAATCCCGCGGCGAACTGGCATCCGTTAACATGGCTTTCACACACCGTGAATGTGCAGGTATTCGGGCTGGCGCCGTGGGGCCATCACCTGGTCAATATTTTGTTAATGGCCGCGGACGTGGTGCTGCTGTTCCTATTCGTGGCCAGTGCGACTGGGCGTATTTGGCGAAGCGCGGCGGTGGCGGCGATTTTTGCGGTTCACCCGCTGAATGTGGAGGCAGTCGCGTGGGTAGCGGAACTCAAGCAAGAATTGTCGTTCTTGTTCATGTTTCTGACACTGATTGCGTATGCCTGGTACGTAAAAAAGCCGGGCCTAGGAAGTTATTGTTCGGTTGCCGTACTGTTTGCCCTGGCGCTGATGTCGAAAGTCATGATCATCACTCTGCCGTTTGCGTTGTTGCTGCTCGATTACTGGCCGTTCCAGCGGCTTGGGAAAGACGCGCCTGCGGAGGGAAGGCTAAGCCTCGTTCGTTCATTTGTTCAGCTGGTGAAGGAGAAAATTCCGTTGTTCGTGTTATCAGCGGGGGCGGGCTGGATGACCTTCGGTATTCACCGCAAAGAGGGCGCGCTGACCGCGATGATGCCGCTGAGCTGGCGATTGAAAAATGTCGTTTATTCCTACGCCGTGTATTTGTGGAAGGCGGTGTGGCCCACACGCCTGGCGGTGTTCTATCCGCACCCGGAAAACCGGCTGCCGCTGTGGCAGGTGGCGATAGCGGGGTTAGTTTTGGTAATGATCAGCCTGGCGGTGTGGGTGTATCGCAAAAAGAAATACGTCCCGGTGGGGTGGCTGTGGTATCTGGGCACAGCATTCCCGATGATCGGGCTGATTCAGTCGGGGCGGCAAGGGATGGCGGACCGCTATGAGGTTCTACCGCTCATGGGGATCTTGCTTGCGGTGGTGTGGCTGGTGGGGGACTGGGTGGAGGAGCGGCGGCTTAGTTCCACGGTTGTGACTGCGGGACTCGCGGTGATGGTGTTGCCGCTGATATTTCTGACGCACCGGCAAATCGGGTTCTGGAAGGATAGCGAAACGCTGTTTTCGCATGCGGTCGCGGTGACGAGTCACAATGGCACCGCAGAGAATAATCTGGGCGCGGCGTTGATGGAAAAGGGTCAAGCGGCTTCGGCGCTGACCCATTTCACGGCGGCGGTGCAATATGCGCCTGATCTGGGATCGGCGCACTACAATTTGGGGGTGTTGCTCCAGCGGCAGAACCAGTTGAGCGAAGCGGCCAACCAGTACGGGTTGGCGATCAAATATGCCGGCAATGCGGAGGAGGCCGCGCAAGCACACAACAACTTGGGCGTGGTGTATCTCAGCGCGAATCAGTTGGTTGCGGCCAGGGCGCAATTTGATCAGGCCATCGCGCTGAATCCGAACGAAGTGAACAGTTATGTGGCGCGAGGAACGCTCGAGTTTCAGACTGGTAAGTTCGACGATGCGATCGCGGATTTCAGTCAGGCTTGCTCGCGGGTGGCGTCACCGCTGGCGCTGTATTGGTTGGGACGCGCGGAGGAAGCCAAGGGAGATTTCGCACGGGCCAAGAGGGCCTATGAGGCGGCGCTCAGGTTGGCGCCGGCCATGGCGGAAGCGCGAAACCGGCTGGAATCGCTGAAGACGCTAACGGGTGAATGAGGCAAAGGCACGGCGAAGGCCAAGAACACCGCGTAAATTGAATGGACACAGCGGGATGGGGTAGTGACTAAAGTCACAGCGGCATGTGACGTGTGTTCGTAGTCTGGACACGGAGCACACCTCATGGCTACCCAGGTCACCCTAACCGAAGAAGGTCCACGCATAGTTTCGACGACCGCCGTTGGTGCCAAGCCCGGTTTCAAACCGAAAAAGAAGCTGATCCGTCGCGTCGATGTGGACCGTTCGCAGACGTACCGGCGAACCTTTCAGGGTGCGTTTGTGGCGTTGAACCTATGGCTGGGCGCTGAGTTCTATTTTTGGGTGCGTCAATTCGAAGTGGGAGTGATCGACACGCGGCTTCATAGGCCCGCCGGGGTGGAGGGTTGGCTGCCGATTGCGGGGTTGATGAACCTGAAGTATTGGTTGTGGGGCGGGAAGATTGCTCAAGTGCACCCGGCGGCGTTCTTTCTGCTGCTGACATTTCTAGCCAGGTCGTTTCTATTCCGGAAGGCATTTTGCAGTTGGCTGTGCCCGGTGGGAACGCTCTCTGAATACTTGTGGCGAGCCGGCAAGAAGCTGTTCAAACGCAATTTCTACCTGCCGCGTTGGCTGGACCTGCCGTTGCGCGGATTGAAATATTTGCTGCTGGGATTTTTCGTGTGGGCCATCTCCACTATGTCCGTGTCGGGAATTCGCGACTTTATGGTCAGCCCGTACGGACTGATCGCCGACGTAAAGATGCTGAATTTCTTCCGGCACATGGGCGAAACGGGAATTATCGTGCTGGTGATTTTGGTGGTTGCATCTGTATTCATCCCGAATTTCTGGTGCCGTTTTCTTTGCCCATACGGCGCGCTTCTCGGGTTGAGTTCCTGGGTGAGTCCATCGCGAATTCGCAGGAACACGGAAACTTGCATCGATTGCGCGAAATGCGCGAAAGCATGTCCTGCGGCGCTCCCTGTGGACAAATTGGTACACATCCGCTCGGTGGAATGCACCGGTTGCCTGGAATGCGTGGCGGTGTGCCCGGCGCAGGACACGTTGACGATGAGCTTGCCCAGGCTAGTTAGCGGCAGAACGAAGCCGATCGCACAGCCGGCGTGGGCGATTGCCGCAGGTATAGCGGTGCTGTTTCTCGGCGTAGTGGAATTTGCGAAGGCCACGGGACACTGGGATTCTGTGATACCCACGGCGGTTTATGAACGGTTGGTGCCCAACGCCGATCAAGCGGCCCATCCGATGCCGGGCAGGTAAGCTTGTTTATCTAGACGTTTTTCAGAGGGCGACTGCCCCACCTCTGATTCGCTTGTGTTTTCTTCACCTTTAGGTCGGAGGCCTTCAGGCGATGCGTTCGGCTCTGGTTACGCCGAAGTCGTGGTCAATGAGGGCCTGAGCGCCTTCGATAAATCGCACCGTGTGGGGCATGCGGGCGTGCTCGTCAAATGCACTTTCGTTGGTCCAGTGGGAATGCAGGTAAAACAATCGAGCCTCCCGCGTAGAACGGTAGCCGTGGATTTCCAGGCAGCCGGATTCTTGGCTAGACGCGGTCACGACGGCGGTCAGCAAATCCTGGAAGGCGGCTTCCTTGCCGATGTGCACGTGAAACCTGCCAAAAATGTGGAGTTCCATCTCCCCCTCCTAGTGACGGCAGTTTACTGCGCTTATTGACACGGGGCTGCCCTGTTCGCCGGAGGGTGTGTTCTCGGACGCTAGCCCGTGCGTGCGGCGAGTCAGCCGGAGGCAGTCTCGCCACATGCACAGGGTGGAGGAAGTTGCGTGGAGCGCGTTAGCTGTTTTGGGCGGCAACGCGCAGGCACAAGAGCTGGCCGCCGTTCATGGGCTGATAATCGACGGTCACCATGGTTCCGACTTTCACCTGGCCCTGAACGCGAGTGTTCTTGTCGACAACGAACTGCATGCTTTGATTGCCGCCGTTACCTTCGGTGTCGACGGTAAAAGAGTGGCCCTGGTCGCCAATGCCGGTGACTTTACCGGAAATGGTTTTAGAGGCCTGTTGTTGAGACTGTTGGCCCTGTTGATTGTGGCCCTGCAGAATTCCTGGCGCGCCAATCAACAGTAAGCCGCCCAATGACGCGGTCAGCAAGATCTTCTGGATCATCGAACCGTCCTCCTGATTTTTTGGGCCGGTGGGCAGGGGAGAGCATGATCGGTTCCATTGGCACTAAGCGTTGTTCTGTATGTGGTAGAGCTCTCGAAGGACGTGAGTTAACGCGGATGGCCGGTGCAAACAGGACATCGAGATCGCGCGCTGCGCGTAGATTTTCCCAAGAGGGTGTCGTTTTTCCACCTTATTTCGACCTTAGGCGAGACGCGCGAGCGCTTGTCGCAAATTTTCTTCTCACATAACTAGCAATATTGGCTTTTTGTTTGGTTCGCCACTGATCGCGAGCCGTGGAAGTTCTGTTATTCTATACAGCGGTCCACTCGAGCACACCCCGAGCGAAGTCCTGATCACGGACGCACCGCAAATACAATCGAGAGGTTGCCACACGTGAGCACCAGCACACCTGCACGTCCTTTGAAACGCGCTTTTAATTTCAACGCCGGTCCGGCCGCGTTGCCGCTGCCGGTACTCGAGCGCATCCGGGAAGAACTGCTGGATTACCGGAGCACCGGCATGTCGGTGATGGAATTGTCGCACCGCTCGCCCGAGTTCGAAGCGATCAACAATGCCGCGGAACAGAATTTGCGGAAGCTGCTGGCCATTCCCGAAGATTACGCGGTGATTTTCGTGCAAGGCGGAGGCAGCCTGCAATTCTCGATGGTGCCGCAGAATCTGGCTATTCCTGGCAAACCGGTTGACGTGCTGCACACCGGAGCCTGGACAGCCAAGGCTATAGGCGAGCTGAAGAAGGGATTCGTGCATAACATCGCGGCGAGCACCGAGGCGGAGAAGTTCACGCGCGTGCCTCGGATGGAAGAGATTCGATTCTCCGATGACGCCTCGTATATGTATTTGTGCACGAACAATACGATTGAGGGAACGCAGTACCACACACTGCCGGTGAGCACGGCGCCACTTGTGGCGGATATGTCGTCGGACATCGCGTCGCGTCCGCTGGATGTGTCGAAGTTCGGGCTGATCTTCGCCGGCGCGCAGAAAAATCTGGGGCCCAGCGGCGTGACCCTTGTGATTGTGCGGAAAGATTTGGCCGAACGCGCCGACAAGAATCTGCCAACCATCTTGCAGTACCGCACGCACATCAAAGAAAAATCGCTGTACCACACGCCGCCGACGTTCGCGGTATACGTGCTCGGGCTGGTGGCCGAATGGATTGCTTCGGAAGACGGGTTGGCGGGGATGCAGAAGCGCAATGAAGCGAAAGCCAAACTGCTCTACGACACCATCGACCAAAGCAGCGGCTTCTTCCGTTGCCCGGTGGAAAAAGCGTCGCGGTCGCTGATGAACGTGGTGTTTCGGATTGCCGGGGGAGATGAGGCGGTGGAGAAGGAATTTGCGAAGGGCGCGGCGGCCAACCATCTGGTGGGCACTCCCGGCCATCGTTCCGTGGGTGGCATGCGCATCTCGCTGTATAACGCCGTGGGGCCGGAGGCGGTGGAAGCGCTGGTGGATTACATGCGCGAGTTCCAACGGACGCGCGGATGACCCGGTGAATTGAAAATCGAGGCGCTGGGCGGAAGGTCCGCAGTACACTAGGTTCACTATGAACCCCTACGCCATCGCGTTGTTCACTCATTTTGTTGGTTTGGTGGGTCTTTTCGTTGGATATGGGCTCGAGTGGGCTGCATCTTCGCTGCTGCGTAGTTCGACGATGACGGACCAGGCGCGTTCCTGGTTGCGCATCTACAGACTGTCTCTTCCCATCTCCGGTCCGGGCCTGTTGATCTTGATTATCAGTGGTGGGTACATGGCTGCGGTCACCGGAAGCATGAAGCAAGGCTGGATCTCCGCGTCATTGCTGGCGATTGTGCTGGCGTTGGGGATTGGTTTCGTGTTCATCCTACCTCGTGTGCGCACCATTCGCGCGGCGCTCCCGGACGCGAATGTGAATCTGCTGGAGACGACATTGGCGCGAATCCAGGATCCCATGATCGCCACGTTGGTTCGAGTGCGGTTCCTGCTGGCGCTGGGTATCGTGTATCTGATGACGGGCAAGCCGGAAGCGCTGTCGACCTCGCTCTTCATTTTGCTGGCGTTCATCGTCGTGGGCCTGTTGGCCGCCGCGGGAAGTTGGAGCAGCAAGCCGGCGCGTTCCTGAACTACTTCTTGGACGCCTCGACGCCTCGATGAGGACAGTCACCAGAGTGTCCGCCAACCACTTCTCATCTGATCGGAACTCCAACCGCGCTTGATGACCAGCAGGCGGTAAACGTCGCGCGCAGTGAGCACATTCGCCAAATCGTGGGTGTTTGCAATAAAAAAAGGGCAGGGTTTACCCGCCCTTTCTTCCGATGTGTGGTTGCGCCGGATTTGACTTGGTTATGCCAGGTCGTATAGCAGCACTTCGGCATCCTGCACGCCGGTCAACTGCAGCGAGCGTTCCTGAGAGATGGCCGCGCCGTCACCGGTTTCCAGTTCTTTGCCGTTGAGCGCTATGCGGCCACGCGCAACCTGCACGTAGGCATGCCGATCGGGCTGGATGGAATGCCGGACCGATTCGCCGGGAGCAAGAACGGTGGCGAACAATTCGTTGTTCTGGCGAATTTTCACCGACCCGTCGCGGCCGTCGGGCGAAACCAGCAGGCGCAATTGGCCGCGTTTTTCGGCGTCCGAGAAGTGCTTCTGGCCGTAAGTGGGCTGGTAGTTCTTCTTATCGGGAAACATCCAAATCTGGTAGAGATGCACCGGCTCCGTGGCCGAGGCGTTGAACTCGCTGTGAGCAACCCCGGTTCCGGCGCTCATGTATTGCACGTCGCCGGGACGGATCACCGAACCGTTGCCCATGCTGTCTTTGTGAGCGAGCGCGCCTTCCAGTACATACGTGACGATCTCCATATCGCGATGAGGGTGCGTCGGGAAACCGCCGCCACCGGCGATGTGATCGTCGTTCATGACCCGAAGGGTTCGAAACTGCACGTGTTCGGGGTGGTAATAATCGGCGAACGAAAAGGTAAAGCGGGAATCGAGCCAGCCGTGGTTGGCCTGGCCGCGGTCGTGGCTTTTGAGGATGCGGATCATGGAGCCTCCTGATATGGCGAGGAGATAATAGGCGTTATAACGACAATTGTCAAGAGGCCTATCTGGCGTCACCGAAAACCGGACTAAGTGCTTTGGCTACAGCGGCAAGCTGGGTCCAGCGGATGTCACCGCCAGGCCTGCAGTGGTCCGCGCATTTGCTCCCGCGATTCTTTAGTGTACAGTGGTAAGCCTACAAGGCTACGCTCAGGCCAGCCAAATCGAGGTACTTTGCATGGATTCTGCACTCCCGTCAACGCCAACGAAGACCTTGGAGCCGAGTTCGACGCGACGTGAAACCCTGACGATCATCGACAACCGCACCGGCAAGAGTTACGAAGTACCAATCACCAACGGCACGATTCACGCTACAGACCTGCGAAAAATTAAGCTGGACGAAATCGATTTTGGAATGATGAGTTACGACCCATCGTTTGGGAATACCGCGTCGTGCATCAGCCGGATCACCTATATCGATGGCGACAAAGGCATTTTGCGGTACCGCGGGTATCCGATCGAGGAGTTAGCGGAGAAATCGACGTATCTAGAGACGGCCTATTTGCTGCTGAAAGGCGAACTGCCGACTGCGGCACAATTGAAAGAATGGCAGTATCACGTACTGCATCACACCTACATTCATGAAAGTATCAAGAAATTTCTGGACGGGTTCCACTACGACGCGCACCCGATGGGGATGCTGATTTCGACGATAGGGGGACTAAGCACGTTTTATCCCGACTCGAAGCACATCTTCGACGCGGAATCGCGGAAGAAACAGACCTATCGCTTGATCGGAAAGATGCCCACTTTGGCGGCGTTCGCTTACCGGCACACGCTGGGGATGCCGTATGTCTATCCGGATAATGAGTTGAGCTATACCGGGAATTTTCTGAACATGCTGTTCCGGACCAGCGAGACGCGCTACCGGCCGAATCCGACATTGGAGCGCGCGCTGGATGTGTTGTTTATCTTGCACGCCGATCATGAGCAGAACTGTTCGGCCAACACGATTCGCGGTGTGGGCAGCAGCCATGTGGATCCGTTCTGCGCTTCTGCCGCGGCTACGGCGGCGCTGTACGGGCCGCTGCATGGCGGGGCCAACGAGGAAGCCCTGCGTATGTTGATGGAAATCGGTTCAGTACAGAAGGTGCCGGATTTCATCAAGCGCGTCAAGGCCGGAGAGACACGGCTGATGGGCTTTGGCCACCGGATTTACAAGAATTACGATCCACGGGCGCGCATCATCAAGAAGATCGCTTACGAGGTATTCGACCTGATGGGGAAAAATCCGTTGCTGGAGATTGCACTGGAGTGCGAACGGATCGCGTTGGAGGACGAATACTTCATCAAGCGCAAGCTGTACCCCAACGTGGACTTCTATACCGGCCTGATCTATCAGTCGATGGGGTTCCCCATGACGATGTTTCCGGTGCTGTTCGCGATCCCGCGCATGTCGGGATGGATTGCCCAGTGGGAAGAGATGCTGCTGGATGCGGAGCAGAAAATCGCGCGGCCCAGGCAGGTTTACGTCGGGTATAATACCCGTTCGTACGTTCCGCTAGAGCAGCGTTCCTGACCAGCAGACAAACCAGCGCTGTGGCGCGGTGAGATTGTAAGTTTCCTGTAATGTTGCCGATTTTCTAATCCCGCATATCCTTTTGCATACCGCAACGGCCATTGACGCTCGACATTCGCGTTACCAGAGGTATAGTGAAATCACGAGGTCTTATGGCCACAATCTCGAATCCGCCTAATCATTCCAGTCCTCGTCGACGGAGCCAACGGGTACTGATGCAGGTAGCCGTGAGAGTGCGAGGTACCGATGCCCAAGGGAAACCCTTTGAGGAGGAAGCCTCGACTTTGGCGATTAATGCTCACGGAGCGCTGATTCAATTGCAGAGTCGCCTGACCAGCGGCAGCATCGTGCTGATGCAGCACAAACACACCCAGGAAGAGCAAGAATGCCATGTCGTATTTCTCGGCCCGGTGCGTTCGGGGAAGGCGGAAATTGGATTGGAATTCACCGCCGCGTGTCCCAGCTTCTGGCGTGTGGCGTTTCCGCCGGAGGATTGGAGCCCCAAGCATCCGGACGCCCGCACGGTGCCCACGAATACGCCTGCCTTGAAGAAGTAAGGCCAAGCGAATCCTGATACAGTAAGCAGGTATGCGTTGTTGTTGGTGGACAAGCAGCATGCTGCTGGTGTTGGCGGGCGCCGCATCCTGGTGGTCGGTGCAGTCCACGGGTGTGGATGCCAATCTGCGTGGGGTAGCGGTGGTGGTGCATCGCGGAAGCAGCGTGGTGTGGACCAGCGGTTCGAATGGCACGGTCGTGAGGTCCAACGACAGCGGGAAAACGTGGGAAACGGTGCACATCCCCGGGGCGGAAAAGCTGGATTTGCGGGGGGTCCAGACGTTCGACGGGAAGGCCGTGTACGTCATGTCCAGCGGAGAAGGCGGACAATCCAGGATTTTCAAGTCGGCGGATAGCGGTGTCACGTGGAACGAGCAATACGCCGACACGCGCAAAGCATTTTTCCTGGATGCGCTGGCCTGCTCGGACCAGAATCACTGCTTTGCCCTCAGTGATCCGGTGGACGGGAAATTCCTGCTGCTGGCCACGACCGACGGCACCCACTGGAAGGAATTGTCGCGTGAGCACCTGCCCGCGGCACTGCCACGAGAAGGGGCATTCGCGGCCAGCAATTCCAGCTTGCTGCTTTTCGGAAAATCGGAGCTGTACTTTGCCACCGGTGGGGCGGCGGCTCGGGTGTTTCACTCAACCGATCTTGGCCAGACATGGTCCGTGAGTGAAACGCCTATATTGAGCGGGAAAGCGTCACAGGGGATTTTTTCGATCGTGCGTGCCGGCGATGTGGTGGTGGTAGTTGGCGGCGATTACAGCCAGCCGAACCGGGCAGACAAAACGGCCGCGTATTCTGACGACCAAGGCAAGACCTGGCATTTAGCAGAGGAACCGCCGAATGGGTACCGCTCCGCGGTCGATACTTTCGACGCCGGGTTTGTGACCGTGGGACTCAATGGAGCGGAAACCAGCCGCAATGGAGTTCGTTGGATACACATTGACTCACCCGGACTGAATGCCGTGACGTTTATTAGCGGAAAAGGCTGGGCGGTAGGCCCGAAGGGGCTGGCGGCAGAATTCGTGGATCAGACGGAATACGCTGCGGAAAGCGCAAATCCTTAGCCGGTTTCCGTTGTGCCCGGGACCCATCGTGGCACATATCTCTTTCATAACAAAGTACCCCGGGGCTATTGCGAGGACCGCAAGCAAGATCGAAGCTGACGGTAGGTGTGGTATTTTCGGCGGAGCCCGCGGAGGGTTGCCCGACGGGATGGAGCGGAAGTATGGCTACCATAGACCGGCAAGAGTTGGACCGATTGGAACGGCGTGGCTTGCAACTGACAATTTTTTCAGCGGTATTTGTGATGGTGCTGGCGGGTGGCCTGGCCGTTTTCATGTATCCGTTGGTGTTCGTGCATCCGGAAGGAAACAAGTGGACACTGCGGGTGGCGTTTTTTGGCTTCTGTGCGCTGACGCTGTTGTTTGTGGGCTATTTGTTCGACCGGCAGCGTACCTTCAACAAGCTGAAGGATCAACTTCTGGCCGAATTAGAGCGGAACATCGCCTTGCAACTGCAAGCCAGCGCGGACATCTTGAAATCCATGCCAGACCAGAAGTATTTCTGGGATCGACTGACCATGGAGTTCCGGCGGGCAATGACCATGGAAAAAACCATGTCGCTGGTGCTGGCCAAAGTGCAGGGTAGCCCGCGCGCGTCGGCAAACGATCAGAAGTCGGCCTTGAGTGAGGCGGCCAAGGCGATGTCCCGGAAGCTTCGGCCCACAGATTCAATCTATCGACTGTCGGACGACCTGTTTGGAATCGTCCTGCCGGAAACGGACACACTGAACGCAAAACGAATTGCCCTCAGGCTACAGGAGCAACTTCAGCCAGTGCGGGTGCAATATGGATCCACATTCGATTTGACGACCTACAACTATCCCGAACACGTGAAGAGTTCACACGAATTAGAGGACATCGTCAGGTCGCTGCTGCCGGAGAAGGACGAGTGGGCTGTACCGAGCGAAGTGACTGCCGGATGAAGGCGCGGCCAGTTCCCGGAATCATCTAGCGCAAAGCCTGCTGAAGGTCGTCGATCAGATCCCGGGCATCTTCCAGACCAATCGAAACCCGCACGGTTCCCGGCTGAACGCCGGCGCGCGCCAATTCTTCCTTGCTCATATTGAAGTGCGAGCTGTAGATCGGAAGAATCACGAGGGATTCCACTCCTCCCAGACTGGCGGCGAGTAGAAACAGTTTAATGCGGTCGCAGAATCTACGAGCTGCGGGCAGGCCTCCCTTCAAGTCGAACGCCAACATCGAACCAAAACCGCGCATTTGCTTTTTAGCGAGCTGATAATCGGGGTGTGATTTGAGCCCCGGATAATGCACGCGCTCGACTTTGGGGTGCTGCTCGAGGAATCTGGCGACCCGCATGGCCGTTTCGCATTGCTGCGCCAGACGCACGCCCAGAGTCTTCATACCACGCATAAGCAGAAAAGCAACATCGGGATCCATGCAGCCGCCGAGACGTGAAATCATGTTGCGGACGGCGGCAACATATTCCGCTTTGCCGGCAGCCACGCCACCAAGCATGTCGGAGTGTCCCGAAAGTCCTTTGGTGACACTGTGGACAACCAGGTCGAAGCCGAAGGCAATCGGATTCTGGAGAATGGGGGTAGCGAAGGTGTTGTCCACGATGCTGATGAGGTGATGCTGGCGCGCAAACGCAGCAGCTTTGCGCAAGTCCACCAGGTAAAGCGTCGGATTGGTCGGCGTCTCCACGTACAGACATTTGGTCTTGGGAGTGACCAGCGCTTCCAGACCTTCCAGGGACACATCGACGAAGCGCACGGTGATGCCAAAACGCGGAAAAATATCGCGCATGAGGCGGTAGGCTCCGCCATACACGCGCGAGGTGGAAATCAGCTCATCGCCTTGGCTCAGAAAACTCAGCAACGTGCTGGAAATGGCCGCCATGCCTGAGGAAGTGACCACCGCGTCTTCGGCGCCCTCGAGTGCAGCGATTTTCTTTGCGGCCATGTCCAGGGTGGGGTTGCCGTCGCGCGTGTACATGAAGGCTTTGGTTTTGCCTTCCGCCCAGCGCTTTAATTCTTCGGCAGACGCCATAGTGAAATTCGAAGAGCGCACAATGGCGGGAGTTACAGGAGCGCCCACACCGTGACGAGGAGGTTCGCCGGAATGAATCGCGCGGGTCGGCGGCCGGTAGTGAACCAGGGCGGTTTTTCTCATAGCCATGATTATTCGGTTTTTCGCAGATAAGGGACAACTTCCAATTTGGCGCTGAACACGAAACCCGTTCCAATGTCTCCGGGATTATAGCTTCTCTGCGTAAATGATTCGCTCTACCGGGGTGGTGGCCAACTGCCGCCCGGTGGGCCTGACATATTTTTCGGCCAGCGTGTCATATCCCAGATCTTCAACGATCCGCCACCCGTAAGGTTGCAGGAAAGCCGGCCAGTCTTCAGGGTTCATACCAAATATCCATACTTTGGTGGTGACAAATCTGTTGTAGAGCCTCTCCCAACCATAGAGATTCGCTCCGCCTAGAAAATCCTTGCGGACATAGGTGAACGCCAAACGACTGCCGGGAGAGGAAGCAGCAAGCAAGGCAAATGTCGTCCGGACGGCTTTTTCCGTGATGTACTGGGTTACCGCCTCCCAGATGAAAAACGTTCTGAGGTCGATGGAATAGCCATGCGAGGCGAGCGCCGCGTTCAGGTCCTGGTGATCGAAGTCCATGGCGAAAAGCGTGAGGTTAGCGGGAATGGTTCCGAATGTACTCCGGAGGCGTTTTCTCTTTGGTTCGATGTTTTCCGGCTGATCAATCTCCCAGACCGGTACTTCCGAAAGGGCGGGAATCCGGAACGGCCGCATATCGAATCCCGAGCCCAGGATAACCACTGCTTGCATCTCGCCGACAGAAGCAACGACGCGTTCATCGATATAGCGCTTCCGACACAGCATGCCACCCCAAAAACCGGGACCGTCCTTCTCCGTCGCACGGACCATCCAATTCCGCGCCCAGGCAAATTGCGCCAGCCATAAGAATGGCTGCGCGAGCGGCGGCAGCATGCGCCTGGCAAACTGGTCCTCGAGGAGGCGCTGCGCCTTCGGGAAATGCTGCTCGACGGCCACCAGTGCGGTGGGTCCCATTCCTGTCTTTGCTGCCGCTTGGGCCACGTTGTAACTGTACTAAAGCTGAACGCCAGGTTTGGTGTCAAAACGACTGTTGGACGCCCGGGGCCGGCGCCTAGAGGAACCGCTTGACATCGTCCCCGACATTAGTACAATATTGACATAGTCATGAATGACCTAATCCTGCTGGCGGCACTGCTGAACGGGCCTAAGCACGGCTATGCACTGAAGAAATGGACGAACACCATCACCGGCAAAGGGGAGATGCACAACAACCTGGTGTATCCGCTCCTGAAACGGTTCGTAAACGAAGGTTTGGTGAGCCAGCGCCGGACCGCCGGGCAGCGCGGGCAGACCCGCGAAGTGTACGCGCTGACCAGCAAAGGCAAGCAGGCCCTTTTGGACCGTCTGGGTGAGTTTACGGCCAAGGATGCTGCTTCCGCTGAGGCATTTTCCCTGAGGACGGGGATGTTTGGGGTCCTGGACAACGAAAAGCGAGGCGAAATTGTCGAAGCGCGGGACAGATGGCTGGCGCATCGGGCTGACAGGCTTGCGACGATCGCCAAGAACATGCCGTCGGATGCATGGGCGAAAGAAACGGTAGAGCACCTTCGTACACAGGCTGAGGCGGAGCGAAAGTGGTTGGAGCGGTTGAGGAAGCTCGAAAAGAAATCCGAGGGTTCGTCAAGTTAGGGAAGTGGAGGGAAAAATGACCTGGGATCTTTCAACAGCCGGTGCAGCGTGGGAATGGGCGTGCTGCCCGATGCGCCGATGGTGTGGGAAACGGGATTGGCGTTAACCGCGCTTGGCGTAGGAGTAGCGATTTGGGCCCGGCTGATCTTGGGAGGAAATTGGAGCGGAACGGTCACCTTGAAAAAGGATCATGAACTGGTGTGCAGTGGACCGTATCGCTGGATTCGGCATCCAATCTACACGGGCATAGTGGTGGCCATGGTGGGCTCGGGACTGATTCGAGACCACCGAAAAGGCTGGATCGGTGTAGCCATTGTGCTTGCGGCGTTTTACATCAAGGCACGAAGGGAAGAACGATTTCTATCCGAGGAATTTGGTGATTCTTACCGGGAACACTCCAGGCGAACCGGAATGTTTCTTCCGAGATTGATTTGAATCGTTTGGAATTGAATTGGAAGCCGACCGAGGGACTCGTATAACTTCAGCTGATGTACTTGAACTGCTTGCGCTTCGGCCGGATTGAGCGTTTGTCTGCCGGGCGCCCGCACTGGTTGTAATCCTCGCAGCGACGAACCCAGCCAAAAATAAAACGACGACCCCAAACCCCAGCGAAGGTCGCCTGGAGGAGGGAAGCGGCGCTTCCCTGGGATAAATTGATAAGGACGATTCTCAGAATAGCATTGCCGGCATTTTTGTTTTTGTCGGCGGCTTGGGCACAAAATCCGTTATTTGCGGGTTGGACGCCGGTGCTGGAGGCCGGCGGCGGCTATTCCTACGTCAACGCGGGTATTCCGTCGCAGAGCCGAATGGGAATGAACGGATTTGTGGCGACGGGCAATGCCGATCTCAGCAGGTGGTTTGGAGTTGCCTTGGACCTGGGCTACGCGCGGAACGGGAACGCACTTAGTTCCAGCCACAGCGCAGACCTGTTCACGTACATGGCCGGGCCGGTGTTCTATCCGGTGCGCAGGCGGCACATGAACGTGTACATTCACGAGTTATTCGGCGGGGCGCGGGAGACCGGGATAACCTACCAGAGCAATGGAGAGCTGCTGTACGGCTATGCGAACAAATTCGCGTGGGCCGTAGGGGGTGGCGTGCAGTACCGGCTGTCGCGATCGTTTTCGGTGCGCGCGGGAGCCGATTATGTGCACAGCACGTTTTATAACCCGAACCTAGCGCTGCAGTACCAATCCAATATCCGCCCATCGGTGAGCCTGATCTATACCTTCGGAACCAATCGGGAATAGCAACCCGGGTTTCTTCGCTGAGAGCGAGGCGTCGAGCGTTTGTGTGCGGGATTGACAACGCTTCCAAGGACGTGCGCCGAAATTGGAGAACAATCCGTTAGTAACTACCTGTATATCGAGCCGGTCGAATCCGTATGTCCACCCCGTATGATGGTTCTAATGTTGGGTGGATGCCGCCCTGGAGAGCAAGGGCCACGTGCCGCAGCAGGAAACCTGAGGGATGAGAACGATTCTGAAAATACTGGTGCTAGCGGGCCTGATCGCGCCAGCGGCCTACGCGCAGGGTCCCGTGTTTGCGGGCTTGGCGCCTGTTTTCGAAGCTGGAGGCGGCTATTCCTACATCAACACCAGTGTGCCGTCGCAAAACCGGATCGCGATGAACGGCGGTTTTCTGACCGGGAATGCAGACTTCACGCGACGGTTTGGCGTTGTGGCGGACTTTGGTTACGCCCGCAACCCCGATGTATACGCCGGGCACAGCGCGGACCTGCTGACCTACATGGTGGGGCCGGCGTACTATCCTTGGCGAATGCGCCGGCTCAGTGTGTACACGCGTCTGCTGCTGGGCGGGGCCAGGGAGACTGGAGTCAATTTGAAGAGTGACCGGCGCGTGGTGCTGGGATATGTGAACCGGTTTGCCTGGGCGTTTGGTGGCGGGGTACAGTACCATGTCACGCGCTCGGTGTCAGTGCGCCTAGGCGCAGATTACCTGCGCACGTCGTTCTTCACGCCGGAGGTCACCGTGGCCGGGCAATCGGGGCTGCGCTCGACCGCCAGTGTGATCTACACGTTCGGCGGAGGCCACCGCTAGCGGTTAGTGCAGCAGGGGATGGTTGCGCAGGGATTCGAGAGAAAATTGTTGCTGAAATTGCGGTAGATCGGTAGTGTGCGGAAGGCAACGCGATGGACCATCCGCCTTCCACGCCTCTCACCAAAAATCAATGGCGCGGTTTCTTGGCCTCCTGGGGCGGCTGGGCGCTCGATGGCATGGATTCGTACATTTTCGCGCTGGTATTGGTGCCGGCGTTGAAGGAACTTCTGCCGAGATCGGGATTGCGCGGCGACGTGGCGGGAGTGGGCTACTACGGAGGATTGCTGTTCGCGCTGTTCCTGGTGGGTTGGGGTTGTGCATTCGTCTGGGGTCCCATCGCGGATAAGTTTGGGCGGGTGCGCACGCTGATGCTAACGATTCTGTGGTACTCGCTATTCACGTTTCTTTGCTGCGTGAGCACGCGAGTGTGGCAACTTGCGGTATTCCGGTTCCTGGCCGGCATCGGGATTGGCGGGGAATGGGCCATGGGCGGAACATTTGTGGCCGAGGAGTGGCC
>Ga0187770_10000652_pt1 | contig 17138 bp, 13 predicted proteins | sample 0116_SJ02_MP02_2_FD_133154 | JGI IMG/M metagenome (GOLD analysis project Ga0187770, IMG submission 133154) | Tropical peat soil microbial communities from peatlands in Department of Meta, Colombia - 0116_SJ02_MP02_20_MG | ecosystem: Environmental > Terrestrial > Soil > Wetlands > Peat | place...
AGATTCCCTTTCGAAAGCGACTTTCTTCGTTTATGGATTGGATGCTGCAGAGAAGATGCTTCCTTCCCTTAGAGAATCCCCTCAGATCAAAGGGGTTTCTCCTCCTCCATTGAGTCGTATTGAAGCAGAGAAGGTGGTGTCAAGGCTGGATAGAATTTTTTCTTCCATCGGAGTTCCCCTGAATGGACTGATCAAGACCCAGTTTGATCTCAATCTCCTGCCCCTCGAGATGAGAAAAAAGGTGAGACAGATTGGGAAGCCTCTTTTGGTCATCCTGACCTGCGTCGCAGTCCTCCTCGGTTTGACATGGGGAATCGGAGTCTCCCTCCACCATAGGAATGAACTCAATGCCATCAATGTTGAGATCAAAAAGAGAAAGCCTGAAGTGGAGGTCGTCGATAAGCTTCAAAGACAACAGGAGGAATTGAGAAAAGAGATCTCTGAACTGGAGAAGATGAAGGCCGAAGAGGTAAATAAGACCGAGATGCTGAGAGAGCTGACCCAAATCCTGCCTAAGACGGTCTGGCTCTGGAATCTTAAATACAACGGAAAGGAGGTTGAGATCAGCGGGTTTGCTGATTCCGCCTCCGATTTAATCCCCCTTATCGATAAATCCCCTTTCTTCGAGAAGGTCGAATTCTTGGCCCCGGTGACGAAAGAGAGGGTGATGAGGGGAACCGAAGCGAAGGAGAAAGAAAGGTTCAAGATTAAGGCAAGGTTGGAGGCGAGGAGGACAGGGTCTTGAACTGGTCTTTTTTGAAACCATTGGGGATCTCTCAGAAAATGAAGCTCTCTCAGAAAAGAGTCTTCTGGGGGGTCATCGCGATCGCGGTCTGCCTCTTGATCTATGTCCTCGGGGTCCGATCCCTTGTCGAGGCCACAAAGAAGGCAGAGGAAGAGATCGCTCTAAAAAAGAAGATCGTCGCGAAATATGAATCGTATCTCCAGAATCGGAAGACCGTTGAGGAGAGCCTCGATCGGACCGTGAAACAGTATGAAGAGATTCAGGAGAGGCTTCTGCCCGGGGAGACACCGCAGCTTGGAGCGGCCAATCTTCAGGAGATAGTCAAAAAGCTTTCCGAGAAGAATGGCATTGGGATCCGGAGTTTTAGAATATTGGAGCCGAAAGAGATCAATTCGTACAGAAAGGTTTCTATCCAGATTGATTTTAATCCCACCAACAGCATGTTGAGTTTGGGCCAGTTCATCCACGACATCGAAAACCAGGGGAAAGAACTGATGATATCGGAGATGGACCTTCTTGTGGCGAATATCAGGATGCCGAATAACATTCAGGGAAATCTTGTGATCTCCGGATTGATGAAGGGTACGAAAACCAAAGAGAAAGGGAAAAAGGGATAATGTCACTAAGGCATGGGATTTTGGGCTTGTTGCTCGTCTTCTCCGTTCTGCTCCTCGGAATTAAGAGCTATGAGATTTGGACACTTCCTATCCAGTTAGTTCCCGAGAAGGGGGAGTCGAAGAAACAGGTGGCAAAGATCGAGAGTCCACCAGCCGCAGTGGACAAGAAAGACCCAACGTCCATTCAATCTTATATTTTTGTTGCTGAGAATAATATCTTCAGCCCCGAGAGAAAGGAATTCCCTGTCATCGTTCCTCCCTCAGCGGGCGAGGTTAAGAAGCCGATTGTGCGTCCCCCAGTCACATTGTATGGGGTGATGATTGGTGAAGATGACCAACTCGCATCCGTCTCCAGCCCGGGGAGACAGCTCAGAAAAGGAGAGAGAGAGCTGATGACCCTAAAAGTGGGGGACCGCCTAGGAGATTACAAGGTGGCCAAGATATTAGCCGATCGGATTACGATGGAAGCAGAAGGGGATACGTTTGAAGTCCTGCTTTATGATCCGAAGACCCCCAAACAAAGAACCTACGTTAAGACGGAGACGAAGCCTCCTACCGTCACGAGCACCCTTCCCACTCCGGCAGCGCCGGTGGCACCACCGACGGCACCAGGCCGCGTACAGGCACCCGTACCGGCAGGAGGCACGAGACCTATTGGTCCTCTAAGGGAAGCCGGCCAGGCCACAGCTATTGCACCCTCGACGCAGGCTCCGACGACGGCCCCTGGAGCCACCGCGCCTGCCCCTCGGCCTCGGATGAGAAGGGAACCGGGTATTTTCGGGCCAGCAGAGCCACCACAGCCGGAATCACCACAGCCGGAATAAAAAGGAGAATAAAGAATCTTGATAAGGAGTCCATTCGGAATGAAAAAAATGTCATGGTTATGGATGGGATTTTTGATCCTCTTCATCTCAATTGGATTCATCGGTTTTTCTGGAACCCAGTCCGTATCGAACGCAGAGTCAAATGCAGAGACCTTTCAATCATCCCCAAAGACAAAGCCCTTCACGCAGTTGGCACTGGATATACCTCCGCTGACCACACCAGAATCAGTCATTTCTGGCGCGGTGTCAGAGGCTCCAAAACCAGAATCGTTGACAGAGCCTCAAACTCCAACTTTAGTCCCAGAAGTTGTAACTCCGCCGCCACCTCCACCGCCCACTCCAACTCCGGAACCGCCCCGCCCCCCAACTCCGCCACCACCTCCAGCGCCAAAGCCAGCTCCCCCAGCGGCCCCAGCGCCGCCGACGCCAGCGCCTGCCCCGACGCCGACGCCAGCGCCTGCCCCGACGCCAGCGCCAGCGGCTGTCCCGACGCCAGCGCCGCCTCCAGTCCCTGCGGTGACTCCACCTCCCCCTCCTGTGAAACCCAAGGAGCCTCCCAGGGGTCAGGGATTTGTCTTCAATTTCGACAACGCCGATCTCTATGAAGTGATCCGCGTGATGGCTGAGATCATGAAAATGAACTACATGATTGACCCTAAGGTCAAGGGAGTCGTCAATATCCACACCTCGGGTCAAATCACGGCTGACGACGTCTTTCCCATCTTTCAGACGATCCTGAGGTTAAACGGAGCCGCGGCCGTCAAGAAAGGCAACGTCTTTGAAATCGTGGCAATGGGCGATGCAAAAAAAACGTATGCCCCGCCTACAACGGTGATAGAGTCGGGAAAATCACTTCCGGAAGAAAAGTTTACGATCCAGATCATCCCATTGAAGTATATTCCCGTGACAGAAGTTTCTAAGATGATCAAGCCCTTCCTCTCCGATGGGGCAGACATCGTGGAGCATCCTCCCAGTAACATCCTTATCCTCGGCGATGTGGCTTCAAACATCAAAAAATCGCTCGACCTCATCGCTCTTTTCGATATCGATATCTTCACTGATTTGAAGGTCAGAATCTACCCCATCCTCAATGCAGACGTCACGGAGGTTGCGAAGGAGATGGAACGAATCTTCGCCTCCTTCGAGGTTTCAGTGAAATCGGCGCGAGGCGTAGGAATCACCTTCACACCGATTACCCGGATTAACTCCCTATTGGTGGTCAGTTCGATACCCAATATCTTTGAGAGGGTAGAGGGGTGGCTCAAGGAACTTGACAGGATCCCGGCGGAGGGGACGAAACTCAGCATCTTTGTCTACTACGTCCAGAATTATAAGGCCAAGGATCTGGCCGAGGTCTTGAAGCAGGTGTTTGTGCCGGCGAAGGAGAAGAAAACAGAGTTCAAGGAAAAAACGGCGACCGGAGAGCAACCTGCCCAAAGGAGTGTTAAACCTTCTCCGCCTACTCCTGCTACCCCCCCAACAATAGAAGGAGCAGCAGGTGTGCCGGAGGGTGAGATCAATGTCGTCGTCGACGAAGCGAACAACGCATTGGTCATTCGTGCATTTGCCAGGGACTACCGAAGCATTCTCGAAACGATTAAGAAGCTGGACCTCTATCCCAAACAGGTATTGATTGATGTCCTCCTCGCAGAGATTACCCTGGATGTGGAAAACCAATTCGGAGTGGAATGGTCACAATTTCTTTCCAGTACCTCGACCAATGCTCAACAGATCGTCATGGGTGCGCTGCCGCCTACGAGTCCTTTTACCCAGGCACTTTCCGCGGTGGGTGTGCAATACGCCATCGTGGAGCTGGGAGGAAGGGTTTCCGCTGCCATCAGTGCGGCGGCAACGGACAACCGATTGAATGTGATCTCCTCACCCTCTATCCTTGCATCGAATAACAAGGAGGCGAAAATTCAAGTGGGAAAATCCCAACCCATCATGACCAATACCTATACAACGACAGCCACCGCAGCCACGAGTGTGGTCGAGGGAACGATCGAGTACAAAGACATTGGTATCATTCTCACCGTTACCCCGCGCATTAGCGATGCAGGACTCATCACGTTGGAGCTTCAGGTGGAGAAAAGTGATGTCTCCACCATAACCCTTGGGGCTCTTCCATCTGTTCCCGTTTTCGATAAAACGACAGCCAAGACGGTCGTCTCCATATTAGAGGGACAGTCGATCATTATTGGAGGGCTCATTCAAAATACGAAGACAAGGAACAAGGCAGGTGTTCCCCTTCTGAGCAAGATTCCTATCCTCGGGGCCCTTTTTGGGACTCATGACTATGAAGATAAGAAGACCGAGACGATTCTACTGATGACCCCTCATATCATCAAAGATCAGGCCCAGTCGAATGCCGTCACGAGGGAGTTCATGGAGAAGGTGAGAGGTTTGAAGCAAGAGTTGGACAAGTCTGAAGGGAGGGAGTTGAAGAAAGAGAAAAAATAACGGATGAAAAGATTTCTTGTTCTTCTCGTGGTCTTTGGAATGAGCTGGGGGGGTCCCGACGCTTTTTCTCAGGAGAAGGCAGCGAGCCCTTCATTGACGTTGGAAGAATGCATTCAATTGGCCTTGAGGAATCGACCTGAACTCGATATCGCCAAGCTGGATGTCCTGAACGCTGAGCAGCAGATAAAAGAGGCGACCTCCTACTACTATCCCCGTTTGAATTTGAATGGCGGCTATACCCGATTCAATCGGCCCGAGTTGTTTAATCTTGACATCGATATCACCGGGATCAAGAAGAAACTCGGTCCTGCGGGAGCCCTTCTTCCCGATCAGATCACTCAACCGGTAGATGTGGGAAAGACCGATTGGCCTTATGTGCAGGTTGATCTGAGTCAGCCCCTCTACACGTTTGGCCGCATCCATGAAGGGGTTGAACAAGCTCGCATTGGCCATTCGCTGACCCTCAATCAAAGGGAGAAGAAAAGGGGGGAAATTATCTTCGAAGTGAAGAAAGGGTATTACCAATTCCTCCTGGCCAGGGAGATCCATCAACTGATGAGGGAAGCAGAGGCCAAGGCCAACGTCGTGGCTGAAATGGTGAAGATCGCCTATGAAACATCCGTGCCGGAGAATGAGGAGAAGGGGACGACGCGACTCGATTACCTCAAGGCAAGGAACTTCTATTCAGAAGTGAAGGCCAGGCTGAGCGAAGCAAGTAAGAACTTGAAGCTGGCCGAGCTGGCACTGAAGGTAGCGGTCGGACTCACCGCAGATGAGAGTTTCGGCGTGGCAGAAGTTCTCCTTGAATCGATCCCCATGGCACAGCTTGATTCCGGGCAAGTGAAAGAGAAGGTCCAGGAGAAGAATGTCGATCTCAAAAATCTGGATTTGGGAGTTCAACTTTTCGATGCCAAGCGGAGATCGGCCAGGAAAGAATATTTTCCCAAGATCGGCCTTCAAGGACAATATACCGGCCCGAAGGATCGATATGGAACGGAGAACACTTGGTACCTGGGGATCGGAATTACAATCCCCCTCTTTGACGGTTTCTCAACAAGCGCAAAGATCGGCCAGGCCGAAGTGCAGTTTCAGAAAACAAAGGGACAAAAACTCTTACTGGAGAAGGCACTCTCCCTCCAGATCGACCACCTCCATGCCACCCTGGCGGAGTTGAGGGAAAGGATGGAGATTCTCCGGATCGCTATCGGAGAGGCCCAGGAGCGGACCCAACTTGCTGCAGATGGCTATGCGGCAGGGATAACGGAATATGGGGAGATCATTTTTGCCCAGAGGGCGGAATTCGAGACGAAGTCAGCCTATCTCCAGGGCCTTTATCTTTATCAGACGACGATATCTGAAATCGAATTCATTTCAGGGGACCTATGAAAATCAAACCTCTCCTTTACGCCCTTGTTTCATTGATCGCGAGCATGCTCTTGTTGGGAGGCTGGCGGGGGTCCCCTTCGGCTGAGACGATTCCCACTTACACAGCCGCGGTCATGGCCAAATCTTATGATGAGAAGAGGGCCAAGGCCTTAGAAAAATTTGAGGAGATTCTCGGAAGGTATTTTGAGGAGAGGGCGGGGATCAAAATTCGACTGAAGGCGATGACCTTCCCAGATTTGGGCAAGGCCATTGAAAAAGGGAGTGTTGACCTTATATGGGGATATGGATTGGTGGTTTCCATGGATCTCAGCCAGAGGTTTCCGATTATTCCCATCCTCGCGCCGACACTGGGCGAGGAGAGACGGGCCCCCTATAAACGGTTGGTCATCGCGGCTAAGGATTCGATCGCGAGCATGGCAGACCTCAAAGGTAAGCGACTCACCCATGTCGGGGATGAACAGTGGAGCTTTGAATTGTTGTTGTTCAAAGTCTGGGCAGCCGAGAAATTGGGGGTGAAGGACATCCGCCAGTTTTTTGAATTGAAAGCAAAGGAGCCGGATGAAGGATACTTCATCCCGGCCTCCAAGAGAGGGGCGATCTATTCCTTGATGATCAAAGAGGCAGACCTGGCCATTGCCCATGAGTTCGAGTACATCACCCAGGAGAAATTGACCCCCTACGCGGTTCGAGAGAGAACGGAAATCTTACCGTTCTTCGACTCCCAGACGGGATTTGTGGAGGCGCCTGTCTTCGTCCGAAAAGGTGTGAACAGGGTGGACATCGATAAACTGGTGAAGGTGTTGATGGAAATGCCCAGCGACCCTGAGGGGAAACAGATCCTCCTCTCGTCGAAGATCAGTGGTTTCGTTAAGGTGTCGGAACAGGATTACCGACCCGTCAGGGCCGTGATCGCCAAGAAAGAGGGGTTGGCAATTAGATGACCAGGTCCTTTTCCCTGTTGAGAAAGTCCGTCGTCTTCAAGATCACCCTTGTCATTCTCCTGATGGCGATCTCCTTTACCATTATCAATGCCTACCTCATCAATCGGCAATTTCGGGAGGTCAGTCTCAGCAAGAGAAATGATCAGATCTCCCTGACCAAGATTACTGCCACCATCCTCGCCGAGATGGCCTACGACCATGATTACTCCCGCATGATGGATGTTTTGAACAATCTGAAGGAGGAGGGAAGGGAGCACAAACTCTACTACGGGGTGGTCATGGATAATCGAGGTTATGCCTACGTCCATACAGACGACCAATACCTCGGGACGAACTTGAAAGATCCCCGGACAGAAAAAATTCTGGGAAATTTAGCTACCTTCGAGAAAGAGAGGATCTTCATCCAGGAATTTAAAGATGAGTCCAGGCAGGCCTACATCAGAGAGATCGCCCTCCCTGTCTCCATGGGAGGAGATATTTACGTTCACATCCTTCGGCTGGGGTTCTCTTTGAAGGCCATCGAAGTTCTGAAGAGGCAGATTTGGGGGCAGATGATCTCTGTGGGGCTCATCAGCGCCCTTCTGGTTCTCCTGCTCTACGGGTATCTCAGGAAGTCCGTGTTGAAGCCGATCACCGAATTGACGAAGAATGCGAAGGACATTCAGGAGGACACGACAGACAAGATTGTGCCGATTCAAACGGGGGATGAGATCGAGGATCTCTCAAAGGCCTTTGGGTCGATGCTCGAAAACCTCCGGCACAAGCAGGATCTCCTCATCCAATCCCATAAGGAACTGGCCGAGGCGAAACTCCTGTCCGCCGTCGGGGAAGGGGCCTTCAGCATTGCCCATCGGATCGGGAATCTGCTCAACCCTGTGGAGACCTGGGTCAAGAATATTGAAGTCCAGCATGACGTTAAGGGAAACTTGGAGAAGATCTATCGGCAGCTCTCCTTGGCCAAAGATTATATCTTGCGGGCAAAGAATATCGACCCGGGCATTCCCCGCTTTGAACGCTATAGCATCCCTTTTCTCGTCGACCTTTCCCTGGAGAGAAATCCACCTCCTCCAGGCGTGAGGATCGTGAAAAACTATTTTCCGGTGAGGCAGTCACGGGTAGACCCTTCTCAGATGGAAGACGTCTTTTCGAACATCATCGTTAATGCCTATCAGGCGATGGAGGGGGGCGGAGGCACCTTGTCGATCGAGATCAAAGAGAGTGATCAACATGTGTTCGTCTCTTTTTCAGACCAGGGTCCTGGGATCAAGGGGCCGATCGATAGCATCTACGATCTTTTCCATACGACAAAAAAAGATGGCACCGGGTTTGGCCTCTTCAGGGCCCAGAGAGTCATCAAGGTCCATAAAGGGGCTATCTATACTGAAAACAGACCGGGTCAGGGGGCTACATTCACGATTAAATTGCCGACTTCATTCTGACGGTTCATGGGTTCGAGGATTCAAGGGGTCAACTGTCTCTTTTGGAAAACTTGGATTCCGGCCTCAGGTTTATAATCCTATTGCTTGAACCTTGTGGTCTCGAATCCCGTGTGACGGAAAGACGGAAATTTGGAATGACCGAAATCAAGGGGAATTCTCATTATAAGGTCCTGATCATTGAGGATGATGAATATAATCGGTCCCTGTACAGCGAAGTATTGAGTGGGAAACCCTGTGAGCTTTTTTTTGCAGAAACTGAGGAGGAGGGCCTCACTCAACACCAGCAGGTCAGGCCTGATCTGATCCTGCTCGATTTGAGACTTGGCGACAAGGAGTGCGGATTGGATCTCTTCTCTCGGATAAGAGGAACCGATTCTTCGGTCGAGGTGATCGTCATCAGCGTGGTCAAGGGCGTGGATGCCAAGATCCAGGCCTTGAGACATGGGGCCTATGACTATCTTGAGAAGCCCATCACCCGCGAGACCTTTTCGATCATTGTGGACCGGGTGTTCGGAAAGATCGATCTGTTAAGGGAATTGAAGCGCCTCCAATCTCTGGGGCCAAAGGTTTCATATGGAAATATCATCACGCAGTCTCCAGGGATGATGGCCCTTTTGGAAAAGGCAGGGCAAGCCGCAGAGACGGACGTGACGGTTCTCCTGACCGGCGAGACCGGGACGGGGAAGGAACTGGTAGCCCGATACATCTATTCCGCAAGCCGGAGAAGAGAGGCCTCGTTTATACCCCTGAATTGCGCCGCAATCCCAAAGGAGTTGATTGAAAGCGAGCTTTTCGGTCATGTCAAAGGAGCCTATACCGGAGCTTTGAAGGATAAGATGGGGATCTTCGAAGAGGCCGATGGGGGAACCGTCTTCTTGGACGAGATCGGAAAGATGGAACTCGGATCTCAAAACAAGCTGCTGCGGTTTTTAGCGGAAGGGGAGGTCAAACGCATTGGGGACAATAAGCTGATCTATCCCAATGTACGGATCATAGCGGCGACCAATGAAAATCTCGAAGGATTGGTCGAAGAGCAAAAATTTTTGAAAGACCTTTATTTCCGATTGGCGGTGGTGACGTTTGAACTGCCACCTCTTAGGGAGAGACCGGAGGATATCACCCTTCTTGCCAACCATTTTCTGGAGCAGTATAGCCGGAAGCATCGAAAGACCATCGTGGGGTTTGAAAAGAATGCTTTGGATTTCCTGCTGACACGGAAATGGGGTGGCAATATCAGAGAGTTGGAGAACGCCATAGAAAGCGGCGTGATCTTTTCTTCGGAGCGGTATCTTTCGGCAAAAGATCTTCAAAGGGATAGTGATGAAAAAACAACATTGGAGGAGTGCGACCTGGAGATCCAGTATGGAGTGGTTGAATTGAAATGTATTACGACAGCCCTTTCCCTGGCCAACGGCGAGGTCTCAAGGGCCACAAGGCTCGTCGGCCTGAAGGATAACCGAAAGAAGTTCTATGAATTGCTGAGAAAACATCAAATTGACGTTTCGGAATATAAAAAATCGAGTGAATAACTTCTCCCCACCTACCTGGTCAGGAATTGACCTGGGATTCAGGCACTAAGATTGCAGACCTCAGACATTAGACTGGAGTGAAAAAACAGGGCCAAATCTTCCTAAAATAGGGAAGTTTGGGGTCTGATCCTGCCTCGGCGGAACCGAAGTCCATTGTCTCGATGAATTACAACGGATTTTGGTACTATTTTTGCTTATATTTGCAACTATACAAATCTTTACGCGTTTAGACCGGTATTTTATCAGTTTTTGGGCTGGGAACGGATCGTAAGAGAATTAAGATGTTTCATTTCGTAACAGCACATAACTTATTTAAATTTAAGACAATTTCTTCTTTGACAGGCCAGATAAGACTTAGGTGTTTCAATTCGTTACAGACTTAATTTATTGAAATCATTTAAAATTTCTTTTTGTTCAATTTTGGTGTTTCGAATCGTAACATGTATCAGTAAGGAACCCATTAAGAAGGAAATATCAGGTGCTTAAAATTATCGAACTTGGAAGGAAGAATGGTCCGGACATCATTTATCTGACAGTTCTTTGTCTGATCGTCCGGGTGAAGATTTTATTGGCGGGTTGTCTCTTCGGAAAAATGAAGACTTTCAAGCAGATCATCCCTTTCCTCATGGTTTTGTTATGTTTGGCTGCTCCGAGTACTTTCTGGGCTCAGGACGCGAATTGGCCTTGGGTTTTTGATGGAGAGAATTTTGCTATCACAGACAGTTCCCAAAACAGTTTTTCCCCTTCCATTGCTTCAAACGACCAGATTTATTTTTTGGTTTGGCACCAGAAGACAGGTTCTATTTTTAACATCTATGGAGCGAGGATTACGAAGCAAGGCAACCTCCTTGACCCGGGTGGAATTCCTATCTGCACCGTAAACAGTGATCAAATGTATCCTTCGGTGGCATGGGATGGCGTAAACTTCTTTGTCGTTTGGCAGGACATGCGAAGTGGTACGGAATGGGATATTTATGGAGCGAGGGTCGATCCCGAAGCAAGTGCCGAAGAAGCTGTATTAGATCCTTCCGGCATTCCCATTGGTGTGGGAAAACCATCCTATGACCAAATGTCACCCACCCTCTCCTTCGATGGAGACAACTACCTCGTGGTGTGGCAGGGGAAAAAGAACTCCAAGATCTGGAACATTTGCCTTTCAGTGGTTTCGAAGAATGGAGAGTTGATAAATCAGAACCCGATTCCTTTAAGCCCATTTTCCAAGAATCAGGTCTTCCCCGCTGTGTCATTTAATGGAGACTCCTATTTCGTTGTTTGGCAGGAAGGAACATCGAGCCAGTTCTGGGGGATCGTTGGGGCAATCGTGTTTCCTATTGGTGAAATTACGGACCCTGAAAAGATACACATCAGGGATATGTTACAGATCAGCGACAAGATACAGATCAGCCCTGCTGTTGGTGAAAAAGTGCAATGGGATAGATGGAGACCGGAAGTTTCATGGAATGGAAGAACCCATCTGATTACATGGATTTCTCAAAGATCGAAAGGCCAGTGGTCGATTGAAAGTAAAAGGTTCGATCCCATTTTTTGGATTCTGGATACGGTAGACCTTGTCTTAGAAAATGATAGCACCAGCAACGTCTTTCCTGCGATCTTGTGGGATGATCAAGAAAAAGAATATCTTCTGTTTTGGGAGGATGATTTAGCAGGTAGCATTTACGGAGCATCTCTTCAAGCACAATCCCAGCCGTTTGTGGTGAGCGATGCGGTGCCAATTTCTGCTCCTGATGCGAACAATCCGTCGATGCCGGGGGCTTCAAGAATTGAAGATGAAATCCTAATCATCTGGGAAGGGATAGGGCCCGGAGGGAACTGGCAGGTCTATGGGCAGCTTCTCAAGAGACAGGTGGAGACTCCTCCGGTGACCACCCTTGCTGTAAATTAGCTCTGACAAGAAATGCACCAGCGTTAGGGAAAGGCGTGAAATTGAGTTATCTGAAATAAGGAAGGGAGAAAGCGGACACAGAGGAGGTTTTTAGGAGTGAGATTTCCGATCCCAAATTTTTTTCTTGACAAGAAGAAGTAATTTTATTATATAGGCATGATAGGGATAACGGGGGTGAGACGACAAACCAAGCTTGTGTTTCGTCTTTTATCTTAGATTCAATCCCCCCTGGCAAAAGGTAACAAAGGCTTTGATCCTTGAAAAATAAATCGAATCCATTTTTTGAAAGGAGGTGTTGAATTCAAGAGATTTTGACACAAGAATTGCAAGAGGTGGTTTCATCACTACTGCCTTTATGGGGCGGGGAACGAACATACGAAGATGATGCTGCTTGAAGGGTTTGGCTGATAGACACGAGTCACGGAATATGATGTGAGGAAAGGAGATGGACATGGTGAAGCGAACTTTATTGATTGGTTTGGTGGGTTTGTTATTGACCCTGCCATTCGCGGCTTGGGCGGAAGATTTTTCGGCAAAGGTTTATGAAAATGGGGTGAACGATAACCCCGTAGCCGTCCAAGGTGTGAAGGCGGAGGTTTTTGGGGGGTCTGGTTTTGGGGCATTGCTTTCATCCTCAGCGACTGGCAGCGACGGAGGGTGCATCCTGAAAAACATTCCCTTAGGAAAAGAAGTTCTGGTGAGGTTAACGAAAGCGGGTTATGTCACACAGTATGACATCAAGAGTTATTCTGATACGGGACAGGATGTGGTGCTTTGGACTGGTTCAAATGACCGCATCAATGGGATATACAGCAGCCTGGGCCAGGCATTTGATCCTAAGAAAGGCAATGTCTACTTGGACATTAGCAATGAGTTAACTGGAGAGGGGATTGAGGGGGTCCAATTCTCGGTCCCATCGGGCAAGGTTTTCGACCTCGGGGGTGGAGAGTACTTGATTGCCAATGCGCAGGGATCCTCACTCAAGGTTGATTTCCAGAAGCCGGGTTATGCCTTTGACATCGAATCTGCAACCATTCCTCTTTTTCCGGGAGGGATTACCCAGTACTACATTGCCGTTCAATCTGATGGGGGAATCGCTGGGAGTGTAGGACTCAACGCAATAACCAATGCACCCATCTTCGGATCGATTAAAACTGCAAGCGGGGCTCCTATAAAGGCGTCGGTTGCTTTCACGGATTCCAAGGGGAATACGATACGGCCTGCCGTTTTCTCAAGTTGGTTGACCGGGGCTTATATCCAGACCGGCTTCCCGGTTAAGAAAAATGTGGTGGTAACGCCGACCCCGACGACCACCGGGATTAAGGGTTTTAAGCCTAAATCGAGGACAGTCGCTGTGAAGGCGACTACGACTGGGAGCGAAGCAGACTTTACGGCGGTCCCACAATAAAAAGAGAACATTTTTGATGAAGAGCGGGGTGTTGAGTAGGTGGCTGATCATTTTAATTTGCTTAGTGGTACCGGCAACGATGATATTATGCTGCGCCCCCGCAATAAAGCCTCAGAAGATATCGGAGACGGAGATTTTGAGAAGGAGGGTCACAGAATACTGGGCCCTCAAGGTCAAGAGGGATTTCGATAAGACTTATGAGTTTGAAGTTCCGTCTTTCCGGGAGAAAGTGGGCATGGTCGATTATATAACGAAGCAGGGTCAAGCGATCAGGTTCACAGGCGCAGAGGTAAGGGATGTGGATATGGATGGAGACAGGGCAAGAGTCAAGGTCTTTGTCCGATTCGATTATCATATTCCTCAAATCAATATAAAAAGCAGTGGAGATTACGTGGGAGAAAAGTGGATAAAATTGAACGGGGAATGGTACCACATTCCATTTGGATTTATCTATCAATAAAAATATCGAACGAAAGGGGGTGCGAAGGCTATCATCTATCTTGGATAAAATTAACGAACGGTTGAAAGGGGGTGAGACGCAAGAGTAAGGAAGAAGTGTTAGAGTGAGGCTTAAGTTGACTGAAACAATCGTTCATCTATAAACGTGTAAAAGGAGGAAAGAGAAATGGTAAAAAAGACACTGATACTTAGTCTTCTTCTTGTAGCGGCAATGGTGGGACCAGCTGTGGCGTTGGATATCCCGGAGCTGTATACCACCATACAGGTCAATCCTGGTCTAAGAGGTAACGTGCTACTCGCATATCTCTATGACGTAAGGGCTCTCGATGGTGTATCCCAAAAAACGTTGATCAATATTGTCAACACCGATCCGAACTACGGAATAGTAGCAAGGGTCAGGTTCCGGGAATACAAGAGAAGCACCGAGGTCTTAGACTTCCATATCCCGCTTACTGCGGGAGATGTTTGGTCGGCAGAGGTATACCAATGTGCATCTAATGGAACGGCCTATATTTACGCGTATGACCCAGCTCATCCAATTCATAATTTTAACGCGGCGGATGTTTCAGGTGGAAACTGGCCGTTAAGGCTCGATCTGCAAAACTATGATCCGGTCAATCCTTGTCCGGATACTAATGGTCCTGACCAGGGAAAAGGAATTGCTTTCCAAACCCTGTCGATGGACGTGCCAAATGTCGCCCGAACCCTCTACGGTTACTTTGAGATCATCGGTGAGGAGAGGGTGTCAGGAGAATTTAGTGTCTTAGCCGCTGCGAATCCAGATGGAACCTGGGGGGTTGCTCCTGAAATAGGAACCGGCGTGGCATGTGGGCCGGGTTTTACAGGGCTGCCTTTGGATGTATGCGGCAGGTGTCCGCAAAATTCCCTCTTCTCAGAAACATGGTTGGTAAGGGTTGAAGACGGTACTGCCCAGCAGTATCAGGATACAGCCATTTCCAACTTCACGGTTAACACAGCGGGTATTGCTGCGAGCGTGTCGGGTGTCACCCCGAATTTACAGAACGATGCCCAGGGCCAAGGTTTAAATCCAGGCTTTGGTGGCCTTCCACAGTTGGAGTCTGTCCTCTCCAAGAGAAATATATTTGTCCAGTACTGGGACGACTATTCGAATTTCGGGGCGAGGACAAGTGCTGTCGTTACCTTTCCAACGAAGTGGGCTCATTTTACCCCGGGCTCGCCGTGCACAACACCAACGCGTCCATTTGTAGGGCCATGCGAGACAATCCAGGACACAAATCCGCCGGATGCTTTCTTGGTCGAAATTTGGGACAGGGATGAGCACCTATTGACCCCGCCTTCAATACCGATTATTTTTTCGCCCCACAAACCCGGGAAGCCATTAGTTACCACTTGGCCATTTGAGGTTAATATTATGGGTATCTACGATGTCGACAGAAGCGCAGATCTTGAGACTAGTCCGCCTCACTCCATAAGTGATGCTTCAATTGGCTTTCCGCTCGGCGATATCTTCCGGGACAATCTTCTTATCTCCACCTTTTTGGGCGCTACCGTATTTAAAACAGGTTGGTTAAACATTGACCTGGCACCGGATGCGAGTTTACTTCCTGCCGGCGTGCCAGGCGATCAGGGTGATATGGTAGATAATTTCAATTTCTTCCTTAACCCCGCCAGCGCTACTAACTATTTAGGTTACAGGGGGCTTCCGGCCATTGGTGGTGTGCTGACCGAGGTTAGTTATCAATTCTATGATCTTAACTACCGTACTGCGGTACCATGGGCCTACGCAGTTGATTGGCCATGGCATCCCGGCTTGCCATAAGCCGAACGAGGACTTAAGCGAACCTTTAACGAAGGCGGGGTTTTGTTCTACCCCGCCTTTAATTTTCTGAAAAACCTAAATTTGTTTTTCCGGCCGTACAGGGACTACGGGACGGGTTGTTTATTTTTCAGAGGAATTTACGGCCACAAGGGCCTACACTACGGATAATAACCATATACCCCATTCTAAATGAGAAGGGAGAAATTGGATAGATGAAGGCCAAAAGGGGTTTCGTTATCTTCTTATTGATTCATTCTGTGTGGATGTACGGTTGCGCCGAGAAAAGAGCGGTTGTCAAAATGAAGGCCGAAGAAGACAAGTCTTCACTCAATAATATGGTTTTCATTCCGTCAGGTACTTTTATCATGGGTAGTGATAAAGGGAAGGCCTACGAAGGGCCTTCACGAAAGGTTTACTTAGACAGTTATTACATAGACCGTTATGAAGTGACCAATGCCCTCTACCAGAGATTTGTCAATGACGGAGGCTACGAGAATCCAAAATACTGGAGCCGAGAGGGATGGGAGTGGAAGAAGGACAATCAAGTATCCTATCCCGGATTCTGGTTTGGAAAAGAATATTCGAAGAGCCAATTTGGGTGGGACTACCATAAGGCAGATCAGCCCGTTGCAGGGGTTTCGTGGTACGAGGCAGACGCCTTCTGTCGATGGGCAGGGAAGAGGCTTCCCACTGAGGCCGAATGGGAGAAGGCGGCCAGAGGAGAGGATGGCAGGACGTATCCCTGGGGTGAAGACCCTCCGGACTGCTCCTATGCAAATTATGGGGGGTGCCGACAATACCCGGCTCGTGTGGGAAGCTATGAGAAAGGGAAGTCTCCATATGGCCTATACGACATGGCGGGAAATGTCGCGGAATGGGTAGCCGACTGGTTCACAGAGGATTATTTCAGGGAGGATAAGGAAAAAGAAATCTTAGAAAACCCTAAGGGCCCTGAGGAAACGGGTGTGAAAACGAGGAAGGGAGGCAGTTGGTATTATCAAGAACAAGGCATAAGAACCTATGCCAGGTGGAGAAACCCTCCAAGGTACAGGGACGCCCCCAATGTGAAGGGATCTCCCAACGGTTTCAGATGCGCCAGAGATATAAAATAATACTCCGCGCCAGATGGCACAAGGGCTAAGCTAAAAAAAAGCAGGAACTTTCTGTCCCTGCTTTTTTTCACCTGCCAACATGACGGGTTTAATCCGTCGTGTACCAATAGATCCAGTAGTAACAAGCATTTGACTGCGCGGGCGGGGCGCTCGTGCAAGTCATCTTGACGTAGTACCTCTCGTTCAGGGCGTCCCAGGATAGCGCTCTATATGGAGTACAAGTCGTCATAGCATCACAGGAGTATGTTTGCCATGATGGATCACCCTTTCGAATAATTGATATACTTCCATTCTGGGCCGACGATAACGTTGTATTCGTATTTATCATCAAGTTAGGCAGGACGGAATTAGTGGGATCGATGGCGTAATAAATAGTCTGTCCTACCCCCAGTGAAACCGTGGAATAGAAACCTGTTCCGTACCAAGGCTGAGAAGTGTCAATCCTGAAATCATCTTCCAGGGGTGTAACCACCAATGAAGAACTAAACTCCGGTAAATTAGGGAAATCCCACCC
>Ga0187770_10000653_pt1 | contig 17119 bp, 14 predicted proteins | sample 0116_SJ02_MP02_2_FD_133154 | JGI IMG/M metagenome (GOLD analysis project Ga0187770, IMG submission 133154) | Tropical peat soil microbial communities from peatlands in Department of Meta, Colombia - 0116_SJ02_MP02_20_MG | ecosystem: Environmental > Terrestrial > Soil > Wetlands > Peat | place...
ACTAGGCGAAGCGCCGCGCGTCCTCGGCCGCGTACTTGGCCACGACGCCGTCGACCGCGGCGGCCCGCTCGACGGCGTCGACGACCTCCGCCAAGCGGGCGGCGGGCAGCGCCACCGTCATCTCCTCGGGGCGCATGCCCGTGCGCGCCCGGCTGAGCGCGCAACCGACGCTGGCGGCCACCTCGCCGCGCTCTTTGGCGATGGCGACGATGTGGCACTGGGGCTTGCCCTCGATCCGCATCCCCGGCAGGGCGTCGGAGAGCACCATCATCTGGCGGCCGTTCACCCGCAGGAGGACCACGTCGGGGTCGGGACCGGCCTCGGCCACGGGGCCGTAGGCGATCGCGGCCGGCTTCGTCGACACCGACGGGATGGTCCCGACGGCCTCGGGCGTCACCCAGCCCGATTCGAGCAGCGTGGCAACATCGCCGTTCCCGGCCACCTCTTCGAGGGAGGCCAGTCCGTGGGTGTAGCGGCCGACGCTGCAGTTGCCGTGGTCCTCTGGCACGGTGGCGAAGGCGCGCGTCGCCGCGTGGACCCAGAAGACGCAGCCCGCGGGCACGCGGCCCCCACGGCCGTCTGCAGCCGGCTCCGACATCGGGGCGTCGAAGCGATCGACGCCCTCGGGTTCCCGGTCGAGGAACGAGATGGCGATCGGCGCGACGGCCAGGTGCAGTGCGCCGGACAGGCGCTCGGCCAGCTGCCGACGCTCGGCCGCGGGGGGAGACGACGGTGCGTCCGAAGCGCTCATGACCGACATCCTCGGCGCTCGGGCGCTCGTGCACAAATGCGCCTTCGCCGCTGCGACCGCGTTCCGTGCCTGTCTCGACCGGATGGGTGGCGACTTCGAGGGCGGTCACGCGCGCGGCCGCGGCACAAGGGACTTGAGGCCCTGTCCTCCGGCCCGGAAAGTCCCGGCCTTCGGGCCGGTCCCCGACCACGAACCGGGACGGAAAGTGGCAACCGGGCGTCACATCGAACGCCCGGAGTACCGGCGGGGCGGATCCGGGACCGGATCAGGTGAGCCGAGGATCGGAGCAGACATGCAACACGGATCATGTGGGAGTCGCGTCGCAGGGCGTTGGGGCGCCTGGACGCGCAAGACAGCGGGGGCGATCGTCCTCGTCGCGGGGACGGCCTTGGCCGTACCGGCGGCGATGGCCCTCTCCGCCGCGCCGGCGGGGGCGGCGACGTTCACCCCCTCGACGACACCGACGGCCACGGTGGCCGCCGCGACGCCGATCCCGGCCGTCAAGTGCACGCCGAGCGTGGGGGCCGGCGTGTCGCCGTCGACCCAGGATTGGTGCAGGTGCCCGGGCCAGCGCGACGAGGGCGCGGTGCCGGCGACCGCGGACGGGTGGTGGTGGCAGCTGTGCGGTTCCATCACGATCACGAAGACCGACAGCTGGACCGGCAACCCGTTGGCCGGTGCGACCTTCACGATCTACGGGACGCACGGACCCTGGGACAGCCCGGTCTGTGACACCGACCCGCTGTGGGGGACCACCCCGCTCACGACGGACAGCACCGGCACGGTGACGTTCTCGCCGCTCGCGATCGGGACCTACTGCGTGGCGGAGACGACGGCACCCGCCGGCTACACGGGCGTCACCACGCCGGCGATGGTGACCGTGTCCTGGTCCAGGCCGACCTTCACGGACAACCCCGACGGGCCGCCGACCGTGACCTGGACCTGCCCGACCAGGGACTGGACGCCGGACTCGTCGACCGCCCCCCAGAGCGAGGGCGATTTCACGCCCGACGTCTGCGTGACCAACGCCAGCTTCACCAACGCCCCTGACCCGGTGAACATCAACATCTCGAAGTACGGGACGGCGAACACCGGGCTCAACGGCGCCACCTTCACGCTGGAGACGACCGGCGGCACGCCGGTGTCGACCGGTCCCGGAGGCGTGGTGAACGGCTCGAACTCGTGCATCACCCTCGGGGGCACCTCCACCGCGGCGGCCACGTGCTCGATCCTGAACATCATGATCGCCGGCACCTACCAACTGGCCGAGACGTCGGCGCCCACGGGCTACAACACGGTGCCGCCGATCCCGGTGACCGTGACGCTGGGCACGCCGCCGATCCAGGTGATCGTGGTCGACACGGCCACCGTCGTGCCGACGGCGGCCGCCGGCGGCTCGTCGACGGCGCCGGCGACGGCGGCGACGGGGGCGGTGAGCGGGGCCACCACGGTGCACACCGGTGAGGCGTTCGCCGGGTCGAAGCCCTTCGTGCTGGCGACGATGGCCTTCGGCGCCACGCTGCTCGGCTTCGGCCTCGTCCGGCGTCGCCGGATGGGCACGAACGCCTGATCCAACCAGGCCGTCCCCGGCGCGGCGGGCCCGCGCCGGGGACGCCTAAGCCTCAGACCTTCGGCTCCGCGAGCAGAAGGTCGATAGACGACTGCGACCCGCGTGAGGCCGTCCGGCCGGCGCGGGTCGCAGCGCGTCCGGGGCGGCGGCGACCCCGGGTCAGCCGATGCGGCGGGAGCAGAGCAGCAGCAGCCGGGGGATGGTGGCGGCGTTGGAGAACCCGCGGTTGGCCTCAAGCACGTCCGAGGACGGCGGCGGCTCGACCATGTCCTCGACGAGCAGGCCCGCCTGGCCCATCACGTGGACGTAGCGGCCGAGGGGACGGTGTGCGAACGGGAGCTCGACCCCCGGCGCCACCTCGTCGATGCACAGGTCGTCGGGTAGGTACGGCCCCAGGCGCCAGTACTGCTCCCCGAAGACCTGGTCGTCGACCCAGCAGCTGCCGGGGGCCTGCAGCAGGGGGTGCCCGACGAAGAAGCAGAAGCGGCCCCCGGGCTCGAGCACGCGGGCGATCTCGGCGATGGCGGGCTCGAAAGGGTCCACGTGCTCCAGGGCCAGGCACACGACCACCGTGTCGAAGCTCCGGTCGCCGCAGGGCAGCTGCTCGGCCCGGGCCCGCACGTAGCTCGGGCCCCCGGCGCGGGCGCGTGCCTCGCGGATCTGGGACGGGGAGGGGTCCACGCCGACGACGGCGGCACCGAGGCGAGCGATCCGCCGTGCCACCTGTCCTTCGCCGCACCCCACGTCGAGCACGCGCCGCGCGCCGCGGACGTGCTCGTCCACCAGCGGCAGGATCTGCTCCTCGTACTCGGGATCGGCCCCCTCGGTGAACGAACGCTGCCACCAGGCGGCGTTCCGCTCCCAGAGCTCTTCGCCCCGCATGGCGCCCGCTCCGCCCTCAGCAGGCTGCGTCGGGGGTCTCGACCTCGGCCCGGATGCGCTCCAGCGTCGTCCGCATCCCGTTGTCGTTGGTGCGGCCGCGCCGCCGCCCCAACAGCCGCCAGTACAGGCGGAGGGCCGGGACGTCGGCGAGCTCGAACGACTCGGTGACGTCGGTGCCCCCGTCGGCCGGCTCCAAGCGGTAGCGCCAGGTGTTGAGCGCCCTGGCGCCTTCCCCGACGGTGAAGGCGAACTCCCGCCCCGGCTCGCAGGCGGTCACCACGCAGGTCGTCCAGTAGACCGGGCCGCGCCCGTTGCGACGGACGTGGCCGCGAAAGCGCGCCCCCGGCGCAGGCCCGGTCGCGCCGTCGAGCCATTCGGCCTCGAAGGTCTCGGGACTGAACCGGCCGGTGCTGGTGACGTCCGCCACGAGCGCCCAGATCTTGTCGGGGGGCGCCTGCATGTAGAGGGTGACCGAGCCGCGCACGGGGGCGAAGCTACCCGGTCCCGACCGGTGCGTGCCGGGCGGCCGCGGCCGCCCTCCGCCGGGGCCCGGGCGCGCTGGTGGCGGCGGGAGCCGGTGGGGGCTGGGCGGTCAGGGCCGCGGGAGCCAGGTCAGCGGCCCGGTGTCGTCTGCCACGTCCCCCTCGAGCGAGGGCACGGGCCCCGGCGGGCGCGACGGGTGCACGGCGTAGCGGGCGGGATGACCCATGGCCGGGCCGCCCCCGGACAGGGTGGGGGCTTCGGCCAGCACGGTGCCCCGTTCGCGGAAGTGGCCGAGCGCAAGCATCTGGGCGCGGTCGAGCACGGGAGCCACGGGCACGTCGTGGGCCTCGAGGGCCTGCTGCGCGTCGGCCAGGCTGCGCCTCCCCACCGCGGCGGCGACCTCGGCGTCGAGCTCCGCCTTGCGCCGGATCCGCTCGTTGAGGCCGAGGCCGGCCAGGTGCCCGAGGTCGAGCGCGGCGCAGAGGCCCGACCAGAAGTGGTGCTCGGCCAGCACCCCCATGGCCAGGTACCGGTCGTCGGCGGTCAGGTACACGCCGTAGCCGGGCAGCCCGTCCATCGGCAGCGGCGACCCGGCCGGCGTCAGGGTGCCGACGGCCCCCGTCCAGGTGGCGAGGACGTCGGTGATGCCGATGTCGATGCGGTCGCCCTCGCCCGTGGCGCGCGCCCGGAGGCAGGCGGCCAGCACCGCCATGGCCGCGGCCATGCCCGCGCCGAGGTCGCCGACCGGCAGGGTGCCAGCGCGGGGTGGGCCACCCTTCGGGGTGAGCACCGCCGCGTAGGCCTGGTAGTTGACGTCGTGGCCGGGGACCTGGGCCAGCGGCCCGCTCGCCCCGTACCCCGAGATGGAGCAGTACACGATCGCCGCGTTGGCACGCCGCACGTCTTCCCAGCCGACGCCGAGGCGGTCGGCGACGCCGGGGCGGAAGCCCTCCATGAAGACGTCGGCCTGCGTCGCCAGCTCCAGCACGCGGGCGCGCCCCGCCTGCGCCTTCAGGTCCAGCACCACGTTGCGCTTGCCTGCGTTGAGGACCTCGAACAGCGGCGGGAAGACCCGCATCGGGTCGCCGCCGGGGGGCTCGACCTTGATCACGTCCGCGCCCATCTCGACGAGCAGTTGTGTCGCGTAGGGCACCGGGCGCCAGATCCCGAGGTCGAGGACCCGCAGGCCCTCCAACAACGCGGCGTTCACGGCCGAGATGCTCGCGCGCGGCCTGTGGCGCGCGCCGGAGCGCGGGACCGGTTCAGGCGTGGGCCCGCTCGCCCCCGTCCCCCGCCTCGGGGGCGTGGCGTGGCGGACCGGCTCCTCGATGGCCACGACCGGGCGGGCCGGACAGGGGCGAGATCAGGGTGAGCCGGTGACGAGGAGGGTCTCGTTGACGCTGGCGGGGTCGGCGACCACGTCGAGCAGGAAGCCGGCGACGTCGGCCCGGGTCACGGCGTCGTGGCGGCGGATCGGCTCGTCCGGCCCCATGACGCGCAGGTGTCCGGTGGGCCGCCCGTTGTGCAGGCGCGTGGCCCGGACCACGGTCCAGGCCAGGCTCGACGATCGGACGATCCCCTCGGCCCGGGCCACGTCGGCGGCGAGGCCCGGCAGGGTGGGGTGCCACAGCCGGTCGAAGAACCGGGCCCGGTACTGGGGCGATACGGCGAAATGCGACATCAGGACCAGCCGGCCCACCCCGCAGGCGGTCATCGCCTCGACGAGCGCATCGGTGGTCGCCGAGATGAAGTCGTCGGTGCCCCGGTGGGAGCCGATCGTGTCGATCACCGCGTCCTGCCCGGCGACCGCGGCCCGCAGATCGGCCGGGACCAGCGCATCGCCGGCGACGATCGACAGGTCGAGCCGGCCGTCCGCCAGCGCCGAGCCGTCCCGGACGAATGCGGTCACGCGGTGGCCGGCGGCCAGGGCCTGGACCACCACTTCGTGTCCCGTCCGCCCCGCCGCTCCCAGGACGAGCAGGTCCAGCAAGCGATCCTTGGCCGGTGCCACCGACGACATGGCGCTCCTCCGGGTCGTGCCGACGGTCCAGGTTGGTGCCGCGTCCGCCGCCCGCCGAAGGGCCCAAGGTCCCGCGGGCCCGGAGGTTTCACCTTGCCGTCACCTTGCGTTCGCGTAACGGTTGCCTCCGGGCGGAGGGCAACGGTTGCCTCCGGGCGGGCGGAGGCGAGGGTTCGGGGGCCCGGGACCTTCGTCTCTGGAACGGAGCCGTGCGCGGTACGACGCTCGAATCGTGGAGCTGAACCGCACGCCGGGCCCCGCCACGGCGGGGCCGGCGGCCCAGAAGCGGGTCGCTGCCGAGCTCGCCACGCAGCTCGACGCCCTTCGCACCGAGATGCGCCGCCGCCACGTGGAGTCGGCCGAGCTCTTCGCGCGGGTCCATCCCTCGCACCGTCAGAGCGCGGCGAACCTGGTCGACTACCTGACGCTGCGCCGCCACGACATCCGCGAGCTGCAGGAGTCGCTCGCCGAGCTCGGGCTTTCCTCGCTGGGCCGGGCCCAGGAGCACGTCATCACGACCGTGGAGCGGGTGCTCGACACGTTGGACCTGCTCGCCGGGAACGGCAGCCCGCACCGGACCGAGGCCGCCGTCAGCTACGGCGGCGGACGCGAGACGCTGGAGGCCAACGCGTTGGCGCTGCTCGGCCCCGCCGGAGCGGGCCGGGAGACGCGGATCCTCGTCACCATGCCCAGCGAGGCGGCCGACGACTTCGAGCTGGTGCACGCGCTGATCGAGCGGGGCATGGACTGCGCCCGGGTCAACCTGGCCCACGACGGGCCGCGGGAGTGGGCCGGCATGGTGGCGCACATCCGGGACGGCGCCGCCAAGGCGGGACGTGCCTGCCCGATCCTGATGGACCTGCCGGGCCCGAAGCTGCGCACGGGGCCGATCGCGCCGGGCCCGCGCGTCCTGCGCCTGCGACCCCGGCGGGACGCCCTGGGCCGCCCGACGGAGCCGGCCTGTGCCCTCCTGGTGGAGGACACCGGGGCCGAGCCGGCGACCGACGGCCCGCTGCTGGGGGACGCCCGGGCGCGCGTCCCCGTAGACCGCTCGTGGCTCCGCTCGCTCGGCGAAGGCGACGAGATCCGGCTGCGCGACACCCGCGACTCGCCGCGCACGTTCGTCGTCGGGACCCGCGGGCCGGGGTGGGTGTCGGTGGCGGTGCACGACACGACCTACCTCACCACCGGCGCGCGCCTGCACGCACCGCACGGGACGGCCGAGGTCGGGCTCCTGCCGCCCGTCGAGCAGTCGCTCGTCCTGCGCGTGGGCGACGTCCTGACCCTGACGGCGGATCTGGCGCCGGTCGCGCCCGGCGGCACCACCGGCGGGCGCCCCACGTCCCAGCGAATCGGCTGCACGCTGCCGGCGGCGCTCGACGCCCTGGCGCCGGGGCACAGGGTCTACCTCGACGACGGCAAGATCGGCGGGGTCGTGATCGCGTCGCGACCCGGCGAGGCCGACGTGCGCATAGCGGCCGCCGCGCCCGGCGGCACCCGGCTCCGGGCCGAGAAGGGCATCAACCTGCCCGACAGCGACCTGGCGCTCCCCGCGCTGGCGCCCGAGGACGACGAGCTGCTCGGGTTCGTGGTCGAGCACGCCGACCTCGTGGGGCTCTCGTTCGCGCAGAGCCCCGCCGGCGTCGCCGCCCTGCAGGGCCACCTCGCGGAGCTCGGCGGCAGCCGCCTCGGGATCGTCCTCAAGGTGGAGACCGCCCGTGGTTTCGCCGCGTTGCCCGAGATGCTGCTCACCGCGATGGCCTCGGAGCGTGTCGGGGTGATGGTGGCGCGCGGTGACCTGGCGGTCGAGTGCGGGTTCGAGCGGCTGGCCGAGGTCCAAGAGGAGATGCTCCTGCTCTGCGACGCGGCCCACGTGCCGGTGATCTGGGCCACCGAGGTGCTCGACCAGATGGCGCGTACCGGTCGGCCGTCGCGCGCGGAGATCTCGGATGCGGCGATGGGCGGACGCGCCGAGTGCGTCATGCTCAACAAGGGCCCCCACATCGCCGACGCCGTGTCCTCCCTCGACGACATCCTCTGCCGGATGCGGAGCCACCAACGCAAGAACGTGCCGCTCCTGCGCCGTCTCCGCAGCTGGTCGCCCGGCGACTGAGAGCGCCCGCAGCCGGGGCTACGCGACCGCCGGCGCGACCTCCACGCCCTCGGCGACGGCCTCGGCGACCGCCGGCGTGGTGCGGCGCAGGACGAAGGCGGCCAGGACGAAGGCGAACGCCACGATGACCGAGCCGACCGCGAAGGCGGTGGTGTAGCCGTCGACGAAGGCCGACGTGATGGCGTGGTGGACGGCGGCCGGGATGGGCGCGTGCGCCGGCGGCGGCGCGGAGCCGAGGTAGCGGCTCACCGAGCGTCCGGCCGCCCCCAGGGAGTCGATCACGGTGGTGATCTGGTGTCGGGTGGTCTGCACGGCGATGGTCCCGAGCACGGCCAGGCCGAGTGACCCGCCCACCTGCTGGCCCGAGTTGAGCAGCGCCGAGGCGATGCCCTGCTCGTCGCGGCGCACCCCCGAGACGGCCGTCAGCGTGAGGGGCACGAAGCACATGGCCATCCCCGACGCCGTCACCAGCATCGGGCCGAGGATCCCGCCCAGGTAGGTGGAGTGGGGCCCCACCTGCGAGAACCAGAACAGGCCCGTGGCGCCCAGCGCCGTGCCGAGCACGAGCGGCGGCTTGACCCCGGTGCGCCCCACGACCCGCGACGTGACGGCGGCCGAGACGACGATCGTCAGCGCGAAGGGCAGGTAGGCCACCCCCGTCTTCATCGGTCCGAACTCCAAGATGTCCTGCAGGAAGAGGGTCAGGAAGAAGAACATCGAGAACATGGCCGTGCCGATGGCGAGCATGATCCCGTAGGCGGTGGACCGGTTGCGCGACCGGAAGATGTGCAGCGGCATCAGGGCGTGGCGCGAACGGGCCTCGAGGGCCACGAACACCGCGAGGAGGACGGCGCCGGCCGCCAGGGCCGTGACCGTCCACTGGTCGCCCCACGACGTGGTGGCAGCGTGGATGAGGCCGTAGACGAGCAGCGTCATGCCCGCGGTCGCCGTCACCGCGCCGGGCAGGTCGAGGCGGCCGCGCCGGGTCGCCGTCTCGCCCAGGACGCGGGGGGCGAGGAGGACCACGACCAGCCCGATGGGCACGTTGACGAACAGCACCCAGCGCCAGCCGAGGGCGCTGGTGAGGACGCCGCCGAGGAGCACGCCGATCGCTGCACCGGCGCCCGACATGGCGGCGTAGACGCCCATGGCCCGGTTGCGGGGCGCCCCTTCGGGAAAGGTGCTCGCGATGAGGGCCAACGCGGTGGGCGCGGCGATCGCGCCCCCGACGCCCTGGACGACGCGGGCGCCGATCAGCCATCCCTCGGTGGTGGCCAGACCGCCGAGCAGGGACGCGCCGGTGAAGATCCCGAGGCCGATCATGAACATCCGGCGCCGGCCGAAGAGGTCGCCGGTGCGGCCGCCGAGGAGCAGCAGGCCGCCGAAGGCGAGCGTGTAGCCGTTGATGACCCAGATCAGGTTGGCGGCCGAGAAGTGGAGGGCCCGCTGGATCGACGGCAGGGCGACGTTCACGATGGAGGCGTCGAGCACGACCATCAGCTGCGCCACGCAGATGACGACGAGGGCGAGGCCGAGGTGGCGGTGCTCGGGGGCGGCGTGGTCGTCAGGAACCGCCGCCCGGCTCGGTCCGGCGGGCGTCGCGGCCTCGGCGGTGCCGTCCTCCGCGGTGGTGTCGGTGTCGCGCATCATGTGCTCCGGAAGGTGGTGCGGCCGGGGTGGTGGAGAAGCCCGGCCGAATGTGGGACACTTTGTCTCGGAGACAGTATGGCACACCTTGTACCGGAAGGCGAGTGTCCGGCCACGGAGGCCCACGCCGCCGCCGTACCCGCCGGCACCGGCACGCATCCCGGTCGCTGTGACCCCCGGGTCGAGCGCACCCGCCAGGCCGCCCTCGCCGCCGCCGCCGCCATCCTCGAGGAACAGGGCTGGGAGGCCGTCACCCATGTCGCCGTGTCCGAGCGCAGCGGGGTGGGGCGCAGCACCCTGTACCGGCACTGGCCGGACGCCACCGACCTCATCGTCGAGGTCATCGCCGAGCGGGCCGTCACCGGCCATGCTCCGCTCACCGGCGACCTCCGCCACGACCTGGTCGCCGAGCTCGAGCGGTTCCGCGAGCGGTTGACCGACGCCGCCTGCGAGCGGGCCATGGTCACGGTCATGGAGCGGGCGGCGGTGGATCCAACGTTCTCGACCATGCGCGCCGCGATCACCGCCGACGCGACCAAGAACGTCCGGGCGGCCCTGGCCGCCGCAGGCAGGCGGGGCGAGCTCGACGTGTCAGACGGGTACGACGTGCTGATCGCGCAGCTCGCCGGCCCGCTCGCCTTCCGTTGGCTGTTCGCCCGCCGGCCGCTCACGTCCCGGTTCGTGGAGCAGGTCGTCGACGCGTTCCTCGCCGCGCACCGGCCCCGGCGCACCTGCTAGGCCCGACCGGGCGGCGGCCCGCTGCCCCGGGCCCGCGGCGGTGCCTGCGGTCCCTCCCCGGCGACGAGGGCCGCGGCCCACGGGTAGTCGGCCTTGCCGGCGGGGGAGCGGACGACGTGGTCCACGGCGACGACCCGGCGGGGGATCTTGTAGGCCGTGAGCCGGTCGCGGCAGAACCCCTGCAGGTCGCCGGCCGGCACCGAACGGCCGGGGCGGAACTGGACCACGGCGCACACCTGCTGGCCGAAACGCTCGTCGGGGGCGCCGACGACGACGGCGTCGACCACGTCGGGGTGGCTCTTGAGCACCGACTCGACCTCGTCGGGGTAGACCTTCTCGCCCCCGGTGTTGATCGACAGCGAGCCCCGGCCGAGCAGCTCGATCACCCCCTCCGCGTCGACCGTCGCCATGTCGCCGGGCAGCGACCAGCGCGTGCCGTCCGCCACCACGAACGTTGCGGCACTCTTCGCCGGATCGCCGAGGTAGCCGATCGGCACGTGCCCGCGGCGCGCCAGGCGTCCGACCACCCCGGAGCCCGGCACCACCGGCCGCAGGTCGTCGTCGAGGACGTTCGTCGTCTCGCCGACCCGCAGGCGCGGTGCCCCGTAGGGGTCGCCGGCGCGTTGCTCGCCGCCCATCTGGCCCGTCTCCGACGACCCGAACAGGTCGGCCACCATCCGGCCGGGTAGCTGCTCGGCGATGCGCTGCTTGGTCGACGCGGACAACAGCGCGCCGCCGGAACCGATCGCCAGCAACGAGGACAGGTCGCGGCCCTCGGGCGCGCGCTCGAGCTCGTCGAGCAGCGGGCGCGCCATGGCGTCGCCCACCAGCACCAGCGCGTTGACCCGCTCCGCCTCCACCAGCCGCCAGACCTCGGCCGGGTCGAACCTCCCGTGCGGCAGCGTCACGACGGTGCCACCGCCGAACATGTTGGAGAACGCCAGCCAGTGGCCGCTGGCGTGCATGAACGGCGGGATGGCGAGGGCGACGATTCCCGGCCGCAGCACCCGGCTCGCCAGCTGCTCGGGCTCGGTGATCGTGTTGCCCATCGACAGCGGGTCGCCTCCGCCCATCGCCGCGAAGAAGATGTCTTCGTGGCGCCAGAGCACGCCCTTGGGCATGCCGGTGGTGCCGCCCGTGTAGACGCAATAGACGTCGTCGGCCGACCGGGCCGGGAACCCGCGCCCGCCGGGGGCGGCGGCGAGCACCTGCTCGTAGTCGTCCCAGGCCGCGCCCGTGCCCTCCGCACCGGGCGCGGCGTCGTCCTCGGCCACCTGGAGCAGGACCCGGCACTCGGCCAGCGCATCCAGCGCGGCGGACGCCGCCGGGACGAAGCGCGCGTGGGCAACGACCGCCACCAGCCCTGCGTCGGCGTAGAGGTGGCGGAGCTCGGCGGCCACGTAGCGGTAGTTGACGTTGACGGGGACGGCGCGGATCTTGAAGCAGGCGATCATCCCCTCGAGGTACTCCGAGCCGTTGACCAGCTGCAGGCCGACGCGATCGCCGGCGCCCACCCCCGCCCCGGCCAGGTGGTGGGCCAGCCGGTTCGCCCGCTCGTCGAGCGCCTCGTAGGTGAGCCGGCGCTCCCCGGCCACCAGGGCGAGCGATCCGGAGGCGACGTCGACCACGCTCTCGAAGAGGTCGGCCAGGTTGAATTCCACTGCTCCTCCTGCGTCCGGCCGCGGCGGACGTGGCTGTGTGAACGTAGGATCGACGTTAGAAGGTGCGCCGGGTCCGTCGGCACCGGCGCAGGGTGCCGGTGGCGGGGCGGCGCCCGGAGGGGGGAGTGAGCGTGGACCAGGTGAGTCCTCCGAGTGCAGGGGGCGGCTACGCCACCCCCCGGCCGGCGCCGCCGGAGCCGGCGTGGCTGTGGTCGCCGCTGCGGCCCTGGGCCCGCTACGCGACGGCCCGGTGGCGCACGGTGGCCAAGCACCTCGACCGGCGCTCGCTGGTGCGGGCCACCAAGGCCGTGCCCCGCACCCTCCGGTTCGTCGGCAGGACCCTGCTGTCGGGAGAGGTCGACGAGTCCGTGCCGCGCCCGCCGTTGACGATCGCGCTGGCGGTGCAGGTGGCGCTCGACGAGGCCCTGCTGGCGGTGGCCATGACGCCGAATCGCTATCCGCGCCGCCGCGACTACCAGCGGGTCGGCGAGGAGCTGGCGGAGGCGCGTGCGATGTACCGCCGGCGCGGCTGGCTGGCACGGCCGCCCTCCTACCACCGCGAGCCGCCGCCGCTGCACGAGGCGGACGTCGTCTGGCGGCGGGGTTCCACCTTCGGAGGGCGCTTCGAGCACATGGCATTCGACAGCGGCTTCGCGCCGCGCCCGAGCGAGCCGGGGGGAGAGCGGTGGCTGTCGTTCGGGGCCAACGACACCGCCGCGGCCACGATCCTGCGCCACGCCGGCGGGCCACGCCCGTGGGTGGTGGGGATCCACGGCTTCTGCATGGGCTTCCCCCTGACCGACTTCCGGGGCCTCAGCACCGACCTGCTCCACCACGAGCTGGGGATGAACGTGGCGCTGCCGATCCTGCCGCTGCACGGGTCGCGCCGGGTCACCCGGATCAGCGGCGAGCCGTTCTTGTCGTTCGAGCTCATGAACGCGGTGCACGGCATCACCCAGTCGATCTGGGACATCCGCCGGCTGATCACCTGGATCCGGACCCAGGGCGCGCCGTCGATCTCGGTCTACGGGATCTCCCTGGGCGCGTACGTGGCCTCGGTGCTCGCCGGCCTCGAGGACGGCCTCGACGCGGTGGTGGCGGGGATCCCCGTCTCCGACTTCCCGGCCCTCTTCCACGCCCACAGCCCGCACCACATCCGGGCACGCTCGATCGAGCACCGGATCCTCGGCGGCACCGCCGAGGACGTGTACCGGGTGATCTCGCCGTTCAGCTTCGCCCCGCGCACGGCCCGGGACCGGCGCTTCGTGTTCGCCGGCTACGGCGACCGCCTGTCGACGCCGGGACAGGCGCGCCGGCTCTGGGAGCACTGGGACGAGCCGGAGATCTGCTGGTACGCAGGCGACCACGTCGGCTACCTGTGGTCGCGCCACGTGCGGTCCTTCGTGCGCGACGCCCTCGAGATCCCGTCGGCGCTGCTGTCGCTGGGCGCCTGACCGGTTCCGCCATGGAGCCGATGTCGGGGATCGATGCCAAGTTCCTCTACTCGGAGACGCCTACCGCGCACATGCACACCATCAAGGTGGTCCTGGCGGACGTGTCGGAGATGCCCGAGGGCTTCTCCTACGACGTCTTCGTCGATGTGCTCGGCCGCCACCTGGGCCGCCTGCCCCCGTTCCGGCGCCGGGTCGTTCCCGTGCCGCTGTCGCTCGGGCACCCCGTGTGGATCGAGGACCCCGACTTCGACCTGCGCCGGCACCTGGACCGCCGTCGCGTCGAGCCACCGGGCACCCTCCGCGAGCTGGCGGCGGTGGTGGCCGAGATCGCGGCGGTGCCCCTTCCCCGCGACCGGCCGCTGTGGCAGGTGGTCGTGGTCGAGGGGATCGAGGGGGGCCGCATGGCCGCGGTGGCCAAGATCCACCACGCCGTCGCCGACGGCACGGCCACCGTGGCCATGCTCAAGAACGTGGTGCGGGGGCTCCACGAGGCGGAGGAGCCGGTGGTCGACACCTGGCGGCCCGAACCCGTGCCCACCCGCAGCGAACTGCTCCGGCTGTCCCTGCGCCAGCACGGGGCCCGGTTGCGCAGGCTGCCCGACCTGGTCGTGCGCTCCGCCCGCGGCACGCGTGCCTCGGAGGCGAGCCGCCGCGGCGCGGCCGTGCGCCCGCCCCTGCCGCTCCAGACCCCGCGCACCTCGCTCAACGTGTCGCTCACGCCGACGCGCACCTTCGCCATGACCACGCTGCCGCTGGACTCGCTCAAGGTGGTGCGACGGGCACAGGCCGTCACCCTCAACGACGTCTACCTGGCGGTGTGCGCAGGGGCGCTGCGCCTGTACCTGACCCGGCGCGGCGAACTGCCGTCCCGGTCCCTGGTGGCGAGCGTCCCCGTCTCGATCGATCCCAACGACGCCCGGCTGTCGGGCAACCGGGTCGACAACCTGTACGTCACGATCGGCACCGACATCGGCGACCCGCTGACCCGCCTGCGCCATTGCAGCGAGGTCACCCGTGCCGCCAAGGAGGTGCGGGGCCTGCTGGGCAACGACCTCTTCGAGCAACGCGCCGAAATCCTGCCCCCGCAGCTCTACCGGGCCGCGGTGCGGGCCTGGACCCGCACCGGCCTCGCCGACCGCGTACGGCCGCCCATCAACCTCGTCGCCTCGAACGTCGCCGGCCCCAGGGAACGCATCCGCTTCGGCCCGATCGAAATCGAGGCCCTCTACTCGGTGGGCCCCATCCTCGAGGGGATCGGGCTCAACCTGACCGCCTGGAGCTACGTCGACGCCCTGCACGTCTCCGCGCTCGGCTGCCCGGGGAGCCTGCCCGACCCGTGGGCGCTCGTAGACCAATTGCACGAGGCCCTGTCCGAGCTCGTCGCCGCGTCGGCCGCCGCCCCAGCCCCGGCCGCCGCCCCGGCCCCGGGCTCACCGGCGGCGACCGTCACCGAGGTCGCAACGCCAGGAGCCGACTCGCCGGCCGCCTCCTGATCGGAGCGAACCGACCGCCTATGCGGCCGTCTTCCGGGCCCTCGGGGCCTTCGTGGCCGTGGTCGGACGAGGTGTTGCCGGTGCCCGGTGCGCCGGCGTGGCCCTCGGCGCCTGGCCCTCGGCCAGCTGGTGCATGAGCGCGTGCGTCTCGACGACCATGTCGTGGGCGAACTCACGCTGGATCCGGAGCAGCTCTTCCGTGAAGTCGAGGAACTCCCTCGTAAGCTCGAACGCGAGCGGGAACTCGACCGGCAGGGTGTCGCGGACTGTGCTCATCCACGAGCGCACCGCCTTCATGACCTCCTCCTCGCGCTTGCGCACGAGGTCGAAGACCTCTTCCAGACGCTCTTCGTGCTTGGTTGGCGTTGGCATGGCGTTCCTCCTTTCTGCTCTGCCTTTCTCCTGTTCCCAGCGCACGCCGCGACGGTCCCCCCAGAAAGGGCCGAAGGACCCATGTGCTAGCTCCAGCAAGCGTGGCGCCCGTCCACCGGCGTGAAGAGCGCTGCAAGCTCGGATTTGCGCACTTTGCCAGTGCCGTTTCGGGGAAAGGAGTCCACGAACCTGAACGCCTGGGGCACCTTGTACTCCGACATGCGAGTCTCCAGCCAGCCTCGGAGGTGTTTCTCGCTGAGCGAGGTGTTGGCTCGGAGACGCACCGCGGCGACCGGTACCTCGCCCTTTTGCTCGTGGGGCAATCCGATGACCGCAGCTTCCAGGACCTTCGGGTGCTCCTCGAGGACGCGCTCGACTTCGGCGGCATAGACCGAATAGCCGCCGTTGTTGATGACGTCCTTTCTGCGGCCTACGAATTCCACGAGCCCGAAGCGGCTCCGCCGAGCGAGATCTCCGGTCCTCAGCCAGCCGTCGTCGGTCATGGTGCCCCGGGTGGCGTCGGGGTGCCCGTGATACCCCCGCATCACCGCGTGGCCCTTGATGGCCAGCTCACCCACCTGGCCCTGGTGCATCTCCCGTCCATCGTCGTCGCACACGCGCAACCTGTGGCCGGGCCGCACGATGGCGAGCGGTCCCAGACGCATCGAGGCCGGTCCCGGGGGAGCGAACTTGTAGGCGACCGCTCCTGCGGATTCGACCATGCCGTAGCCGTCGATGAAGGCGGCGACGCCGACCGTCCGGTTCACGAGCGGGAGCCGAAGTGCCGCTCCCAGCGCCTGAAAGCGCCGCGCCAGCTCCGCCGGCATGACGTCGGCTCCCGAGGCCCACAGTCGCACGGACCTGAGATCGCGCTGCTCGGCGCCGGCTTCGAGCATCATGCGGTACATGGCGGGCACGCCGATGAACATCGTCGCCCGCCGTTGCTCGATGGCGTCGAGCGCATGTGCCGGGTTGAAATTCCTGAGCAGGCACACCGGGACGCCCAGCCCGGCCGTCAAGACCAGCATCGAGAAGCCGGCGATATGGGCGACGGGAAGGCCGGACACCGCTTCGCCGCTCTGTTCCCGGGTCGGGCACAAGGCCAGCAGGCGGACGAGGCCGGTCAAGGAGCGGTGGGTGAGTTGGGCGCCCAGCGGCCGGCCGGTCGTGCCCGAGGAGTAGAAGATGGCCGCGACGTCGTCGGGATGGCCTGGGACCGCGGGCGAGTCGTCGCCGCCGCCGGCGAGCTCGGCCTCGTCCCACACGACCAGCTTGGCCCGCGAGTCCCCGATGACGTGGTCGATCTCGGCGGGGCGCATCCTGCTGTTGACCGGCACGGCGATACCTCCGGCGCGGGACACGGCAAGACTGGCGAGGAACACGGCGTAACTGTTGGCGAGGGCCAGCACGACGCGGTCACCTGGGACGATGATGCGACGGAGGGCGCCCGACCACCGGGCACAGCGTTCCGCCGCCTGTGCGTAGGTGAGACTGAACTCACTGTCTCCGAGCTCGGTGACCAGTCGGCGATGGGGCCGAAACCGGGCTAGGTGGTCGAGCAGTTCCCCGAGCGTCAGGCGATCGTCCCTGACGACCGACAGGTGGGCTCGAGCCGTGCCCCACCGCCCGCCTGAGCGGGCATCCCCCCCTCGTGGGGCGTCTTCGAACTGCTCCATGGGGCTCCTCAGCCGGGCCGAATTGCAGGAGCGCCACCCTGTGCCACGACCGCTACGGTACCCCGCTGGCGTGGCAACCGGCCCGGGTTCGCCGGCTGATCTCGCCCCAACCTTTGGCGGCGGCCTCGCGTCACCGCTAGCGTTGTCCGTGCCCGGACTCGTCAGGACGAGCCCGGACCACGGGGGGACCGTTGGGGGGGCAACGATCGGGCTGTCCGGTCCGGGAGCTCGCCGGGCCGATCCGAGGCGCGGCGCGCGC
>Ga0187770_10000654_pt1 | contig 17109 bp, 14 predicted proteins | sample 0116_SJ02_MP02_2_FD_133154 | JGI IMG/M metagenome (GOLD analysis project Ga0187770, IMG submission 133154) | Tropical peat soil microbial communities from peatlands in Department of Meta, Colombia - 0116_SJ02_MP02_20_MG | ecosystem: Environmental > Terrestrial > Soil > Wetlands > Peat | place...
AAAAAACTCAAGGCATGGCAGTCTCTTGCGATCCGGCGGTTTCCAAGCCCAAAGCAGCGCGCGCGACTTGCCGGCCCAGTTCAAAGCACCTGTCGAGGTCCTCTTTGCCGGGAGAATACTTAACGCGGACTCCTTGGCCTACCAGGTTGATATTCATGTCCAGCATGGCTTCCGAGATCAGCTTCACCGCCTCGCCGCTCCAACCGTAGGAGCCGAAGGCCGCCCCCACCTTGCCGCACGGCCTCAAACCCTTCATGTAGCTAAGCAGGTCGGCCATTGCGGGCATCATACCGTTATTTATCGTCGCAGAACCCAGGACAAGCGCCCTCGAGTCGAGCACATCGGCCATGATGTCGCTGCGGTGATTGAGCTTCAAACTGAGCAATTTGAAGTCGAGGCCCTCCTCTTTTAACCCTTCGGCGATTGCGCAAGCCATTTTCTCGGTAGCCTGCCACATAGTATCGTAGATGACCAGAGCTTTCCTGCCGCTTTCCTGCCTGCTCCATTTCCGATAGGCTTCGATAATCCCCCCTGGGCTCTTCCGCCAGATAAGGCCGTGATCCGGAGCTATCATGTCTATGTCGAGCCCCATTTCACTAATCTTTGCAATCAGTTTTTGGACGAGGGGCGAAAAGAGCAGCAGGATGTTGGCGTAGTACTTGGCGGCGTGACCAAATAGTTCGGAGACATCCACTTCGTCGTCGAACCTCAGGCTGGTTGCCCAGTGCTGCCCGAAGCCGTCGCTGGAAAGCAAAAGCCTGTCTTCAGGTATGTATGACATCATGCTGTCCGGCCAATGGAGCATTCGGGTTTCAAGAAAACTGACCGTTTTTTTGCCGAGACTGAGGCTATGCCCGGTCTCGACCACATGATACGGCCAGTCCGAACGGTCGTAATGGTCCATGAGGGCTTTTTTACCCATGGGAGAACAAATCACCTTCTCCGGCCTGACCAGTTCCACTATGTCCGGCACAGCGCCCGAATGATCCATCTCAACGTGATTTACGACGAGGTAGTCAATTCGCCCCGGATCGGTTATCCTGCTTATGGACTCGATGAGTTCATCTTTGAAAGGCTTTTTGACCGTATCGAAGAGCGTGATTTTTTTGTCGATTACCAGGTAGGCGTTATAAGTGGTCCCTTTCGGCGTGGAGTAACCGTGAAAGTCTCGAATGTTCCAGTCAAGGGCCCCAACCCAGTAAACGCCCTGTTTAATTTCCACCGGTCCCATTGGATTCCCCCTCTTAATTCTTGCCGATTTCCCTCTAAAGCTGATAATGTTAACAAGTTCTCAACGTTTGAGATCGACTGATAACCATATTCCGAGCTCAGGGCAATCTCGATCGCAGCTCGCCACCCCCGCGGCCCGAACTCAAAATTATGACGACATGGACTCAAAGGCTATAATAACAATGAGCGAAAGATTTACGAAGTAAGAAAGAGGCAATAGAGATGGAAAACAGTGGACAAAAGCGTCAATATTCCGAAGCCGAAATAAGGGAGGAGAACAAACGAATCAGACATCTCAGAAGACTCGTCGATTTCTCTTTGGCCCTTATAGCTCAGTCACCCATGTCCCTGGAGGAGGCCCACCGGGTCGTTCAGGCGGTCCGGGAGAAGGCAATCAGTCTTTTCCCCGGAAAAGAGGAGACCTTCGAACTGCTGTACACGCCGCGGTTCAGACGGCTTATTTCTGAAAAATTCGGGCTATTCTGAAAAAGCATTCTTCACGCGAAGACTGATCGTGTCCGGACATGGAGAGGCGGAGAAAGAAAAAGAGAAAATTGCCGCTCCCTCGTCCCCCAAACCTGTATCCGTTCGCGGATGGGATATTTCCTCTTCGCGGATTCGCGTCGGGGCGTGATATACTTTAGCCTAAGTCAACAGCATCGCCGTGAGAATTCCCGATGAACGAACTTATTTGCAAATTGCAACGGGAAGCGCAAAGAATCGCATCAAAACATGCGCTTCCCGAGTTCTACACCCGATTCAAAGCGCCGCTTGCCATTGCGAAAAGGCTTTTCTATAACCATCCTGGGGTTGCGCGCCTTCGCCGGATGTTGGAGCCCGGCAGTAACGAAGCGCTCGGTCACGGCGCCTTGCACAGCGCTCACGTCAGCATCGACTGCGCCGCGCTCATCAATATTGAGACCTCCGGGGACAGGATGAAACCGCTCGCTGTCGAACGGCTTATGGTGAACGGCATCTATGCGGGGATTTTGCATGACATATGTCGCGATGGACAAGAACAACACGCTCAGCGTGGAGCTGAGAAGGCAGAAAGTATTCTCCGCGCGTTTGCGCTCAGCAAGAACGAAGTTGCTTGCATAACCAACGCCATAAGGAATCATGAGGCATTCACGCCTTCTTCGGCCACAGGCCGCCAATGGGCTCAGCTTGTTAGCGACTGCCTCTATGACGCCGACAAGTTCCGCTGGGGAGCCGACACATTTACGCACACGCTTTGGCACATGATGGATCACCAGGCCCTCAGCATGCGGGAGATAATCGAAAAATTCCCTTGGGGAATGTCGGGCACCGTTCGCATCATCGAAACCTTCAGGACCCCCACCGGCCGGCAGTTCGGCCCCGAGATCGTAGAAACCGGGATGGAAATAGGTAAGGAAATCTATCGGCACCTGCTTCAACACTGTCGGGGGACCTCACAATGAAAAACGACACGATTACCGCCATAGAAGGGTTACGGGTGGGCCACGCCGAATTGGAGGGAACGCCGAGCGGCTGCACGGTTATTCTGCCCGATCGGGGGGCGGCGGCCGGCGTTGACATAAGAGGAGGCGCGCCGGGGACTTACGGGACCGACACATTTAACCCTCTTAATCTGGTCGATAAAGTGAACGGACTCTTCTTTTCTGGTGGAAGCGCTTTCGGTATGAGCGCCGCTGACGGGGTTAGAAGATATCTGAAGGATCGCCATGCAGGCTTTAACACCGGCCACGGAGTAGTGCCCATCGTCGCCGGTGCGATCATCTTTGATCTCGGGGTCAATAGAACCGGGGTCTATCCCGGCGCAGAACTGGCCCTCAAGGCATGCCTAGACTCATCGCCGGGACCCGTTGAGGAAGGCAGCAGGGGCGCCGGCGCAGGAGCCACCGTCGGAAAGCTCTTCGGGTTCGAGCGCTGCATGAAAGGAGGCGTTGGAAGCAGTTTGATCCATGGGGCGGCAGGGTTAAAAGTCGGCGCGTTACTGGTGGTGAACTCGTTCGGCGAAATATTCGATCCCGATACGGGCCTTAAAGTTGCCGGGGCACGGAAGAGCCCGGAGAGCAACGACCTGGTCGATACCGTCCCTGAGCTTATGAAGATGACCGGCTTCATGGGAAGCTTCCAGGCCGCTGGAAACACCGTCGTCGGAGCAATTGCGACGAATGCTCTCCTGAATAAGGTCCAGTTGACCAAGATAGCCCAAATGGCCCATGACGGACTTGCCAGAGCAATCTATCCCGTACATACGCAATACGACGGGGACGCCGTTTTCGCCCTGAGCTGCGGGACCCTGGACGGCGTGGAAGTGAGCCTTATCGGCGCCCTGGCAGTCCTGGCTGCACAACAGGCGATCCTGAGGGCGGTTCGAAAAGCACGCAGCCTCGAAGGCATACCGGGCATTAAGACGAATTGAGGAATTGGCAAGTGATGGATTCAGAACTTGGAAAAACAAGCTCCCAAATTCATCAGCTCCTAAATTCTTTAATCTTCGATATCAAACCTTGAAAAACGCTTTCGCATTTGCGCCGCATACGGGGCACACATCCGGCAAATCTTGAGCTGCGGTGTATCCGCAAACCTTACAGATATAATAATCCTGCACCGGGAATTTATCAGGGTCGGCGAGCGCTTTCTTGTAAAGTTGCGCGTGGTAGGCTTCCACCTTGTTAGCATAGTCAAAGCTGACTTCGGCTGACTTTTGCCCCTCTTCTTTGGCATGCGCAATCATTGCCGGGTACATGGTTTTGAATTCATGTGTTTCGCCGGCGATGGCGTCCTCCAGGTTTTCCTTGGTGCTTTTCACCTTTCCTGCTGTGCGCAGGTGCTTGAGGGCATGTATTGTTTCGGCCTCGGCGATGGCCCGGAAAAGCTTTGCCACCCCGTGCAAAAACTCATCTTCGGCCCTCTGACAATAGGCCAGATACTTTCTGTTTGCCTGAGATTCACCGGCAAAGGCATCCGTAAGGTCCTTCTCGGTCTTGGACATTTCTTCGCTCCCCGGTCAGAAAATGTTGTGAAACTAAGAAGACAGCCGCATCCTGTCCGTCCGCAGATTGTTGATTTGGGGTTTGAAAATAAGGAGGATCTGACTCAAAGTCAAACGTAGCTTTCCATTAAAAAAAGTTAAAGGAATCATTTAAACCGTCCGAAATAAGGTTCACAGGCTTAAAAGGTAAAATTTGGAGCTTTCTAAGAATTTATGGTGGTTGACTCTTTAGGTGGTGGCGGCAACGCTGCCGAATAAGCATGGTCTCTATTCTGCACTGACTCATTGATCGGGACGACGCCATGAACAATTCCAAAACAATCCTTTTCACCGCTTTCTTTTTCACTGTGTTTTTCCTGTTTTCCATTTGGGCGCGGTGCGCCGAGCAGTCTAAATACGTGGGATCTGAGGCGTGCAAGGAGTGCCACGCAAGCGAGTACGGCACCTTCAAACAGTTCAATAAGAAAGCCCACTCGTTTCAGAGCATCATCCGCCTGAAAAAGGGGCTGGACGAAGCCGAACTTAAGAAATGTTTCGAATGCCACACCACGGGATACGGCAAGGCAGGCGGATTTCTATCCGAGAATGAAACCCCCGAGTTAAAGAACGCCGGGTGCGAGGTTTGCCACGGACCGGGCAGCATCCATGCAGAAACGGGCGATCCTAAAGACATCAAAGGAAAACTCACCGCAAAAGACTGCGAGGCCTGCCACAACGCTGAACGCGTCGGCGCTTTCAGATATAAACCCTTGATCTACGGAGGCGCTCACTGATGAACTCAATCAAGATGAACTTGCAGGTAAAAATCGTTTTGGGGGTTGCTGTCCTCCTTCTGATCGGGCTTACCACGATCATTGGGGTGAGCGTTTTCTATCAGCAAAAAGAAATGAGGCAAGAACTTCAGGTCTCCACAAATATTCTGGCCGATGCGGTCCAAAACGGCATCGTCTCCCCCATGGCGATCGGAGACAGCGAAACCATCATGAGCCAGATGGGGGAGTTCGAAAAGAACAGCAACAATGTCAAGGTCTATGTTTTTGGGTTCGACAAGTTTATCACTTATACCTCGGAACATGACAAGGCGGGTTCCTCGTTGTCCGACAATATCAAATCGCCGGAACTTGCCCGAGGGATCGATAACATGCTGGCAACCGGAGAGAAGCTCGAGTCCGGGTTCGACGAGGAACGGAGCGGGATTCATTATATGAGCCTGCTGCGTCCGCTCCAAAATGAGAAGCGTTGCCACCATTGCCACGGGTCCGCTCGTTCGGTCCTTGGCGGGCTGCTCGTCGAGCAGAACAGCAACAGCATGCTCGAAGCCTTCCGCGCTATTCGTAACAAGAATATCTTAATAGGACTCATTTCTAGCCTGGGAGTTATTCTGCTTCTCATCTTGATCGTATCCAAGACAGTCAGCCGCCCCATACAACGCGTTATCTCGGGTCTTAATGAAGCGGCGGAAAACGCATGGGCGGCTTCCGGAACGGTAGCGGCCATCAGCGAGCATATGTTGGAGGGTGCGACAGGCCAAGCAGCTGCAATCGAGCAAACATCCGCCTTTCTCGAAGAAATGTCTGCAATGACCGGTCATAACTCCGGAAACGCAGCTGAGGCAAACAAACTGATGCACCAGGTTGGAGAAATCACTTCGAAGGCCGAAGGTTCGATGAAACGGCTGATGGAATTTATGCATGAAATTTCGAGCGCCAGCGACAAGACTCAAAAGATCATAAAAACCATCGATGAAATTGCGTTCCAAACCAACCTCCTGGCCCTAAACGCCGCAGTGGAAGCGGCCCGCGCCGGGGAGGCGGGAGCCGGGTTTGCCGTTGTGGCCGACGAGGTGAGGAACCTGGCGATGCGTGCTGCGGAAGCCGCAAAGAATACCGCCGCACTGATCGAGGGCAATGTCGCGATGATCCAGACAGGCAACAATCTGGTGAAGAGCATGACCGGCGAATTCCTGGAAGTCGCCTCAAGCGTTTCTAAAGCCGGCGACCTGATCAGGGAGATTTCGTCAGCATCTCAGGAACAGGCGATGGGCGCGCAACAGATCAATGAAGCGGTTGGAGGCATTGACAAAGTTGCCCAGGAAAATGCTGCGAACGCCGGGAATGCAGCCAGCGCTTCGAATCAGTTGAAAGGGCAGGCGGAGCAAATGCTCGGCTTCGTAAACCGTTTGATAGGCCTGCTTGAAGGCCGCTCCGACAAGGCAGGGGCGGGCAGCGGTGGAGGTGAGACCTTTCGGGAACGTGCAGCGAACGATCCTTCTGATACTCCAAGCGCCGCCGACGCCCAGAAACACAAAGCGGCAGGGGCCGATTCGCAGGTGACTTTACCCGCCACGTCGGGTGGTTCGAAATCGGCAGGAAAACAACTCAGAGCCGTTAACGCGGGAGAGTCCTTACAAACTCATTAATACCGGATGCGCCCATCGGGGCAAAAATTGGCGATTGAAACCTCTTTGGGCGCAACCGGGTATAAGGGACCACACGGGCGGACTTGATACAGGGAGAGGTCGCTCTGTGCCGGAAGGACACAAACCAACTCATTCTTCTCACGAAACGCAGGATTGGCGGACCCTTTCTCGAATCGGGTCGACACCTCAGAAAACCTAAGACTCCGAATCAGCATTACCCTTACACGCCGGGCAATATCCCTGAAGGACCACCTGCTGCCTCAGTATCCGGAACCCGTCCTGCTCGGAAACCGCTATTGCCGGCTCCTGAGCTAAACTGGCATCCTGGATCGATTGACATTCCAGGCAGACCATGTGGTGGTGTGGACCGGTTATAGCATCGTACCGGGCAACTTCCGTTATCGGACTCACTTTCTGAATGAGGCCGACTTCGTAGAATTTTTCGAGCGTCTTGTAGACGGTTCCCAGAGAAATCATCGGGAAGCGCTTCTTGACCTGCTGATAAATAGCTTCAGCGCTCGGATGTTCACGGGTAAAATACAGTGCCTGATAGATGGCCAACCGCTGATAGGTTACCTGAAGGCCACACTCTCTCAGGGTCGCAATGAAGTCCTTGTCGTTTTTCCCCTCCATGATCTCTCTCCCCCTTTTGGCTGTGGAGCAGGAATCAGGTGAACCAATAAGACCGACCCTAGTTCTTATTATATGCAAATTCAAATTTAAGCAAGAAAAATCTACTAATAATGTGTATTCCTAAGCAGCGCTTTCCTCTTTAGACGACAACACTCCAAACCGCTTAAGAAAAACGAGCAGAATAGAAATGGCTGCCGGAGTTATTCCCGGTATTCTCGACGCCTGTCCAATCGAAATCGGCTTCACTGCCCCCAGCTTCTGCCTGACTTCGTTGGATAAACCCGGTACCCGATCGTAAGGGAAATCCGGCGGAATCCTGATTTCTTCCGTCTGCTTGAATCTGTTCACCTCGGCTTCCTGCCGACGCAGGTAGCCTTCGTATTTGCACTCGATTTCGACCTGTTCCTTAACTCTACCCGGAAGGGTCGAATCGATCCCGCAAAGGACCTCCAAATCAGAGTAGGCAAACTCGGGTCTTTTGAGCAGCTTTTCCAGCGAGATCGGGGCATCGAGCGGATTCGAGCCTCTACGGATAAGCATTTCATTCACCCGGGAAGAGGGCCGCACAAAAGTCTTCCGAAGTCTTTCCAGTTCGGCGCCCACTGCTTCACGCCGATCTAAAAGCTCCCTATAGACTGAATAATCATGAAGTCCAAGGTCGTATCCCTTTGCCAAAAGGCGCAAATCGGCGTTGTCCTCACGGAGCAAGAGGCGGTGCTCGGACCGCGAAGTGAAAATTCTATAGGGCTCGTTGGTGCCCTTTGTGACCAGATCATCTATCATTACGGCAATGTAGGCTTCCGAGCGGTCCATGATAAACGGCGGCCTTCTCTGGAGCTTGAGGGCGGCGTTCAACCCTGCCCACATTCCCTGAGCAGCCGCTTCTTCATATCCGGAAGTCCCGTTTATCTGACCAGCCAGGAAAAGACCCTCTACCAGCTTTGTCTCAAGCGTGGGATAGAGTTGCGTAGGATCAATGAAGTCATATTCGATCGCGTAGGCGGGTCTCATTATCTCGGCATATTCCAGCCCCGGTATCGAGTGAATCAGGTTGTGCTGAATTTCCACCGGGAGCGAATTGCCCGTGCCGCTGACGTATATCTCCTCGGTATCCAAACCCTCAGGCTCCAGAATTATCTGATGAAAATCCCTGTGCGGAAACTTCATCACCTTATCTTCCAGAGATGGACAGTAGCGCGCCGAAACACCCCGGATGGAGCCGTTATAGAGCGGAGAAAGATGGATATGGCGGCGGATCAGATCATGGGTCCCCTGTGCAGTACGCCCGATGTAGCAGGGGACCTGAGGAAGAGAAAGCTTCTCCGTAAGTAGAGAAAAAGGCCTCGCTTCAGGATCGCCGTGCTGTTGGCGGAAACGGCTGAAATCGATGCTTCGCCGGAGGATTCGCGCAGGAGTCCCCGTCTTCATCCTGCCGAATGCGAACCCCAGATCCTGTAACTGATCGGCAAGCGCAATGGAGGGAAACTCGCCTGCCCTTCCCGACGGAACCCGGCTCTTTCCAATGTGGATAAGACCGTGCAGAAAGGTGCCTGTTGCAACAACAACAGCCGCCGATTCGTAGAAAACCCCGAACTGGTCTATTATTCCCGATATCTTTCCGTCCTCGACAAGCAGCGACTCAATCATGCATTGCTTCAATTCGAGACTTGGCTGAAGCTCCAATACGTGCTTCATAGCAGTTCGATAGCGTACTTTGTCGTTCTGGGTCCGTGTGCCGCGAACGGCAGGCCCCTTTTTTGTGTTGAGCAAACGGAACTGGATGGCAGACCGGTCCGAAATCCTGGCCATCTCACCCCCGAGCGCGTCGATTTCCCGCACAAGGTGGCCTTTGCCGATTCCGCCTATTGAAGGCGAACAGGGCATGTGCGCAACCGTATCCAGGTAAATCGACATAACCAGGGTTTTGCAGCCCAGACGCGCGGCGGCAAGCGCAGCTTCACAGCCGGCATGCCCCGCCCCGATCACTATCACGTCATATTTTCCCGCCATTTCAAACCCGGACCTGAACCTGACACTGTTGAGCTGGAGGACAAAATGGATGGATCATTCTACAACACTACCTTGCCGATAAAAACCATTATGTTTCTCCTCACAATCTTACATTCGGTGCAATTCGCGGTTTACTTTAAGAATACGGCGCCATCAAGCGCAATTAAAGATTCTCCTTATTCCCGAACGGGTTGCTTTCCTCGATCAGCTTTGTGACATTGCGCCCGATAATCGCCTCTTCCTGTTCGACGGCGAGGTTCAGACGCCGTATCTTTTGCAACTCGAAGGCCGGGTCCCCGAAAGGAAAATCGGACCCGAACATCAACCTCTCAAACCCATACCGGGAAATATAGTCTCTGATGTCGCCAACCGGAGCAAGGGCAGTATCCGCATAAATATTCAACATTTCCCATATGCCGTGGCGTCGGAAAAGATCATAGCCGCCGTTTAGCATTCCGCAATGGGGAATGACCACCTTCACTCCCGGCGCCAGTTTTTTGATGAAGTAAAGCGTATTTTCGAATTCTTCCTCAAGACATACCGGCATGTTGCGTCTTCGGATTTCCTGGATCGCAGCCGCACATCTGGGATCTTCGTAATTGTAGACAGGCTCGTCGGGATGCCTGTGCCATTTAATCCCCTTGTGCGCTTCACTGAGCTGCTCGACGGCAAAGTCATTCCAGATGAAAAAATATGGGTATACTTCGAATTGCAGCGTCTCAGAATCACGCCTGCGGGAAAACGAAAGGAGATATTCGTTCGATTGGGCCCTTCTATGCTTCCATTCGCCGGTATCCCTGAAATGGGGATCGTACCTGTCGTAGATTTCCATGACCGGAGAGAACATCACCGCTCCTTCAATACCGCTGCCTCGGATGCAGGAAATATAATCGCGAAGGTCCTGCGGAGGAAAAGTGTCAAAGCGGCCGCAATGTGCGTGAGCGTCGATTATCTTGAAGTTCATTCATCTCTCCTTTGAGACTTAACCAGAGATGAGGAAACCGGATCATAGATCAGGCACTTAACCCAGTGACCGGGGGATATCTCCTGGAGTTTAGGGGGAACCTTTTCACAACGCGGTTCGGACTGAGGGCAGCGAGGCTGAAAAGGACAAAATTCCGGAAGTGCTTTTGCTGACGATTCGGTTGCCTGGCACTGGTGTTTTTTTGGGCGGTTGGGGTCCAGCAGTGGGATTGCGTCCAGCAACGCCCGTGTATAAGGATGGCTGGGGTTGCCGAACAATTCGACGGCCTCCGCGAGTTCGACGATTTGCCCCAGGTACATGACCGCAACCCGGTCACTGATGTGGCGCACCACCGAAAGATCGTGCGAGATAAAAAGGTAGGTGAGGTTGAAGTTCTGCTGCAAGTCCTTTAGGAGATTGATCACCTGCGCCTGTATGGAAACGTCCAGAGCGGAAAGCGGCTCGTCGCAGATGACCAGTTCGGGATGGAGAGCCAGGGCTCTGGCTATTCCAATCCTCTGGCGCTGTCCGCCGCTGAACTCATGAGGGTAACGGTTGATGAGCTCGGGTCGAAGGCCGACCACTTCCATTATTTGGCGCACCATTTTCTTTTGCTCGGCAGCGGTCCCTATCTTGTGAATGACCAGCCCTTCTCCGATGGTACGCCCCACAGTTTGCCTCGGATTAAGCGAGGAGTAAGGGTCCTGGAATATGATCTGCATGCGCCTTCTGAGCTGATGCAGTTTTTCGCCGCTCGCTGAGGAAATGTCCTGTCCGTCGAAAAAAATCCTGCCTTCGGTTGGAGGTTCAAGACCGAGAACCACCCTGCCAAGGGTGGATTTTCCACACCCGCTCTCTCCTACAAGACCCAGAGTCTCACCCCTCTCTATCACCAGGTCGACTCCGTCCACGGCTTTGACAGTCCCGACCTCACGGCGAAAGAGACCCTGTGTGATGGGATAGTATTTCTTGACGCCGCGGATTGTTACGAGCTCCGATTTTTGAAACAAGCACAGCCCTCCAAAACACAGCCGTCGGTGGCCAGTGGCCGGGAAAGAACTTTTTGACCACTGAAAACCGGCTACTAAGAACTGGCTAATAAAGCCAGCAGCGCACCGGGTGTCCTGCGGCAGCAGCCGTCAACTCAGGTTCCGCACTGAAGCAGCGGTCAAAAGACCAAGGACACCTGGTGTTGAATTTGCATCCGGGCGGCAGTGCAAGCAGACTGGGAACGACTCCCGGTATTGGTTCGAGCCTGCCCCTTTCCTCGCCGAGCATGCGGCCGGGTATTGAACGCATGAGTCCCTGGGTATAAGGATGGAGCGGATTTTCGAAAAGCTCCTTTACGCCCGCCTGTTCCACGACCCGGCCGGTGTACATCACAAGAACTTCCTCAGTCATCTCGGCTATTACGCCAAGGTCATGGGTTATAAGTAAAATCGCCATGCCGTGTGTTTCCCGCAAATCATCCAGAAGCGACAGTATCTGCGCCTGGATGGTCACATCCAGAGCAGTAGTGGGTTCGTCTGCGATAATCAGGCGAGGATTGCAGGCTACCGCCATTGCTATCATGACGCGCTGGCGCATGCCACCGCTCATCTGATGCGGGTAGTCCCTCATTCTGATTTCGGGAGATGGGATGCCCACCCTTTGCAGAAGTTCGATTACCCTAAGACGGACTTCCTTTCTCGAGGTGTGCTTGTGGCGCAACAGGACTTCAGCAATCTGGTCTTCAATTCGGAAAACGGGGTTGAGTGAGGTCATGGGCTCCTGGAAAATCATCGAGATTTCATTCCCACGTATAGTTTGTATTTCACTTTCCGGAATCGAAAGCATGTTTTTCCCCCGCCACCGGATCTCACCACCCGCAATTATCCCGGGAGAAGGAACAAGGCGCAGAATTGAAAGTGCGCACACACTCTTACCGCATCCGGACTCGCCGACGATTCCGAGCACCTGTCCTCCGGACATCTTGAAGCTGACCGAATCAACCGCTCGCGCGACACCAGCCTCGGTCAGGAAATACGTTTCCAAGTCTTTTACTTCCAGAAGAGATGAATTCATCTATCCCTGTCTCGGACAATTTTGATGAGCGCCTTTTTGGCAACCCTGACAAGTATACTTGTCGCCGGCTTTTTTAACAAGTGCGCCAGGCCTCCAATGTTTGGCGGAATCGCACTGGCTTAGTGTTCAGCAGCGTTCTGACAGGTTTACTGTTAGACGAGAACAGGGGGTATAAAGGCTGAGAGAGCGGCATCGATGGCCACTGGAACCACCCTGTCCATAGTTGGGCTGGTCCCTATAGCGTTTCTGCCGTTTCAGGCCGATCACCACACCACGGCCTGCTTTTTGCCAGCGAGTGGGCCATGTCGTAGAAATCAAGAAACCACTGAACTTTTGGCCTTTCGTGCAGGGTATCCATTTGCTCCAACGCTTCAGAAAACGCGCATGATTTGATTTTGCCTTCGTTCAACCCGAATGCGAGGACTTCGTTGGAGCCTCCTTCCATCGATTTAAAGAGTGCGCCTGCCGCTTCGGCGCCCATCCTTCCGGCAAGAATCCTGTCGAAGGCCGTAGGAAACCCGCCCCGTTGAACGTGCCCCAGCACAGCGCTTCGCACCTCGAATTCATCCTTGCTTTCCTCTTCGAGCAGCCTGCGCAGGAAATCCGTAGTATACTGACGTGACGCCTGTTCATTGCGCACGTATATAACCATGCGCTTTCCGCATGTGAAGCTGTCTTTGAGTTCCATAACGTTCCTGTTCAACTCGGCAAGGCTGATGCCGATCTCAGGAAGATAAGCCTTCTCGGCACCCGCAGCCAAAGCGCCCATGAGCGCCAGAAACCCGCAATCTTTTCCCATTACCTCCACTATGAACGCCCGTCTTGTGGCGCCTGCCGTGTGGCGAATCTTATCGACCGCCTCGATAATATTGTTGAGAGCGGTATCAGAACCTATGCACAGCTCGGTGCATGGGAGATTGTTATCGATAGTCGCAGGCACAAGCACGATAGGGACGTTGAACTCCGGGAAAACACCACGCATCTTTACAAGTTGCTCAATATGCTGGTAAGTGCCCCAGCCTCCAATGGCGATGATTCCCTTTATGTTGAATTTCCTGATATTGTCTGCGATCCTGCCGAAGTCCTCCTCGGTCACATCCGACCGGGCGGTCCCTATATCGGAGCTGGGATGGCCCACCCAGCCAACCAGTTCGTTCCAGTCCAGGTCGATGAAGTCGCCGTGAATCAGCCCGTAGAATTCGTCCCTCGAGCCGAATACCTGGACGCCCTGATTAAGCAGATGTCTGGCAGCAATGCTGAGCGCAGCGTTCATGCCCGGCGCGTCGGCACCGCCGGTAATGATGACTGCCCTTCCAAGTTCCCGGCGTTCCTGCGCGGGACAGATACCAGCGAGAGTATTGACAAGATCGAGCATACTCCTGAAGGTTTCTCCCCTGAGCTCGACAGCTTTCTTGAAATCGCCGTTGTCGACCTGTTTTCGAACTTCCAGGCACTTTTCGACCACTTCGATAAGTGGCGTGGAAACCACGAGGTTCTTTCTAACTCCGACCATGTGTCGATGCACAACATCGGGCTCATCGATGAGAAGGTCTACAGCCGCAACACCAAGCCGGGTCGAAAGAATCCGGTCATAAGCCGTCGGGGGCCCTCCCCGCTGAACATGTCCAAGCACGGTGAGACGCACTTCTATCCCCAGTCTTTCCGCCAGTATTTTTCCTACGCCGTTGGACTCTATGGGCAATCCGTCGGGGTGCCTGGCGCCTTCGGCAACGACCACCATCTGGTGTGGCCTTCCGATCTTCCGGGCCTTATCGAGAGTCTCAACCATCCTCTGATGCCAGCGTGGTTCAAGTCCCTCTTCCGGAATGAGCACCCAGCTAGCCCCGGTCGCCATTGCTGCAGCAAGCGCAAGGTAGCCGCAGTTTCGCCCCATCGTCTCGATAACGAATGTGCGCTGGTGGGAAGCAGCCGTAGATGAGAGATCGTCTATCGCACGCACAATGTGATTTAAGGCGGAATCAGCGCCTATGGACATATCGGTGCCGCTGAGGTCATTATCAATGGAACCGGGCAGCCCAACAACCTGGAGCATCGGGATTTGCGAGATCGGAGGGTACAGATCGGCATGGGCTGCTACGATCTCTTTTACGTGTTCGGACCATTCGGTCGAAAGCACGTGCGCTCCCATAAGGGAGCCGTCTCCCCCGATTACCACCAACGCCTCAATGCCCCGTTCAAGCATGTTCTCCACCGCGCGCCGTCTTCCGGCTGGCGTCTTGAACTGCTCGGATCGGGCCGTGCCCAGGAAAGTCCCCCCGTGCTGGTGAGTGTTGCTAACGTCCTGCCAGTTGAGAAGTTTTATATGGTCGCCACCCTGAAGAAGCCCCTCGTAGCCGTAGTAAATTCCATAGACATCAAGGCCTCTGTCCAGAGCGTGGCGTACGACCGCGCGCAACGCTGCGTTCATCCCCGGAGAATCGCCGCCGCTGGTCATTACTGCTAGAGTCTTGATCATAATTTTGCTCCTTGGAAAGGAAATAGACGGCCATCAACTCACTCCCCGTGTTTAAAGTCGTCATTCCGGCTGGTCTTCTAAAGTGGAATTCGATCTCCTGAAAGAAGGATACGCGATTTCCCGCACGGCTCAAAAGCAAGTATCATTAGAAGATGGAAATTATTCCTAATCGAAGTTATCCTAGGGCGCTGGACCTATAGGACGCTCAGCGCATTAATGATCGCTCCACCTGCGTCTCGCGGGGCCAAGCGGGGAAACGCTGCAAACAGCTCTTTTCGAATTACAGGCGGTGGACCATGATAGTGCCAGTTATATTATCCGGTGGCGTGGGATCGAGGTTATGGCCTCTTTCTAGAGAACATCTTCCAAAACAGTTGATGCCGATCTTGGGAGGAGAACACTCCCTGTTTCAAAAAACACTTTTGCGCCTGTCAAAAATCCCAGGAACAGTTCCTCCCGTAATTGTATGCAACGAAAGCCATCGCTTCATGGCGGCAGCACAGATGCAGGCGCTTAACGTTGCCCCCTCCGATATCATCCTTGAACCAGTGGGCCGAAATACCTGCCCCGCAATTACCGTGGGCGTACTGGCAGCCATGAAAAGCGATGATGACCCCGACGTGATCGTACTCCCTGCGGACCATCTCATCCAAGAAGATGACCGTTTTGCATCGGTCGTCCTGAAAGGGAGCGAACTTACCCCGCAAGGGAAAATAATCACGTTCGGGATCGTTCCGGACAGACCTGAAACCGGTTACGGCTACATCCGCAAAGGGCAAGCTGTGACGGGCCCCAGCGATGGAGAAGCCTGCATGGTGCGCGAATTCGTTGAGAAACCGGACCATGAAAAAGCCAGCTTATTCGTTGAGTCAAAAGAGTACCTTTGGAACAGCGGCATCTTCATGTTCCGGGCCTCCGTTTTTCTAAGCGAGCTGGGTCGCCTTCATCCCGAAATTCTCAGCGCCTGCCGTGACTCATATGAAAAGGCCAAGCTGGACCTTGACTTCATTCGCCTCGAAGAGACCGCCTTTGCTTCATGTCCGAATATTTCCATAGACTATGCAATTATGGAAAAAACGCCCCAGGCAGTGGTTATTCCTCTCGAAGTTGGCTGGAGTGATGTGGGGAGTTGGCCCTCGGTTCATAAAGTGTGCGAAAAAGACAAGAGCGGCAACGCTGTCACCGGCGATGTTTTGCTCGAAGACGTCCGCAACTGTTTTATCCATTCTGAAAACAGGCTCGTGGCCGCCCTCGGAATAGAAAACAAAATTATCATCGAAACCAAAGACGCCGTGCTGGTCTCATCGATCGAACGTTCCCAGGATGTTAAACTCATTGTCAGCAGGCTCAAAGAACAAATGCGGGAGGAAGCCTTTTCCCATTCCCGGTGTTATCGTCCCTGGGGGTCTTACGAGTCCACTGATACCGGTGAGCGCTTCAATGTAAAGCGTATAATCGTAAATCCCGGCGCGGCTCTTTCTCTTCAGATGCATTACCACAGGGCGGAACACTGGGTCGTGGTAAAGGGGACCGCCCGCATAACAAAGGGTGACGAGGAATTCCTGCTCAATGAAGACCAAAGCACATACATTCCATGGGGCACGCGACATCGCCTGGAAAACCCGGGCAAAATTCCCCTGGAACTTATCGAAGTCCAGACCGGCAGCTATTTGGGAGAAGACGACATCAGCCGGTTCGATGATATATACGGACGATCCTGAAAAGGTTTGAGTTTTAAGTCTTTAGTCTTCGGTTTTCAGTTCGATGTAAACTCCCGGACCGGTTTTTTGCGTCATAGCATTCAAAATTGAAGTGCGAACCCATACCTGGGTCTAGGATTGAGTCGTAATTGATAATGGTTCTTGAAAACATCGGTTTAAACTGCTATTGGTTCGGCGAATTTGAGTTCTACTCTATTCCAAAGAGGGGAGTCGCCAATGAAAACTTGGCAATACTCGTCGAAAGTTCTTGCGATCGGATTTGCAGTGGTCCTGTTGGGGGGTTGCGCAACGACGCCTTACGGTCCCGGTCCTTACTACTCCGTTCAGACGCCTCCTCCGGCCCCAAGCTCGGCGCCCGCCGGCAATGAGGCTGCTTCCCTAACCGTCGGTCCTGAGGATCGTTTCTATGTGATCCACATCGAAAACAACACCCCTTTCCCGGCCTATCGTCTTCCTAAAGCTCGTCACGTGCTTTATGAAAAAGGATTTGACCAGGTCAGAAGAGAAAGGGAGGCTGATTTTTCTCTGGACGTTTCACTGGCTGCCGAAGCTCGGGACAACCCTGACTTGAGGGGCGAGCATTTCTTAGGCGGGGCAATTCTGGGCGCT
>Ga0187770_10000655_pt1 | contig 17108 bp, 15 predicted proteins | sample 0116_SJ02_MP02_2_FD_133154 | JGI IMG/M metagenome (GOLD analysis project Ga0187770, IMG submission 133154) | Tropical peat soil microbial communities from peatlands in Department of Meta, Colombia - 0116_SJ02_MP02_20_MG | ecosystem: Environmental > Terrestrial > Soil > Wetlands > Peat | place...
ATCTTTTTGAATTCTGTGATCGCCTGATCCAGGGTTCCTTTTTCCACATAGGCGGCTCCTAAATAGTATCTCACCCGATCATCTTTTGGGCGGGCAGCGAGAACGAAATTAAATTCTAAGATCGCTTGATCCAGTTTCCCCTGTTCCAAATAGATCAGACCCATCTTCGTACGGATGTCGATATCTCCTGAATCGAACTTCTGGATCTCTTGAAATTGATTCAGTGCCTCGTCGAGCTTCTTCTTTTTGATGAAGATCTGCCCCAATCGATTTCGAGCCCGCTTGTTATCTGGATCGAGGCTCAGGATCTTTTGATAAACCTCAGCCGCCTTCTCCGGTTCATTCTGAATCTCGTAAGTGATCCCTAAGTCCATCAAAACAGAAGTCAGGTTGGGCTCGATGGCCAAGGCCTTTAAAAAGTATTCTTTAGCCTTCTCATAAGATTTCATCTCGGCGTATACTCTTCCGAGGGAGTAAAGGCCCATTACGGATTCGGGTTCGATCTTGAGCAATTGTTGAAGAACTTGAGCGGCCTGGTCATAAGCCTGTTCCTCTGCATAGAGAGAGCTGAGGAAAAGATAGCTTTCTCGATGCCTAGGATCGATCTCCAAAGCTCTCTTATAGGATTCGATGGCCAAACCGTTCTTTTTGAGGGAAGAGTATATTCCGCCAAGGAGCAATTGGGCAGATAGAAGATTGGGCTCATAGAGAAGGGCAACCTTGCACTCCTCAATGGCTTCTGTCAAAAGCCCCTTATGGACATAGAGGGTCGCCAATTCCACATGTAAAGAAGGTTCCTTTCCGTCATAAGCAACTGCCTGTTTGAGGCTCTCGATAGCCTCATCGAGCTTCCCCTCCTTCAATTTGAACTGGGAGAGAAGGAAATGATAATAAGCGAGCGAATTCGGAGAGGTCTCCTTTTGGGATTTCACGAGAGCGGCTTGGCCCGAAACAGATTCCATCTTTGGCTGTTGCGCCTTGGGGAGTCCGCCACAAGCACCCAGAAGAGCAACGGAGAGGACAATAGATAAAAGTTGCTTAATGGAAAAATGCATATTCTTAAAATAACATTGTTTCTCATTGGAGTCAACGTAGATCTCATCCCCTGGATATACCCCCATAACGATTCCTTCGCGAAGGCATCAGGCCGTGTCGCTCATAAGGTAAGAATGTCTCCTCATCAGGATAGGTGGGGTTTCGTCCCATCGGGTCCACGATGAGGCCTCCCCCCGCCGCGCCAAAAGATTTATCGAAAAATTACGGAGCATTACTGCTTGAACCTGACTTCAGGATATTCTCTAAAGTGTTTGGGTAAGCGTATCCTTCAATAATTTTTCCGGTTTGGAGAATGATGGTGGGAGTTGAATCGACAAGAATACGCTTCCCAAGTTCAATATTTTTGTCGACAGATTGGGCATCACAGGAAGGAGATCTCAATTCTTTTCCCTGGTAAACCTCTTCCAGAGCAGTGAGTCTATTGGGGGAGCACCAGATTGACTTTGCCTTTTCATAGGAGCTCGGGTGCAAAGGATATAGGAAGAGATAGGCGTGTATCTCTTTCGTCTGTTTAAGATCTTGATGTAATTGTGAACAAAAATAGCATTCGGGATCAGTAAAAATATATAACGTTTGTTTCCCCTCTCCCATTGGAATCGCGTTCTCAAGCGGAAGTTTTGAGACATCCACAGTTCGAAGCTCTTTTAGCCTTTCAACCGTTAAATTCCTCTTGGCCTGACGATCCAAGATCTGGCCGTGAATCACAAATCTCAAGTCCTTATATATATAAACGACCGTTTTTTCCTGACCGACTTCAGTGACCACCTCCCAGAATCCTTCCAAAGGGCCTTCCCTCACTTCGAGAACTTTGAAATCTACCTTGATCATATCCTTTAAAACGTTGGTAGCCTCTTCCTTTGTGAGGGCAAAGGAATTCTCAGAAAAGGCAAACACGGCGAGTAGAAACAAACCCATCATCATCGACATCGTTTTCATTGGCGCTCCTCCAGGGTTATGAGTTATTTTGATCGTCTTGCACTATATCCCCTGCAAGCCTTTATCTATCTTAACAAATAAAGTGAAAAGAATAAACCCAATAACGTAGGATTCTGGACACCAAATTTGACAAACGATTCTTATTTTATTATCGTAGAACATAATGAAACAGGGTGGGAAGGAGGTTTTTGTGCTGAATCGAGGAATTCGAATGTCTTGGTTCCTTGCCTATCTGCTGGCTATAGCATTTCTTCTTTTTAACTGTGCAACCGAAGAGGAGACCGTTCAACCTCAGAAGCTCTTGGAAGGGATCAATTTGGAATTTGCGGGAGGCCGAATTAACCTTCAGAATCCTATGCCTCGAAATGGGGAAGAGGTGGAAGTGGCAGTCCTTGTTCGGAATCTGGGGAATCAAGATGCGAAAAGAGTTCCTGTTTTTTTCTACGACAACCTCAGGGTCTTTTCAACCGAAGAGATCGATTTGGAGCCAGGTGGCCAGCGAAGGCTGAGCGCCAGATGGAGAGCCACATCGGGCAATCATGCCCTCTCTGTGATCATTGACCCTGCCCATCATTTTCAGGAGATAAGGAAAGAAAAGAGCGAGGTTTCAACCATCGTTTTGGTGAGGTAAGAGGTGGCAGGGCCTGGCCTGAGCCTGCCTAATTTTTGGGTGGTCCAATAATAATGGGTCGCGGTTTTACATAAATAAGGAAGTTGATGTCTTTGAGTTCACCGCCAACCGGCACTTCAAACTGGAGTTCTTCCGGCGAAGTGTAGACAGAATCTTCAGGTAAGGTCGCAGGATCCAACTTCACCTTATATAGACCGGGGAGGATATTCTCGAAAGTGAATTTCCCATCTTCATCTGTATAGGTGTTATTGTTTCCCGGTTCCAAGAGAACGAGGACATCAGAAACCCCTTTTTCACCGGGATCGATTTTCCCGTTGCTATTGAGATCGTTGATCACCCTGCCCTCCATTCTGCCCGCAGCAATCAGCTGGAAGTTCACCCGCACGGTCTCCCTCAACTTGACCTCGACCCACATCTTTTCGGGACTGATGATGCTATAGTCAGCGGGGATCCTCCTCACATCGAGCGTAACTAAGTGTTTTCCGACCTCCACCCTTGAAAATTGATAATACCCCTTTTCGTCGGTCTTGACGGTCGAACCATCCTCAAACCGGATGGTAATGTCTTTAACACCCTCCTCGCCTTTATCCCGGACACCGTTTCGGTTGATGTCGTTGAACACAATACCTTCTACCGTTCCATATCCTTCTGTCTGAACTCCAGGCTTCAGGCCGGCAATCTTTTCCCGCGTTCCCCAGTTGAATCTTTTCATGACGCTGAGATTGGCCTGAATGCCTTGAGATTTCAGATTCTCCGCCTGCGGATTAAGAATCTTGTCATATCGAATGTCACCATAAACTTGAATGTCCCATGGAAGTTGAGCACTCAATCCAATAGCCCCCTCAATCTTATTCCTTCTGGTGTCATCCTCCCTATCCTTCAATTTGCTGTAGATCCCCTCTCCCCAGCATGAGAGATTTGTGGAGATGTAGTAGTTAAAACCAATTTTTCCGGAGAGGTCACTCTCGTTTGTGCCGTCAGGATATTTTTTCTGGTTCGATTCCCCTTCGATATAAACAATCGAGCCCTGCCTAAAATTCTTTCGGATGCCCAGAGTGATATCGTTCTGGTTATATTCATTTGTCGATTGAATTTCGTCTTTATAGTCCACCCAGCGGTAACGCACATAGGGATTGAAATCCTTATATTCGTATCGGACTTCGGAAAAAAGTGTGTATGTTTGGTTGTTAACAAGCGATGGAAGATCAAAACGACTTTTTTGATCTGTCATGTCGAAGGTAAGGTAAAAAGAGGGATACTTCGGTGAGAAAAAGGAGAGGCCCATCAAACCGCGTGTGTTGTCGATTCTGTTCAGGTCTGGTTTGTCCGATACATTATCGTGATAGCGGTCTGCGTTGCCAAAAAGTGTGATCTCCTTCCAGGGTTTGTACTCAGCAAGAAGAAAATAACCCTCCTGATCGCTCTCTCCTTGTGTCGCTTGATTCACAAAACGATAATCCGTACCGATCCGGCGATAATTGGCCTCCAATCTGAAGGTTTCCGTCTTAATGATCGGGCCGAATCTGAACATGTAATCACTCTGGCTCTCCACCCCCGGCTCTCCCTTAAAGTCGCTGCTCCGGAATTCCGTCAGCCATTTCATCCAATCAAATACCCGCGCCTCAGAATCAAAGAGGAAAATATTATTATTCTTCGTGACGGGTTTGTCAGCGCTATCCACTTCATCCTGTGTTCGAATAAACCCTGTTCCTAAGAGAAGTCTCGGAATGGGTCTGAAACTGCCTTTGAACCCGTAGAAAATCTCATCTGTCGTATCATAAGTTTTACCAAGGAGACCTTCGAGTCTTGCGACCTTTCCTCCAAAAATCTGAGCCGTTCCCCACTTGGCAAGGACGTCGGCCTGAAAGCCGCGGAAATAGATGTTCGGGTAAATGACATTTGAAAATTTTTCCGGGAGGTTTGTAAAAACGATGGTGGAGTCTCCAACAAGGCCATTGAAGATGAGATCCTTGTATCTAAAGTCTGTTAAAGCAAGAAATCCCCTTCCCAGTTTGTTAATCCTATCGTCGTTCTTGCCGTTAATCCAATCGAGCCATAATAGAAGCTTTCCAACATTCGGTACATTCTGCCAAGCATCCAAGTGGTAATTCATTTCAGATTGGTTTGTATCATCGGTAGAAGTTTCGCGATTGACCGACCGATATTCAATCCCCACTATGGCTCCACCTTCGTCGAGAGCATAACAAAGAGAGTAAAAAGTGAAAAGTGAAAGGTGAAAGGTGAAAAATACGAGGAAGATTTTAGATAATTCTAGGCATCTCAGTGATCGCCTTGATTTCAACTTCACACAAAACCTTACGCTCCCTTATTCTATTTCAAATGTGGTCTCAGCACCAATCAGTTCTTTCTTTCCAATATCGGCAACGGCTGTTGCCGTATATTTTCCCTTTGGAATAGGTTTATCATAGCTGACCTTAATTTCTCTTTCCGATTCCTGGAGGACCGGAACATCCGGCAATTCCACCTCAAATGCCTTGCTTCCATCTGAATCTTTTACGGTGATCGAACCTTTCGTCCTAAAATGGACCTTTCCTGTATTCTGGAGAGCAAGGAGGAAATCCATCCCCTCTTTTTTGAGGTCCGCTTTTAGGCTGTTGGCGTGTCCTTGAGGGACGGGTTTTCCAACCACCTCATAGACAATGGTTGCAATCCGGCCTTTCAGATAGACCTGTTTGGCCTTTTGACCGGGCACGACGTCAGGGACCGTTTCGAAGATAATGGCAACGCGGAAACCTCCATCCTCAATTCCCTCTGGAACCGTAAGAGTATACCTCACCTCCCTGGTTTGCCCCGGATCAACCCTGAAATCGACCGGGTTAATCCGAATCCAGTCCGCACAAGAATAGGGATTTTTCCCCACCTTCATAAACATCGGATTTCCATCCCTGGTCAAGGCCCAATCCTCGATTGAGACTCTTAAACGGGTAAAGGCCGTACCATCATTTGTTACCGAAATTGTATCTGTACCCCTTTCACCCTGCTTGACCAGATGCTCTACACGGACCGGCGAGACACTGATGGAGACCTCGGCTGAAAAAAGGAGTGTAGGAGCCAAGATCGCGATAATGAGTAGAATGATCCAGGATTTGTTTTTCATCTTCCTCCCCCTCACGGTGCTGTCAAAGTATAGCCGATTGATGTTGAATAACTTCCAACGATGTATGACCAAGAATTGACAAGAAAGTAACTGAATGTTCCTATTCGTTGTCCGGAAGCGGTCCAACTCCCAGCAGTCTGTGCGGTCGTTCTATTCATGGTGCCTGAAACGTAACCAGTTCCGGTTGCCGTCCATGTCATGTTGCTGATGGATATAGTGTTTGTTCCTGAAATGAGATCGCCGGTTGCCAGACAAGTTAGAGTAACTGTCTGCGATGAACCCGTTCTGGTGCTTGAAGTGACAGAAAGGGGATTCACATTGGCAGGGTTAGAGGGTACAGTGTCCGGGTTCGCATCTGGGAAATTCATTGTATATAATCCGAATGTCAGCTTTGCTCTTGATGCTATGTTCGTGGACAGGGTGATCGTCTGGGTTTGAGCCGTTGCACCGGGAACCGTGAGTGTGAGGGCGACTGTCCCACTGTAATTTCCTGTGGAATAAGACCAGTAATTTTGAAGCACGAAGTAAAAAGTAGCCGTAATATCGGCACGGCCGTTACTTTGGCCGGGGCCCTGTCCTGCTGTAAGATAGCTGCCTTTGACAAGGGTTCCGTTGTAAAAAGTTGGAGTTGGGGTTCCAGAACCCGTAACCGTCCACCCAATATTCCCAGCTGGGATGGTGTTTCCACCGCTCACCAGGTCTGTATTTGCCTCGATCTGCAGTGTCCAATTTTGACTTGCGGTAAGTTGCCTGACCGAAATAGTGACGGATACACTGGGAGAAGAAGTGACCTGTCCATACGAATCCGGATCCTGGTCTGCAAAAGTGACGCTTGTCGGAGAAACGGTAAATGTAAGAATAGTGGCAGCATATAGAAGCCTTGAAGTCAGAAATGGGCACACGATGAAAAACAAGGCCAAGAAAAGAATCTTCTTTTCCATAAGAAAGGCCCCTTCCGGTATAGCCACGACTATATAACAAACCTTGGAAAATTACAAATAAAAAGGATAGATTGCACAACTGGGGGGCAATCTATCCTTTTTACGACCTCTACACCTTCACCGCCTTTACGGAGCAGTTAGGGTATACGTGGAAGAGGCGGTATAACTTCCAGTTGCGTAGGACCAGCTATTTGCTAAGAAATAGCTGAAAGTACCACTGTTGTTTCCAGAGCCTACCCAACTCCCTGCTGTTTGAGCAGTAGCTTTGCTCATGGTTCCCGCCTGGAAACCTGTTCCCGATGCTGTCCATGTCACATTGCTGATAAGAATTGTGTCACTGCCGCTTACCAAATCACCAGCAGCCAGGTGGGTCAACGTTGCAGTCGAGGCTGACCCTGTCCTGACTTTCGCAGTAACAGAAACCGCGTTTTCATTAGCGGGAACGGAGGGAGTTGCATCGGGGTCTGCATCAGGAAAAGTGATACTGCTCTTCGTTAACGATAGTGTTGCCCTGGCGCTTACGGTAGCATTGACTGTTAAATTCTGTGTAGCATTTGCAGCGAAAGCGCCTGTAGCCATTAAAACCAAACCCAAACAGATTGCCAATACGAAACTGACCTTTTTCATTTTTTCTTCCTCCTTTTTGATATGTTTCTATCCTCATGCCCCTTATGGAGCGGTTAGCGTATAGGTTGAGGAGGCGGTATAACTTCCGGTTGCGTATGACCAGCTATTGGCCAAAAAGTAGCTGAAGGTTCCGGATCGGTTTCCAGAACCAGTCCAGCTTGCCGCTGTCTGCGCAGTGGTCTTATTCATGGTTCCCGCCTGGAAGCCTGTTCCCGTTACCGTCCATGTGACGTTGCCGATAAGAATTGTGTCGCTGCCGCTTACCAAATCACCAGCAGCCAGATGGGTCAATGTTGCAGTGGAGGCCGATCCTGTCCTGACTTTTGCAGTAACAGAAACCGCGTTTTCATTAGCGGGAACGGAGGGAGTTGCATCGGGGTCTGCATCAGGAAAGTGGATGCTGGTTTGCCCTATCGACAATGTTGCCCTGGCGCTTACAGTAGCATTGACTGTTAAGTTTTGTGTAGCAGTTACAGCGAAAGCGCCCGTAGCCATTAAAACCAAACCTAAACCGATTACCAATACAAAACTGACCTTTCTCACTTTTTCTTCCTCCTTTTCTTTCTTGATCCCCTTCAATCTGGGAGATGAGGGGAATCATTTTTTTATTTGCCCTTTTGTACAGCAAGGTCTGTGCCAACTGGGATTTATTTCCTAAAAAATGTCGATCATAACAAAAATATACTAATAGTATCAATATGTTGTATGTTTTACATTTTCAGGTTTTTACATAATTTTACAGTTGGATAAATCGTTCAAAAATAGACAAATTTTGTCATCGAATTGAAAAATTTGAAATTGCTACGGGGAGCAATAATGAATCCATTTTCTAACCGTAGAATTTCATGAGGGAAATTATGCAGCTTAAAATCAGGGGGCTGTAAGGGTAAAGACTGTTGTGATTGCGTAGTCGCCTTTGGCATATTCCCAGCGGTTGGCGAGCTGAAAAGAGATTCTCCCTGGATGGATACCACTTCCGACCCAGCTGCCTATCGGCTGGGGGGAGATCTTATCCATTATTCCGCCAGTGAAACCGGGTCCCGAGGCGGTCCAATTGACATTATTTATGGGGACAATCTCAGATCCAGAAACGAGGTCGCCAGTTGCTAGCACAGTTAATGTTACATTGGTTTTAGCACCGGTCCTGGCTTTGGCCGTAACTGAGAGTTGACTTGGGCTTGAGTTAATGAGGGGAGAATCGTCGGGGCTGAGACTGCCGACTTCAAAGGTCACGGTTGTGGAGTCCAATTCCAGTTTTGACAAATTTTTTACCTCGGCCTTGATGGTGAGAGGGACTTGCTTCGTAACTGCAAGGGTTTCACCAGCAGCAAAGATGAAGATAAAAAAGATGAAGCTTGCCGTAATTTCAAGAAATTTTCTGTTCATTTCCATGTCAAAAAATGAAAAAAAATGTAATTAAGTGTGTGTCTGCTGGTATTCTCTGCAAGGAGTGTACCAATCAGGAAGGCTTGATTGCCCCCTCTCTCCCTCTGGGGGCAATCTCTTCTTTTAGGAGGAAGAAATCGTTACGCAAATATTTATGGTGTTGTTAATGTGTACGTGACAGTTACCTGATATTCTCCTCTTTGATAATTCCAGCTGTTGTTTAAATAATATCGAAAGGTGCCCTCTCTGACTCCGCTTCCTTTCCAAGTCCCTGCGGTCTGAAGAGTAGCTTTGCTTAAAGTCCCGCCCAAGAATCCTTGTCCTGATGCCTGCCAAACGACATTCTGAACCGGAATCGTGTCAGGGCCAGAGGCAAGGTCTCCGTCAGCAACGACACTTAAATTAACAGGACTTGTGCTTCCAGTTCTGGCCTTGACCGTCACTTTAATGTCATTTTGTAGGGCCGGAACCTGCTTTGCCTCATCCGGGTCCACACTTGGGAAGGTGATTGAATTCGTATCAACGACTAACTTCGCAACTTTATCAATCTTTGCTTTTATGACTATCGACTTTGTATCTGTTGCTGCGATTGATATCCCGGTGGAGAAGAAGCAAATCGTGAATATTAACGCGACCAGTAGGATGCTTCGCTTTCTCTCCATTTTCTTTCTCATCTCGGGCTTCTGATAGAGCAAGGCTCATGCCAAGAGAAGAAAGCTTCATAACATATTGAATTTATAAGATAATTTTTTGAAATGAAAAAGCATATAGGAGAGAGACAAAAAGTACAAATAGTCTTCTATCATTTTTTTCTATTGCTAATATTTTGAAATTTAAGGAAGTATTAAATTTGATATTTTGTCACAAAATGACTTTTTGGCAGGTATGGGGAAGGAAATTCTGGGGTTACGGTTTAGGCTCACTTTTTTTTTCGAAGCGGTAAAGCGTTCTTGGATTGACTTTAAGGATTTCAGCAGCAATTTTCTTATTTCCACCAGTTTCTTTCAATATCTCGGTAATGTATTCAGCTTTGATTTCGTCCAAAGATTTACGATCTTTCGCCCCTTTTCTTACGATCTCCCAGATTCCTTCCCTCATGTTTTTAGGGAAATCCTTAGGGGTCAGATAATCCTCATCCGCCATGATGACAGCCCTTTCAATCGCATTCTCCAATTCCCTTACATTTCCCGGCCAATGATATTCTAAGAGGATGTTCATCGCCTCCTTTTGAATGGCTTTGATCTGTTTCTGGTTCTCTTTGTTATAAAGGTCAAGAAAGTGGTAGGCCAGAAGAGGGATATCCTCCTTCCTATCGTTCAAGTCGGGAAGAAAAATGGGGAAGACGTGAAGACGGTAGAAGAGATCTTCACGAAATTTTCCGTTCTTCACACTGACTTCCAAATCCTCATTGGTGGCCGCAATCATTCGGACATCAATCCTCGTCCTCTCTGTGCTCCCCACCTTCATTACTTCCTTCTCCTGAAGGACCCTGAGAAGTTTTACCTGAACCGAGGGGAGGATAGTCGAGATCTCATCCAAAAAGAGCGTTCCCCCATTGGCCTCTTCAAACAACCCTCTTTTCGCTTGAATGGCCCCGGTGAAAGCACCCTTCGTGTGGCCGAAGAGCTCGCTCTCAACGAGTGTTTCAGGGATCGCACCACAATTGAAGGGAATAAAGGGTCTGTCAGCCCTTGGACTATGGTAATGGATTGCCTTGGCAACAAGCTCTTTGCCGGTTCCGCTCCCCCCGTAAATGACCACCGTACTGTTACTGGGGGCGACTTTTTCAATCAGAGAGAAGACCTCCTGCATCTTTTTGCTTTTCCCGATAATATTCTCGAACTCGAACTTTTTTCTCACCTCCATTCTCAGAAGCCGGTTTTCCTTGAGAAGAAGGCTTTCCTTCTGTGCTCTGGTGATGTGAATAAGGAGTTCATTAAAGTCAATGGGCTTTGTAATATAATCATTTGCTCCAATCTTCATAGCCTCGACAGCTGTTTCGATCGATCCGTAGGCGGTCATCAGGATGACCATGATCTCCGGTCTCGTCACTTTGATCGTCCTGAGGAGTTCGATTCCATCCATTTCTGGCATCTTCAGGTCGGTCAATACCAAATCGAAGACATCCTTTTCGAGTTTCTCAATGGCCTCCAGTCCATTTTGGGCAGGTTCAACGGTGAATCTTCCCAATTCGGAAAGGCCTTTTCTAAGCATCTCCCGCACCGGGGCTTCATCGTCGACTACCAATATCTTCATAGACTCCATGCATTCCTCGCGTCAAAGTATTATTATCAAAAAAAGCCTTCCGAATCAACAGATAAAATCACCTTTTTTTCAATTCTCAAACCTAATGATGAGACCCCGAGCTCCAAATTCCTATCTCCTTTCATTCGACGGAGTTGACTGTTGGTCAATTTCTTATAAAATATATCGTGTGGGCTACCGATGAGGAGGGGATAGAAGGAGCTGTCTATGGCGGAAGACCGAATATTAATTGTTGACGATGAGCAGGGGATCTGCAGCCTATTGGCTCGGAGGCTTACCAGAGAAGGATATTTATGTACAACAGCCAACAACGGGAGGGAGGCCCTCAGCCGTTTTTATAAGGACGCCTTTTCCCTCATTATTTCAGATATCAAAATGCCAGAGATGGATGGCATCGAATTCTTAAAGAGGGTAAGGGGGATCAATTCAAAAATGATGGTCATCATGGTCACAGGTTATCCAGAAATTGATATGGCAGTAGAGGCCATGCGCCTCGGGGCTTATGATTTTATCATAAAGCCTGCGGACCTGGATTTGGTGACCCTCAGTGTCAAGAAAGCGCTGGAAAAGAAGAGACTAGAGGAGGAGGTCGAAGCCTATCATAATCATCTGGAGAGACTGGTGGAGGAGAGGACAGCAAAACTTCAGCAGGCTTATCGAATTCTGAAGAAGGCCCATTTGGATTCGGTCAAGATTTTGGCCGAGGCGATTGATGCGAAAGATCCTTACACCCGAGGGCATTCGGACCGGGTGAAGAGAATGAGCTTGAAGATTGCTTATCAATTGGGTTTTGCTGAAGAGAGGCTGGAGAGCCTGGAGTATGGAGCGCTTCTTCATGACATCGGCAAGATCGGGATTAGGGATGAGGTGCTTCAGAAGCCGGGTGCCCTGAGTCCCGAGGAATATCAACATATCCAGGAGCATCCATTGATCGGCGTCAAGATCGTGGAGGGGATTGACTTTTTTAAAGATATGATTCCCGTGATTCGTCATCATCATGAGCACTTTGATGGAAGTGGGTATCCGGATGGGTTGGCTGGTGAAGCCATACCCCTTGAGGCAAGGATCATCTTTGTTCCGGATGCGTTTGATGCGATGAGCACCCTTAGGCCTCATCGTAGGGCCATGCCCCTCGAGGATGTCTTGATGGAGTTGGACAAGGGAAAGAACAAGCAGTTTGACCCACAGGTCTTGGAAATCTTCTTGCGAGAAAAGATTTATAAATCATGAGGATCCATAAATGAGTCAAGGATCCGAGGATTCGAGGAGTCAAGGGATTGAGATTTTTCTGAAACCTTTAAGCCGTCACCCGTGAATCTTTAAATCGTATGCCAGCGAATCTCACCCCCCAGTATTTGGAAGCAGAGGCCAAATTCAAACAGGCCAAGACCGCCCCGGAAAAGATCAAAGCTCTCGAGATCATGATGGCGGTCATCCCGAAACATAAAGGGACCGAAAAAATTCGGGGCCAGCTCAAGAGCCGTATGGCCAAATTGAAGGAGGAGCTTCAAAGAAGGCCAACCCTTGGCAGGGCGGAACAGGCTTTTAATATCAAAGCAGAAGGGGCTGCCCAAGTCGTTCTTCTGGGCCCCCCCAACTCTGGCAAATCAACACTTTTCTCCCAAGTCACCCAGGCATTATCAGAGGTGGCGGACTACCCTTTCACTACGCAAAAACCCATTCCTGGAATGATGAAGTTCGAGAATTTACAGATCCAATTGGTGGATACCCCACCCATTCAATTAGATCATGTCGAGCCCGGGTTTTCCAATCTCATTCGAAATGCGGACGCCCTGCTTCTCTTGGTTGATCTGACAGAAGACCCCGTCTTCCAGATGGAGATCGTCCTGGAAGAGTTGAGTCAAATGAAAATCAAGGTCGTGGGGAAAGAGGGAGTTCCAAGACTTGAGGAGGGGTGGGCTTTCCAGAGAGGCCTCCTCCTCGGGAATAAATGCGATGTCAAAAATGCGATGGTGGGATATCGGGCACTGGAGACCCGTTTTGGAGATGCCTTCCCCATCCTCCCCATTTCTGCCAAAGAGGGAATGAATTTTGACGAACTGAAAAGGGAGGTCTACCAACTGTTGAATATCATTAGAGTCTACACAAAGATCCCTGGGAAGGAGCCAGATCGAACAGAACCTGTCATCCTTAAGAAGGGGAGCACCATAGAAGATGTCGCCCTCTCTATCCATAAGGATTTCGTTGCCAAACTTCGGTATGCTAAGATTTGGGGTTCTGGAAAATTCGATGGGCAGATGGTCAAGAAGGATTATCGGGTGAACGAAGGAGATGTCATCGAACTGCATATCTAATCCCATGGGAGGGGGATTAAGTTCGGAGCAGTGAGTTCGTAGTTCGGAGTTAAGAAAGAAAACTTAGGAGTCGGGAGGGATTATTTTGGAAGTTTTAAAAAATTTTCTAAATGTTTTTTGCGTTAAAAAATTACTCCGAACCCCGAACCCCGAACTTCAAACTTGCGGTGTGACGAGAAGACACTTTCTGCGATGGCTAATGGCACTCCCTTTTCTCTCCTCTTTTCCTTTTCGTGTTAGGGAGACATGGGCAGATCTCTCCACCCTTCCAAAAAATGAGAGGGAGAGATCGATCGGTGAATTCTTCAAAGGAGAGGAGTTCGAATACGAAATTGGTGTCTGGCTGTTTAAACGGGTGGCCCTGGGGAAATTGACTTTTCGAGAAACAGAGAGGAAAGGTCAATACATGGCCATCGCTCAAGCAGAGACCTTAGGCGTTTTAGGTTGGCTGGCTCGTTATCGAGTGGATACCTACCGCTCCGTGATGGAGGAGATCGAGGGAGGAAGGCGCCTCAGATCCTTGTCCTTTGAAGAGGATGTGAAGATCGGCAACAGGTTGAGAAGAAAAACCCATCTCTTCGATTATCAGAAAAGGAAATGGATTCAGATGAGGCGAGCCAAGAGCGGGGCGACTGAGAGAACCGAGGAGGCAATCCCGGCCGGAATGATCTACGATGATTTCCTAACAGCCTCCTATAACTTTCGCTACGGTGTTTACGGAGAAATTGAAAGAGGAAGAAGGTATACGGTGCCGACCTTTCCACGGAAAGGTGCTACCAGTTACGAGGTGAGGGTGGCTGCGGAGAGGGAGGAGGAGAAGAGGAGAAAGTCTGAGAGATTCAAAGACGGGAAAGAATACTATCTCACTCTGCTTATGGATCCAGAGGTCACCCATTCCAAAGAGGGGATCGTTGAGGGATGGCTGTCAAGGGAACTTTACCCCGTGGAGGGAAGGATCAAAGACGTCATTCTTTTCGGGGATGTCAAAGGAACCCTGATCAAGAGCTCAAAGCTGAAAGCTGAAGGCTGAAAGCCAATTTCAGACCTTTGAGCCTTGAGCTTTGAACTTTCAGCTTAACTTTGAAAAGATGGATACCCAATCGAGATATTTCAGGCTCCGTCGTAACGACATTGCCTATTTCAAATTCATCATCGAATCCTATGAGGGAATGGCCGTTGTGAGAACAAAGGACCCCCGGGAAGCGGTGGTTGAGTTGATGGTGGCTCCAGGATGGGAAAAGGATATCGAGGAGGTCTTGGAAAGCCTCCGAACGGAAATCCCCATTGAACCCTTACCGTCCAACGACTAAACGGCATGGTGCATAGAGCATAGTAAGGAAAAACACCAAATCCCAAAACCCCAATGTCATTAAGTCAATAAGTCATTGGTCATTTAGTGACCTGATCACATAGTGACTTAAAGACCAAGAATAGCAGCAGGAAGATGTCGTGATACGAGAGCTTCCGTTTCAAAAGATACTGAGCGAGGCCCTGAAAGAGGGAGGGGAGTTTGCGGACCTCTTCTTTGAACAGACCCAGTCGACCGCTATCATTTGCGAAGAGGATCGAATCGAGAAGGTGATTTCAGGTCTGGACATCGGGGTCGGACTTCGGCTCCTTCTTGGTGGAAGGACAATATACAGTTTTACGAATAAGATTTCAGAGGGGGTCCTCTTCGACTTGGCAAGGAGGATAAGTCGTGTGGTGAGGGAGGATGGAGAGGGAAGGCTGGTCGGCGATATCCTTCTTCGCGGGTCCGCAGCTCCGCCATCACAGATTTTAAACCCTCTCTTTCCGATTGAGAAACATCCAAGCAGGGTCTCGATCGGGGACAAGGTTTCCGCCGTAAAGCGGGCGAACGACCTGGCCCGGGGGCTCGATCCGCATGTACGGCAGGTAAAGGTTCTCTACCGGGACGTGAGCCAGATTCTATCCATTGCGAATTCAGAGGGCGTTTTTGTGGAAGGGGAGAGGACGGGCACGGTCTTTTCTGTCCAGGTCGTATCCGCTAAAGGGGATGTCGTCCAGACCGGATATGAGGCAGCGGGAGGGACCATGGGGTTTGAACTGTTCGATCTCCATCCTCCGGAGGGAGTGGCCGAGGTGGCGGCTAAGAGATCCCTTCTCATGCTTTCGGCGAGAAAGGCACCAATGGGGAGGATGGCGGTTGTCTTATCGAGTGAGGCAGGGGGAACGATGATCCACGAAGCCATTGGCCACGGGTTGGAAGCAGATCTGGCTCAGCAAGGGCTCTCCGTCTATTCCAAGAAGATCGGGGGAGAAGTGGCTTCGTCTTTGATCACGGTGGTGGACGATCCCACCCTGCCTCAAAAGAGGGGATCCTACGCTTTTGACGACGAAGGGGTGGCTTCCCAAAGGACGCTCTTGGTAGAGGAGGGAATCTTGAAAGGCTACCTTTATGACCGGCTCACCGCTTTAAAGGATGGGGTCCAGTCAACCGGAAACGGAAGGAGAGAGTCCTATCAAGAAAAACCAATTCCCCGGATGAGCAATACGATGATCGTTGCGGGGAAGATGAAGCCGGAGGAGATTATTCGTTCCGTAGAGAAAGGATTATTCGTAAAGAAGATGGGTGGAGGCCAGGTCAATACGGTCAATGGAGATTTTGTCTTCGAAGTGAGTGAAGGATACCTTATTGAGAAAGGAAGCGTTGGAGAGCCGGTCCGGGGAGCAGTTCTTACCGGGAATGGCCCGCAGGTTCTTAAAGAGATTGACATGGTGGGTGATGATCTCGGGTTTGGGATAGGGACGTGCGGGAAGGACGGGCAGGGCGTTCCCGTCGCCGATGCTCAACCTACCTTGAGAATTCCAGAGTTGGTGGTAGGAGGACAACAGGAGACCCCGTGAGGAGATGGGGAGATAGATCCTATGCTCGGGCTGCGAAAGAGATTCTTTTGATTCTTTTATGTTAAGATACCCAGGAGGTGAACGATGGAAGAAAGAAACATAGACGTAGGGGAATTCAGATTGCCGAGGCCACGGACTGTTGGAATTCTCATTTTGCTCCTTCTCATCATTATTGTTCTTTGGGGGACGTTTGTTATCGTCCCGGCTGGCCACAGGGGAGTTGTCCTCTGGTGGGGGAGTGTAGAGAATAGAATCATGGGGGAGGGGCTCAACTTCAAAGTGCCCATTGCCGAAAATGTTATCAAGGTGGATGTCAAGGTCCAACCCCATCCGTTCAAGGAAATCGATGCCTCTTCAAAAGAATACCAGATGGTGAAAATGACGGGAATGATGAACTTTCATATCGACCCATCTTTTGTGAATGATCTTTACCAGAAAGTGGGTCTCGACTTTGCTGAAAAAGTGATCGATCCAGCTTTCAATGACTTTGTAAAAGAGGTTGTCCCCACCTATCCGATCGGTGAGATTCTTCCCAAAAGGGAAGAGATCCGGCAGAGGGCGATGAAGAAATTGGGGGATAACCTGTCGAGGTATCACATCATCGTTGACGACATCTATTTCGCCAACATCCGATTCTCTCCCGAATATGAAGGGGCCATCGAGGCCAAGCAAGTGGCCCAGCAACAGGTGGAGACTCAGAAACAGGTTTTGGCCCAACGCGAGATTGAGGCTCAGCAAAAGGTCGCCACCGCAAAAGGAGAGGCGGAATCCATTCTCGTGGTGGCTCAGGGACAGGCTAAAGCCAATGATGCGCTGTCACGGTCGATCAGCCCAATCCTCGTGCAGTACAAGGGTATCGAGAAATGGAATGGAATTTTGCCCCAAGTCTCCGGAGGAGCCATCCCCTTCATTGACTTGGGAAAGATGGGTGGCTCGCCGGGCGGAGCGGAAGGAAGCAAAAGATA
>Ga0187770_10000657_pt1 | contig 17087 bp, 19 predicted proteins | sample 0116_SJ02_MP02_2_FD_133154 | JGI IMG/M metagenome (GOLD analysis project Ga0187770, IMG submission 133154) | Tropical peat soil microbial communities from peatlands in Department of Meta, Colombia - 0116_SJ02_MP02_20_MG | ecosystem: Environmental > Terrestrial > Soil > Wetlands > Peat | place...
GGAACGGCACACGGTGTCGCGGTTGATCGGCGCGCCGCCCGGCTACGTCGGCTTCGACCAGGGCGGCCTGCTCACCGACGCAATAAACAAGACGCCGCACTGCGTACTGCTCCTCGATGAGATCGAAAAGGCGCATCCCGACCTGTTCAGCATCCTGCTCCAGGTGATGGACCATGCGACGCTGACCGACAACAACGGCCGCAAGGCGGATTTCCGCAACGTGATCGTCGTGATGACGACCAATGCCGGCGCGCAGGAATTGGCGCGCGCGATGATTGGCTTCCATGGTGGTGTCGGCACCGGCAGTCCCAAGACGGTCATCGAGCGGATGTTCAGTCCGGAGTTTCGCAATCGGCTGTCGGCGATAATCGAGTTCGAGCCGCTAAGCCCGCCGATAATCGAACTGGTAGTCGATAAATTCCTGCGCGAGCTCCAGGAGCGGCTGGACAAGCAGAAGGTCGTGCTCGATGTGTCGGCGGCCGCGAAAAAGTGGCTCGCCGAGCATGGCTACGATCCGCACTTCGGCGCGCGGCCGCTCGGCCGGCTGATCGAGAACGAGATCGCGCGCATGCTCGCCGATGAAGTCCTGTTCGGCAAGCTGACCAAGGGCGGCAGCGCGTCGGTCGATATCGAGGCCGGCAAGCTCACGTTCGCCTACCAGCCCGCGCCCGCCAAACGTCCCGCCCCGGTGGAATAAAGCGCCCCGGCGCGCCGTCCCGGTCGCGCGCACCCGAGGGTCCCGCGCATCATCGGGTCTGAATAGCTATTGCCTGCGAATCACGGTCGGGTGCTGCCATTCGGGGCCGCCCAGTTCGGGATGGTCGATGTTGTAGTGGAGGCCGCGCGATTCCTTGCGCATCATCGCCGATCGCACGATCAATTCCGCCACCGCGACCAGGTTGCGCAGCTCGATGAGGTCGGAATCGATTAGGTAGTCCCAATAGTAACTGTGTATCTCCTGCTTGAGGAGTTCGATTCGGCGAAGCGCGCGTTCCAGGCGCTGATCGCTGCGCACGATCCCGACGTAGTTCCACATCAGGCGGCGGATCTCATCCCAGCTCTGCGTGATCAACACGCGCTCCTCGCTGCGTATCGCGCGTCCCGGATTCCACTCGGCAAACGCGGGCGGGGCGCCGGCGCGCGCCGCGGCGAGTCTCGACGCCGCCGAATCGAATGCGCGCCGCCCCATCACCGCCGCCTCGAGCAGCGAGTTCGATGCGAGCCGGTTGGCGCCGTGAAGCCCCGTCATCGCGACTTCGCCCGCCGCATACAGGCCCGCGATTTCGGTCGCGCCATCCATGCCGGTCATCACGCCGCCGCACATGTAATGCGCCGCCGGCACCACCGGGATTGGCCCCTTCGTCAGATCGTAGCCGAAGCTTAAGCATCGCGCGTGGATGTTCGGAAAGCGCTCGCGAATGTAGGCGGCCTCGCGATGGCTCAGATCGAGGAGCACGAAATCGAGTCCGTGGCGCTTCATCTCGGAGTCGATCGCGCGAGCGACCACATCGCGCGGCGCAAGCTCGGCGTCGGGATGGTAGCGGCGCATGAACGGCGTCCCGTCTGGGAGCTTCAGGATCGCTCCCTCGCCGCGCAGCGCCTCGGAAATCAGGAACGACTTGGCCGCGGGATGAAACAGGCAGGTCGGATGGAACTGGTAGAACTCGAGATTCGCAACCGGCGCGCCAGCGCGATACGCCATCGCGACGCCGTCGCCCGATGCGATATCGGGATTGGTCGTGTACAGATAGACCTTGCCCGCGCCGCCGGTTGCGAGCAGGGTCGCGCGCGCGAGAACTTTCTTTACCGCTTGCGTCGCCTTGTCGTATGCGTACACGCCCCAGCATGCGCGCGGGCGCCCCGCGCCGGCGCCCTCGACCAGCAGATCGATCGCGACGTGATTCTCCAGCGTGCGGATATTCTCAAGGCGGCCGGCGGCCTCGGTCAGCGCCCGCATGATCTCCTGCCCCGTGAGATCCTGCGCGTGGAGCACGCGGCGATGGCTATGGCCGCCCTCGCGGCCGAGATCGTATTCATTCTCGCCGCCGTGCTCGACGCGGGTGAAGCGCGTGCCGAGTCGAATCAGCTCGCGCACCGCCTCGGGGCCCTCGCGAACGATGGTCTCGACCGCCGAGCGATCGCACAGTCCCGCGCCCGCGCGGAGCGTGTCCTCGACGTGCGACTCGAAGGTGTCATCCACGCTCCAGACGCTCGCGATGCCGCCCTGGGCGTATGCGGTGTTGGCCTCGGCGCTCCCCGCCTTGGTCAGCACGATCGCGCTCAGGCCCGCCTCGGCCGCCCGGATCGCGAAGGTAAGCCCGGCGATGCCGCCGCCGATCACGAGCACGTCGCTGCTGAGGGTGGCGTTCCTTTCCATGAAACCGATGCGCCGAGGGCGCATCCAAATCGCGCTAATCGGACGCTATGTTACGCGCGCGCGGCCAGTCAAGGCGACGCGCCGGATGTTCAATTGCCACGACTGCCTGATTCCCCTATCCTCAAAGAGCAGGCAAAGCGTGCCCGCCGACAACGGCGGAGCGGGGAAATCGCGTGGAGCTCACGGCCCCAAATCTGCTGACAGGCTTTCGGATCGCCACCGTCCCGGTGCTCGTGTACCTGCTGCTGTACCCGGGGCCGGTGCCATCGGCGATCGCTGCGGGCGTGTTTTTCCTCGCCACCGTGACCGATTTCTTCGACGGCTACCTCGCGCGCAGCTACAACGCGGTCACCGCGCTCGGCAAGTTCCTCGATCCGCTGGCGGACAAGCTGGTCGTGACCGCGGTGCTGATCATGCTGGCGGCCACGGCGCGAACGCCGCACGTTCCCGGATGGATGGTGGTCGTGCTGGTGACTCGCGAGTTCGCAGTGACCGGGCTTCGCGCGATCGCGGCGGCGGAAGGGATGGTGCTCGGCGCGGAGGAGCTTGGCAAATACAAGATGTCGCTGCAGTGCATCGCAATCCAGGGCCTCCTCATCCATTACACTTACCTGCACGTGGATTTCTTCGCGGGCGGGCTGTTCGTGCTCTGGATCGCGACCGCCGTGAGCGTGTGGTCGGGCGTGGATTACTACGTGAAGGTGGTCCGCGCTCTGCGGCCGCGCCGGGTCGGGGCGCCGGCCAAACGCGCCGCGATTTGACAGGGATTCGCGAGCCGGATAAACGATCTAGTTCCGCTGGTTGCGCGAGAAGCGAGCGGGTGTAGCTCAGTTGGTAGAGCGCGTGCTTGCCAAGCACGAGGTCGTCGGTTCGAAACCGATCACCCGCTCCAGAAATCCGCTGTAAAATCATCGACTTAGCGACGGCAGCCATTCAGGGCTGAAGCCGGAAACCCGTGATTGTAGACCTATTCGGACTCTTAGTGGCCGAAACGCGGGGTTGGCAGGTTCCCAAAGTTGGGCCAACCTCGACGGTGTCCTGGGTCCGATTGGGATGGGGGCCCCTTAGCTCGGTCGCCTGCGCATCAAACCCGGGGGTCAGCCCGCGAGTCAGTAGTTAGGAATTTGCGCCGGGCGGCTGGAAGGGCGTGGGGAGGCGAAACGCTGGCCTCCTGATCCAGGCGGTCGACGACATGGGCAAGGGCGGAACGGGGGTCCTCACCGTCGACGGCAAGGTGCTCCCGCAGCGGAAGGTGGAGCACACCATTCCTGATGTCTCTCGAGGAGTCGCTCGACGTCGGAGCCGGCGCACGGTCGCCTGTCGACCACAGCTACAAGCTTCCCTTCAGGTTCACCGGCACGATCAACAAAGTGACTTGCCCACTGGACCGCAACAGTTGACCGCCGGTCAACCTGAGGTGATGGAGCGGACGGTCGCTGCGGCCCACGACACGCCCGGTCGACAGCAAGTGAGCAACGCTGGTCAAGCTCCTCACGGACAAACAGCCGGATTCTCATGAGATTAGAGACCGGCATTGGAGGTCAGAAGCGGGAAGACTGGATGGTAGCTTTAGTAACAACATAGGTGTATCCGTTCGTTATAGATATCTGTCCTCCGGGCGGATAGCGCCTTGATCCATCTCGGGCGGAAGCGCGGCACGCTGATTGCGCGCGGATTCCCGGGGCAGATCAACGCCGAGGTCGAGGAGAGAAAATCTGTGCTGAGCCGCTACGTCGTGATTGGTCTGTTCGCTTTTTTCGCTGCTTCAGGCTGCGCCCCGAATCAAAATCAAATGCTTGACAACGCTCAGGCAATGGCGCTCCAGACCGCGGTTAACCGCGGACAGTTCGATATGGGCTGTCCCTCTGCGACTGGAGTAGTGCTTTCGCGGGAAGTCGTCGAGCCTGCTCTGCAAGGGCCTTTGGTGAACGGGATCCGGCGCGCTGAGTTCACGATCGGTGTCGCAGGCTGTGACAGGCGCAAGAGCTACATTGTTGTCTGCCCTGAGGGCGGAACTGGATGCTTCGCCACAGGGCCGGGCCCTTTCCACCGCGATTTCCAGTAAGCGCATTCTACAGACGGTCTTCGGAACGACTCTGGATCAGGGAACGAATCTTACAATTGATTTGACCGCAAGAAATTGAGGCAATGGAGGACCCGCGAATGATATCAGTCACCAAAAGACGGCAGTCAGAGTTGGGAATGAGCAGGCTTTATCTTCTGGGGATCGCCGCCTCGCTGATGTTGGTCGCGGGCGTTGCCAGGGCTCAGTACGGAGGGTATCAGCAGCCGGGCCAGTACCCTCTTCTGGACAGAGCCGCGAACATAGTCATCGAGAAATACAGGAATTCCTCCTGCGAGCAGCTGTGGCAGGACCGGAATCAGCCGAAGTCGGAGGAACAGCAGAGGGCCGTAGAGTTTCTTCGTACTGATCCTCAGATCCGCCGTATGTTCATCGATCGAGTGGCGGCGCCCGTGGCAAACAAACTCTTCGAGTGCGGCATGATCCCCTGAATTGGGGCTAGCTCAGCGATGGACGTTGACGGTCCAGGGAGAGCGAAGATGAATATCCGTTTGGCGCCTGCAATTCTCGCCGTTGCGATCGGGGTCCTGGGATGTTTGACGAACGCGTTGGCGGCAGACTCATCCGCCGCAGCTACGCCAGTCCCGCAATCTGCGCAGCCTCCGCCTCCTCCGAAGATCGATCCGCAAGCTGATGAGCTTCTTTCGAAAACCTGTGCGGTTCTCGGAACGGCCGACGCATTCAGTTTTCATGCGGAAGTGATGTTCGACAGGGTTCTGCCTCATACCGTGAAGGTGCAGTTCGCAGGCGAGATTAACTTTTATCTGCAGCGGCCTGATGAGCTTGCGGTTGACTACCAGAGCGACCTCGGGGGCAAGCGGGTCTGGTATCAGGATGCGGAACTGACGATCTTCGATCTGCCGCACCAGATGTATGCGAACACCAAGGCGCCTTCATCGATCGATTCCATGCTCGACGAGGTAGCGCAGAAGGAACATGTTACGTTGCCGCTGGCTAATTTGGCGTACAGCAATCCCTGCGAGCGAATCCGCAAACAGATCATTTACGGCGGTTATATCGGCGTGAACGACGTAAATGGCGAGGACTGTGACCACGTTGCATTCTCGTCCGGAAATACCGACCTCCAACTCTGGCTTGCTCGCTCGGGAAAGCCGATACCACGCAAGATTGTCATCAACTATCGGACAGAACCTGGATCGCCCCAGTACATCGCAGTCCTGTCCGGCTGGAAATTTCCAAAGGAAATCCCCAGCAGCGATTTTGCCCCACGGGTTCCGAAGGACGCTAAGCGTATCGAGTTTCTAAAGGTGCAGGAGTAAACAATCATGAACACCACAACAAATTTGCGCCGTGCTTCCCGCAATGCGCTGAGAATTTTCGTTTTTGCGGCTGGACTCGCACTGGCCGCTGCTCCGAGCGCATCTGCGCGGTGGGGCGGTGGCGGTTCTGGTGGAGGAGGTTTCGGTGGACGCGGAGGCTTTGGCGGGGGAGGATTTGGCGGACGGGGAGGGTTCGGCGGATCGGACGGATTCGACCGCGGCAACTTCGGCTCACCCGGTGGCGAGTCGTGGAACCGCTCCGGCAGCTCAGGCAACCAGCCTAAGTCGTACGGTTCGGGAAGTACCTACAACTACAACAAGTCCTCTTCTGAGTATAGCCAGTACAAACCGCCTTCCGGTTCCAGCGGCACCTCGGGCAGCTCGTCGAGTTCATCCAACAAGCAACAGGAATACCAGACCTATAATACTAATCAGGAAGAACAGCAGCAGGCTCAGTACAACGAGATGAACCAGCTGCAGCAGAACCAGGAGAAGACCGAAGAGTCGATGCACAATTCGACCATGAACACAATCAATAACAACATGGGCCAAAGTAACTGGGGCGGCGGAGGCGGAGGCTCCTACGGTGGTGATAACAATGGCGGCTCCGGTAGCGGCGAAGCTCTGGGTGCGGCCGCGCTGGGTGCCGTGGGCGGAATGGCGGTCGGCTCGATGATGGCGGCGAACTCGCAACCGAAGCAGCCGCAGACAACAATTATTCAAAACAATCCCTACGGCTACTATCCGCCTCCACCTCCACCGCCGGGCTATCAGCCTTACTATTACGGCAGCCAGATAACATACGCGCCCAGGCCCACCTATCCGCCACCCACGTCCTATCCGCCATCCACGTCCTATCCGCCATCCACGTCCTATCCGCCGCCATCACCGTATTAATGAGGCAATTCTCAAAATTCAAACGAAGCGGATCTGGGCCTCGAAGCCAATGAAATCAGGTCTTTTTCGATCGGCTGTCTTCCTCCTGGCGCTCACCACAATAGGTTGCGCGGCTGCCAAAGCCAGCAATGTGTCTGAAGCGGCGCCAGAGGTAAATGCGCGCCCCGTGGCTGTAGTTGTCTACCCATTTGCTATAACGCCGGATGAAGTGACTCTCAATCAGGGGTTCTTCCAGAAAGCCTACCGGGAAGCCTCAGGCGCTAATCAAAGCGCGCAGGAATTGCAGATCGCCCATCAGACCGCGCAGAACGTGTGCGTTCAAGTCGCTGCTGATCTCACGCAGAAAGGCATCAGCGCTGCATGCCTGGATCGAGGAACTCCGCCGACAGGGAGCAATGTTCTGGTGGTCGACGGTCAGTTTTCCGATATCAATGAGGGCAACAGACTTCGACGAATGGTAATCGGGCTGGGTGCGGGCCAGTCGACGCTCGATACTGTGGTTCAGGGATATCAGCTCACGAGCAATGGATCGCAGCAGATTTTGGACTTTTCGACGCACGCGGATAGCGGCTACATGCCTGGAGTCGCGGTGACGGGACCGGCGGGTGCTGCAGCTGGAGGTGCCACTGCCGCCGCAACGCTGGGCGTTAATGTAGCGGCAAGCGGTGTCAAAAACGTAACATCGTCCACTGGGTTCCTGGCCGGCAAGACTGCAACCCAGATCACAGATCAGATTAGCGCCTACTACGCCAGGCAGGGATGGGGCGGATTCTGATCGATGTCGCCGGGTCCGCACAGGATGTCCGGCTCACTGCTCGGTCCGCAGCCTATCGCAGGGACGAGTTCAGGCCCGCGAAGTACCGGACAAACGCTCAGCCGAACACCCTAGTTCAGACGACGAGGGGCAAAGAAGACCTGATGAAACCGAGAAATCTGTTTCCATTACTTACCTTGCTGCTAGTCACCGGATGTGTTCCTCAGCAGCAATACAATCAAGAGGTCCAGCAGGTGCAACACCTGCAGTACATGGACGCCACCTATAAGCAGCTCAACCAAAACCTGGAGTCGGAGGTCACGGCCGATCAGGTCAAAATCAAGCAGCTTCAGGACCGGCTGCAGGTGACTATGGTCAATGCGATCCTGTTCCCGGAAGGCGGGTGGGAACTCAGCCCAAACGGAAAGCGCGAACTGAGCAAGGTCGTGCCAACGCTTCAAAGCGTTGCGGGCAAACAAATCGTGATCGAGGGCTTCACCGACAAGGAGCCGATTCTTCGGCCGCTGTCTGAGCGCTTTCCGAACAATTGGTATCTTGCATCTGCGCGCGCGATTTCCGTCGTCAGCTATCTCGAAAAACAAGGCGTCGATCCAAACTTTCTATCGGCGGTGTCATTCGGCAAGTATCACCCGATTGCCGCCAACGACACTCCTGAGGGTCGCGCGCAGAACCGTCGGATCAACATTGTGATTCAGGATCAGACACCTTAGGTATGGTCGATAGATTTGGGCCTGGATTCAATGAACGCGTAAGACGAAGATCTATGGCAGATGGCCCGCCCGCCGAGAAATCCGCCAAAACGAGACAGAGTCCGATTAGCGAAGGGATCGGCGGCGCGTTTGCCAGTTCAGGCCGCAACCTGTGCTGGAAGCCGCAGCAGCAGATAGTCAACGCGCCTCGCTATTTCCGGATTATTGGGCTTCATTGTCGGGAACGCATGATATTGCCGGGTGATCTCATCCACGGACTCGGCGACCATTAGAGGATGGAGTTGCAGCATCGCGACTGTAGGAGCGGTTCCGACACGACCAGAGAATCTCTCCAGGACCTCCGCCATCGGAGGAGTAGTTCTACGAAGATCGAGCCCGCGCACATCGAACGCCTCTCCCCAGGGCGGGTGTAAAAGAATCAGTGTTGGTCTTTCCCCGACATAATGTTCGGCGCGTCCCCAATCAGCACGAAGCAATTCCAGATGCTTGAGTCTGAGGCGGCGGAATTTACGCAGCCGCGCGAAATTGCGTTTAGTCAATTCCATTACATCGGCATTAACGTCGATGCCGATGGCGCGCGCGGCTCTGGTCGCTCGCTGAATATGGAACAGCAGATTGCCCGAACCGACGAATGGATCGATCACATCGGAAATAGTGATGCCTGCCAAGGCAAGCGTCTCCGCCACGCTCTTGGCCAGAAATTCGGCGTGCGTGTCTCTCGTGACCTCGACTGCGGTTCGCCCGAGAATTCGAGCTCCCAGCAGGTACCAGGCGATAGGATGCAATCCAAAAAGGCGCAGGTCGTGAGGGTTTCCTGCAAGCTGCCAGCCGGCGCGCCTGACTTCCCTGTATGTGAGCCTCTTTCGATCCCAGGGCGGATTCAGGAGGCGCAGGCGCGCGGCAAAATAGCCGGCCGCTTCAGCCTCTGCGGCCCGTTCGACTGCGTCAGTGTTCATCTGCGCGATATCACCCCATGCCTCCGCAGGCCGGCCTGACGCCCGTCCCGGAATTCCTGCCTGGCCGGGGACCCTCCTATCAGGCGATCGCGCCTATCTTAGCACTGGCTGGAATGATCGACAGCCCGGATGCGCGCCATGCGCGCAACACGCTGCGCCTACTGCGATATGACCATCGCCGCGGTTCGCGACATCGGGATGCTCAGGCTCGAAACGAACGATGCGATCGGCGTGAACGTGTAGCTCACCTGTACCGTGACCACGCTGCCGGGATTGTTGTTCGGCGACCAGGTGGTCGTAACCGTCAGTGAATTCGTGTTCAGTACGCCGTCCACCAATCCGTCCACGTAACTCGTGATCGCCGCCGAATTAGCGGGCGACGAACTCGCCGAACCATGCACAATTGCGTATCGCACGGCCTGCTGAGCGCTGTAGCACACGAAGTCATACGAGTAGAGCGCGAGCGAGAAGTTGATGATCCCGAAAATCAGCACGAGACAGGGGAGGACCAGAAGAGCAAATTCGGCCGAGGATTGACCTCGAGCGGCTCGAAAGCCCGTGCCCCGGCGCTCGCGATCGCGGGCCGAGGTGGGGAAATGTGAATGTGCGCGGTTCGACATACTATTGCGCGACCCTCATGATCGCCTGCGCGGTGAGGGTCATCGCCGTCGGCACGCCCGGATACTTCATCATGGGCGAGTATGGAGCGCTCGTATTCACCTGGACGTACAACAGCCTGCGGCTGCCCGAGCAGTCGGTTGAGAGGCACGTCGATGCGGCGCCATTAGCGCATTGGCAGAAGTGAGTAGCCGTTGCCGTCAAGCCGGAAACGTTCGGCGCGTTGTTCGTGGCCGCCGACTGCATCGCGGTGTTGTTGCCGGCGGTAGAGAGGTTCTGCGCCCCGTATTGAACACCGGCGCGCGCCGCGTTGGCCACTGCGATCTGAATGTAAAACAGCCGGCCCATCTCGACCGCCACGAGCAGGGACGTGAGCAACAGCGGTATGACGAGGGCAAGCTCCGCTGCGCTTTGCCCGCCTGGCGCGGCGCGGAAGCTCCGCGGGCCGGCGAGCGAAGATGCCGGCCCGCAGGCGGATATGCGAAAGCGCGGACTCATTCGGTGAGCGTGGGAGCCTTTATCGGAGAGCCGTTCGTCAGCGACGAGTAGTTATTGCCCACTGTCGCGTTGCCGACCAGCACAAGTTTGTCCACGACGAGGATCGTATAGCCGTTGGTGGCGCTGTTGCCGGCATAAGAGAGCTGGGTTGTTGGGAAATAGATCGCGCCGTTGAACGTCGAGCTGGAATTTCCAGTAATCGTGCTCGCGGCAGCGCTGCCGGAAACGCCCCGATCCTGGAAGAATAGTATGCCTGCCATCGATCCCGAGGTTGGGGCGCTGAGCGTCGCGGTGACGTTTCCACCGATGTTGATTGCGCCGTAGCCTCCGGTGCCGCTGGTGTTGTAAAAGGTGACTCCCGTGCCGGTCATCCAGGTGTTCCCGCCGAAGTTCATTCCGCCCCCGGCAATGATGTAGGTACCGGGATTGAAATTCAGATAGGTATTCCCGCCGGTGGTGATTCCGCCGCAGTAAACGCCGGCATACACCTGGTAGGGACTGCCGGAGCTGCCGGTATTGCCGCTCAGGGAAAAGTTGGTGTGATTGCAACCGCTGTAGCTGGGCGCCTGAACGTAAGCGAGAGGATCGGCAGCGGGGATGATGCCGGTCGACGGGGTGGGTGAGAAAGTGCAATTGCCGGTTGCTGAGTAATTGCCCACCACGCCGATGATTGGCGCGGTCATCGTGACGTTGCCGTTGGCCGAAAGGCCCGAACTGCTGCTCGAATCCACGATCACGCCGCACGCGCTCTGGATGCTGATATTCCCGCTGGCGCTCAGCGCAGCCGATGCCGAGGGATCCATGATGTATATGCAGTTGGGGCCGTTGCCCTGGGTGGCGACCGCGCGGGCGTAAACCGTTGCGGAGGTGACGCCCAGGACGCGAAGAAAGTAGGTGCCCTGGGGCTGCGTGATGATCGCTTCGACGTAACCGGAATTACCCTTGTCGGGCCCGGTCGTCGGAGGGTTATTGACTGCTACGGTTACGCTGTTCTGGTTGTTCGTGAAGCCGTTTTTGGCGGAGTTGGCTTGCCCGGCCGATACATAGTCGCCGTAAGGCAGTTCCTGCGCGGCAGCGATCGCCGCGCTGTCCGCCGCCGTCTGCATGATGTTCCTCTGATACTGGAGGTAGCCGATGTCGGCGCTCAGAGCGATGGCGCCCATGAGCACCACGAGCGCCACCACGATAAGTATCAGCACCTGTCCGCTCTGGCGGCCTGCGACGCTTCCTGGGTTTTGACCGCTGGATTGCATGGCTTGCAAAACCTTCAATCGCAGGCTGGTGATAAATCACAGCCTGCTCCCCCTCTCTTATCTCCCCCGGAACAGACCGGGGGAGAAGATAGAGGAAAGCAGCCAGCTTTTACGCAGGATGTTGAGACCGCAGGGCGGGCGAACTGCGAGGATATTGCTTTTCTCAACATCCTGATCGGGAGCACTCCAATCACGGTCGGTAGCATCGGATGTACCAGCCGCTATGGAGCGCCGCGGCCGGATGAATCCCTTTGGGTAAGGCTGGTTTGCCGCTCGCCGGAATGAATTCGTGCCGAAAGTGCGAAGCCCGTGTCTCAAATTGAATCACGCGATCGGCGCATCGCGCACAAACCGGTGCGCGCCTCGCAATCATGTGCTCGGACTTGGGGGATGACTCAGCAGGCGGCGCGCGCATGACGACGCTTGCCGGCAAAGCCGCCCGGCCAGCTCAAGCGCCGCGCGTTTCGCCGCAGCCTCGCCGTTCGGCGCGCGCTCGGTGACCGAGTGGAATTCGATTACGTAGTGGCCGAGCCCGTCCATCGTCCACACGTTGACCGCGATGCCCGGGGCGAGCCGCAGGTGGTGCCAAATGCTCGAGCCTCCGCGATAGCGATGCTGCTTTCTTTGCCAGACTCCAAATGGGACGCGCGGGGCCATGATGAGGTAGCGGTTGTCGCGGCGATCGGCACTGCACGAATCGTTCCGGGCGGGACCGGCCGCCATCGACGGGATGCCGCGCGCGCGGCATCGGAGAATGCATCGCGCCGGATCATCGCCGATGCGCGCCGCGCGAAATTAATGCGCACACCGCCACATCGTTTGAGCTAAAATAGGTGGCTATGTGCGGGAGATTCACGCTGACCCGGCGCGAGGGGAAGTCGCTCGCAGCGGAACTCGGCGTTTCCGAGGACTCGTTCGCCGATCACCGTCCGCGCTACAACATTGCGCCGCTCCAGCGCCATTTTGTCGTCACCACGAGGTTCGAGAACCGCATAGTGGTTCCCGCCCGATGGGGCCTCGTAAACCGATGGGCCAAGGATGCGAGCCAGGCCTCGAAGTGCATCAACGCGCGATGCGAGACGCTCGAGGCGCGTCCCGCGTTTCGCGACGCGTTCGTGAAGCGCCGATGCGTGATCCCGGCGGACGGATTCTTCGAATGGACCGGGGACAAGCCGGCGCGCCGCCCGATCTGGTTTCATCGCGCCGACATGGGGCTGCTTTTATTCGCCGGGCTGTACGAGGCATGGCAGGCCAGGCCCGCCGAATGGGAGACGACCTTCACGATCATCACGACTGCGGCGAACTCGTCGCTTGCGCCGTATCACGATCGGATGCCGGTGATTCTCGCCGATACGGCCGCGGATGAATGGATGGATCCGAACAATCCGGATCCTCTGCCGCTCAAGCGGTTTCTGGTTGCGACGCCCGGCGATCTGCTCGTCGCCGAGCCCGCGTCGGCGAAATTGAACAGTCCGAAGTTCGACTCGCCCGATCTTCTGAAGCCCGCATCCTGACGCGGGCTTTCGCGGCTAACGCTGCGACAGTTCCGCGACCGGATCGGTATGGTGGTGCACCAGTTTCCACTTGCCGTTTTCGAGCCTGAAGATATTGGTCGTGCGGGCGCTCAGTTTGAATGTCATACGGTCCGACCCGCGCAATTCGCCTGATTCGTCGCACACCGAAAAGCCCATCGCGCCACTGACGACCACCACGATCTGGCTGGGCGAGATTCGGCCGGTCAGGCTGCGGCGCGCCGCGTTGCGGTATCCCGCCTGCACTTCATTCCAGCCGATCGCGCGCTCGCCATAGGCGCTTAAGTTGCTCACGTCGGAACCGTGGGACCACACCGCGGTCATCGGGTCCGGGTCTCCGCCCAGCACACTGTTCAGCGCCACGTAATAAGCGAGCGTCGCTTGCCGGATCGCCTGTTCCGATTCGGCCGCCGATTGTGGCTCGGCCGCGGCAATCCTCGGTGTGACAATAAGAGTACCGGCGACGCAGACGAGCACGCACAACCTCAATGTGAGCGTCATGGTCCCTCCCGGCGATCGATTCGCGCCTTCACCGCTCCGAAGCGCGATCGGATCTGATTCCAGAATTTAGCACGCGGCCAAGCCAAGGCCATCGTGCCAGAGCGGCTTTAATTGATGGCGCAAGAACGGCATGATAGTGGTTCCCTGCCTGCGCATCGCGCCGATACGCCGGGGCGGCGTACCCAAGTGGCTAAGGGAGAGGTCTGCAAAACCTCCATTCAGCGGTTCGAATCCGCTCGCCGCCTCCAACCCCCACAGCTCGCGGTATTTTGGAGCCAGTTCGTTCTGAGAATCGAGGCAATGAGCCAGCTTAAAAGCCGCTAGTTCCCTGCTTTGGCGGAGACTGGGGCAATTGGACTGCGACGAGATCGCCGGGTGCTCCGCGCATGTCCGGACCGCGGGTAAACGCGTTAGCCACCGGGTCGTAGATTTCCGTTGAAAAGAGGGGAACACTCGCGCACCCGTGTCTGTCGCATTGCAATCCAAGGCCGCCCGCAATCAGGATTTTGCCCGCGTTTGGGCCTGAAGCGATCGCCATAGCGGCGTGCTGCGTGCGTGCCGAATGCATCACCGCGCCCGGATCGAATCGATTTGCCGCAACATCATAAATCTCTGTCGAAGACAAAACATGTTCGTCATCCTGCTGGCCGCCGGCGATTAGAATCTTGCCGGTGTTCGGTCCCAGTGAAATGACAGTAGCGGTGTGAGACCCGCGCGCGAATTTAAGGGTCGCCGTGCCTTTCGGGGGAGCGAACCTGTTCGTTGCCGGGTCGTAAAGCTCCGTCGACGCCAAGGGAACCGGGACCGCGATATCTTCTTTTATCAGGCGTTCGCCCCATCCGCCGACCAGCAGTATCTTGCCGGCATCGGGCCCGGTTGGAATCACGCTTGCAGTCTGCTGGTCTCGGCCGAAATTCATTGGCGGACCAGGCTCGAAAGAATCATGCGTCGGGTCATAGAGATCCGTCACCGTGCCTGAGTGTCCCATTCCTCCGGCGAATAGGATTTTGCCCGCGTTTGGACCGGATGGAATCGTAGTGGCAGTGTGGTCGATGCGCTCCGAGATCATCCCCGGGCCGACAAGAAAGTCGTTGCTGAGCGGATCGTAAAGGTTCGTCGTGCGAAGAGCTGCAATCAGAATCCATCCCGACCTTGGCCCCGATCCGATGACAGTTGCGGTGTGGTCGTCGAGATCGATACTCAGGTTCGGGCCGCCGGTGAACCTATTCGTGGCCGGGTCGTAAAGCTCGCTCGACGCAAGCGGCCCCTTTTTCTGGTTGAAGCCCCCCGCGACGAGAATCTTCCCGGCGTTCGGTCCAGTGACAATCACGGTGGCAGTCGTGCCGGTCCGTCCTGTCATCATGACTGGGCGGAGAGCCGCGAATTGGTTTGATATCGGGTCATACAGCTCCGCAACATCGCGGGCAGGATGGCCTCCGTCGCGTTCGTCGCAAACGAAGAGAATCTGTCCCCATGTCGAGCCGCCCGTCGTTGCCGAAATTCCCCACGCAATCGATCGCCGCATAAGCAATGCGGTCGCCAGAGCCCCCAGCACCAGCCACAACCGCTTCATCTTTTCTCCCTAAATCGGGTTTTTGGAGCCAAGCTAGGTCCTTCGCGACCGCAACGGCGTCCTCTCATCGACCCCAGAAATCGCAGCCAAGCCGCGTGACTCACGATCTCAGTGCCGTTCGAAGCGCTCTTTTTCCTCTCTCCGCCGCGTTGTTAAACCCGGCGGATGGGTGGAGCCGGAGCGGGTCCATACAAGAAACTGCTCCGCCGCGCCTGCGTAGTCTCCGCGATTGAGCAGCCGCAGCAGCGTTGAGCCCCCGAAAGCGTCGGGGCCGATATTGAACGTGAGGCTCGCCAGCGCGTCGAACTGATTCTGAGTCAGCGGAACGTGAACTTCGCCGTTGACCGTGTCTTCTGCCCGACTGAGGTCGCGCCGGAGTATTCCTTCTGCATCCGCTCTGCTTATGCCATTCGGGCCCCATTTCTCGCGATCGCTTTCGGTCACTGGCCCCGAGTGCAGTTTGTGCCCGTACCCGATAGTCGCGTTTTTTGTCGGCGTATGGGCATCGTCATACGGGGTCGCGTTGAACCCCTCAATTGCTTCAAGCCACGTCACCAGATTCCCAGTCACACGCATGCTGCGGGGCCCGCCGAAGTTCGCGAGAGCACGGATGGTCAGGTCGCCCCCTTTTATTACTGCCGTCTGAGCAAGACTATGGCGTTTCTGGAATTCGCCGACGGCCTCCACAACCTCCGGGCTGAACCGGCCATTAACGGTAGTGAGACGATCGCTTCGGCGGTCCTTCACCATTTGCACGTTGAGGAGACCTTGCACTGTCTCCACGTCGCCGGTTCGGTTCGCCGCGCCTTGTCTAGGGTCTCCTACCGAATGGCCGATATCTCTGTTCAACCCTGCGCCTCCTGTCAAACGGCGGTCGTTGCGTCAGTTTGCTTGCGAATCTCTTCACAGATTCTTACACGATGCGGGCCCGGAGTACACTACTGTAGGAGACTAAGCGTCGTTGCACGCTTAATCCGATTGGTAGCCGTTGTGCTCCCTGACGGAGATGCAAGGACGTTGAATTCGACCGAAATCGACCGACACGGAACTCTTGTTCAAGCATTTAAGGGGGTTGCGAAAACAGGTATTCCGCCGATTTTTTCAAGGGCGGTCAGCACGCATTGCAAAACCTCCATTCAGCGGTTCGAATCCGCTCGCCGCCTCCAACAATCCGCGAATCGACCGGGACGGATGGAACCGATGCCGCCAGCGCAGGTGCCTTATCGGGTCGGCGGCGCCGATGCCGGGGCCGGTTTCGCTTCCGGCTTCACGATCAGATTGACCGCGCAATCCGGACCGCTCTCCCCATAACAGAGGTCCGCGATGAGCCCCGCCCGATGACCGGTGTCATCGCGGGTGTATCCGGCGCATATCCAATGCTCGCCTTGCCGGTGCAGCGCGACCGCATAATAGCGCCCCGGAGCAAGCGTGCCGGCTTGCGGCGCCCCGCGGCGTCCAGGCTCGGTCGAATTCACGATCGTGAAACCGTCGTGTGCGCCGGTGGGCGAGAACTCCATGAAGAAGACTTGCCATCGGCCTGCCGCGCGCGATGAGGCCTCGTAAGCCATCGAGCGGTCCGAAGAGAACACCGGCTTGTCGCGGCAAAGCCATGGCCTCGGCTCGGCCGCGAGGGCCGATGTCGCCGCAACCGCGGCCGGCAGTAGAGCGCAGATCGCAAGCCGGGCAAGCCTACCGAGTTTCATCAGGTCAATTCCTCCAGCGGCCACGCGATCAGGATTAGCACGACATTGCCATCGGATGGAGAGAGCTGGGAGTCGTTGCGACGTCTTGATTGAAAGGGTGAAAGCCGCAAAACGGAGGGCTTAATCCCAAGAGCGCGAATGACGTCGCCTTGAGGGCCAAAACTTAGTGTTTTGACGCCGCTGCACACAGGTGGCAATAAAATAGGCTGTGTGCTCTGATGGGCCACGGTTTTCCTTGGATTAGACTGCGGAGCAGCGGGAGCCACCTCAGAATTTTGGGTCTTGCGTGTCTGACCACCGCGCTTTAAGCCCAAAGGTGTGGGAGGAGTCA
>Ga0187770_10000659_pt1 | contig 17060 bp, 17 predicted proteins | sample 0116_SJ02_MP02_2_FD_133154 | JGI IMG/M metagenome (GOLD analysis project Ga0187770, IMG submission 133154) | Tropical peat soil microbial communities from peatlands in Department of Meta, Colombia - 0116_SJ02_MP02_20_MG | ecosystem: Environmental > Terrestrial > Soil > Wetlands > Peat | place...
CCTCCATAAAGTTGACGAGTAAGCGCAAAGCTCTCTCCGGCCACATCGACCCCGATACAGTCTGTGGCAAGTGGCATCTTGAGCTGTACTGCCAGTGCCGGAGCGATATCCATTCCCATGGCGGTATGTCCGATCAGGGTCAGGAAGGGCTTCTTCTCTGTGATCAGTTGGGTGAGAACCTTTTGATAGGTCTCTGAGTTGAATGCCTCAAGACGATCGTCTTCAACAAGAAGGACTCGATTGGCTTTTGGCTTGAGGGCTTCCGCCAATTTTTTTACACCCTTGCCCAGAAGGGCGACCTCGACCTCTGCTCCCATCCCATCGGCCAATTGTCTCCCTTTGGAAAGCACTTCCCATGTTATATCTCGCAACTCTCCCTGCCGATGCTCTGCTAAGGCGATGATCTTCTTCATTAGGTGAGCCCTCCTTTATCTTTCAGAATGTCGAAAACCTTCGATGCTATGTCTTCCGGCTTCCCCTCCAACATCTGCGCTCCTTCGCCCACTGGAGGAAGGAAGATCTTTTCCAGCTGGATATACGAACCGGGGACGCCGACATCTTCTGGCTTCAAGTTGAGATCCGAAACACCAAAGGTCTTAATCTCTTTTTTGGCCACCTTTCGAATACCCATGATCGAGACATACCGGGGTTGGTTGATTCCAGTTTGAATCGTCAAGACAGCGGGAAGGTTGACTTCAAGCACCTCCTCTAACCCTCCTTCCAGCTCTCGATGGACCTTCATCTTCTTTTCCTGAATTTCGAGAGAGTTAACGAGAGAGACATGAGGAATTCCTAAGATCTCGGCCAAGGCAACTCCCACTTGTCCAAACCCGTCATCTTCCGCTTGTACGCCTGCGAAAACCAGATCATGAGGGATTTTTCGGATCGCCTCTGCCAACGCCTTTGCCGTGGCGAAACCGTCTGACCCCACAAACGCAGGGTCGGTCAACCGGACGGCATCATCGGCGCCCATGGCCATACATTTCCGGAGGGATTCGTTTGAGTCTTCCCCTCCCATGGAGACTACCGTCACTGTGCCGCCCATTTTTTCCTTGAGCATAATAGCTTCTTCAATGGCATAGTTGTCCCACTCATTGAGATCGAATACCAATCCGCTCCTTTCGATGTCCTTTCCCGATTTGTCGATGACGACATCCGCATCTGCTGTTTCCGGGACCCTCTTCACGCACACAATAATGTCCATTCCGTTTCCCCCTTTCTTGGAATCCCTCTTTCCCCGCGACTGCAAGGGGGGAGAGAGGGATTACTTAGTTTGCTTTTAACCTTTCGACTTTGACCGAACTGATCCCTCTGTCATCAACGAGGGGACAGGGATAAGGAGCAGTGATGACCCCTGAAACAGGTTTTGAGGAAAGCCTCACTTTCATCCTCAAGGAATGTCCCCCATGGGTTGAGAGCTGGATGACTTCCTCCTCTTCGATCTTAAGATCTCGGGCATCCTGATCGTTTATTTCGAGGTAAGGCTTTTCAGAGACTGTTTTCAAGGCATCGCTCTTGGAACTGAGGAGACCGGACTGGAAAAGCGAAGGTCTCTGGATCAGCTGGAAAGGATAGCCTTCCGGAATCGGAGGCCCCGGTGTCTTCCCAACCGGCATCAGTTTCGCCTTTCCGCTTGGAAAACCGTCAGCATAGAGGTAAGAGGCATTATTTGGCCATTGCATTCCATCCTGGATACCTCGGTAATGGGGGATCTGACGGCAGATTTCTTCAAAAATGGCCTCGGGCGTTTCTCCTGGCACAGGACATTCGAAGAGGCGTAACAGATTCAAGAAGATCTCGAAATCCGGTCTTGATTGGTTTCGTGGCGGGCGAAAAGGATTTAACTTCTGAACCCTTCGCTCCAGATTGGTGTACGTTCCGCTCTTTTCCACAAAAGCACTCACAGGGAGGACAACATGGGCCATCTTTGCGGTCTCCGTCATGAAGAGATCCTGAACGATAAGACATGGAAGATTTTCCAAGGCTTTCTTCAGTTGATGAGCATCGGAATAAGTAATGAGAGGGTTTTCCCCGACGATATAAACGGCCCTCAGCTTTCCTTCCTCTGTCTTTTGGATGAGGTGTTTCCATCCCCAATCCCTTCCTTTTGCACCTTCCCCTATATCGATGCCTCCCTGCGCATTGCATTTATCGAGAAGGATAAGAATCCCTGAGGATTCCTTTCCGATATGACCTGTGATTAGAGCAAGGTTGGAAGCGGCGATGGCGACCTCTTTTGAGGGAATGTGGGACCAGAGCCCAGAACCGATCAGAATCATGGCCTTCTTAGCCTGTGCAAATGCCCTAGCTGCCGTTTCAATTTCTGTCTTCTTTGCCTCCGGAAGGGTTCCCAGCGATTCATCTAGGGCGGCTGCCTTCTTTTTCAACTCTTCTATTCCCTGGGTTTTCTCTACAATGAACCCTTTATCCTCAAGGCCTTCTCTCAATATGGTTCCGATCATGGCGTTGAGCAAGGAGACCTCCATCCCGGGTGTCGCCGTGAGCGTCACACTGGGATGAAACATAGGAGAAATCTGTGTGGCTCGGCTGAGGCCGATATCATGAGAGCCGAGTACGATCAACTGCGTTCTGTTCCGTCGGATAGCCAGATGGATCTCATTCTTGATGATCGGGTGTGTCGCTGCAGGGTCTACATCGATCACGAGAATGCAATCGGCTTTCCGGATCTCTTGGATCGAATTGGTAGAGGCGGCCATACCCAATGTCTTTGCCAGACCCTCTGTCAGGCCGCTGTAGGCGCTGTCGCTACCGTAACCAATCTGATCTGTTCCGATTGCCTCCCGAAATAACTTTTGAAACAGATAATATTCCTCATTGGTCAGCCGGCTTGAGGCCATAGCCCCGATCGCCTGGGGACCGTATTTGTCTTTAGTCTCTTCGATCTGACGGGTTATGAATTGCAGGGCCTCATCCCAAGAGGCCTCTTTGAAAGATCCGTTCGCTCTTAAAAGAGGGGTCTTGATCCTTTCAGGATGATCGACGAAGTCCCAGCCGAACCTTCCCTTGACGCAGAGGTTTCCGTCGCTTGGGCCTTTGGCGGGATCGGAGAATACCCTCTTGACTTCTCCATCCTTCGAGCCTATGGTGAGAAGGCAACCGCAACCGCAGTAAGGGCAGGGGGTGGTCGTCTCCTTCAACTCCCACGATTTGGCCGTATAGTCGAAGCGGTCGCTGGTAATCGCCCCCACGGGGCACGTATCCATGCACTGGCCGCAAAATTCGCATTCGATGGGGCGATGAAAGTCCGTATCGATAGCTGTCTTGATCCCCCTTCGGGTAAAAGAAAGTTCTCCCACTCCCTGAACCTCGTCACAGATGCGAGCACACCGGCCGCAGAGGATGCATTTATCGGAGTCTCTCTGGAGGAGAAGAGATCGATCGTCGGCGGGGGATCTCACCGGCTCCCACGGATAGCGTGTCTCTTCCACCCCGTATTCATAGATCAGATTCTGGAGGTCACATTCGCCTTCTTTCTCACAGCGGGGACAGATCATCGGATGGTTGAGCAGAATGAACTGGAGCTGCAGCCGTCTCGATTCAGAAATTTTTGGAGATTGAGTCGTGATCTCCATCCCGTTTCTTGCTGGGGTGAAGCAGGAGGGCAAAAGCTCGGACTTTCCTTTCTGCTGAACGACGCAGAGGCGGCAGGCCCCGAAAGGAATGAGCCTTCGGTCGTGGCAGAGCGAGGGGATCCGGATCCCCGCAGATTGAGCCGCCTCGAGGATTGTCTTCCCTTTCTCAACCTCAATCTCGATTTCATCAATCCTTAGTTTGATCATTTGAGTTCCCATCTCGCACTTCACTGTCTCTCATGAAGTATCTTTCTCATTCGATCGCCTGAAACTTACACGCCTGGATACAGGACCGGCAACGAATGCACTTCTCCACATTGATGGCGGCGGGTGTCTTTTTCTCCCATGTGATCGCCTCCATTGGGCACGCCATCTTGCAAAGGCCGCACATCTTGCACTTTTCGGGATCGACCCGAAATTTTATGAGACTCGTGCAGACCAGGGCAGGGCATCTCTTCTCCTGGATATGGGCCTCATATTCATTTCGGAAATAGCGGATCGTGGAAAGCACGGGATTCGGGGCTGTTTTTCCCAAACCGCAGTGGGAGCTCTCTTTGATATGCTTGCCCAGCCGTTCCAGCATGTCGATGTCCTCCATCGCCCCTTGCCCTGTCGTGATGCGATTCAAGATGTTGAGCATCACTTTCATCCCCACCCGACAGGGAACACACTTGCCACAGGATTCATCGACGGAAAAGTCAGTGAAGAACCGAGCGGTATCGACCATGCAGGTCGAATCGTTCATGGCGACCAGGCCACCGGAGCCCATCATAGCCCCGGCATCGTCGAGGGAGTCAAAATCGACCTCCAGATCCAATAGGGAATTTGGTAGACAGGCCCCGGAGGGTCCTCCGATTTGAATGGCCTTGAACTCTCTCTTATCGGTGATTCCTCCCCCGATATCGAAGACGATCTTCCGGAGCGTGGTTCCCATAGGGACCTCGATCAGTCCCACGTTCTGGACAGTGCCGGTGAGGGCAAAGACCTTCGTTCCTTTCGATCCCTCTGTCCCCAGAGAGGCGAACCACTGCCCGCCCTTCAGGAGGATGGGAGGCACGTTGGCAAAGGTTTCTACGTTATTGAGAACGGTGGGCTGGCTCCACAATCCGGCCTCTGTGGACCGTGGGGGCTTAATGCGAGGCATGCCACGCTTCCCTTCGAGCGAATACATCAGCGCGGTTGATTCTCCACAGACAAAGGCCCCTGCACCCGGGTAGATCCCGATATCAAAGTCGAAACCGGAGCCCAAAATATCCTTTCCGAGCAATCCGTAGTTTCTCGCTTGCTCAATGGCGATATTGAGCCGATGAATCGCCAGAGGATATTCCGCTCTCACATAGACGTAGCCCTGGTGGGCGTCAATGGCATAGCCGCAGATGGTCATTCCCTCCAAAACCGAGTGAGGATCTGCTTCCAAAACGGAGCGGTCCATGAATGCGCCCGGATCTCCTTCGTCTCCGTTACAGATGACGTATTTGGGGAATGAACCATACCGCCGGCCTTCTTCCCATTTTTGACCGGTCGGAAATCCAGCCCCTCCTCGCCCTCTCAAGCCGGAGGTTTTTACTTCTTGAATCACCTCTTCGGGCTTCATGGAAGAAAGGACCTTGGAAAGGGCGGCATATCCGTCTCTGGCGATATATTCGTCGATATTTTCCGCATCGATCAAGCCACGGTTCCTGAGGGCCCTCAGGACCTGATGCTCGAAGAAGGGGATGTCCTTTAACAGAGGGACCTTCTCCTTGACCATCGGTCCGGTATACAAAAATTTCTGCACCGGGCGTCCTTTGAGGAAATGCTCCTCCACGAGAAAAGGGACATCCTCTGGGGTCAATTTCTTATAGAAAATGCCCTCGGGGTAAACGACCATGATCGGGCCTTCCGCGCAAAAGCCGTTGCATCCTGTGATGACCACCTTCACTTCATCCGCAAGACCCCGATCCTTCAATTCTGCTTCCAGGCGTTCTCTCAATTGCAGGGAGCCGCAGGAAACACAGCCTGTTCCGGCACACACCATGAGATGAGTTCGATACGCTTTCATCCCTTTACCTTGTTTTACAATTGGAAAACGACAGGTGAAATCTGGTTTTCACCACTCTTCACTCTCTCCTTTCCGCGCTCAAATTAATAAGTGGTCTCACTTCCTCTTGCCAAGGCGTAGGCCTCGACAATCTCCCCGTTCAAGACATGCTGGACGAATATTTCCTTCATCCTCTCTTCATTGAGGTCGCAATACTTCACAGGGGGTTTTCCGAGAATTTCCACCGTGGCCATCGGCTCCCGGCTACAAAGGCCTGCGCACCCGGAGGTCGTCACCATGACGTCCTTGATCTTTTTTTCCTCGATCTCTTTTAAGACTACAGACATCAGTTTTCTGGCCCCGGCAGCGATCCCACAGGTTCCCATGTGGATGTTGACTTTCGCCCGGAAGCCTCCCTCCCGCAGAACCGTGCTCGACCGAACTTCCTCTTTGATTCGTTTCAAGTCATCAACGGTTAGCTTTGCCATCGCCGTTTCTCTCCTGTCGATACGAACTCACAATTTCAATGGCTTTACCCGGGGTGATCATTCCGTAGGTGTCGTTTCCCACGACGATGACAGGGGCTAAGCCGCAAGCCCCAAGGCATCGCACCGCTTCCAGAGAAAATTTCCGGTCCTGTGTGATCCCCCCGACTTCAACATGGAGCTCTCTCTGAAGATTGTCGAGGATCTGTTTGGAGCCCCTGACATAACACGCCGTTCCGAGGCACACCCGGATGACATACTTTCCCCTTGGGATGGTCGTAAAAAAAGCATAGAATGAGACCACTCCGTAAACCTGAGATGCGGGAAGCTGAAGTCCCTGCGCAATTCGATGCTGCACCTTTTTGGGCAGGTACCCGCAGATATCCTGTACCTCCTTCAACACCGGGATAAGGACCCCCTGCCTGTTCTTGAACTTATCTATCACCTGGTCAATCTTCTCCCAATCTGTTCGTGAAATTTCTTCTACCAACCTCATCCCTGAACTCCAATCTGTTTCAGCCCCTCTTTGAGATGCCTTTCCACCTCTCGGATGACTTCCGGATCGACGAGGGGCCGATCTCTAAAATGATTTTTCACCCATGAACTGCTCAGGGTGAACGACTGTCCCTCCTTTTTATGCGTATAGAAAATCTCCAGGTCAGGATTTCCGAAGAGGAGCGTCATCACCGTTTCAACCATGCTTCCCAAGGGTTTTCTGTCGATATGATGGTACTGAAAACTGGCCGTCACTTTCGTTCCTTTTCCCAATTCCGACTCGATCCGAAGCGAGCCACCGGCTTCTTGGGCGGCCTGGGCCAGGAAAGAAAGACCTAACCCCACTCTCCTTGAAGAGCGCGTTGTAAAAAAGGGGTCGGTCGCCTTTTGGCTCACCTCTTTGTCCATTCCGATTCCGTCGTCCCGGATTTCAATCGTCAGTCGATTCTGCCCGGGTTCTTCAATGACCAAGATCTCGATTCTCTTTGCCCTCGCCGCTATGGCGTTCTCCACAATATCCAGGATATGGAGAGAGAGATCTTCCAAATCCGCCTCTCGCCGACGTCTTATGCCTCCATGACCCTTCGTCCTTCTTCGCCATGCAGGGCCATTTTGACCTCCCTTGAGGTGCTCTCTTTTAGGAGAAAGGGGGTCATCCTCTTGCCGATATCCTCAAGACAATGGGCATCGGAAAACCAGACAAAAGGGTAGTGTTGGTAAGACCGGAAGCGATCCTTAGCCTCTTCCCTGGAGGTGCGGGAGGAGATCTCCAATCCATCCAGCGGTATCCCTTTCGGAATGAATCCCAATTGTCCGAGGACACTAAACGCTTCGCGATCGATATGAGAAGCGATGGCCACCCCTCCGAGTGAATGAATGACAGAGACGATCTGCTCAAAGGGTAGGAGGGTTGCGCCGAGCAACATTCTCCGATTGACGCCGACCGCTTCATCCTTTTCGTTGACCACAGTCTGAGGACCGAACACCTCTTCTGCGTTCTCCCCCGGAAGATTCTCATAAATTAGATTTTGGAGGGCGATACAGTCCTTCTGGACATCGAAGAGAGCGATGACATGGATCTCTTCCTTTGAGGTAACTTCCATCCCGGGCAGCACTTTAAGGCCCCCTTCATCCCCGGCGCGGATGAAGGCCGCCGTATTCTCCGCTGAATTGTGGTCGCAGATCGCGATCATATCTAAACCCTTGGCCTTCGCCCGGTGGACAAGGGCACGGGGCCTCATCTCTTCTTCTCCACAAGGCGAAAGACATGAATGAATGTGGAGATCCGCACGAAACGTTCTCAGCATCAACCCATTCCCGAGATCCCCATCTGATACAGTTTGCCCACCACTTCATAGGTAAAGAGCGGAGAGACCAGGATAGGGATCTCTTCCTCTTCAGCCTTTTTAAGCGTATCGGCGTCAGGTTCTCTGCCTCCCGCCAAGATAATCCCCGCCAGCTCTTTCATGCTGGCTACGGCAACGATATTGGGATGGGTCTGGATGGTGACCCAGATGCTTCCCTTGCGGCTGTGGGCAATCACATCGCTGAGAAGATCACTTGCATACCCCCCGGTGACCTCTTCGTCAAGGTGACCCTTTGCCGCTTTCGTTTTCAGCCCCAAGGATTTCGCGATATCGAAAACCGTCATAGAATGAACTCCTTTTGTGATCTTCTTGGACACCCTTTGTGTTGAGAAGGAATCCCGATCTATTCCTTGGTTTGTTTATCCAGATAGATGATAAACTCAAGATGTGTTCCCTGCCCCCATTGAGAGGTTAGGATCATCTCGTCCGTATTCCTTTTTATATTAGAAAGGCCCATTCCGGCACCGAAGCCCAATTCGCGAATCTTTTCATTGGCGGTCGAATAGCCTTCTTTCATCGCCAGATTCACATCAGGGATACCGCTCCCTTCATCTTTGACCACCACCTTCAGGAAGTTGGGCGCAATAAAGAGAGAAAGGTTTCCTCGGTTCGCATAGCAGATCACATTCATCTCGGCCTCAAAGGCTGCAATCGATGTCCTTCGAATGATTTGACCAGGAAATCCAGCCTTTTTTAAAATGTTTTTGACCCGGCTCGAAATTGCTCCAGCACTCATAAAATTGCCCCCCTCGATATGAAACATCTCACGAAAGCGTATGTTCTCTTCAGCCTCAGCCATTTTTCACTTTCACAATAGATGGCCTCAAGCCATGTTGATATAAGCGGCCACACGTTTCAAACATAATATAGGGGGCAACGAGGAGGGGGATTTGATTCTCGATCGCCAATTGTAGGGTTGCCTCGGTGGGTCGTTTTCCTCTGACAAAAATGATGGCCCCCAGGTCGAATATATTGCCTGCATAAATCACCTGGGGATGGATGATCCCCGTGATTAGCAGAGTTTGATCCCCCGATCCTCTGGCGAGGGCAAGGACATCGCTGAGAAGGTCGGCCGCAAAGCCATACTTTATCTCTTTTTCCAGATTTGCATCTCCCGTAATCACCTCTGCATCTAAAAAGTCTCGAATCTCTCTTAGCTTCATCTCATCCCAAGGCCTCTGCCAATAATTCCATCAGGTCCATCACCTTGAGTTTCTCTTCGAAGCCGGAGGTCTTGGCCGCATCCTCCAGCGTCAACACGCAGAGAGGACACGCCGTCACCAAGATCTCGGCCCCCAATTCGGCGGCATCTCTGACTCGGGTCTCGGCAAGGCGCTGGCCCGTGTCCGTTGAAGACTCTACCCACATCCTTCCTCCTCCTCCTTCGCAACAGAGACTCCTCTCTCGGGAACGGTCCAGTTCTTTGAAGGCAAGGCCAGGGATGGCATTGAGAAGGATTCGAGGCTCATCGAAGACGTTATTCTGTTTGCCCAAAAAGCAGGGATCGTGATAGGTGACCACTTTTTTGACCTCCTGCGTGAGAGAGAGTTTCCCTTCTTCTAATCGCTTTGTGAGAAGCTGGGTCGCATGGAGAACATTGAATTTTCCCTGCGGATACTCATTCTTGAGGGCATTGAAGCCATGAGGACATGTGGTGACGATATTTTCAATCTGATAGGTCTCGAACTGTTTCATGTTTCCTTCGGCGAGCTCCTCAAAGAGACCGATCTCCCCCATTCTCCGGATTTCGTTGCCACAACATTGCTCCTCGTTTCCGAGAATCGCGAAATCGACTTCGGCCTGTTGGAGTGTGAGAGCAAACGATTTTGCTATCTCCTGAATTCGGGGATCAGAAGACGCCGTGCATCCGACAAAATAAAGAAATTCAGCACGGTCTCCTTGGGAGAAGTCTTTGACCTTGAAATCTTCGGGCAGGCTCTTGACCCAGTCCGCCCTCTTGTTCTTCGCTTGTCCCCAAGGGTTCCCGTGTTTGTAGGCGCCTTCCATGGCTTCGATCAGTGTTTTAGGGATGTGCCCTTCTTCAACCAAGGTCCCCCTCATTCCGATGATCAGATCCATGGGCTTCAAACCACGAGGACATCGCAGGGTGCAGGTCTTACATGTCGTACAATCCCAAAGTTCCTCCTTCTCGCTGACCCGATCGAGATTCTTTCCCAAAATCCCCTCGATCATCAGCTTTCGGATATTCAGCTTCGATTTGAGGGAAACAGGACATCCTCCTGTACACTTACCACACTGAAAACACCCATAAAGGTCGAATTTTTGGGCAAAAGTCTGTTCCGATGATTCCATTTCTTCTATCCTCCCAGTGTCGAAACTCAAGACAATCACTATACATAACTATCAAATATCAAAGCCAAAATGTCAAATCAAATCCAAAGTCGAGGTGGCACCCTGTGAATAATTTCATTTATTCAGTGAAAAAATTTTCAACCTTTCAGTATTTCCCTCGAAATCACGATTCGCTGCACCTCTGAAGTCCCCTCGTAGAGGGTTGTTCCGACAATATCTCGAAGGTAACGTTCGACCGGGTAGTCTTTCATGTACCCATAGCCTCCAAGCATCTGAAGAGCGCAAAGGGCAACCTTCCTAGCCGTCTCCGTGGCAAAGAGCTTCGCCATGGAAGCCTCTTTCGTGAAGGGTTGGCGAGTTTCCTTGAGAAGAGCCGCACGCAAGACAAGAAGCTGAGCGGCTTCTAACTCTGTATACGAGTCTGCGATCATCCATTGAATGGCCTCGAAGCCAGAAAGGAGTTTGCCAAAAGCCTCCCTTCCTATAACATAAGCGGTCGCAAAGTCAATGGCTGCAAATCCAACGCCTACCGCCAAGGATCCGATTCCGATTCTTCCCCCGTTGAGCTCGATCATCGCTATCTTAAACCCTTCACCCTCCTTACCCAAAAGGCAATTGCCGGGAATAACGCAATGGTCAAAGATCAATTCGTTATTCAGCGATGCCCGGTGGCCCATTTTCTCCTCTGTCTTTCCGACGATAAGTCCCGGTGTTCCCCTTTCAATGGCAAACGTGCTGATCCCTTTTCCCTTCTTCGCATTTCGATCCGTAACTGCCCAGGCGACGGTTACCCCCGAGGCTTCCCCACTGGTAATCATAGCTTTGGTTCCATTCAGAGTATACGTGTTATCCCGACGGACAGCCGCCATACGAATGTTGGCCACATCGGATCCAGTGTGGGGTTCGGTAAGAGCAAAGGCTCCGGCGGGGTATTCGCCGCTGCATATCTTGGGGAGATGCTTTCTCTTTATTTCCTCCTGCCCGAACTCATAGATCAACTCTGCGACCATATTGGTCACGGAGGTGGTCACCGCATGGGAAGCGCAGCCTTTAGCGATTTCAGTAATGGCAAGACTGCAAGCCACTGGTCCAACTTCGGACCCGCCGTATTCTGCGGGAATGTTCATTCCCATCAGGCCTTTCTCGGCCATTTTCTTGAGGTTTTGATAAGGGAATTGTTTCTCCTCGTCATATTGGGCGGCTACGGGCTTAATGTTCTTGTCCGTAAAATCTCTCGCCATATTTCTGATCATCTCTTGTTCCTGAGTGAGTTTGAAGTCCATAAGCTCTTCTTAAGTGATCAAGGGGTCTAGGGGTCCAGGGTTCAAGTATTAAATTGGAATCCTTCAACCCTCGAACCCTGGAATCCTTCAGTATGCATAAAACCCTCTTCTTGTTTTCCTGCCCAGGTAACCCGCCTCGACATATTTTTTGAGGAGAGGGCAGGGACGATACTTGGAATCCCCGAAACCCTCAAAGAGGACCTCCATAATCGCGAGACACGTATCCAGGCCGATCAGGTCGGCCAATGTCAGCGGGCCCATCGGATGATTCATTCCTAGCCTCATGACGGTGTCGATGGCCTCCGGCGTTCCCACGCCTTCAAAGAGGGCATAGATCGCCTCGTTGATCATAGGCATCAAGATTCGATTGGCGAGAAAGCCCGGAAAGTCGTTTGCCTCGACCGGGGTCTTACCCATCTTCTCAGCCAGAGATTTCACCGTATTAAAAGTCTCATGAGAAGTTTGAAGACCCCGAATGATCTCCACCAGTTGCATCACGGGGACAGGGTTCATGAAGTGCATTCCGATGACTTGCGTCGGTCGTTGTGTCGCTGAAGCAATTTTGGTGATAGAGATAGATGACGTATTGCTTGACAGGATGACGCCTTTCTTGCAAACCTGATCCAGTTCTTTAAAGATGTTTAGTTTAAGCGATTCGTTCTCTATAGCCGCCTCGACCACAAAATCGGCCTCGGCTACATCTTGAATCCGGATTGTTCCTTTGATCCTCCCCATGATTTCATCTTTGTTCTGGGAAGAGATCTTTCCCTTTTCCACCATCCGGTCCAGATTCTTAGAAATCGTGCCAAGACCTTTTTGAACGAAAGGGTCTGCAATATCGCTCATCACCACCCGAAGCCCGGAATAGGCAGCGACCTGAGCGATTCCATTTCCCATCTGCCCCGCGCCCACAACACCGATGGTTTTGATGTCCATAAGCTCCCCCCTCAAAAGCTCATCGCAAAATTAGCATTGAAAAATTAGCAATTAGCAGGAAACCAATGAATCCTTAATTGATCACTTTGCATTAATAACTTTGCATCGCTAACTGCATTTTTTAATGTTTCTCTTAGCCCATTCCTTCCACAATTAGGCTGACTGCCTCTGCACCGCCCAAACAGAGAGAGGCCATCCCTCGCTTGGCTCCTCTCTCTCTCATCGTGTAGAGCAATGTGGTCAGGATTCTCGCGCCGCTCGCCCCAATGGGATGGCCCAGTGCCACAGCTCCACCATGGACATTGACTCTCTCTCTATCGATTCCGAGAGTTTTGATGATGGCGACCGTTGTCGCAGAGAAGGCTTCGTTGATTTCGAAGAGATCGATATCCGCGATGGAGAGGCCGGCCTTTTTAAGAACCTTCGGAATCGATTGAATCGGGGCAATGAGGACGTCTTCCAACTCCACGCCCACTGCCGCTTGCGCCCCGACCTTTGCCACAGGCTCCACGCCTAAGGTACGGGCCTTCTCGTTTGACATGACCACGAGAGCACTTGCTCCGTCACTGATCTTGGAGGAATTTGCCGCCGTGACGACTCCGCCCTCCTTAAACACAGACTTCAATCTGGCCATAGACTTGAGATCGGTATCACGGGGTCCCTCATCGATTTCAAAAAGAGTCGGTTCCCCTTTCTTTGAAGGGATCGTGAGAGGGAGGATCTCCTCTTTAAATTTCCCCTCTCGTATCATCTTCATCGCCTTGAAGTTTGATTCGTATGCAAACTGATCTTGTTCTTCACGGCTGATATCAAACTTCTTCGATTGGATCTCGGCGGTATACCCCATATGGTAATCGTTCACGACGTCCCAGAGGCCATCATGGACCATTCCGTCCACTAGTTTTCCATCCCAAAGGCGGTAGCCCGTTCGAGCATTTTCCAAATAGTACGGAGTTCGGCTCATGCTCTCCATGCCGCCTGCAACGATCACCTCCGCGTCTCCGGCGACGATGGCCTGGGCGGCAAGCATCACGGCCTTCAAGCCGGAACCGCAAACCTTGTTCACCGTGATCGCCCCTCCGGACATTGGAAGTCCAGCCTTGATCATCGCCTGACGCGCCGGGTTCTGTCCCAATCCGCACGGGAGGACATTCCCCATGATCACTTCATCAACATCCTCCTTTCGAATCTTCGATCGCTTGACGGCCTCTTCGATTACTTTTCCGCCCAATTCCGTAGCACTGAGTGAGCTTAATCCCCCGAGAAAATTACCGATGGCTGTTCGGACGGCACTGGTAATCACGACCTCTCTCATCAATGTCCTCTCCTTTCCAAAGACCGTCTCTCACGTCAAATTTCGGGAGTATCGTTTCCAGGATATTCAAACTGTTTTTGTTTACCCGTCTGAGATGACTGATCCATTCGTCAATGTTCGCGTGGGATCATCCTGTAAAGAAGTCTACGCTAAACGGAAGGCCACTTGCCTATCGATAGGACATCGTAGCCTGCCTTCTCCAGATCTTTAACAATCTCCTTGTAATCTTCCGTCTTAATTCGGATGGCGGCGACCCTTCTCCCTTCGACCATAAAAGACGGAGTGATGATGCTGATCACATTCACGTTATGTTTCTTAAAGACTTGAAGGACTTCCAGGAGCACACCAGGTTTGTCTTCGATGGCGATGGTTAGACGGGTGCCTTTCTGCTTAAGGCCGAATATGTCGACAAAATGGTCTAAGGCATCTGTTTCCGTAAAAATTCCGTACAGCTTTTCCCCTTCCAGAACAGGAAGGCACCCGATCTTATGGACATGCATCAGTTGAACCGCTTCTTCGATCAATGCGTCAGGAGTAATTGTGATCAGTTTGTCCTTTGGTGTCATGAAGGCTGAAACTTTCAGCTTTCCCAGGAGGAAGTTGAGCTCCTGCACACTGAGCAGGGTTGCATCGGAAGGGGCTGCTTCGCGGATATCTCTGTCGGTAACAATTCCCACGAGTCTGCCGTGCTTATCCACCACTGGCAGATGTCGAACGCCCTTCTCATGGATAAGGCTTCTCGCTTCAAAAAAGGAAGCATCAGGACTAATGGTGATTGGTTTTCTTTGTATCCGTTCTCTCAAAAAACCCTTGTATTCGATTTTCATGAGTTCTCCCTCCTTTCTCTTGCCGGTTATCTTAGCACATTCTGAGAAAAGTCGTCAAAACTTTGTTGAGCGTTTCTTGATGTTTGGGGGGATTTACTAACAGGGATCAAAGACTGGAAAATATCACGTGCTCGTAAGATGGATATTCGGCTGGCTAGTATAGTCTGACCAACACTTCTTCACATTATTTCCCAAGCCGTCATTCCCGCCCCACATCAAGTATGTGGCAGGCTCAGTCAAGCCCGGAATGACAAACAAAGTGAGGGGGCTCTTGAGGCACTACGCGAGCGAATCGCGGCTGGTGTTCTGGTGTGTTAGAAATCTATTCCCAGGTGCGTTGGTCTTCAATCTTCTTACCTCCGTCTGGAATCGTCCCCTTTGGCACGAATTGGACTTCACCTCTCACTTTCATGATATCGCGAACAGACCTTTCGATTCCTTCCCTTAGCTTGTCGGACTGACCTTCTTCTCCCGTAAGCTCAATCAAGAAGGTCATTTCGTCCTTGTGCGCACTCCTGGTAATCCTTACCCGGCACCTGGCGATCTGTGGGAACCTTGCAGCCACATCATCGACTTGACCGGGATGGATGAAAAGTCCCCTGACCTTGGTCGCCTGGTCGACTCTCCCAAGGATCTTTAACAACCTGGGCGACGTCCTGCCACAGGGGCAGCGGGTCTCGGTCAGGGTCGAGAGGTCTCCTGTTCCAAATCGAATGAGAGGGTAGGACCTATCGAAGGTGGTAGCAACAATCTCGCCAGTCTTTCCAGGACCGAGTTGTTTTCCTGTCTGAGGATCGACGATCTCCACAATCTTATCGTCCGGGATATGCATTCCATTCTTCTCCATGCACTCATAACCCAAGCATCGAATATCGGCGGTCCCATAACCTTGTCGGATAATCATCCCGAATCTCTCCTCCAATTCAGATCGGAGGGATTCGGAGAGCATTTCTGCGGCCACGAAACCGACCCGAAGGATGAGGTCTTTCCTTAAATCGAGGCCCAGCTCCTCCGCCTTTTCAGCGAGGTTGAGAAGGAAGCTTGGGGTTCCGCAGAATGCCTTGACCCTTAAGTTTTTGAGGATATTCACTTGTTGTTCAGTATTGCCAACGCCTGTGGGGATCGTGATGCATCCGATCCTGAACAAGGAGTTGTCCACCATCTGCATCGCAAAAGGAACCATGTGGTAACTGAATGTATTGATGGCAATGTCTCCGGGGCGAAAGCCTGCGGCATACATCCCCTGCGCCCATCCCAGCTCATCGTACTCCGTTTCGCCTGGTTCGTAGAGGGGGCCTGGCGAGATGTAAATCCTCCTCAAGGCGTGAAGGGGAACCCCTTCAAATCCACCCAGGGGGGGATTCTTCTTCTGAAGTTCCATCAACTCGGTCTTTTTGGTAATGGGAAGTTTTTCCAAATCCTTAACGGTCTGGATGTCCCTTGGTTTCACACCGGCGGCATCCATCTTGTTTTTAATCGCCGGGGAATGTTTATAAGCATATTGTGCAATCCCTCGTAGTCTTCGGTTGAGATATTCGAAGCGTTTTTCGGAGTCCATTGTCTCAAGATTCTTCTTAAAGAAACCTATCCTCCGATCCAACACTGGCTTAGGCATGTGAGAACTCCTGTTCTTCCGGGCTGCCTCCAAGCAAAAACGAGAGGGAAAAGGGGATGGATTATTTCTTGTCCGGGAATTTTCCTTCAAAGGGGACAAAAACATCTCCCTTATCCGTCGAGAAGACTGCCATTCCTTCTGACACTTTGATACCGAAGTCGAAATCTCCGATTTTCGAATACCAGTTTTTAATGACATCGTCAGCCTTAAGATCCAGAGCCTGAATCTTCGGTGCCTGGGCGACCAGGAGCGTTAACCGCATCGTGACCGAATCCATGACACTTACAATTCGATACTGGCTTGTTGTACGGGATGGAAAGTAGATGCGGTCATAATACGTTGGGGTGGCAATTTCAATATATTTACCCGGCGCTGCCTCGAAGGAGACAGTAAATTTGATGTTATCCAGCATGATATTATATCCACTCGGGTTATTGATGTTCCACACAAAGCCAAGGGCCATCGGAGTCCGAGCAGGCAATTCTGCCCAGGGGAAGTAGCTCATTACTTCAACTCGATCCAATGTGATCTTGGGCTTTCCTGCATCGTCGGTTGGGAGAAAACCCGGTTTGCACCCCATCATTCCCCAAACTACAAAAGCAACAAGTGAAAGGGCTAATAATGATCTTCGCATAAGAAACCTCCTTTTCATGAATAGAAAGCAACCTGACCGTATTCCGTGCCATGTGTCAATAAATCTCCCTTCTTTCTTAGGGCCACCGTTCACGGACACGTATCACGGATTTATGTAAGCCATCTTTTTCTTCGTTTGTAATGCTTCACATGCCTGAAGCTCTTTCGCTCACCCCTA
>Ga0187770_10000660_pt1 | contig 17060 bp, 17 predicted proteins | sample 0116_SJ02_MP02_2_FD_133154 | JGI IMG/M metagenome (GOLD analysis project Ga0187770, IMG submission 133154) | Tropical peat soil microbial communities from peatlands in Department of Meta, Colombia - 0116_SJ02_MP02_20_MG | ecosystem: Environmental > Terrestrial > Soil > Wetlands > Peat | place...
CACCATTCGGAAAGAGGAGGGCAAAGTGGAGAAAGGGAGACTTTGGGCAATCGCAGCGCTGGGATTGAGCCTTGCTTTGATGGGGTGCTTGCAAAATGTGGCGCTGGATACGAAGGTTCCGAGGATGACAAAGGAAGAACTCAAATCCATGCTCGGCCGACCGGATGTGGTCGTTGTGGATGTTCGCCTGAACGAGGAGTGGAAGAAGAGTGAATGGAAAATTAAGGATGCGGTGCGGGAGGATCCGGAGAAGGATATTAAAACGTGGGCAGACAAATATTCAAAAGATAAGACCCTCGTCTTTTACTGCAGCTGACATAATGAGGAAACCAGTGCCTGGGTGGCACGGCAATTTATCTCCATGGGTTATCCAAAGGTTTTTGCCCTCAAGGGTGGATGGAAGGAATGGTCCAAGGCAGATTATCCTGTTGAGCCAAAATGATCCTTCGTCATTTCAGCCCCGCCTTACGCAGAGCGTCAACTTCACGATCTATATCAGCCTGATTCTTAAGAGGGAGAAACTTTGCCCACCGCTCCAGCGAGAAGTTAGGGTCTATCCTCAGGACCTCTAATGCCTCTGCACGGGCCTCCACCTCCTTGCCTGCCAACATATATGCCGCAGCCAGGCTCCGATGGCCGGGTATTGAACCGGGCTCAAGCTGGATCAATTGTTTTAAGGTGGCAATCGATTCCTCATATCGACCAAGCATTTGATAGCAACGGCCCAGGTTCTGCAAAGGGACCGTAGTAGGAATGGGCATGAGACGTAGGGCATTCTTGAGCACGGGTATGGCTTCCTCGTACCGGCCCGCAAAGTGGAGATTTGAACCCAATTGGACATAGGCAAAGCCTGAGCCGGGTTCTAGGGCCACCGCACGCTCCGCCTCGGCAACCCCCTTGTCGTAATCCCTGTTCATGATCCAAAGCCAGCTCAACGCCGAGTGGGGGTATGCCAAGGAGTCATCGAGGGCAATGCCCTTTTCGGCCAGCTTCGTGGCTCGTTTCAGAGCCTCTTTCGGGTTCTTGTACGCGCCCAATCCGACCTCGTTTGCGAGGGCCACAGCTGCGCAGCCATACGCCAATGCATACCCGGGATCAAGGGCAATCGCCTCTTCGGCCAACTGCCGGGAGCGACCCATGCTTTCTTTGTTGGCGTATGCTATCCGAAGCTGTGTCGCTTGCATTACTTTTAAATAGGCCTCGAGGTTTTTCGTCCCCTTCGCCATCACGCGAGCTGCTTCGCCCTCGGTCAATGTCACCCGCATGTTAGTAAGGATCTTCATGGTGATGTCATCTTGAATGGCAAAGATCTCTTTGAGGTCGCGGTCATAGCGTTCCGAGAAGAGGTGATGCCCGGTGGTGGCATCGATCAGTTGTGCGGTGATCCGAAGGCGATCCCCGGACTGCTGCACGCTTCCCTCCAGGACGTAGCGCACCCCCTGCTCGCGCCCTATCTGTTTCACGTCCACCGTCTTACCTTTGTAAGTGAAGCTGGAATTGCGCGCGATCACGAAGACCTGGCGAAGCTTGGCGAGACCATTGATAACCTCTTCCGCGAGGGCATCGCCCAGAAAGGCCTGCTTCGGGTCCTCGCTCATGTTCACGAAGGGCAGCACAGCAATGGAGGGCTTGTCAGGTAAAGGGAAGGCCATCTTCTCTTTGGAGGCACCCTCATTAAGAACAGTAGGCCGCAGATATGAACGCCAGATCACAACAGCGGCAACTACCACAATCACAGCGACTGCCAAACCTATTCCAACGCTCTGCCATTTTCTTGGTTTAGCCTTTTTCTCACCGATCACTTTACCAGCTGTTTCAGGCTCCATCAGAACTCGGTACGCCCGCACTGGTTTTGCAATATTCTTTACATTCTGTTCCCCAATATACTCGTATCCCAGGGATAATTTATTCTCCACCTGGTCATAAGCAGTTCCTGAAATGCAGACCCCACCTGCTTCGGATAAGCTTTCTATGCGAGCTGCTATGTTCACCCCATCCCCGTAGATCCGCCGTTCCTCCTCGATCACATCCCCAAGGTTAATACCAATCCGGAACTCCATCCTGCGATTTTCGGGCAACTGAGAATTTCTGGCTTTAAGTTCTTTCTGAATCTCCACGGAACACTCAACGGCATCCACCACACTGGCAAACTCTGCCATTAGATTGTCGCCTGTAGCATCCACCACCCGTCCATGGTGATGTTGGATTAGTCGAGTCATCACCTCTTTGTACTCATTCAGAGTGCGGACTGTTCCCTTCTCATCTTCACCCATGAGACGGCTGTATCCTTTGACATCCGCACTTAGAATGGCAGTGAGTTTACGTTTAACTTCCTGGGTACCCATACAATCCTCTCCCTAAAACTTTATAGGTAGAAGGAAAGAGATGATCAGCTGGAAAATTAGAGAACGCATAGAGCAAAGCGCAATGCGTAATCATTTGTTATCTCTGGGGTAAATAGTGGCTTAGCTTTATATCGACACCTTTTGGATTCGAGATTCCGTTTCAAACTCCAACAGGTTAAGGTTACGTCGGGAAGATTGGTTTTTTGAAAAGCCGTGTTTCGGTAAAAGCTTATTAATTCTGATTTAAAAAGTCAATAAAATTGTCGCTTGCATCCCATTATATTTGTTGATAAAATTTAATGTATGCTATCAGTTATGAGTGGAAAGGAAGGGCGGAGAAAATGATCAAGAAGGATTCGGAACTATTCAAACCATTAGTTGTTACAGCGGAGAAGTATCTCAGGGCTTATTGTGATGGAAAACAGGAAGACGATGAGAAAGCAAAAATTGCTTTGAGAATACTCTCGGTCTATCGGCGCATTCTTAAACTGGAAAAAGAAAGAATGGAGATTAAGTCGGAATGGGAAAAACTGATAGAGGGCGTAAGTGAATTGAGGAAAATTACAAGAAAGAGCTCAAGGCCAAAAAAGAGAAAGGATACGAAGGGGACCAAGCCCAAGACTTCAAAAAAGCGCTAATCGAATTCCAACTGAAATGGAAACGGGTAATCGCCCGTGAAACAAGCGTAACAGAATTGTTCAGCCTCGCTTTTCATGCATTTTTTCAAACCAGATAAACTCAAATAATTCAAAGAAGTTGCATTAATAAACTTCTGAATTTCCTTCACCTTGTGGGAGGAGGCAATCAACTCGGATTTTTTGGGTGTATCGATGCCAAAGAAACATGGATCGGTGATGGGTGGAGAGCTGATCCTGACGTGAACTTCCTTAGCCCCGGCGTTTCGAAACATCTTGTTGATCTTTCGACTCGTCGTTGCCCGAACGATAGAATCATCTACCGTGACGATGCGCTTGTCTTTTAGCAATTGTTTCACAGGATTCAGTTTGATCTTGACGCCGAAGTGACGGATGCGCTGTTCAGGTTCAATAAAAGTCCGCCCCACATAGTGGTTTCTTATCATCCCCAATTCCAGGGGAATTTTCGATTCATACGCATACCCTATCGTCGCGGGGAATCCAGAATCCGGGATGGGCACGACCATGTCCACCTCCGCCGGTCCTTCCTTGGCGAGTTGAACCCCCAATGATCTTCGGACCTCATACACATTTCTGTTAAATATAAAGCTGTCGGGACGGGCGAAGTAGATGAATTCGAAGATGCACTGATGATGTTGTTTTGGAGGGAAAGGTTTGAAAGATTTGACTCCGTCCTCATTGATAAGAAGAACTTCCCCCGGTTCGATTTCCCTCACGAATTTTGCACCGATGAGGTCAAAAGCACAAGTCTCGGAGGCAACGACAGGTGCATCCTTAAGCTGACCGAGTACCAATGGCCTGAAGCCAAAAGGATCTCGCGCTGCAAGCATCTCCTTTTCCGTCAGAAAGAGGAGGGAAAAAGATCCTTCAACCTGTTTCAGGGCGTGGACGGTCCGCTCCAGGAAGCTTTTTTCTCTCGAACGAGCAATGAGGTGAACGATGACCTCGGTATCCATATTGGATTGGAAAATGGATCCCCGGGACTCAAGTTCGCTTCGAATAAGAAAGGCATTGGTCAGATTGCCGTTGTGGGCAACGGCCATACCTCCCCTTGAGTAATCCGCAACAAAAGGCTGAGCATTTTTGAGCTCGCTCGACCCGGCCGTGGAATACCGAACATGACCAATGGCACTTTTTCCGGGAAGCCTTCTCAGGATATCTTGGGTGAATACCTCGTAGACCAGTCCCATCTGGCGGTAATGATGGAGGAGTCTGCCGTCTGAAGAAACAATCCCAGCGCTTTCCTGGCCGCGATGCTGAAGGGCGTAAAGGCCTAAATATGCATGGTTCGATGCCTCAGAATGGTTATAAATACCAAAGATGCCGCACACAGGTTTCTCCTTAAGTTCAAATGCCAAAATCAAATCTTAGTCATTGAGTTCTCGAGTCATTGGGTCATTCAATGACTTAATAACTTGATGACTTAATGACTCATTTTTCTATAACCAAAGCAATTTGAACTTTCAGCTTTGACATTGTTTGTGATTAAGCTCCGTAGCCATGCGGATGGTTCCGATGCCATTGCCAAGCTGTTTCGACAATCGTCTCCAGATCTGGGTATTTTGGAGCCCATCCCAATTCTTTCTTAACTTTTTCTGAACTGGCCACCAGCCGTGCCGGATCGCCAGGCCTCCTCGGTGACTCGACGGAAACAATCTTTTTTCCCGTAATCTTTTTAATCGTTTCAATCACCTCTCTCACGGAATAACCATTCCCATTTCCCAAGTTATAAATTCCAGAAATGGCGACTTCCTCCAATCTTTGAAGGGCTAGGATATGAGCCTGTGCCAGGTCAGTAACATGGATATAGTCGCGAATACAAGTACCATCAGGTGTTTCGTAATCGGTACCGAAGACAGGAACAGAGTCTCCATTTAAGGCTGCGATAAGACCGATCGGGATCAGGTGCGTTTCCGGAGAGTGATCCTCACCCAATTCCCCTTCTGAATCGGCTCCTGCCGCGTTGAAGTACCTGAGAGAGATGTATTCTAATTTGCGCATCTCAGAAAAAGACTGCAGTACCCTTTCAAAAATCCATTTGGTCTCTCCGTATGGGTTCGTTGGTGCGCACGGATCATCCTCTTGGATAGGGATATTCTTTGGTTCACCATAGACTGAAGCAGAGGATGAGAATACGAATTTTGTTACATGGCACTCCTCAGCAATTTCCAGTAGTTGCATGCTATTTTTTACGTTATTTTTGAAGTATTTCAATGGGTCCTTAACCGACTCTCCTACCAGACAATCCGCAGCAAAATGCATCACGGAATCGATAGCGTATGAACGGAAAGTATTCGTGAGTTTCTCTGAGTCTGCGAGATCTCCCTGTACGAAAATGGCATCTTTGACAGCCCTTCGATGTCCCGTTTGAAGGTTGTCATAGATAATCGGTTGATGTCCCTGATGGAGAAGCCCTTTGACAACATGACTTCCGATATAGCCCGCTCCCCCGGTAACCAAGATGGTGGACATTCTTGCCCTTTTGGTTAAGATTGGTTGCCCTTGGCTATAGTGAACGACTCTTTATTCATTCTATTTATAAAAAATTGATTTTTTTTTGTCAACGAAAGAAAATGAAAACCTTGATCTGCGATCTTGGAATCACCTCATTCCGAATCACCCATGACCATTGCATTTTCAGCGACGAAGGCCGTAGGGTCCACCTTTGGTTTTTTCCCTGCGAATTCAAGAATCATTTTTCTAACCCCTTCCAGTTATTTGAGAAACGGGAAGACAGCCAAATTGGAGATGTTGTCAATTCTAATTTGTAAATTTGGAAATAGGAGATTATGATATTATTTGTGTTAACGTTGCTTTGAAAAGGGAGATGCGTGTACTTCCAAACCTTTCCAATGCGGTTTTTTTATATTTTATGGGTAACATGCGGTGTCATCCGAGGTGACTTCTGTAATATGCTGGGAAACAGGGTAGGTAAGCGACAGAAGGTGCCGCTGTAAAGGTTTTTCAGCACACGCATCTCCCTTTTGGATCTTTTTTTTCGCAACTGTAAGGTCTATGCAGAATACCGATGGGAAACAGAGATGGGCGGGAGTAGTGTAATCCAGGAGATTTTTGTCTGATAGAGGAAAAAGACATGGACCAGGAAAATTCGCTCTATTTGAGCCCGACAGAGATTATCGACAGCAACCATAAGAGTATTCAGGATTCCGCGGCGGAGATCGTGAGTGGAAGTGCAGAGCCGATAGAGATGGCGGTCAAGCTCTACCTTGCCGTGCGCGATCGCATTCGCTACGATCCTTATTCTCCGTTTCATCTCCCCGAGCATTACCGCGCAAGCAACATTCTTAAGTGGGGCCAGGGCTTCTGTGTGCCCAAAGCCTCACTCCTCTGTGCCTTTGGAAGGGCTTGCAGCATTCCTTCGCGAGTAGGTTTCGCCACCGTTCGGAATCACCTTACCACAAAACAACTCTTTGAATTTATGGGAACGGATGTCTTTGTCTACCACGGTTTTGTAGAATTCTATCTTGAAGGGAAATGGGTGAAAGCGACGCCTGCCTTCAACAGCGAGCTTTGCAGGAGGCATAACGTGCCGCCCCTTGAATTTAATGGCCGCGAGGACTCCCTCCTCCAGGCCTATAATCTGGAGAATCAAAAGTTTATGGAATATGTGGAATTTTTGGGGATCTATGCAGACATCCCTGTCGATCAAATCGTGGCCGGGTGGAAGGAGGCTTACGGCGACGACCGCGTCAGGAATTGGATTCGGATGCTTGAAGAAGGAGGCAGTCGCAAGCTTCGCGACTTTGCCAGTGAGGATGTTTTGAAGAAATAGGAAGACGATGAAATCTTGATCCATGCATTGCGGGTGGATCGATAACGATAGAGGAGACGAGGTCATGTTACATCTCGAGGAAGTGCAGTTATTTCCGGACCAGTATCCGACGAGAGATCATTATCCTTTCAACATCGACGTTCTTCAGCAGACCCGCAGGGTGAGATTTTCTTCGCCTGTCACCTTTTTCATCAGGGAGAATGGTGCTGGGAAACCAACCCTTTTGGAGGCTTTGGCCCACAGGTGTCAGATCTACATTTGGAAGGGGATTGAGAGAACCCGTTCCGAGAATAATCCTTATGAGGAGGCGTTATTCCTCTATACAGAAATCAAATGGGCGGACGGTCTTGTTCCGGGTTCATTTTTCTCATCTCAGATTTTCCGCAACTTTGCTCAATTGCTGGATGAGTGGGAAGCAGATAATCCGGGACAGATTGACTACTTCGGTGGAAAGTCATTGTTAACACAATCTCATGGTCAGTCCTTGATGTCATTCTTCAAGGCCCGCTATAAAATAAAAGGGCTCTATCTTTTAGACGAGCCTGAGACCGCTCTTTCACCCAAAAGCCAGTTGGAGCTTTTGAGACTTCTTCAAGAGATGGGCCGCATGGGGCATGCTCAATTTATTATTGCCACCCATTCCCCGATCCTCTTGGCATGCCCAGGAGCGGTGATTTACAGCTTCGATTTCGTTCCCGTGCAGGCAATCGATTACGAAGATACGGAACACTACCGCCTTTATAGGAGTTTCATGGAAGACCGTTCTCGGTATCTTGCCGGAGATTGACGATTGCATCGGTTCGCGAACTGGAGGCTTGCGCTCTATGTGTAAGCCGTCAGTTATGCGGGCGATCCGGCAAAAATCCTTCCAAAAGTTTATCAAGTCGATGAGACCCGGGCGGATTTTTTGTATGAACGGGTAATATGCCCTGTCGTGTGAATAAGGCTTACAGAAGCTTGCACCCAGGTGGCTGTCCTCAAGATGTAACCGCTATAAACTTTTTCCAGGGTCCTTCCCGGATCGCCTTCAACGCGGGGACTGGTGGGTTACCTCTGCGTCCATTTTTGGCTTGACAACTGAACAAAGGGTCACTATACTCTGGTCCATCACGACATCTCATTGATCTCGAACTCTTTGAATATCTTCAGAGCTTATGATAGATGAGATTTTAAAAGAGGTGGCTGATCTCTATGCTTGGGCTCGCCCGGAACGCGTGAGGTTTTTAGGTTTTCAGCCAATCTATTTTCACCCGCCGAGCAAATTGAGTGGCCTGTCTTTGAATTGTTCCTGTTTCTTCCTTGATCGTTCAGCTTCCGCATCGGTTCCAAATGGTTGGTGAAACAAGCGATGAGAGAAAAAGGCAGTTCTGATCAAGCCGTTCTTCGAACCGAAAGTTTGAGCAAGAATTTTGGTGCCTTAAGGGCAGTTGATCAGGTGAACCTTGAGGTCGAGTCTGGGGTTCATTCTATCATTGGGCCTAACGGGGCAGGGAAGACAACCCTTTTCAACTTGCTGACGGGTTTCCTGAAGCCAGACGAAGGAAAGATATTTTACCTCGGAAAGGATATCACGGACCTTTTGCCGTACGAGATTTCTCAGTTGGGGATGGCCCGCTCTTTTCAAATCACCAGCATCTTTCCTGAGCTGACGGTTTACGAAAACGTTCGCCTGGCCGTTCAGTCCCGGCTGAAGGCCGCTTTCAATTTCCTTATCTCTTTCAGAAGCCTAAATGGTGTTGCTGAGAAAACAGAAAAGGTACTGAAAGATGTCGGTTTGTACGACGAGTCAGATGTCATTGCCAAGAATCTTTCGTATGGGTTACAGAGATGCCTGGATATTGGCATCTCCCTTGCTACAGAGCCGAGGATCATTCTCTTGGATGAACCCACCTCCGGGCTCAGCCAGGAGGATGCAAATCGGATCATTCATCTCGTCTCCGAGATTTCAAAAAATATTCCGGTCTTGGTCATCGAGCATAACATCGATATTGTCCTTTCGATTTCAGACATCATTACCGTGATGTACCAAGGGGGCGTCCTGGCCGAAGGGCCTGCTTCCGCGATCACTAACAACCAAAAAGTTCAGCAGGCGTATCTGGGAGGCATTTGAGGTGCTTCTTCTTCAAGACGTTCATACCTATTATGGTGATAGCCACATCCTGAAAGGGATCTCCTCTGAGATAAAAAAGGGAGAGTTGGCTACCCTCTTGGGCCGTAACGGGATGGGCAAGACCACGACCCTGAGAACGATTATGGGAATCGTCCCTCCTAAGCAGGGGACCATCACCTTCGACGGGGTGAATATCTTCGGTAAAAAACCACACTCCATCGCGTCCCTTGGCGTGGGCTATGTTCCAGAGGAAAGGATGATCTTTCCCAGCCTCACGGTTCTCGAGAATCTCTCGTTGCCTTCGAAGGGGAGCAAAGGAGGGCTTTGGGATCTTGAGAAGATCTACCAGTACTTCCCTGTTCTCGGGGAGCGAGCAGATCAAAAGGGCTCGCAACTCTCCGGCGGGGAACAGCAGATGCTGGCCATCGCACGAATTCTCACCATGGACCTCAAGCTCATGCTTCTCGACGAACCGACAGAAGGATTGGCCCCCATGCTGGTCCGGGAGATCGGCACGATACTCAAGGAAATCAGGAAAACGGGTATCACCATCCTCTTGGTGGAACAGAACACCCGGTTTGCAACCGGAGTCTCTGACAAACACTGCATCCTTTACAACGGCCAAATCGTTTATGAAGGGAGCAATGAAGAGTTCAAAGCCGATACAGAAGTACAGAAGAGATATTTAGGGGTTTAAGAATTTATGAATTGAAGATTTAGCAGTTCGGGCATTATTTGATGGAATCAAGGATGATCTAAACGAAAGGAGGTGGTCATATCGATTCGCAACCTTGTTTTAACCCGATTTTCACAACGAAGGAGGTAATGACAATGGGTAAAACGATCCAGTTCATGGCTGTTGTTGCTCTGATTTTTGGATTAATCGTTTCTCCTGCATTTTCGGCTGAAACACTTAAAATCGCCACGCTTACGGATATGTCGGGCCCCTATGCTGAGTTAGCGGGTTGGGGGAACATCAATGCTGCCAAAATGGCCATTGAGGATTTTGGCGGTAAAGTCCTTGGGATGGACATTGAGTATGTTTATCGGGACCATCAGTGTAAGGCGGACCTGGCCAATCAAAAGGCGATCGAGCTCTACGAGAAAGAAAAAGCGGATGTGATCTTCGACAGTCCAAATAGTGCAGCCGGATTGGCTGTGTCGAACCAGGCACTGCTTTACAAGAAACTCTACTTCGCAGTCACCTCGGGCACGACGCGGTATACCGGCGATCTGTGCAATCGTTACACCTTCCACTGGGCCTACAACGACTATGTCCTGGCCACAGCGGCCGGCATATGGGCGGCTGACAACCTTGGCAAGAAGTGGTACACGATCACCGCTGACTATGCCTGGGGCCATGACTTGCTGAAATACTTTAGCGCAGCTTTACAGAAGAGGGGAGGAACTTTGCTCGGAAACGAAATGGTCCCTCTGGGAGCATCTGATTTCAGTCCATTTATCATAAAGGCCATGAATGCAAAACCGGAGGTGTTAGCCCTTCTGAATGCTGGCAAGGACACGGTCAACTCCACCAAACAGGCCGTCGAGTTTGGGGTGAGGAAGACGACCAAGATTGTCCATGCTTTGCTGTTCCCCTCAGATATCAAAGCTGCCGGTCCGGAGGTCTTTGCGGATAATTACGTTACGGCTTCCTGGGATTGGAAGGTTGACCAACCCGGTTCCAAAGAATTTGTTGCGAGATGGATGAAAAAGTTTGGTAGCCCGCCGAACTGGTTCAATGCCGGCAATTATAGCTGTGTGACACAGTATTTGCTGGCTGTTAAAAGAGCGGGAAGCAAAGATCCACGCGCAGTTGTAAAGGCGCTCGAAGGCTATCGATTCAGTGATTTCTTTGCAAGTCCAGGATATGTCCGGCCAGAGGATCATAAGAGGGTTGGCAAGGCGTACATCTTGCGGGCAAAGAAGCCGAGTGAGATCAAAGAACCGTGGGATTATTTTCAAATTGTTGGCGTCGTCCCAGCAGAACAGGCCTACCAGGATGTGAAGGAAGTTGGCTGCAAAATGGGTGACTTTTAAAATGGAACAAAAAAGGGTGTGTGTCCTCAAGTTATGGGATGCACACCCATTCAAAGCCATTGGCTTAGAAGGACAGGTTGAATGAATATCCAGTTTATCAGCATGCAACTCTTCAATGGCTTGATCTTGGGATCGATCTATGTGATTCTTTCCCTCGGTTTGACGATCATCTTTGGAATGCTTGGTATCATCAATTTCGCCCACGGCGCCTTTTATATGTTCGGTGCCTTTGTAGCCTATACGATCGTCGCTTACCTCATCCCAAATTTCTGGGTGGCTCTTATCGTTGGTCCCATTGTTATGGCACTCTTCGGTGCGGCCTGCGAGGCTTTTCTTCTGCGGCGTCTTTACAATCTGCCGCCTCTTTATATTATGCTCTTCACTTTTGGCCTGATGCTCGTGCTTCAGGATTTTATCCGTATGGTTTTTGGTGCCGCAGGGGTTCCCTTCAGGACTCCCTCTTCACTGGATGGGTCCATTAACCTCGGGTTCATGTTTTATCCAAAGTATCGCATTTTTCTGATTATCATCACCTCATTCTGTTCATTAGGTGTGTGGCTATTTCTTTCCAAGACCAAGCTCGGAGCAATTATCAGGGCTGGGACCGACAATAGCATCATGGTCGATGCCCTTGGAATTAATATCTCGAGGATCTTCACATTCGTCTTTGGAATGGGTATCGGATTAGCCGGTTTAGCTGGTGTCCTGGCCGCCCCTCTCCAGAATGTCAGCCATCTGATGGGTGTGGACTTTCTGGTGGATTGCTTTGTGGTGGTGGTCGTAGGAGGCATGGGTAGCATTTCAGGTTCCATCGTCGGAGGCCTTATCGTGGGGGAGATCATTGCCTTCGGAGTCATGGTCTGGCCTCCCATGGCCCAGACGCTGATCTATATTTTTATGGCAGCCTTCTTGCTCATCAGACCGCGCGGACTCTTCGGTCGAGAGGCCTTTCATGAATAAAGGTCCCTGGTCAAAGCAGAAGATCATTCTCGTCTCTGCCGCTCTTTTGTTGGCCATCATCTTCCCACTGGTCGCTCCATATGTTGCCCTCGCCAGTGAGATCCTTATTTTTGCTCTCTTTGCGATGGCCTTCGACCTGATGTTGGGATATGCTGGGATGCTTTCGTTCGGACATGCCGCGTTTTTCGGTTTGGGGGCCTACAGCGCAGGACTCATTTTGAAGAATGTGTACCCGTCTGTCCCACTGGCCCTCTTAGCCGGAGTCATCGCAAGCAGTCTCGCTGGGTTCATCATTGGATTCTTGAGCATCCGCCGCCGCGGCATTTACTTCACCATGGTGACATTGGCTTTTGCCCAAATGTTCTATTTCATTGCCTTTAAGTGGACAGGGTTGACAGGAGGGGACGATGGGCTGCAACGGGTCCCGAGGCCATCACTCGGCCCTCTGGATTTGAAATCACAGATTGTCTTCTATTATTTTCTTTTATTCTCGGTCGTCGTCTGCGCCGTGATACTCTTCCGTGTTGTGAATTCGCCCTTCGGAAAGACATTGCAGGCCCAGAGGGAAAATCGGAATCGTGCCATGAGCATTGGCTACAATGTCGACAAGTTTAAGCTAAGAGCTTTCGTTTTGTCAGCCTTCTTCTCTGGCCTCGCCGGAGGCTTTTATGCCCTTCTGCTCAATTTCGTGCCTTTGAACTCTCTCCACTGGACGAATTCGGGAGAGGTGGTGGTGATGACGATCACAGGAGGGATGGGCACTCTTTTCGGACCGGCATTGGGTGCGGTTTGCATCATTCTCTTAAGGGATATTATCAGCAACTTTACTGAAAGCTGGACTTTTATCATGGGTATTCTGTTCATGGGAGCCGTTCTCGGATTCAGAGGGGGCATCATCGGCATCCTGCGAAGTAAATTGGGACTGAGCATCTAATCCTTCTGCTCCACGACCTTGTTCCAAAATTTCGAAGACTTACCTGCCTGTGTTATTCAGAATTCTTCATTCCTTGATGATTTAAAAAACTGGAGGAGGGCAAGTGCGGGCAAGCATCTCCAATTTTGTGATAACATAATGGACATTACGAGAGCAGGGCGGACCAGCCTTCAAAAGCTTTAGGATTACGGATCATTAGAAGATTAGGGGAAACATTCGTAGTCAATAAAAACCAGGTTTTCTTGTTCTTGGAGCGTTCGGAGCCAAATCATGAGTGGTTCCGCCCTAAATCTTTTTCAACTGGCCCGCCTGCTCTCTGAAAGGAGTGTCTCTATGGTTCTGGGTTACGGAAAAAGGAATGTTTACCAAGTGTGGTTTTTTGCTTGACATACAACTCTCCTTTTAGTATCTTCGACACAACTCAAAACGAGTTCTTATCAAAAGGGGCATCCCGCGTCTGGCCGAGTCGCCAAGGAAGGCGAATTTTTTTGACTGTGCAAGACGGCTCTCTGTGCGCTCCGTCCAGTGGCACCTTCACTCGTGCCAAGGAGCCGTAGAGTTCCATTGAGGCGGTTCTTGGGAGATAGACCGCGGAAGGAGGATCATTATGCAACACTGTGGAAGGTTGGTTGGGTTCGTAGCTGTTGTGTCCCTCGTGGCATTAGGGCTCACCCTCGGCGGAGGGCTCCGTCCGGCGTGGGCTGCGAGCACCGTAAGGTTCCAGTTCAGCGTTCCGGAGCCGCTGCGGATTTCTCTGGTGGAGTCGCTCGTCGATGAATTCAACAAATCCCAATCGGACGTCGAGGTCAAGGTCGAGTTTGTTCCGCAGGCCCAGGCACGGCAGAAACTGATCACCGCCGTCGCTGCTGCAAACCCGCCGGACTTGAGCATGATGTGGGACAACTGGCTGGGCGAGTTCGACGGGATGGGGGCTTTGGAGGATCTGACCGGCCAGATCAGGGGCTGGAAGCACTACGCCGCCACCACGCCCACGGCGTGGCAGACGGTGACGGTCAAAGGTAAGATAGTCTCTTTCCCATGGGCTCTCACTAACGACGCCATCTTCGTCCGGACGGATCGGGTGAAGGAGTACGGGCTCAAGACCCCCACCTTCAACTGGACATGGGACGATTTCATGACCCTTGCCAAGGGTTTTACTAAACCGGACAAGAACCAGTATGGGTTCGGCCTGCGCGGCGGGGGCACGTGGGCTGTCCTGTACGCCACGGAATTCATGTACGGAAACGGCGCCCAGGTTTTGAAGGATGGCAAGGTCGCCATCAACTCGAGGGAGGCCGTGCAAGCGTTCGAGTGGTACATCGACCTCATCCGGAAATGGAAGGTTACTCCGCCCAGTGCGCCGACTGACGCCTATCGCCAGATCGTCGAGGGCTTCGGCCGCGGCGTGACAAGCATGTACCTCCACAACTCGGGCTCAATCGAGGAGCAGAAGAAGTTCGTGGGCGAGGCAAACTTCGCCACGCTTCCGATTCCTGTCGGCCCGGCAAAGAAGCGTGCCTCTTTTTTCTTCTCCGAGACGCTGACGATGTTCAAGGCGGCCAAGAACAAGGAGGGGGCGTGGAAGTTCATGACCTTTTTGATGGACGACGAACCCCACTTCCGGTACTGTAAGACGCTCGGCTTGCTGCCCACACGGGAGGCGCTTACCAAGAGGCCGCCGTATACCGAGGCCGCTTACGCGGGCTTCGTGGGATCCTTGCCATTTTCCATCGTCAGTCCCTACCTGGCCTATCCCGGGTGGGGCGGCAAGCTTGATTCTGAGGGGGTACCTCTGTTCCAGCAGGCGTTTGTTGGTCAGTCCACGCCCCAACAGTGTCTGGACAAGTTTGCGGAGATGCTGGAAAGGAACATGAAATAATAGCGGCCAGTGCCGCTTTCCAGGTCCCGGGGCCGACTTACCAGACCCTGGGACCGGCTGGAAAAGATCGTCCTTCAGCAGGAACCTATTCGGTGACCAGAGAAGCCAGCGTTTCTATGCCCGCACCCCGAGCGCTGATCTCCCGGGGTACGCGGGAGACCCTCGCCAATTACGCCTACCTCCTGCCGGCGGCCATCTGTCTGGGAGGAACGGTCCTCTTCCCGATCCTCAAAGCCATCTACATGAGCCTGTACTACAACGTCCTGTCGCGGCCGCAGGAATACCGTTTCATCGGCCTCGGTAACTACTTCCGTTTGATACATGACCCGACATTCTGGCTGACGCTGAAGAACTCTTTTGTCTGGGTTGCTTGCTCGGTCAGCATCCAGTTCGTGCTGGGCTTCCTGGGGGCGCTGATTCTGAATGCAGGGTTTAAGGGGCGGGCGTTCTGGCGAACCTTGAATCTGTTGCCCTGGATCATTCCAGGCGTAGTCGTCGGGCTGGTTTGGGAGTACCTGTACCAGCCGAACTATGGACCGATCAACGACATCCTCAGGCAATTGGGACTGATTCGCGTCCCAATCGCCTGGCTGAGCGAGCCCAAATTTGCCATGGCTGCGGTTATCTTTACCAACATCTGGCGAGGGATTCCATTCTTCACCATCATGATTCTGGCTGGCCTGCAGGCCATTCCAGACAAGGTCTACGAAGCGGCCAAGGTGGATGGAGCGAGCGTCGTCCAGCGATTCTGGCATGTCACACTTCCCCTGCTGCGACCCATCATCATCGTCGCCACGGCCACCCGCATCATCTGGACCTTTAACTATGCCGATCTCATCTTCGTCATGACGAACGGCGGCCCGGCGAATGCAACGCAGATCACCTCAAGCTACACCCTGCTTTCGGCATACACGGACCTGGACTTCGGCTATGCTGCGACGCTGTCGGTGGTTCTGCTGATCATCATGCTGGCCTTTACCGCCTTCTATCTGCGGATCACGAAGGGCGTGGAGTCGGTTTCGGAATGAGCAAACATCGATCTGGAGACATCTTCGAGCGCATCCTGGCCGGGCCGGTCCTCTGGATCGGACTGGCGATCATGACGCTCTTTGCCATGGGGCCTTTCCTTTGGGCCTTCTTGGCCTCCATCAAGACGCGGGCGGAGTTGTATGCCACGCCCATCACGTACATCCCCGTCCTTCCTACCTTTCAGAACTACGTGCAGGCCTGGACCTCGCGCCTCACCCCGTTCAGCCGCTTCTTCGCCAACAGCCTATGGGTCTCCTCGGTCACGACCGCGGCCACCATCGTCATCTCCACCTCGGCAGGCTACGCCCTGGCGCGCTTCCGATTCGTCGGCAAGAACACCTTGATGCTGGTCTTCCTGGCCACTCAGATGTTCCCGGCCGTTCTGCTTATCGCGCCTCTGCTCTCTCAATGGCATGCTCTGGGCCTGATCGACACGTATCAGGCGCTCATTTACTCCAACTTCTCCTTTACCGTGCCATTCACGGTCTGGATGCTGGTCGGCTATTTTGAGAGCATCCCACGAGCTCTGGAGGAGAGTGCGATGATCGATGGCTCTTCTCGGTTGGGCGCCTTGCTACGGATCATCGTGCCTCTGGCGGCACCGGGGATCGCAGCCACTGCCATTTTCGCCTTCGTATCCTCCTGGAGCGAGCTGCTCTTCGCCACCACATTCACAAGTAGTACCGAAATGCGGACGCTGTCGGCCGGCCTCCTTTACATGGCGGGCCAGTACGAAGTCCAGTGGGGGCAGCTTTCCGCTGGCGTCATGATCAGTACAGTTCCTGTGGCCATCCTTTTCACCTTCCTACAGAAACACCTCATCAAGGGCTTGACCGCCGGTGCGATGAAGGGTTAGGTGGTTACAGCCAGATACTGAGAAGCGGCTTCCCAATGCTCGAGTTAAATCCACAAAAGGTTTCGCCCTGCCTTCGTCCCGCAAGGCGGGACTACGCGCAGGCAGGTCTAAAACTTTCTCAGCCGTCCTGTCTTGCTCATTGTGCTTAATTCCATCCTGGGAAGAGAGATGCATCTCGTTTTGGAAATTGTTTTGTTTTTTGGACGGTTTTGAGTTATTCTAGTAGTATACCCCATAAATGGAACTATGTTTGGAAATGATTATCCCCAGCAAAATAAGCTATCCAAGTGCTCTTTGAAATATAGGGTTATTTCTGTGGTGCACCACTAGGAGTGAAATGACAGCCTTTTTTAGAGGCTTTATTTGAAGGAGGGAATGGGCCATGAGTGAGCCGCTCAATGATTATTTTGATCCATCCTCCATGGAGAAGCTGAAGCGGGACAGAACAATTTTCGGTC
>Ga0187770_10000662_pt1 | contig 17048 bp, 14 predicted proteins | sample 0116_SJ02_MP02_2_FD_133154 | JGI IMG/M metagenome (GOLD analysis project Ga0187770, IMG submission 133154) | Tropical peat soil microbial communities from peatlands in Department of Meta, Colombia - 0116_SJ02_MP02_20_MG | ecosystem: Environmental > Terrestrial > Soil > Wetlands > Peat | place...
ATCCGTGGATGGTGCCCGCCGTCGTCGACCGGCACATCGAGGTCCATTGCCTTCTTCCCCCTGCGATTCGTGGCTCTGTCGTCGGTACGGGCGGACGCCGGCTACTTCGGGGCGAACCGCGTCAGCGTCATGCCCTCGTAGTTGGCGTGTGCCACTCCCTGAAGGCCGACGACGAAGGTGTGCGCCCGGTAGTCCCCCGAGGCCTCGAGCTGTGCGACGACGGCCTCGCACTTCTGAGCGAAGGTAGCGTAGTTCGGCTCCCAGACCATCCAGATCTGGTGGTGTGGACCGGCGAGGGCCTCCAGATGGGAGGCGAACGCCGTCGGGTCGCCCCGTCCGCTCGCCGCCGCGTAGTTCACCCAGTCGACGAACGCCGGGCTCGTCTCGCGGGGGAACGTCGTGGTCGCATATCGGCCGGCCGGAATCAGCCGGTTGACGGCGGGGCCCAATTGGTCGGGGCAGAATCCCACGACGTCACCCGCCCTGCCGTGGCGCGCCAGCACGCTGGCGATCTGGCCCGCCTGGGTCCGACTGGCGGAGACGTTCGGCACCGAACCGACGAGGCCGAGGAGGGCGACCACGCCCAGCACCCCGAACCGGAGGCGCCAGTCGGCGAAGAACGCCACCCCCAGCGCGATCAGCAGCAGCCCCGGGACGAACACGACGGCCAGGTATCGGGGCTCGATCGCGCTCGACATGAGCCGGGAGCCGACGTAGGCCGCGCACAAGGTGCCGCCGGCGACGATGGCAAAGGGCCGCCCCTTGGGTCGCGTGCGGAGGTCGATCTCCATGCGCGATGCGGTCATCGCCACGCCGCAGAGCCCCAGGACGGCCAACCCGACGTACAGGAGGCTCAGCGGTCGGCCGAGCGAGATGGCGGGGCCCGCCAAGGAGATGACGGCGGTGATCATCGAGCTCGGATCGACCAGATGGACCCAGGGCGTCCCCGTGTGCGCCGACTGGTAGGCGAACGTCGGGTACCACGGCAGGAAGCTGAGACAGCCCGCCAGCACGGCGATCATGGCCTTGAACGCCTTCGGACGACGTTCGACGCGCCCCCATCGCCATTCGAATCCGAGCCAGAGCACGGTCGTGCCGACCAGGTAGAAGGCCCAATAGTGGCTGTAGAGCAGGCCGGCCGTGCAGAGCCCTAGCGCGACGAGGTTCCCGATCCGCGGGCGCTCGAGGACCCCTTGCAGTGCCACGACGCCCATCGCCACCAGCAGCATCACCAGGGCGTACATGCGGTTCTCGGTGGAGTAGCGCACGGCGAAGGGCGAGCTCAACAGCACGACGACGGCTGCGGTGGCCGTCGCCCTTCCCCCCAGCCGTCGTCCGGCGACCCACACGAAGGGCACCGTCAGGCAGCCCAGCAGGCCCGAGAGCGAACGAACGGCGAGGTCCGAGGTGCCGAACGCGCCGGTCCAGAAGTGCAGGAGGACGTAGTAGAGGGGCGGTGCCCCGTCTCGGCGAAGCGCCGCATCCAAGTGCGACAGCGGCAAGCGGGCGATGTTGAGGGTGAGCGCCTCGTCGAGCCACAAGTCCGATCGGGCCCAGAAGCGCAGTACGACTCCCACGACCACCACGACGGCCAGGCCGACCCCGAGGAGGGTCGCCCATTCCTTCGGCGGCGTGTCGTTCGCCCCGCCCGACGAGCGCGCTCCGGTGCCGGTCCGGTCCCCCGTCTCGCGCTCACGGAGCAGGTCCAGCGTTCCGGTCATGCCCGGCGCTCCGCTTCCTCCACCAAGGCCTCGAGCGTCCCGGTCGCCGTGCGATCCCACGTCAGGCCCGAGGCGCGCGCCAGCGCCGCCTTGCCCATCCGTTCCCTGCGCGTCCGCTGCGACAGGAGCTGGGTCAGCGCGCCAGCGATGTCGCCGGCGGTGTCCGATACGAGCAGGCCGGTCACACCGTCGACGATCGCGTCCGAGTGCCCGGCGATGCGGGTGGCGACAGCCGGCGTCCCGCAGGCCGCGGCCTCGGTCACGGTCATCCCCCAACCCTCTCGCAGGGAGGTCGCGGCCAGGACCCATGCCCGGCGGTAGAGGTCGAGCAATTCCTCCTCGCTCAGCCGTCCGGGCAGCGAGATCCAGTCCGAGGCTCCGAGCGAGCGCACCATCGCCGAGAGGCGCGGGCCCTCGAAGCCCTCGCCCACGATGACGGCTTCGAGCCCGGGATGGTCCTTCTTCACCCGCACCAGGGCGTCGATCAGGAGGTCGAACCGCTTGATGGGCACCAGACGCCCCACGGCCACGACCAGGGGGGACCTGCAGCGTTGGCCGCCCGGCTGGAAGGAGGGGCCCACGCCGGGCGGGACGACGCGCACGTTGTCGGCCGGCATGCCCAGAAGGTCGACGATCTCCTCGCGAGACGAGTCCGACAGCGTGACGATCCTCGATCGGCGGTAGAAGGGCGGGGCCACACGCTGTTCAAGGAACGAGCCGAGGCGGGCCAGGGTCGGCGGCAGCACCGTCTGCCACATTTCGGCGTGGACGTGGTGGAGGAAGACGATGCGGGGGCACCGTGCCCACAGGGGACTGAAAAAGGGCATGCCGTTCCAGATCTCCACCAGCCCGTCGGGACGACCGTTCCGCCCGAGCGCACCGCTCACCGCACTCCGGGCGAACACCATGTAGCGGCCCGACTTGCGGACCACCAGGTAGCCGTCACGAGCTCGGTAGCGGAGCTGGCCCGGAGGACGCGACGTCCGCACCGCGACCTCGAGCCCGGCCGCGGCCCATCGCTGCGCGATCAGGTGTGCGTGGAGCTCGGACCCGCCGGCCTCGGGATCCTCGATGTCCCGCCATGCGAAGACGTGGACCCTGCGCAAGCCTGCGGCAAGCGCACGGACCGCCACGTCCTCAATGGCGCGCGGAGAGTTCGCAGCCTGCTCGGTCGCGGGCACCCGCGCATCGGTGGCCGCAGATCGGATGGTCGTTGCCACTGACAACGACCCAGTGCTCGCTGCCGTCCACGGCCGGTCGACTGCACCGACGGGCGGACTCTTCGAAAGGTCCGTCACCACTTCCCCCCAAGAATCCGTCAGTTTACCCGGCTTCCGTTGGGTTGGATAGGGGGGGCCCCGCGGACGGGACGCGTGCCCCTCGCGCGGGCTGGCGCCCGGCGGCGGGGGCGAATAGCGATTTTCCGTAGGTAAAATCGAAAAATGGCCTTGACCGCAGTGCGGCCGGCCAGGGGGGACTTGCTGGCCTCGCTGGCCGATTCGCGTCGCCACGACTCGCAACGGTTCACCCGTGTCGCCGTCGTCGCCATGGCCGTGGCGAGCGTCCCCTTCGTCTGGGTCCTCACCGGCCTGTGGACCGGCCGTTTCGACCCTGCTCGACACGTGGTGGCCAACGCGTTCTACGACTTGCAGGCCACCGCCATGCTCCACGGCCACCTGTGGGTTCCCACCGGCTCCCTCGGCCTCGAAGGATGGGTGCACGGAGGTCACACCTACACCTACTTCGGCCTGTTCCCCTCGCTGCTGCGACTGCCGATCCTGGCCGTCGCGCCAGGCCTCCACGGCGAGTTGACCGCGCCGTCGATGATGGCGGCATGGCTGGTGGCGGCGTTCTTCACCCCGCTCCTCGCCTGGAGGGTCCGGACGGTCCTCAGAGGCCCGGCCGCGCTCGGCAACCTCGAAGCGGGGGCATTCGGCATCCTGATGGCCGGGATCACGGGGGGGTCGGTGCTCGTCCTCTTGGGGTCGACGCCCTGGGTCTACAACGAGGATCTGCTCTGGAGCGCGTCCCTCGCCATCGTGACATTGTTCGCCCTCATAGGCGTGCTCGAGCGGCCGGCCCGGGGACGCATCGTCTTCGCCGGGGTGACGATGCTCGCCGGCTGCCTCGACCATGTGCCCGTCGCCATGGCCTGCGCCGTCGGTGGGCTCCTCGTGTCCGTCCACCTGGCGCTCGGACGCCGGGGTGCCGGCAACCGGCGGTGGGCGCTGCCGATGCTCGTCGCCACGCTCGTGCCGCTCGCCGTGGCCTGCACCGTGAACCTGCTCAAGTTCGGGATTCCGATCGGGGTGGACTTCTACGACCAGGTCTGGACGCACGAGAACGTGCACCGCCGCCTGTTCCTGGCGGCCAGCGGGGGCAAGGGGTACGGGCTCCAGTTCCTGCCGACGACGCTGGCCACCTACTTCGACCCGGTGGGCATACGGCTGCAGTCGACCTTCCCCTTCGTGACGCTCCCCTCCGCACCGCCTCACGTCGTGGGCAACGCAGTCTTCGATCGCCTGTACCGGACCGCGAGCATCCCGGCCACGATGCCGGCGCTGTTCGTGCTGTCGGGCATCGGCTTCGTCTCGACGTTCCGACGCCGCGCCAGCACGCGCCTGCGGCTCCTGCGCATCCCCCTCGTCGCGGCAATCCTCGCGCCGGGTGTCGTCTTGCTCTGGGGATACATCGCCCCCCGCTTCGAAGCCGACTTCATGCCGGTGCTGATCCTCGGTGCCATCGTCGGCCTGGTGCAGCTGTGGTCCTGGGCCGAGCACCGTGCTCGGCTGTACCGGCGATCCGTCTTCGCCGTGCTCCTGCTCGCCGTCCTCTACGGCTTCGTGGCCAGCATCGGGACGTCCGTCACTCCCACGGAGCAATTCCAACAGGCACAGGCGGTGAACTACGTCACGACGGTCAAGGCGATCAGCGACCTGACGGGGCACCCACTCTCAGCCCAGGTCTGGCGGAGCGGGACCCTCCCTGCGTGGGGTCCCGCCGACCAGCTGTTCATCGCCGGCGACTGCACGGCCCTGTACGTCTCCGACGGCGAGGACTACTCCACGATCCCGGCCCAGGCCCGCGAGCACCTCGGATGGGTCCCTGTGGAGCTCGGCTCGCAGATGTACGACCGGTTCACGGCCGTCTTCTCGTCCTCCCAGACCACGCCCATCCCGTACCCGGTGTTGCAGGTCGGCAAGGACACCTTGGCGCTGTTCGAGAACCGGGGGCGGTTCGGGTTCCTGCTCGATACGCCGTCAGGTGCCTCGTGGGGGACGCTCGCCGCAGTGGAGGTGGGGCGGCCACATCAGGTCACCACGATCGCCGATACCATCCGCGGGCTCCTGACGGTCCAGGTGGACGGCCAGGTGCTCCTGACCGGACCGCTGGGGGCCGTCGACACCGAGGGCGCCCGACCCCTCCTGGTGTCCGCACCCGCGGGTGGGCGGGGAGCGCCGGCGCCCTTCCGCCTGACCCCGGCACGGGCCCCCACGACGGACATGTCGCTGTGCCGGAGTCTGCTGGCCGATCGCTAGCGTCCGGCCCCGTCCCAGCTCCGGGCGTCATCGTGCCGACGGCCGCCGACCATGCGGGCCGTGACCCGCGCCTGCAGCCCCGGGTCACCCAGCCGGGTGCCGAGCTTGCTCGTGAGCAGGCTCGTCGCCAGGACCGAGGACGCGCCCAGCGCGGCACCGGCGCGGCCGGCACCCGCGGCGAGCAAGGTCTTCGCCGTCGCCGCCCTGCCCCCGGAGTATCCGGCGATCACGGCCCGGTGGTAGAGACGGCACGCCTCGGTCATCCGCGAGCCGTGCTTGGCCAGCAGGCGGCTCCGGCCCTGCACCTGCCTCGAGCGCGCCCCGGTCGCCCGGGAGGCGCCGTGCTGGCGGTAGCGGTACAAGGCCCGGGGGAGCACCGCGATCGGCCGCTCCAGAGCGATCCGGAGCCAGAAGTCCCAATCACCCGCCGTCGGCATCTCCGGGTCGAACCTGGGGTCCAGCTCGAACGCGGACCTGCGGAACATGCCGAACACCGTCATCAGGTTCTGCCAGAGCATCTGCTCCGCCCCGAAGCCGAGGGGGCCCCGAAAGAGCACGCTCCGGCCCTCCTGCACGTGGAAGACCTCGTACCACGACGTCGCCCCGCCGAGCCGGGGGTCTTCGGTCAGGGCGGCGGCCAGCGACGACGCCGCCCCGGGCAGCCATGCGTCGTCGTCGTCGCAGAAGGCGACGAGCTCGCCCCTCGCCTGCTCCAGCCCCCGGTTGCGCGCCCCGCACTCCCCCAGCGACCGGTCGTTGCGGATCACACGCACGCGCCGATCGCAGCCGAGTCGGTCGAGGACCTCCGCCGTCCCGTCCGTGGAGGCGTCGTCCACGACGACCAATTCCAGGTCGCACAGGTCCTGGCCGAGGACCGACCGGGCGGCGCGCTCCAAGTCGTCGCGACGATTGCACGTCGGCATGATGACGCTCAGCAAGGGATCGGTCATGGTCCCTGGTCCCCCCGGAGGTCGCTTCGTCGGGGGGCGGATAGGGGACGCACCGTGTACGCGTTGTCACCCACTGGGCCTATCTAACATGATCGACGTGCCCCTTCCAGGCGAGGCGACCTCCGATGCCGGCCACGAGCCGTCCTGTGGAGGGGGGACGGCCGTCGAGGCGACGCTCTCGGGCGCCGTGTACCTGCACTCCGGGCGGATCCGGTTCGACCAGCTCGTCTGCGACGACGCCGGGCCCGGCTACGCGGCCATGCTCGGGCTCCAGGCGGACGTGATCGGCGCGCTGCAGTCCCACGCCGCCGACGGTCGGATCGTCATGGCGTGCAACCGACTGGCCCCCGACGAGTGGCGTTTCCTTGTCGACTACAAACGGCGCCATCCGGAGACTCCGCTCGTGGCCAAGCTCGTCGACCCGTGCTACCCGAAGAAGTCCCTCTACCAGCACCTCGAGGCGCTGGCCGAGTGCGAGGGCACGGCCTTCGTGTCGGTGTACGAGCCGGCCGAGGTGGTGGCCGACTTCTTCGACCTGCTGCGGGCCGCCGGGCGGCCCTGCGGGGTGGTCCCCTACCCCTACCTGCCGAGCCGGCAGCTCGACGCCGGCCAGGCCGGACGGCGCAACCGCGTCATCCTGACCGGTTCGATGGACCGTTCGATCTACCCGTTGCGCACGGCATTACGTGACCGCCGACGGCGGTCCCTCGCCCTGCGCCGCGCCGTCGACGTGCTGCCCCACGCCGGGTATCCGGACATCGGCGAGCGCCCCCGGCACGACCTGACGCACGCGGCCTTCGTCGGAGAGCTGTCGCGGTACCGCGCGGTGTTCCTCTGCCCGTCGCGGGCCGACGTCGAGCTGCTCAAGTACTCCGAGTGCGCCTATGCCGGCTGCGTCCCCTTCGGGCTCCCACCCTCGTCGTTCGGCCCGGACCTCGCTTCGGCGTTCGTCACCGTCGCCGACGAGGGCGACCTGCCGAGGGCCGTGCGCGCCCTGCGCGACCTGAGCGTCACCGAGGTGCAGGAGCGGGCCCTTGCCTACCAGAGGGCGTTTCGGGCGGCTCGCTCCCAGGAGTCCGTCCGGGCCGGCCTGGCATCGCTCCTGCAGGCGGCGTTCCCCGACCGACTCCGACGGGACCCGTGACGCTCCCGGCGAAGACCGATCCCGCGCCGGAGCGGGTCTGGATGTACTGGGAGCGGCCCGGCGGCGCGCCCAGGGCTCCGTACCTCGACCTGTGCGAGGAGACGATCCGCCACCACCTCGACGGCATGGCCTTCGAGGTGGTGGACGAGCGTAGCGCCTTCGACTGGGTGCCCACGCTGTCGCGACAGGTGTGGCACGCGCTTCCCGACGCCATGCGACGCTCCGACTACCTGCGGGTCCGGCTCCTCCATGCCCACGGCGGTGTGTACCTCGACGTGGACTGCATCGCGCTCGCGTCGTTGCGGCTCCTGACCGAGCCGCTTGCGTCGGCCACTTTCGCGTCCTTCGGCGCCGCGGACCAGGCGGTCCAGAACGGCTTCTTCGCGGCACGCCCCGGCTCGCCGCTGCTCGAGGCGTGGGCGGAGGCGCAGGACCGCTTCCTCGTCGATGCCGACGACTGGTCGTCGCTGCCACGGACGGCTCTCGGCGAGCCGCTCGCCACGGAGCTCGCCGCCGTGTTCCCCCACCACAGCTTCCCCGAACGGGTCATCGCGCCGGTCATGTGGTACGAGTGGGGCCGCTTCTTCTCGCGATGTGCCTCACCGGCGGACGTGCTCCGGTTCTCCCCCCTGACGGTGATGCTCTACAACGAGTTCATGGGCGAGTACCTTCGCAACGCGAGCAGATCCGAGCTGCTCACGGGCCGGACCCTCCTGTCGCGCCTGTTCAGGGTCGCGCTCGGCATCTCGACGCCGGGCGACGAAGAGGACGGTTGGACGAAGCTGCACCTGCTGGCAGACGTGCGCTACTCGACCTACGGACGCGCGGCACGTTCGAGGATCAGGTCGGCCCGCGGGCGCTTCACCCTCGCGAACCGCACCGACCGGTGACGCGGATCCCGCCGAGCTCGCAGCCGGGCATCATCGTGCTCGGCATGCACCGCAGCGGGACCTCCGCGGTGACGAGGGTCCTCAACCTGCTCGGTGCACGGCTGAGCGCGGACGAGGACCTGCTCGGCGGCCTGTTCGACAACCCCGCCGGGCACTGGGAGAGCAAGACCCTCGTCGCCTGCAACGAACGGATCCTCGCCGCACACGGGGGCACGTGGGACTTCCCCCCCTATCGTCGAGCCGGCTGGGAGTACCGGCCTCCAGCCCAGGCGATGCTGCCCGAGCTGCGCGGCACCTTCGACGAGCTGTACCGGCACGGCGAGGGCACCTGGGTGTGGAAGGACCCCAGGACGTGCCTGACACTGCCGCTGTGGCGCCAGGTGCTCACGCGCTCCAGCGTCGTCCTGGTCCTGCGCGACCGGGATGCCATCGTGGCGTCACTACGGGCCCGGGACCGGATGCCGACGTTCTACGGGCTCGGCCTCTGGTACCACTACATGCGCGAGGCCCTCGTCGGCGCCACGGGGATGCCTCTGGTGACGGTGCACTTCGAGGAGCTGCTGCGGTCGCCGCGCGCCGTCACCGACCAGCTGGCCCACGACCTGACGTCGCTGGGCGTGCCACTGCGCGGCGACGTCGACCGGGCCGTGGCGTCGCTCCAGCAGGAGCACGTGCACTGGACATCCTCGTCGGCGGGCGCGCCGGGCCGGGTGGCCGCGCCGCTCGCGCCGCGCTGCACGACGGCGCTCGTCGCGCCCCGGCTCCAGGAGCCCGCTTGGGTGCGCCCGGCGCTGGCGGGTTATCGGGTGATCTGGTCGATCCGGGCCCGAGCCCGACACCTGCGATGGCAGCGCCGCCAGCGTCGTCCGATGCGGCCGACGACCGGGCCCCGGTGACGGCGCTCAGCGGCTGCGTCCGACCGCGGCGATGGCCGACCCCGCCCGACGCTTGAGGGTGCTCGCAACCCGGGAGGCGAACTGCCGGGCCGCGCTCGGATCGTGCTCGCCCCAGAGGCCACGACGCGCCATGTAGCGGGCCCGGTCGTCGGCCATCGTCTCCTCGCAGACGTCGTAGACCGGGTCCCGCGGCGACTTGCCGTTCGCCCAGTGCAGGTGCTCGACCACGGCGTCGGGGCAGTAGCGGAAGCGCCGGCGGGCGCGGGCGGTGCCGAACAGCTCCGTCTCGGAGTAGTTGTGCCGATAGCCGGGGTGGATGACGACGCCGGGCTGGTCGACGCACCCGCTGAAGCGCTCGATGTAGCTGCGTGCCACCAGGGCCAGCGTGCCCTCCGGGTTGAAGAGGTCGGCCACCGCCACGACGCCCTCGAGCCCCCGCTGCGCTCCCAGCGCGGCACGGAGCCAACCGTCGTGGAACCGCACGTCGTCGGCCCCGAGGAAGACGTAGGGCGCGTGCGTCCGGGCGAACATGAAGTTGAGCCGGTTGCCCCACGTGCCGCCCTCGTCCCTGAAGCACTGCTGGCCGAGTCGCCGGAGCTCGGCCTCGGCCTCGTCGGTGCCGACCATCCACCACACGGTGTGGGGCTCGGGCGTCGTGGACTCGATGTTCTCCACCAACCCGGCGAAGCGCTCCACGCGCATGGCCGGGATCAGGATGTCGGTCGCATGCTCGAGGGCCCCGGTGCCGCGCCCGTCCCCGCGTCGAGCCCCGTCGTGTCGTTCCCCCATGACGCTCCGAATTCTACCCGTCCACGTCCGCGCCGCCTGGGCGGCCCGTAGACTGGGGGGCTTGGACGAGGTCGCAAGGGTCACGCATGCAGCGTCGACGTCGCCGCCCCCGGCGCCGCGGGGGTCGTTCGCGTGCGTGGTGGACTCGCAACCCCGTTTCCATCGTGAGGCGCTCAACTGGTTCGCGGCCCTGACCCAGGTGGCGGGTGTGGCGCCGGGCGATCTGGTGGTCCACGTCGTCGGCGGCCGCTCTTCACCGCAGCTCGCCTACCTGGCCGCCCGTGGCGTCGCCATCCGGGCCATCGAGCCCTTCGACGGTCGCTCGCCGCACTGCAACAAGATCGCGGGGGCGTTGCAGCTGGCAACCGAAGGGTGCGCGGGACTTGCCGTGCTCACCGACACCGATGTCGCCGTGACGGAGGACCCCCGCCAGATCCCCGTGCCCGACGGCGCCGTCGCCTCGCGGCCCGTCGACCTGCCCAATCCGCCGTTGCCCGTCCTGCGCCGGATCCTCGACGCCGCCGGGCTCGCCGAACCGCGCACGGTGGCGCTCGAATGGACCCCGGGCGAGTCGACCCTGGCCGGCAACGCCAACGGCGGCCTCTACATGGTGCCCGGCGCCGTCCTCGAAGCGGTCGCCACGGCGTGGGCGCACTGGGCGGGATGGTTGCTCGAGCGGCGATCGCTGCTCGAGCAGTGGGGCACCCATGTCGACCAGGTGGCGATGTGCATGGCGTTGGCGGCCGAGGGCATCGACACCTACGAGCTCGAACCTCGCTGGAACTTCCCGCTCCACATCCGGGCCGCGCTGGACCGGGCAGACACGTCGCCTGCGATCATCCACTACCACCAGGTCACGGATCGGCGGGGCTCGCTGCGACGCACCGCGGTGCCCGCCGTCGACGAGCGCGTGGACGCGGTCAACGGGGCTCTGCGCACCGCCCGCCGCGCCGCGTCCTGGCACCGGCTTCCTCGATGGCTCAGGCCCGGAGGGCCCCCGTGATGCGCGCCGTGCCCCGGCGTCAGAAGGTCAAGGTCTACGGACTCCTGCGCTGCGGCACCAATTACCTGAGTGCGCTCGTCGAGCAGAACTACCGGGTCCGGGCGCTCGGCCCCGACGACGGGGGGTGGAAGCACGGTCCCATCGCGGCGCCGCCGGAGGTCGTCCCCCTGCTGATCACCAAGGATCCCTACACCTGGCTCGAGTCGTTCCACGAGTGGGAGCGGATCCACAACCGGACCGCGGCTCCGTTGCTCGAGTTCGCCACCGCTCCGCTCACCCATCTGCGTCTGGCCCAGGTGTGGTCGGCCACCGACCCGATCGACGCGTGGAACAAGGCCACCAGAAGCTGGTTGGAGGCGGTCGCCGCACGCGACGTGCTCGTCGTCCGCTACGAGGACCTGCTCGAGGACTTCCGGGCCGAGCTCCAGCGCTTCGAGCACCGCCACCGGGCGCGGCGGCGTTCGCCGGGTCTCTCCGACATCAGCGAGCGGGTGGACGTCTGGGAGACGCCCCTCCCCCGCCGCGAGCTCGACCGCCAGCGGTACCGGCCCGGTGAGGGACCGCCGCTCGACCCGGCCGTGCGCCGCGTCCTCGACGCCAGGCTCGAACGCGACCTGCTCGACGCGCTCGGGTACCTCCCCGCCTCCGGACAGCGGGCGGACCCGACCCACGGGGGGCGGATCGGGTCGGGCGGAGATTGAGCGCGGGCGTCACCGCCGTCACAGGAACCGCTTGTAGAACTCCGGGTCCGTGGACAGCGCCTGGTAGATGGCTTCGCTCTGCGCCGTCCGCTGTGCCGCGACGCGCCGCTCCCATGCGCGGCTGCGATGGGCGTTGACCCGGTCGACCGGCCGCCCGAGCCAGCCCAGCTCGGCCAGCCGCGGCAGCAGCGGCCTGGGCTCGTCGCGCCGATCCCATCGGCTCACCGCGTTGGCACGGAAACCCGCCCCGTGGTGGTACACGACGTCGCCGTAGATCCCGTACCACAGCGGGTGCAGGTCGACACGGTTGCTCCGCAGCAGGGCGTGCCAGCGCTTGCCGTGGAGCTCGAGGAGCCGCAACAGGTTGCCCCCGACGTCGCTGACCACCCGCCCGTGGGGGCCTCGCCACTGGTGGCCCGCCGCCCAGTCCCCGTGGATGGCCGACCAGGTCCCCACGGTGGTGACGGCGAAGCAGGGGTGGGGCTGCGGCTCGTCGACGTTCTCCGCCCGCCGCACGGCGACGAGGTCGGCCGCCGACAATGCCTCGCGCACCACCGGCATCGGGTCCACGATCGGGAACGCGTCCCCGTCGAGGAACATGATCAGGTCGTCGGGGGGGGCACAGGTCGCGACCTCGGCGGCGATGAGGTTCAGCTTGCCGGCGTGGCCCCCGCCGGCGGGAACGACGTGGTCGAAGGAGCTCGCCCGGTGCTCGACCCCTTCCAGATTCGCCCAGGTCGTGTAGGGCTCGCTGAGGTGTCGCGACAGGTACGACGCCTGCACGTCGATCCATTGCTCGGACCGGTGGTGCACCGTCACCACGTGGATCATGGACGCCGCCCCCGTCGGTTCACTCGACGCCGCCGCGGAAGTTCGGCCAGAGTGCCAGGTCCAGATCGGGGACCAGCTCGCTCAGTGCGGCGACATCCGGGCGCAACAGCTCGACCAGCCGCCCGCGTGCCCGTGCGCCCAGGTGGACGTCGGTGCGGGTCACGCTCACCGGCACCGCCAGCTCGGGAGGGACGAAGGAGGCGTCGAGCCCGAGGAACTCGTAGGTCCGTCGCAGCTGGACGGTGGGCTCGGCGACGAGACGCTCGTACTGGAGGACGAGCATGCGCGACGGGTCGGATCGCGCCAACCAACGGCGCAGCGCCTGTTCGTAGAGGCTCCGGGTCACCGCCTCCATCGCCACGGCCCCGACATGCGTGGACGCCCCTACCCCGCTGTGGGCGACGCCGGAGACCAGCCGCTCGACGGGGTCCCGCAAGATGACGAGCAGACGCGTGTCCGGTGCCGCCTGCGCCAGCAGCTCGGGTACCCAGGGCTGGCACATGTAGTCGGGGGTCCACTCCCCCGTCAGCGTGCCGGCGGGGCGAGGGAACCACGCGTGGTACCCGTCGATCTCGGCAGGGCCGAAATCCTCGAGCGCGAACGGCGCGAAGTAGTGGCGCTCCTTGTGGATCGACGCCGGGTGGTGCACACCCGGGTGCGCCACGATCTGCGCGAACCACCAGGTGGTCCCCGCTTTCTGGGCACCGATGCCCACGAAGTCCGGCGGCCCGGGCTCCTCGCCGGCGATCGGCTCGGGGGGACGACGGTGGTCGAACCCTGATTCCCAGGGCGCGAAGGGCCCGACCCGTCGCCTGACCTGGTCCCGCAGCGATCGGGGCACGCCGTGGCGGATCCCCGCCGGCAGGCGGTGCAACGCGTCGCCCAGCGCGCCTCGCTCCGGGTTCACGAGGGCGACCCGGGAGCGAGGACCTCGCGCATGGGCTCGACCGGGTACCGGATGCCCAGGCGCGCCCTCGCCCCGTCGTGGAGGCCGAGGCCGATGGCCCGGAAGCTGCGCAGACGCCTGCCGCGCTCGTGGAGCACGGCACGCCCCACCAGCTTGGTCACGTTCTTCGGGTACCAGCCCACCCGCCGCATGACGTGGAGGTGCAGGTACAGCATGTTCCGCGCCTCGTAGTAGTACTTCCAGGTCGGCACGTGGGTCTCGTGCCGCACGGCGTCGTGCTGGACGAGGGCACCGTCGACGATGCGGCGCGGGAACCCCGCCTGGGGGATGCGCCAGTGGCAGTACTCGTTGTCCTCGGCCCACCAGAACAGCTCGGCGCGCGGCAGCCCCACGGTCTCGACGATCCGGCGCGAGACGAGGAACCCGCACCACGATCCCCACTCGCCGACGGAGCCGTCCGGTTGGATGGCCCTCGGGAACAGGAAGGCGGCCGTGGGCTCCGACCCGACCGCGCTCCACAGCCGCTCCAGGCAGTCCGGGTCGGGCACGATGTCGTCGTCGAGGACCCACGCGTGGTCGAACCCGGTGTCGAGGAAGCCGGCGAGGGCGCGAGCCCAACCGCCGGCCGGCCCGAGATTGGCGTCGCTGCGGATGACCGACACGGGCACGGCGCCCGTCGTCGGGTCCAGCGCGTGCACGCACACGGGCGGGTCGCTTGCGTTGTCCGTCACCAAGACGGCCTGCGGCGCCAGGGTCTGTCCGGCGACGGCACGGAGGCAGCGGTGCAAGGCGTCGGGGGCGTTGTGGGTGAGGATCAGCGCGGCCACGCGTGGCGCCGGCGTGGTGGCCGGGCGCCCCGTCGCGTCGGCGACGGCACTCGACCGGTCAGCTCCGTCGGGCGGCTCCCCCGCACCACGCGCCGGCTCGGGATCGGGGGGCCGCTCCCCCCGGTCACGCACATAGCGGCCGTCGGTCCCGAGGCGCCCGAGCCAGCCGTGCAGCAGCCCGCGAACTATGGCGAGCCGCTCGGCGCGGGAGCCAGCGAGCTGGAGCCGCCGGACCGAGTACAGCAGGTGCCACAGGAGCCAGCTCCGACGCCCGTGCCGGCGCGCCAGGGCGAAGAAGTTCCTGGCGAAGTAGAAGGCGCGCCAGGGCTCCTCGCTGTCCGTGGGCCGCTGGACCCTGATCGCCGCCTCGCGCCCCGCCGAGGTCTGCAGGTGCGCGACCCGGCGAGCGCACGGCACGTCCACCATGACCGAGAACCCCGCGTCGCGAAGCGCGCAGAAGAAGTCGAAGTCCTCGAACCCGAAGAAGAGCTCCGCATCCGGGTGCACCCCGGCATCGAACACCCGCCGCGACACCAGCGTGGCGCCCCAGGTGGAGACGTGGACCGGCGCCAGCTCGCCGGGCGACCCCAGTCTCGGCACGACGTTCACCGTGTGCCCCGAGCGGTCGACGAACGTGCGCCCGAACGGGACCACCGCACCGACGCGCCGGCCCGCCGGGTCCTCCTCGAGGGCGGCGACGCGTTCGAGCAGCCCCGCCACCCTGGGCGTGGGCAGGCCGAGCAGGGTGAAATCGTCCTCGCACACGTAGGCCCATCTCGTGGCGGGATCGGCGAACGCCTCCGCCATACCGCGGGCGAAGCCGGCGGCGGGGCCCTGGTTGGTCGGGAGCCGGACCATCCGCACCATCGACTCGAGGACGGGATCGTCGAGGCCCCCGACGCCGTTGACCACCACCACCACCTGGCCCGGTGCGAACCCCTCGTCGGCGACCAGGCTGCGCACCGCCGCCGAGGCCAGGCGCGGACGCATGTGGGTGAGCACGACCGCGGTGACGCCAATCAGGCCCGACGCTCCGGGCTCGACGGCGCCGACGGCCGACTGCTCGGACACCGCCTGCGTCAGCAGAGCTCCCACGCAGCGTCGACGTGCACGGGCGACAGCAGCATCACACCCGGAGGCGGGCCGGTGAACTGGGGCCCGTAGGCCTCGAAGGGGACGAAGGGCTGCCACGGGAGGACGCAGACCGGGCCCTCGGGGTCCTGCTCCCACGAGGTGCCCCAGACCCAGTAGCGACCTCGGGGCAGGGGCAGGTGCCGGATGCGGCACCGGAGCTCGGCCTCGCCTTCGGGCAGCGAGGTGGCGAAGCGGTTGATGAAGACGGGTTGCGCGGTTCCCTCGGTCACCCCGACGATGAACGACACGAACATCTGACGCGGGGAGCGCACCGAGATGCGCAACTCCACCGGCTCGTTCGACAGCACCTGGTTGCCCTCGGGCCCGTTCACCTCGACCTTCAGCACCCGGACGTGGTCCGGGTTCGGCTCCGACATGACGGTCTGATCGTGCACCGACGCCCGGTACCGGGCCAGGACCGCCCGGGTCGGCCCCTCGGCCATGACGTAGGAGTCGGCCAGCCACGTGGCGCGTTCGCACACCGCCTCGACTGCGGCGAGGTCGTGGGACACGAAGACGAGCGTCGTCCCCATCGCCACCACCTCGTTGATCCGTTGCAGGCACTTCTGCTGGAAGTGGGCGTCGCCGACGGCGAGCACCTCGTCGACGAGGAGGATCGCAGGGTCCAGGAAGACGGCGATGGCGAACCCGAGCCGGATCGCCATGCCGGCCGAGTAGAACTTCACCTGCCGGTCGATCGCAGCGCCGATCTCGGCGAAGTCCACGATGTCGTCGAACCGGTTCGCGACCTCGCGTCGGGACAGGCCGAGGATGTTCCCGTAGAGGAAGACGTTCTCCCGGCCGGTCAGCTCAGGGTGGATCCCGCTGCGCACCTCGAGCAGGGCGCCGATCCGTCCCATGGCGTCGACGCGTCCCGCCGACGGGAAGGTCGTCTTGCACATGATCTTCAGCAGCGTCGACTTGCCCGAGCCGTTCACCCCGACGATGGCGTGGGTGCGACCGGGCTCGATGTGCAGGTTCACGTCCCGGAGGACCCAGCGCCAGTCGCGCTGGCCCCCCCGCAGACGTCGCCCGAGCAGCTTCACCTGCTCGACGAACACGGGGAGGGCGCGGTCGGCGCGGAACCGCTTCCACACGTGGTCGACGTGAACGGTGCCTTCAGGCCACGTCGGCAAAGTTCACCTCGAGGCGCTTGAAGATCGCGTACCCGCCCACCATGCACAGCGTCGAGCCGAGCGCGGCCACGCCGAGCAGGCCCCATTCCGGTGCGTGGTTCTGCAGGACCGAGCCGCGGATGCAGTTGATGACCGGTCCCAGCGGGTTGAAGAACGAGTACAGCGGCTGCAGATGGGCGGGGATCTTCGAGAAGGGCCAGACCACGGGGGTCATGAACATGCCCAGCGGGAGGACGACGCCGAGCATCTGTTGGAGGTCCCGCATCTGGACGACGATCGCCGAGGTGGCCAGCGAAACGCCGACCACGAACGGGATCGCCACCGCCACGTAGAGGGGCACCCACACCGTGGCGAGCTTCGGGGGGAACTCCAGGGCGATGAACAAGATGATGGTCGAGGTACATGCCAGCGAGCTGTTGAACCCGGCCTCGGCCACCTGGGACAGCGGGAAGCACTCGCGGGGGAAGTGGGTCTTGGCCATCATGGCCTTGTTGGTCAGGAGCGCGCCCGTCGACGTCATCACGGATTGCGCGAAGAACTGCCAGGTCAGGATGCCCATGTAGAGGAAGAGCACCTGGGG